>Ga0310786_10009642_pt1 | contig 12223 bp, 8 predicted proteins | sample AusTroGonzalo_MG_FD_203881 | JGI IMG/M metagenome (GOLD analysis project Ga0310786, IMG submission 203881) | Bovine rumen microbial communities from tropical cattle in Woodstock, Queensland, Australia - Gonzalo_03 (v2) (version 2) | ecosystem: Host-associated > Mammals > Digestive system >...
ATGGTGATTTTTATAGGATAATTGAACAGGAAGATTTGCATTTCAAAGTGCAGGTAAATGCAGACCATAAGATATATCAAGGTCATTTTCCAGAATACCCGATTACGCCGGGAGCATGCTTGTTGCAAATGACGCAAGAGTTGCTTTCAATAGTCAAAGGCCGGAAAATGCACCTACAAAGTGTAACTAACCTAAAGTTTGTGGCGGTACATACGCCGGATCAGCCGATAATGGTTGATTATAAAGCATTGGGGAATGAGAAATATCAAGTAACTATATACGATTCAACAACTATTTATGCCAAGATGTCTGAACAATATCTGTGCGCTAATACCGACGTATAACAATGCTAAAACGATAGTTGATGTGGTGCGTCGAACGTGCGAGCAATTGTCACAAGTGATTGTGGCGGTTGATGGCTCTACGGATGATACCTTGGCACTATTGCAAGATGCTCAACTGCCTTGCACCATTATTTCGTGGTCGCGAAATCGCGGTAAAGGCTATGCCTTGAAGCGTGGTTTTGATAAAGCCATTGAAATGGGCGGCGAGTATGTGATAACATTGGATGGAGACGGACAGCATTTTCCGGAAGATATACCTGCTTTAATTGACAAACAGCGGCTTCACCGCGGGAGTCTGATTATTGGAGCGCGGCAAAAACCACAAGGACAGGAAAAGAAAGCTGCCTTTGCCAACAAATTTTCAAACTTCTGGTTTACTCTTCAAACCGGCTTACGGCTAACTGATACCCAATCCGGTTTTCGGATGTATCCGTTGCAAAAAATAGGATATAGGTTGATAACTTCACGTTATGAATCGGAATTGGAGTTGTTGGTATTTGCTGCATGGCGTAATGTTCCGATTTATGAAGTGCCGGTACGTGTATATTATCCTCCCAAAGAAGAACGAGTAAGCCATTTCAAACCCGCTTATGATTTTACCCGAATCAGTTTGTTAAACTGTCTGTTATGTGTGTTGGCGTTGATTTACGGTTTACCTTCCAGATATTGGCGTACGCCGTATTGCGAATTGGCATTTTTCTTTGCGGCTTGGTGGTGTCGGCTGGGGCGTGGAGATTTGCACGAACGTATCAGTCGTGGCGCAAAATGGGTAATGAATCATTTGGCGGGCAATAAGTTTGAAGTAGTAGGTAATCAGCCATCAGCAAGTAGCCCCGTTGTTTATATTGCCAACCATACTTCCATGTACGACATTTTGGCGGTACTATCCTTAAGACCGAAAACGGTAGTGCTGGCTCAGAATTGGGTTTACAGTAATCCATTTTTCGGTAAATTGGCTGAGCGGGCGAAGTTCTATTCGGTAGTGGATGGAATAGAGGCCATTGAACCCAAACTGCAAGAGGCGGTAAATGAAGGTTTTTCAATACTTATTTTTCCGGAAGGGACACGGTCTTTGATCGGCGATATTATCCGATTCCATCGAGGCGCATTTTATGTGGCTGAGAAGTTTGGCTTACCTATACAGCCGCTTCTTATTCGTGGAATGTATGAAGTGCTTTCCAAGGCGGAGTTCCGTATAGGGAAGAGCAATGTTACGTTGGAATTTTTACCGCTTGTATCGCCGGAAGATATCAGTTTTGGTGTAGGATATCGCAAACGGGCAAAAGGTTTTGAACGGTACTACAAGGCTCTATTGCGGACAGATAAGACCGCGGTCGTACTTGGTGCCGGAGTAGGAGGTTTGTTCTCGGCGGCATTATTGGCAAAGAATAAATTCCGTATTACGGTATTGGAGCAATTGCCTGTCGCCGGAGGCGGATTGTACAGTTACGACAAATTGGGCGAGTGGTGGCAAACTGGCGCACATGTGGTATCCGGTTTGGGCGAAGACGGATGTGTCCGGGCATTAATGCAGGAATTGGAGATAGATGTACCAATAGAACAAGTTAAACCACCTGTTTTGCATGGTAAAGGTGATCCTTTTGCATTACTTTGCGGCTCGGTAGCGTCTCGGTTGCGTCTCGAAGAATCGTTCCAACAAGGTGCTTTCCGTTTTATAGGTGGAACTCGCGAATTAACGGACAAACTTTGTGCTTATATTACATCCCATGGCGGACGTGTATTGTTGTCACAATGTGTAGAGCGAGTGGAGGTGACCAAAAAACATGTTTCCGCAGTTATTACCAAAGAAGGAGAACAATATGAGGCGGATATATTTGTCAGTTCGCTACATCCGAAGAAATTAATCGAAGCATGTTCAGAACCTGCGTTCCGTCCAGCTACAATCAAACGGATTACCACTACAAATGAAACGTACGGTTCCTTCAAAGTGTATATCAAATTTAAAGCCGATAAGTTTGAATATCTTCCTGAAAATCACTATATTTTGCCGGAGAATATCCTGTTTATGACTTTGCCCGTCAACGGTCAAGGCAAATGGGCGCGAACGATGGAGATTATAGCTCCGTCGGAATATAACGAATGGCAAAAATGGCACAAGGAACGAAACGATGAATACCTTGAATATAAAATGCAAAAGGCAGAAAACATGATCGATAGAATAGCTGCAATATACCCGAATTTGCGTGAGAGTATTGAGGAATATTTCACATCATCCTCCTTGACTTATCGGGACGATTATCTTTCGCCTGAAGGCGCGATGTTCGGTCTCTCGGAGCCTGTTGGTGCAGTTACTACGCAATGCGATAATCTGTGGCTAACCGGTCAGAACTGCCTGGTACATGGTTTTTGTGGAACAATAATGGCTGCTGTTGAAACTGTCAATGCAATATGCGGAAAATGTTAGTCATATTGTTTCTGCTACTGCTGATTGACAATTTAGCAGCCGTTGATTTGTTCCCAAACGGTCGGTTTGCCGAGAAAAAAGTGACATTAACGCCATTTTTGGCAGCGGAAGGGACGAATACAGGGATAGCCGTTATTGTTTGCCCGGGAGGAAGTTATTGCTGGCTGGATATGGAGACAGAAGGCAAAGCAACGGCTGAGTGGCTACAGTCACAAGGGATAAACGCTTTTGTGTTGCGGTATAGGGTTGCGGAAATAGCGGCTTACTGTGTCGGATATCGGGTTATCGGCTTAGGAAGCAAATACCCAAATATGGTGCGAGATGTAGAAAAGGCATTGGAATATGTGTATAATCATGCAGCTGAATATCAGATAGATACCGCCTTGATAGGAGTGATGGGGTTCTCTGCCGGCGGACATTTGGCGATGTCGTCCTTTGTGTATAATCAGTCAGATTACAAGCCTGCGTTTGTCTGCCCGATTTATCCGGTAGTGACAATGCATCCGCCTTACGTCCATCACCGCTCCAGACGAGGTGCTTTAGGTGTCTGGGGCCAATGGAACCGGAAAATGCAGGACTCCTTGTCGCTGGAGCAGCATATATCGGCAGATTGTCCGCCGGTATTCCTGATTAACTGTGAAGACGACCCTGTCGTCAAGTGGCAGAACTCGGTATTATTGGATTCAGCATTGACGACAAACAAGGTGCCACACACCTATATTCGCTACCAAACAGGTGGTCACGGTTTTGGCGGTAGTGACAACAAGGGTTCTGAAGAATCCCAACAATGGAAACAAGAATTTATACTATGGATATCGAATTTCAAAGCGCAAAAGAAATAAAAGCCTTTCAGGAAGACTTACTGCGCAAGCAAATACAATACCTTGCTGCCAGGTCGCCGTTTTATCAGCGAATGTTTGCGGAGCACAACATCGAACCGGCGAGCATTTGTACGCTTGAAGATTTGCAGCGTTTGCCGTTTACAGAGAAACAGGACCTCCAGTTGCACAATTGGGATTTTCTGTGTGTGCCTCGTGAAGAAGTAGTGGATTATATCACAACCTCCGGTACGCTTGGTGAACCTGTGACTTTTGCATGTACAGAACATGATCTTGAACGCCTTGCCTACAACGAACGCAAATCCTTTGCATGTGCCGGATTAGGCAAGCAGTCTGTTGTCCAATTGATGACCACTCTCGATAAACGCTTTATGGCAGGATTGGCATATTGGCTTGGCTTGCGAGCACTCGGTGCCGGCGTAATCCGTGTCGGTAACGGAATCCCTGAATTGCAGTGGGATACCATCGAACGCCTTCAACCAAATGCGGTGATGTGTGTGCCTTCTTTTATCCTGCGACTGATAGAATATGCTGAACAGCACAATATTGACTATCGTCATTCATCCATCAAAAAGATTATAGGTATTGGCGAGGGATTGCGCAATCAGGATTTTTCGCTCAATCTTTTAGGACAGCGAATTCATGAGAAATGGCCGGAAGTACAGCTTTTTGCTACGTATTCTTCTACTGAGATGTCTGCTACGTTCTCAGAATGTGAGTATGGTTGTGGCGGACACGTTCATCCGGAGCTCATTATTGTTGAGATTATCGATGAGAATGGCAGAATCGTTACTGATGGTCAAAGCGGCGAGGTTGCTGTTACCACTCTTGGTGTGGAAGCAATGCCATTGTTGCGTTTCCGAACCGGAGACATTGCTGCCAAAGTGACAACTCAATGTGCCTGTGGACGTAATTCTTATCGCCTGACACCTCTGCTGGGACGAAAAAATAATATGCTCAAACTAAAAGGTACTACCATTTATCCTCCTGCTATTAATGATGTCTTGGATAATGTTGATTACATCATAAATTATGTGGTCATTGCTCGTTCATCGACTGCAGGAACCGATGAAGTGGTGGTTAGAGTGGGGCTTAAAGATGACGCAGGAGATGCGCAAGCGGTTATCAAAGAATTGAAGGACCGTTTCCGTGCGCGAATACGAGTGGCTCCAATTATTGAGATTTTGCCTCCGGATGTAATTTTCCGCATCAATTTCCCGGCAAAGTCTCGCAAACCGATTAAATTCATTGATGAGCGAAATGCTTAACAGGCTGGTATTACATATTTATGACTTTTTGGCGCAACATCATTGGTGGCGTGTAACTATTCTCTTTCTGGCAATAGTATTGCCGGCTTTAGCTGCTTTGCGGTTGCATTTTCAAGAAGATATTGCTGATTTTCTTCCCGTATCGGACGAACAAAAAGCGCAACTTGCAAGTTATCAAGCGCAAAACGGAGGCGATAGGGTAGTGGTCTTATTCTCTATGCGCGATACTGCACAAGTTAATCCGGACAGGTTATGTGATGCTATTGAGGCGTTTGAGAAAGTTGTCCCGAATACGCAAGCCGAGGCAGATATCTCTATGCTACACCGCCAGATTGTTGCGAGTTATCAGAATCTTCCGTATCGTATTACAGCAGCCGATACTGCACGTTGGGATACCTTATTAACACGCGAATATGTGTATGCTCAAATCGCCGAACGTCGTGCTCAATTACAATTACCTTTGGCGGGCTCCGTTGCTATCGGTCTTACGCAAGACCCTTTAAATCTTTTTGGCGATGTACTATCTAATGTCCCCAATCGTTTTACAAGCTATCAGGGATATATGTTCTCCAAAGATGAAAAACTTGCTTTTGTTTTTGTGCCTACCGACAATGGTAATACCGAAACCAAGCAAAACGCAAGACTGGTTGATAGTTTGCAGGCAGTTGTAAACACGCTTTCGGCTCAGTTTGAAGATGTATATATTCGGCTTAATGGAGCGCCTGTGATTGCGGTAGGAAATTCGCGGCAAATAAAGAAGGATAGTGTCATCGCGATTACTATAGCTTTAGTGCTAATAATCCTTTTGCTGATGCGCTCACTGAAGAATTGGCGTAGTATGTTGCTTATTGTGGCGTCAACGGGTTACGGTGTCCTATTTGCTTTAGGTGTAATCGGTTTACTACACCCGAATATGTCTCTTATTGTATTGGGTGTGGCTTCGGTCATAGTCGGTATAGCTGTCAATTATCCGTTGCATGTATTGGTACATAGACAATATACGACTACCGTTCGTCAGACTTTGCAGGAAGTGGTATCACCGCTTATTATCGGTAATATAACTACGGTTGGCGCCTTTCTCACTTTAGTGCCATTGCGAAGTGTGGCATTAAGGGATTTAGGTATATTCTGTGCTTGCCTTTTGCTCGGCACAATCTTATTTTCGGTAGTTTTCTTGCCTCATTTTGCCTTCGAAACACCGAAATTTGAATCATTCTCTCGTGCCTCCAAGCTTATTGACCGTACGTCTAAATGGAAACCTGAAAAGAGTCGTTGGCTGATAGCCATTTTTATTATTCTGACTGTTGTCTTCGGATGGTTTGGAAGACAAACTACTTTTGACGCAGATCTAAGTCACATCAACTTTATGACAATCCAGCAACGTGCTGATATTCAGACGATTAACAATCTCGTTGGTGATGAGCCCTTATCGCCGCAGTCATTTGGTTCTGCCCAACTATGGAACACTTTCTGGGTTTCTCATCGCGACAAAGTGTCAACATGGTTGCACGAGGCATTGACCGAGAATGGTTTTCGTGAAACGGCCTTTAAGGACTTTGAAAAACGCATTGAACCTAAACTTGAAGAACCACAACAAATAAATATAGCATCCTTGCAATCTCAAATAACGACCTCCTTAATTGATAATTTTAACTATATTGGTTTAGCGTGTTCATTGGTGGTATTTGTATTCTTGTGGCTTAGTTTCCGCAAACTCAAATATGCTTTGACAGCATTTTTACCGATGGTCTTTGCTTGGATTTGGATATTGGGAATTATGCAACTTACCGGTATACAGTTCAATATCGTTAATATTATCCTCGCCACATTTATCTTTGGTCAAGGTGATGACTATACTATTTTTATTACAGAGGGCCTATTATCCGATTCTTCACACCAAAATGCTGAACGCCTTGTGCAGTATAAAAATAGTATTTTGCTTTCGGCATTGATTATGTTTATCGGAATCGGGGCGTTAATTGTAGCGCATCATCCTGCCTTGCATTCATTGGCAACGGTAACCATATTGGGAATGTTTACTGTTGTCTTAATGGCATATTGGGTGCCACCTGTGGTTCTTAAATTCTTTAATTTATTTAGCAAAAATGAACAATCGTAAACGTGTAACTTATTGTGTAGCAGAACATTATTTTGTTATCGAGGCAGCTGAATCGGTGTTTGAGCCGATGACCAATTATGCGCCTTTTATCAGCACTTTTCCTCAAAATAAGCAGCCTTTGTTTGAATTACAAGTAGAGGAACCGCAAGAAACATTGCCTATAATCTCAGAGGAGTGGGAGAGTCTCTATACGGACAAATCAGACGCGGATATGCCGCGTATAGAGATTTATCGTAATGGGGACGAATGGATTCTGCGCGAGTCAATGATGCGTGATGGTGAAGCGTGTTTGCAGATTACAGCTTCACACGATTTCTCCAAGTGTCGTTTGCTGCAACTCCCCTCTAAATCACGTTTTGCGATTGACAATGCTTCGATGTTGCTCTTTGCGTTTACTTCTGCTCGATTTGCTACGCTTGAAATGCACGCATCTGTTACGGTTCGCGGCGATTACGGCTATTTGTTCTTGGGCAAATCCGGTACCGGTAAATCTACCCATTCAAGGATGTGGCTAGAGACATTTGAGGACGCGTGGTTGTTGAATGATGATAATCCTGTAGTGCGTCTTAAGGAAGACGGAGCATATGTCTATGGCTCGCCTTGGAGCGGCAAAACTCCCTGTTATAAGAATGATGTGCGCCGAATTGGAGCGTTTGTCAAATTGGTTCAAGCACCATATAATAAAGCACACACACTTCGTTTGCCCGAGGCGTATGCCTACATTCTGTCATCATCGAGTGGTTTGAAGATTGTTCCGGAGATGATGGACCAACTCTACGACACCATTTCAAGACTCATTCAAACGGTACAGGTATATGGTTTGGAGTGTTTGCCGGATAATGATGCGGCGCAGTTGTGTGCGCAAACGGTAATGCTTAGTTAACTAAGGGCTTCAATAATACGGTTGAGGAGGTGTAATCCTTGTTGAGTAGCGTGTAAGCGGTTATTGGTTATGACCAGTTGACCTCTATTCAAATAAGGTTTTGCCTTATTGAGCAGGTCGTCCGTTATCTCAATTCCGTCCTTTGTTCGCAGACCGAGCATTATGTGTTCCATCTCTTTTTGCGCATTGGAAAGCACCTCTTCCTCCCAATATTGCTCTCCGCTTGAGATACGCTTAATATACTCTGATAAATCATCCATATTCCAGCGCCGTAAAGTTCCGTTATAACTATGCGCACCAGCTCCCAGACCAATATAGGGCGTGTCGTTCCAATATGATGAATTATGGATGGATTGTCTATTTGGAAGTGCGAAGTTGCTTACCTCGTAATGCACAAAACCATTCGCAGCCATTTCGCCACACAAAGTATCGTACATTGCGTTCTCGGTATCTTCGTCTAAAGGAGAGATTTCATTGGTTTCTACGAGCTTCATCAGTCTCGTATTCGGCTCATAAGTCAGGCAATAACAAGATATGTGTTGAATACCTAATTGGAGCGCTTCATGAATATTGTATTGCCAATCAGCCATTGATTGATTGGGCAGTGAGTACATGAGGTCAATACTGATATTGTCGAATCCTGCTTCTTTTGCCAATCGGACAGCTTCTCGTGCTTCTTGGGCATTGTGCCGTCTTCCTAAAAGTTGCAGTTCTTCGTCTCGAAATGATTGAATACCGATACTTAACCTGTTGATACCTATTGCTCGCAAGTTGCGCAGTTTCTCTTCTGTCAAATCGCAGGGATTGGCTTCGAGGGTAATCTCTACCGCATTCGTGGAATTCATAGCAGATAGGATACTGCTTGTTTGTGCAGCAGAAAGCAAACTGGGTGTCCCTCCGCCGAAATAGATAGTCTGTATCTCGTTTGGTTGCAGGATGCGCGCTTTCACTTCTTGGATGAGTGCTTGTACGTATTCTTCACGACGTTGCAACTGTGTGGTAGAGAAAAAGTCACAATATATACAGCGACTTTTACAAAACGGAATATGAATATACACACCAATCACTGCGTGTTATGCTTTTCTTCGCCCCATAAATACTTCATCCATTCGGCCATCTTCTGCTCTTGAGGGCTGCCTTGTGCTTCCCAAAAACGTGTATTGAGCAACTCTTCCGGCAGAAATTGCTGCTTGACGAAATGGTTCGGAAAATCGTGTGCATATTTGTACCCCTCACTATAACCGAGGTCTTTCATTAGTTGGGTAGGAGCATTGCGCAGGTGTAGGGGGACAGCCAAGTTGCCAGACTTTTCCACTTCCTTCAAGGCTGAATCTATTGCCAAATAAGCGGAATTGGACTTTTGCGAGGTGGCAAGATAGATAGTAGCCATAGCTAATGGAATTCGTCCTTCCGGCCAGCCGATTTTCTGCAGGGTATCAAAGCACGCATTTGCGACCAACATCGCGTTAGGATTGGCTAAACCTATATCTTCGCTGGCGGAAATAACCAGTCGCCGCGCAATAAACTTCGGGTCTTCGCCGGCTGCCACCATTCGAGCCAACCAATAAATAGCGGCATCAGGGTCACTACCGCGGATAGATTTGATGAAAGCAGAAATAATATCGTAGTGCAGTTCGCCGTCTTTGTCGTAAGCTACAGGATTCTGCTGCAACTGACGAGTAACGGTTTCATTATCAATATCCGTTACGCCCGAGTTTGATACTAACTCAATGATATTCAGCAGTTTGCGCGCGTCTCCGCCACTGTATCGAAGAATAGCTTCGGTCTCTTTGATATTCAAATGTCGAGCTTTAATCTCTTCGTCCTGCGTTACTGCACGATGAAGCAGTTCCAATAAATCGTCTTTTCCAAGAGGTTGAAGCACATAAATCTGACAACGGGATAGTAGCGGATTAATAACCTCAAAACTTGGATTTTCAGTAGTAGCTCCGACGAGCGTGATTGTTCCGTCTTCAACGGCCCCCAATAAGCTATCTTGTTGTGATTTGCTGAAGCGGTGAATTTCGTCAATAAACAGAATTGGTGAGCGTTGGTCGGTCTGTGCAGCAAATAATCCACTATTGATTTTTGCTTCTCGTTTGGCTTTGTCAATCACGTCACGCACTTCTTTTACGCCGCTTGTAACCGCAGAAAGGGTATAGAACGAGCGGTTTAAATCATGTGCAATGATGCGCGCTAAGGTTGTTTTGCCGACACCGGGAGGCCCCCACAAAATAAATGACGAGAGATTGCCGCTCTCAATCATTTGTCGCAAGATAGCACCTTCGCCGACGAGGTGTTTTTGACCAATATATTCATTGAGCGTCTTCGGACGCAACCGTTCTGCAAGAGGAAGCATAATTATTTCATTAACAGTTCTTTAGCCGTTTCCAAAGCGGCGTCTGTGATGTTTTTACCAGAGAGCATTTCTGCAAGATCATGTACTCGCTCTTCTGCATTCAGTTGCACGATATGTGTCTCAGTGCGAGTGGATGTGTCTTGCTTATAGACGCGGAACTGCGTTTGTGCTTGGGCGGCAATTTGTGGAAGATGTGTGATGGCGATAATCTGCCTCGAATCTGCCATTTTGCGCATGATTTGCCCCATTTGTGTGGCAACTTCTCCGCTGACGCCGGTATCAATCTCGTCAAATATGATTGTAGGTAGTCCGTTAGTTGAAGCAATGAGCGCTTTGACGCAAAGCATGAAACGGGCAATTTCACCGCCACTGGCGACATCACTAACCGGCCGCAGAGTCTGATTGAGATTGGCGGCAAACAAAAACTGTACATAATCGTTCCCGCTTTCGCTGAAGTCTTCCAATGGGGAAATGGCTATATCCACGTTTGCGTGGGCGACTCCCAAAACGGACAAGTCTTTAGTCAGCTGCTCGGAGATGGTTTGGCATACGGCTTCACGAGATTTTGTCAGCACTTCAGCTGCCTTGGTTAATTCCAATCGGCGTTGTTGTACTTCTTGCTTGCTGCGGGCAATATCTTCGTCAAACGAAGCGATTCGGTTCATTTGAATTCCTAATTCGTCGCGTATAGCCATCAACTCCGCTATGGTTTGTACGTTATGTTTGCGAAGCAGGGTATTGATTAGGTCGAGCCGCTCTTGTACGACTTGCAGCCGCTCTGGGTCGTATTCGGTGTTTTCTGCCAACCGGTTAGTTTCGGCAATAATATCTTTCAGTTCAATCTCTACGCTTTCAAGGCGGTTGTGCAGTTCCTCTTCATCCTGCAATGCGGTTCGTGCAACGCGCAAGTTGTTAATAGCACTTCCTCCTTCGCCGTCCAAGGCTTGTAGTGCTGTTTGCAGTTGCGCTTTGAGCTGCTCCACATGGCTCAAACGATATTCCTCTTCTTCGAGGCTTTGCTGTTCGTCAGCATTATTCAACTGCGCTTCGTCTAACTGCCCGAACTGGAAGGCGATATAATCTTGGTCTTTGCTTGTTTTGACGGCGAGTGCCTCCAGTTCATGAAGAGCCTTTTCTGCCTCTCGATACGCCAAATAACGGGTAGAGTAGGCTTCTCTTGTATTTTCGTTTCGTGCGATGGCATCAACTATACCCAATTGAAACGAATCGTCTGCCAACAACAGATTTTCGTGTTGCGAGTGGATATCTATCAGTTTGTTTGCTAACGCTTTCAGTTCGGCTTGAGTGACCACTTCATCGTTTACCAGCGACCGCGAACGTCCGTTGCGATTGAGCTCACGACGAATCAAATACTCCCCGAAATCTGCCTCAATAACGCACTTTTCTTCCCCCTCTGTTATCGTTTTGAGGTCTGCACGACCACCCATCACCAAAGCCAAAGCACCCAGAATGATACTTTTTCCGGCACCGGTCTCACCGGTCATTGCCGAAAAACCTTCGCGGAAATCAATATCCAAGTGCGATATCAGCGCGTAGTTTTGAATATGTAAATGTTGCAGCATTATTTAGTTATCCTTTCGTATAGATTACCACGGGTCGGGTCTATGTCCATAAGAATCTCATAAACATCCTTTTTTTCTTTGTCGGTGCCTTTTTCGAATATATTGGTCAGTTCATCCGACTTGGCGTCAAGAAACACATTCACAACATATGTGGCAGGACGAGCGCGGTTGGTTTCGCGTAGAACAGGCAACCCTTTCGCAATCAGAGCGCGGGAGTTTGCGACATTGGCAGCCATATTATCCAGCCCTAATCTATGATATTCGTAGTAATACTCGCGATATTTTTTGAATGCCTCGTCCATAAGATTATTAATGAGTGCGTAGCGGTTACGGTTGCTATCGAAGGCTTTCCAACCTTTAAGTTCCTCATTGCTCATTGATGCCGACTGGCAAGTATTGACAA
>Ga0310786_10009643_pt1 | contig 12221 bp, 12 predicted proteins | sample AusTroGonzalo_MG_FD_203881 | JGI IMG/M metagenome (GOLD analysis project Ga0310786, IMG submission 203881) | Bovine rumen microbial communities from tropical cattle in Woodstock, Queensland, Australia - Gonzalo_03 (v2) (version 2) | ecosystem: Host-associated > Mammals > Digestive system >...
TCCCCTTACTTTTGGGTTTATGCGGTTGCTCCGAACCCGTGGTGCGTCTCTTGCTCACCGAGAAATGGATAGCCTGCGTTCCACTGATGCAAATCATTTGCTTTAGCAAACTGTTAAATGGGGTAACAGTCATCAATTTAAATCTGTTATATGTGAAGGGGCGTTCCGATTTGGTTCTTCGTCTGGAGTTTATCAAAAAAAGTATCGCTTTCCTCATCCTCTTTATTTCCATGTTTTTTAATGTGACCGTAATGTGTTACGGTTTGGTATTATACGCCATTATCGCGGCTTACTTGAACACGTTTTACACAAACAGGATTTTAGGGTATTCTTTTGGACAGCAGATGAAGTCAATCCTGCCTTATTTTCTCATCTCGCTTGTTGTGCTCGCAGAATCCCTGTTTTGCTCCCGCTTCTTTAACAATGATTTGATTTCGATATTGCTTTCCTTGACGATCTGTCCAATTACCTATGCATTGATTTGCAAATGGACAAAGGTGTATGCCTATAACGAAGCTATCGAACTGATAAAAAACAAACTCAATCGTTAATGGAATCCGCCCCCAAATTATCCGTTATCATTCCCGCATATAACGCCGAGAAGTACTTACAGCGTTGCCTAGACAGTTTTGCTGCCCAGACGCTAAAAGATTTCGAAGTGATTGTGATTAATGATGGCAGCCAGGATGCTACTGGTCAAATTGCAGACGGCTATGCAAGAAAGGACCCTCGGTTTCATATTCTCCATCAAAAGAATAAAGGAGTCGCTGCGGCCCGTCAGGCAGGTTTAGATGTCGCATCTGGAGAGTTTACTATACATGCAGACTCTGATGACTGGGTCGACTCTAACATGTTGGAAGTTCTCTACGGCACAGCCATTAGGGAGCACGCGGACATGGTATTTTGCGACATGCAGATAATTCATCCAGGGGGCATCGTCGAACATCGAATTCAGAAACCTAAATCATTAAACTCCATCCAATTAATGGGAGAAATGCTGTTTGACCTCAACGGCAGCCTATGCAACAAACTTATCAAACGGTCCAAACTTCGTGAGTTCGACATCAATTTCGTCAAAGGGATGGACATTGCTGAAGATCAGTATATGACTTTACGCTTACTAGCTCACGATATCAAAGTAGCGTATGTACCAGAAGAATTCTATCATTATGATCACACGCAAAATGAGACGTCATATATGAATAGGGGGATGACAGCCTACGACCGGATTCGTCCAATTGAGATGATAGCAGAGTATACTGACATTACACCTGTTCAAGACTATTTTGATAGGGCAGTATTTCATATTGCTTTCGAGTATTTATACGAGCCCGAACGATTGTGCCCTGATTATCAGGCTGTTTTCAAAAAACATCTGGCTTCATATAGACGCGTGAAGGGTTATCCTTTTCGCGCAAAACTATTTGTTTTGCTTCGCGTACACGGCATTCGTCTCCCTCTGAATGAGATTAAATGTTTATGGAAGAAATTAACCTGCCATGAGTAAACCAGAAGCAATCCGTATTCTTTGCTCGACAGACGACAATTATGCCCCTTATGCTGGCATTATGTTGACGTCGCTATTTATAAACAACCAGAATGAGGTTTTCGATGTTTATATACTAACCAGAGGGATAAACGCTGACAATTCTGAGAAACTCAGATCGGTTGGTAAGCAGTTCAAATCCACTGTAAATATCCTCACTTTGGACGTATCAGCATTTGAAGATTGCCCCATACGACCCGGAGATCATGTTACCTTGGAAACTTATTTCCGTCTTCTTGCCCCACAACTACTTCCTGAGAGCATCGACCGGATTCTATATTTAGATGTTGACATGATTATCAACGGACCCGTTCGCGAATTGTGGAATTGGGATATCAGCGGATACGCACTAGGGGCAATCATTGATGAGTCATTCTGTAATTCCGAGATATATTCCAGGCTCGGTTTGGATTCCGCCAAGCCTTATTTTAACGCCGGCGTATTATTGTTGAATTTAAAGTACTGGCGAGAGAAGAATGTTTCAGCACGCTGCATGCAGTGTATTAATGATAATCCAGACATTCTGCTGTTTCACGATCAGGATACTTTAAATCGTGTTCTGCAAAACGAAAGAGTTCTTTTGCCTATCACTTATAATTTCCAAACCGGTTACTACTTATCTTGGGTTTATCCGGATTACCCGGATGACTTCCAAGCCCAAATTCAAAAAGAAGCCAGGAGTCCCATTATCATACATTTTTCTGGGCCCATGAAGCCCTGGGTTGTCGGTAGTGATCATCCCTATCGGTACTATTATCGATATTACAGGAAAGAATCGTTATGGGAGGGTTTTCCCTTTGTCAGAAATATCTCTTGTACTGACCAGTTTCGACTCGCCTTAGGACGCTTGGCGAAAAGAATAGGGTTAACTCATTGGAAATTTGCCGTCAAGACCGTACGACATATCAAGAAACCACGTTAGATGCGTCACGCTTGGCTCATCATAGCTCACAATGAGTTTGTGATCTTGCAAAGATTGATATCGATGTTGGATCACGAGCGAAGTGACTTCTTTATCCATTTCGACGCCAAAGTAAAGACTTTGCCTGAGATTACTGTGGAAAAAGGGCGTTTATTTGTGTTGGAGAATCGGGTCGATGTGCGCTGGGGAAGTGTCTCCCAGATAGAAACTGAACTCGTTCTTTTAGATGCCGCACTGAAAAATGGCCCCTATACCCACTATCACATCCTCTCCGGCACGCACCTCCCTCTGAAGCCCGTCACAGAACTATTTCAATTCTATGATATCCACGCCGGTGAAGTTGTACTGCGTCGCTGGGCCGACGATCCCGGCGATGCCGACTTCAAACTCCATCGCTATCACTTCCCTTTACGGGATTTTAAGAGTGTTTCTGCAAATCGCAGGCGACTTTGTCAATTGACATGGCAGGTAGTTATCAAAATCCAAAAAATTCTGGGCATCCGCCATTTGGAAGAACATACGTTCTGCAAAACCGACAATTGGATGAGTCTGAGTGAATCCGCCTGTAGCTTTCTGGTAACGCGCAAAGACAGAATCCTACAAAAATACCATTGGTCCTTCTGCGGCGATGAGTATTTTGCCGCGTCTGAACTGATGGCTTCGCCGACCGCATTCAAGTTTTTCGATTGCCAGAAACTTCTTTATGTAGAGTTCCAAAAAGATACGCCTAGAATCTTCTCGCTGACGGATTATTCTAAACTTCAGGAGAGTGGCTTCTTTTGGGCTCGAAAATTTACAGCACAGTCATGACATTCAAGGAAAAATTCATGGAATGGTGGATCCGCCCGGAGATGTACTACATCAAACGGTACCTGCGCTTCCTTCGTAAAGAAGAGAAGTACACCTTCACCACGCCGAACAAATTGCTCTGCTTCTGGTATCGAGGCCGCAAGAACCGTCTGGGTTCTCGATTGGGCTTCATCATCAGCGCAGGCTGCTTCGGCGAAGACTTGCATCTGGAGCACTATGGATCCGTCATCGTGAATCCGAAGGCACGGATCGGCAAGGGTTGCATCATCCATGGCAACTGCTGCATCGGCAGTGACGGCGGGTATCCCGATGATTCTCCTGTTATCGGCGACAACGTAGATATCGGCCAAAATGCGCAGATCATTGGCGGCATCCGTGTGGCAGACAATGTCAGGATTGGAGCCGGAGCCGTTGTGGTTAAGGATGTGAAGACTCCTGGAGTAACCGTTGTCGGCATCCCCGGAAGAGTCATAGAGAAATAATTGAGATGATTAAGATTCGGGACAATAGAGAACTGCTATCTCGTCAATCCGAGCTCATCAAGACGATGCGTTTTCCGTTGATCGTCTTGGTTCTATATGAACACTCTGTCCGCAACTATAGCGCGCCCATGGTGTTGTCGCTGGACAGCGCCAATGTATTCCATTTCCTCACGGAAATGATTTCGCATTTTTTCTGTGCCATTGCCGTGGCATGGTTCTTTTTCTTTTCCGGCTTTTTGTATTTCCATAATCTGCAGGACGAACAGTTTGGATACACCTGGGCCAAGCAGAAATTGAATCGACGCGTCCATTCCGTCCTTATCCCATACTTGTTCTGGAATCTGCTCAATGTCATCATGGTTCTTTTGATTACCTGGCTTTTCAATAGATTAGGCATTACCATCAACAGTGACCAGATGGTTTTTGTAGAAAAAGGACCTCTCTTCTGGTTCATCACTGGGCCGATCAACTTCCCGTTGTGGTATTTGAGGGAACTGATTATCATGTCCCTGCTCGCTCCAGCCTTCTATTATCCAGTCAAGAAATGGCCTTGGGTATCACTTGCCGTAATCTTGATTTTATACCTTGTTTCTTTTAAAGTCAATTTCTTTCTGTTTCCGGCATTCTCCCTCTTTGGGATGGGAGCTTGGATGAGCATTCGAAAAGATAACATAGTCGCATTTTGCCGTACACTTAAGTACCCGGCAGCTGCAATCTCCTTCTTCCTCCTACCCCTTGCGACCTCTTTCCACGGAGGTGATTTTGGCTACGATAAATTCTTCCGCCTTCTTTATATCCCTTCCGGTATGATCACCTTCATGAACATCTGCGATACGCTTTACAATTTCAAAGGCTACCGCAACTTGATGCTGAAGTTGACGGAGACCGTCTTTTTCGTCTATGCCGCACATGAAATCTACATTCTTGGGTGGACGAAAGGATTGTTTCTGCGAATCTTTGGGGAAACCTTGCCGGCCAAATGGATTGCCTACCTGTTTGTCCCTGTCGTGACCGGATTCATCTGCCTTGCATTGTTCTACCTGCTGAAAAGAGTTATGCCGAATATACTCTCGTTCGCTTGTGGCTGGCGCACTGTCCACAAAGGCCCCTCTCCAAAATCCATCTAATGTCAGCATTACAACAATCAAATATAGGAGAACGGGATTCTAACATGGAATTACTCCGTTTGGTTTTGATGTATCTTATTGTTGTTCAACACGGTATTGTCTACGGATTAGATCTTATTGGGCTGCAATCATTTCGCGTCATTTTGCAAGAGCGAGATCTTATTCCTGCCTGCCTGTTGAACTCGCTATTCCTTATCTCAGTCAACACCTTCATCCTTATTTCAGGTTTCTTTTCCATCAAAGTATCTAAGAGTAAGTTCATCCGGTTGATTAGCCAGTTATTTGTATGCACATTATTGTTTACCTCAGCCTTTTTCTTAATAAAAGGAGAGAACAAGAGTTCACTAATCAGTCTATTGCTTATTTCTCATTCTCGCTATTGGTTTGTAGTGTGCTATCTTTTATTGATGGTGATAGCGCCCGCTATCAATCTATTTTTCAATAGTTTCCCTCCAGACAAACAACGTCTTTTCGTATTAGCCCTTCTCTTTATTTCATGCTATCTTGGATTCTTGTGGCATTTTGAAGCAAACGTGAACGGGTTCACAGTGTTTCAGTTTATCACTTTGTATTCTGTCGGCATGTATATACGAAAGAACGACATTCGATTAAAGACACCGCTCGCGATTGCCATCTATCTTTTGTGTTCAATTGCTTTAACCGCAATCATGTTCGAATTTCATAAAAACGGACGCGATTCGTGGGCATGGATTATGACCTATTACAACAATCCCATTTTGGTTGTATCGGCCACAGCGTTTTTCTTCATTTTTAAGAATCTGAAAATACAGAATAAGAAGATTAACCGGTTCGCATCCTCCTCGTTGATTATATATCTGTTTTCCTGCTCAGCGCTGATAGAGTATTACTATTACCCTCTCATCCAGTCCATATATGAGTCGCACGGAAGAATCGCTTTTGTTCTGATTCCAGCCATCGCCCTCATCATTACGTCCCTAGCCATTATTCTTGACAAACTCATAATCTCAAAAATCATCAACTATTTTCATCAGAGTCTAATGAGCGTCAAGTTATCCTGGTTGCACATATGATGATTCCTCTCGCCATCGCCTTCACGCCCAACTATTTCGTTCAGGCCGCCACCCTGCTCCGCTCGGTGCTGGATGCCAGCCCGAACGGACGATTCCGTGTGGTCTGCCTGTTGTCAGAAGACATTCCGGACAGGATGAAGGACAAGCTGGCCTGGCTGGATGAGGAACGTTTGGCGCTCGAATTCATTCCGTTAAAGGGAAGACTGCAGGATGTCTATATCGATCCGCGTTACACCGAAGCCGCCTCGCTACGCCTGCTGCTGCCGGAACTGCTGCCGGAGCTGGACCGTATCATCTATTTGGACTGCGACATCATCGTCCGTCAGGATCTGGCCAAGCTCTGGAAGGAGACGGACCTGGGAGACAACTACCTCGCCGCCGTGTATGAAGCAGCCATCGAGGGTCAGGCTGAGCGCTTTCAGGCATTGGGGTGCGATCCTGCCAAGTATTTCAATTCCGGTTTCCTACTGATGAATCTGGAGCAGATGAGGAAAGAGAGAGTATCCGAAAAGTTGCTTGAAGCCTGCCGGGTCCCCTATCTGGAATTCCCGGACCAGGATGCCCTCAACCAGGTCTGTCAGGGACGTGTGCTGCCGCTCAGTCCGCTCTATAACAGCATCCGGACCTTTTTCATTCCCAAGTACAAACCGGACTTTATCCGCCAGTATAACCAGGATCTTTGGCACCGTGTCCAACGGGAAGGCACCATCCACTACACAGGCGGCAAGCCCTGGGATATCTTCACCATCCAGTTCGGCGCCTGGTGGCGGGTGTACGACAGTCTGCCCGGCGGGATCAAGGCCGAATGGAAGCCCGGTAAGATGAAGAAGTTCTGGAAGTTCTATCGCACACCACTCGGACGCATCCTGGATATCATCCGGGACGTAAAACAAAAACTTGGATGAAACACGCTTACCTCATCCTCGCCCACCACGAATTCGGGTTACTCCAGACACTGATTGACTGTCTGGACGATGCCCGCAACGAAATCTACGTGCACATCGATAAGAAGGTGAATAACTTGCCGGAGTTACACGCAGGAAAGGCGAGGTTGATGATACTGAAGCAACGCATCGATATCCGTTGGGCGGACTACTCCATGGTCGAGGCGGAATTTGCTTTGTTCAAAGCGGCGCAGAAGAACGGCCCCTACGCCTACTATCACCTGCTGTCCGGCGTAGACCTGCCACTCAAGAGCCAGGACTATATCCATCGCTTCTTTGAGGAGCATCAGGGCCAAGAGTTCATCGGATACACCCTGACCGAGATGACGCCCGAAATCTCCCGGAGGATGCAACGCTGGCACCTGTTTCCGAAACACTTCAGCCGGAAAAGAAATGTATACAGCGCCATCCGAAGCATTTTCCTTCGCTGTCAGGAGCTGTTGGGCATCAAGCGCAACCGAGAGACTGTTTTCACCAAAGGATCCCAGTGGATCAGCATTACCGAGCAGATGGCGCAGTATTTCCTGAGCCAGGAAGCCTGGGCACAGAAGACCTTTACCCACACTTTCGTTCCCGACGAATGTGTGATGCAAACCCTTTGCTGGAATTCCCCGTTCCGGGAGAGACTCTATAGCACAACTGCCGATGGCGAAGGCTGTATGCGTTGCATCGGCTGGCAGAACGATGAACTGTATGACTGGACGGCTGCCGATTACGAAAAGCTGGCAGCTTCTCCGGCATTGTTCGCCCGGAAATTCAATAGCTCCGACCCGACCTTTATTCAGCGGATCGTTGCCCTTACGAAATGAAGATCAGCCTGATCATTCCCGTCTATAACGCCGAGAAGACCCTCCCGGCTACGCTGGACAGCATTCGGGCGCAGCGGTATCGCGATTTCGAAGTCATCTTTGCTGAAGACGCGGGCACGGACGGTTCTGCTGCTCTGCTGGACTCGTTCTGTCAGGATAGCGGACTCCCCTGCAAGTTGCTTCGCGCGGAGCATAATGGCGGAGCCGCAGCTGCCAGGAACCGCGCACTGGAGGTGGCGGAAGGCGATTATCTGGCGTTTGCCGACGCGGATGACCTGCTTGACCCGGGCATGCTGGAGTTAGCGGCAGCAGCGGTAGAATCATCTGACCGACCGCTGGATATCGTAGGTTGGGATTGGACACTGGGGCTTAACCAGGACGGTCGATACATGCGGCAGGCTGATTATTCGACTCCGACTGAAGCCCTGCGCAACCTCACCGGCGGCACCATGCGCTGGAATCTCTGGATGTTTCTGGTGCGGCGGGAATTGATCGAAAAGAACGGGATTCATTTCATCCCGGGAGCAGATATCGGTGAGGATATGCAGTTCATGCTGCGTGCCTTTCTACATGCGCTGCACGTCGTGCAACTGCATGAGTCGCTTTACCGTTACAATGCAGTGAACAGCGCGTCCATCAGCAAACAGTTCAGTCCGGAGAAGAGGGCGCAGGTCGAAACCAACTTCCGCGAAGTGGAGCGCAACTTCTCCGGTTCGGATTTCTGCCGACAGTATCCGGATGCGCTCGCCGACCTGAAACTGTTCTTGAAGCGGCCGCTGCTGATCAGTGCAGACCGGAAGGATTATGAGACTTGGTTTGCGTGGTTTCCGGAAGTTAACAACCGCGCCAGGCAGAAAGGCAGCCTGCCCATGCATACCTTCGTTCTCCAGCGAATGGCGTCCAGGCGATGCTGGCTGGGAGTCAAGTTGTATTTTATACTAATACACAAGTTTGTGTACGGCATTCTATATAGATAAGGGCTATGTGGAAAGTGATTAAGATTCTTATCCTAACGGTAGCGGTTAGTTTTTATGTCTTCCCGTTCTCGTTCCCTTTTCTTCCCTATGCTGTTAATTCTAAGATCCTTGTGGCAGTTTTCGGCATCGCGGCTTTCATATATGATAGTATTCGGCGTCATGGGATGTATTTTTCCGAGCCCGTTTTATTCTCCGGGTTATTGGCGGCTATCTTCTCCGTTTGGACCCTGTTTTGTATCACCATTGCCAATACCTATACGACGGATTATGCAGATTATATTGTTTCTTATTTAACCTGGATGTTTGGAGCCTATGGCGCTTATTCCATCCTCAGGACATCGTATGAAAAAGTCGATCTGGAGATTCTAGTGCGTTATTTAGCACTTGTAGGCGTATTCCAATGCGTCATAGCCGTCATGATCGATAACATATCCATTGTTGAACGTCTTGTAGATCATATTCACGCGGATGCCGGTTATTATCGCGAGCATGACCGCATGTATGGTTTAGGCGCGGCTCTGGATCCGGCGGGTGTTCGATTCTCCGTAATTCTAGTCATGATCGCTCACCAGTTTTCCACATGTCCGAATGTACGAAATAGCAGTCTATACCAAGCGACAGATTTGATCGCTTATGCCATCATCACCATCATAGGCGCGGTGATCTCCCGCACAACTGTTGTCGGTGCCGGTCTGGGGTTATTTTACATTATTATCACTTTGATTCGAATGCGAAAGGGTGGTTTTATCACCACCCGGATGGTTCAGGCCTTTTTCTGGTTCTTCATCGTGATGGCCGGAATCATCGGAACCGCCATCTATTTTTATCGGACAAGCGATACCTTCCAGGGCTATCTCCGATTCGGCTTCGAGGCTTTCTTCAATTGGGTCGAGACTGGAGAATTTAGCACCAGTTCTACGGATCATTTGGAAACGATGTGGGTGTGGCCATCCGACACTCGCACCTGGATTATCGGACGAGGAGTGTTTGGCGTATATGAAACTAATAGCGATATTGGGTATTGCAATTTTATTGCCCTTTGTGGCTTGATTGGAATGGTAATCTTCTCTTTGTATTTCCTGTATTGCCATATCGTTCAAAATCGCAAATTTCGTATGTTCGGGTTCACTTCCATTCTCTTGGCTGCTATAACTTTTATCATCTGGATGAAGGTTTCAACTGATATCTTCTTTATTGATGCTCTATTATTCTGCATTACGGGAGATTACGTTGAAGATGAAGATAAAAAAGAGGATGCATCAAATATATTACCCAGTGACATTGGACTTCGGAAATAGCAAGATGCCGCCCGCCCGCGCCTTCCTGGCGCTGATTATTGTACTGGGACATTTCTCCTTCTTTGGAGTAGGGTTCCTCTCGCCCCTGCGAAATCTGGCACCGCCGGCCGTGGCGATGTTCCTCTTTATTTCAGGTTATGGTCTGACAAGATCTTTCAATAAAAAAGGGATAGCCTACCTGGACAGCTTTTTCAGAAAAAGAGTAGTCAAGATTCTTCTTCCGGCCGTGCTTGTCGCCGGTCTACATCTGTTGCTATGCGGCGGAAACGGAACCGGTCTGCTTGAACAACTCCGACTGGTAGTAACCAGAGGGAATACCCTCCTGCCTCATTATTGGTTTCTGTGGGCTATCCTATTCGATTATCTCCTGTTCTGGGCTTGCCATAAGTTGCTTCGCGGGCATGTTGCAAACTTAGCCATACTGGCCGGAGTTATCGTTATCACCCTGGCAACAGCCCTTGCAGGTTTCGATCGATGCTGGTGGATCTGCTCGCTGGCTTTCCCTACCGGGGTTTTCTTTGCAGAGTACGAGTCATCCCTCTTCTCCTTCTGTGGACAGAAAGAGTTTCATTACTGGTTGACGCTTATTATTCTTATACTTGCTTTTATTGCTTGTTATTTGACTCGCAATCCCATCATTTGGACACTCTGCTATGTGTTTGTCCCCATCATGGGAGCCCTTATCGTAGCACGGATTCCGCTGGACAGACTCCGGCATGGTATCCTGCATTTTGTCGGAATGATCTCTTATGAGATCTATTTGGTTCACATTACGGCCATGAGTTTCCTGCGAGGCGATAGCATCTATCTTTCATCAGATTTTCTGTTTGTTGTGATTACCCTCTGTCTCACCATTGGCATTGCATACGGGGTTCACTCCCTCAGCCACATCATAACACCCAAAACCAATTAATAGCCACATGAAAATCATTTACTGTCACGCAGATGTGTACAACCCCGGAGGGATGGAGCGTGTGCTCCTCAACAAGCTCCGCGGGTGGGTACAGCGCGGCTACGAGACGCTGGTCGTGACCACCGACCAGCACGGACGCCCGCCGTTCTACGAGTTCCCGCCGGAAGTCCGGATGGTGGATCTCGGCATCAACTACAAGGATGACAACGACAAGAACCCCATTGCCAAGACGCTCGGCTACCTGCGCAAGCGCAAGAAGCACCGCAGGGCGCTGACCGAACTGCTGATGCGCGAACGGCCCGACATCGTGGTCTCCCTCTTCCCGTCGGAGTCCTCCTTCATCCCGGACATCCCAGACGGCAGCCTGAAGATGCTGGAACTGCACTTCAACAAGCAGTTCCGTCTGCAATACAACCGCAAGGGCCTGCTGGGCCTGGCGGACCGCATCCGCACGAAGCAGGATGAGAAACTGGTCCGAAAATTCGACAATTTCATCGTCCTCACGCGGCAAGACGCCGAGATGTGGGGCAACCTGCCCAACCTGTCTGTGATGCCCAACGCCGTCGTGACCGCGCCGCACGCCGAGCACAAACCCGGCAACCACCGCGTGATCGCAGTCGGACGGCTGGACTACCAGAAAGGCTTCGACCGCCTGCTGGACGCCTGGGCGTTGATTCCGGAGGAGCTGCGCAAGTTCTGGCGCCTGGATATCTTCGGCCAGGGCGAATGGGAGGACAAACTCAAGCAGCAGATCGTGCGGCTCGGTATCGGCGACTCAGCCGCCGTCAACAAGCCAACTGACAAAATCTTTGATGAATATGCCGCCAGCGACTTCCTGGTGATGACTTCTCATTACGAAGGTTTCCCGATGGTGATGATCGAGGCGATGGCCTGCGGCGTGCCCACCGTCTGCTTCGACTTCCTCTGCGGGCCGCGCGACATCATCGCGAACGGCATCAACGGCATCGTCGTGCCGGAAGGCGACCTCCAGGCCCTGGCCGAAGCGATGCAGCAGCTGATGGAGCATCCGGAGCAGCTTGGACGCCTGTCCGAACATGCCAAAAGAATATCTGAGGAATACTCCCAGGAAGTCATCATGAATCGCTGGGACCTCTTCATGAACGACCAACTCCGCAAAAGATGAGTAACACGAAGACAACGCAACGCTACCCCTTCCTGGACCTGCTGAAAATCATCCTGACCGTCGGCATCGTCTGCCGCCATGCCGAGCTGGTAGGGCTGGAAGGCCGCTCGGAAGCCTATGACTTCCTGAACCGCGGCATGATGCTGATCACGGAAGCGTGCGTTCCGTTGTTCTTCATTATCTCCGGATTCCTGTAT
>Ga0310786_10009645_pt1 | contig 12220 bp, 9 predicted proteins | sample AusTroGonzalo_MG_FD_203881 | JGI IMG/M metagenome (GOLD analysis project Ga0310786, IMG submission 203881) | Bovine rumen microbial communities from tropical cattle in Woodstock, Queensland, Australia - Gonzalo_03 (v2) (version 2) | ecosystem: Host-associated > Mammals > Digestive system >...
CGCCCAAACATAAACCACACACTACCACACCTGCCAAAAGCCATCCCGGATGAAAGCACCTGCCATTTTCGAGTTTTCCAAAAAGGGATGTCGCAATCGGTGCAAATATATCTGAAAGAGCCAATGAAATCAACAATATGTATATACACAAGTTCAGGCATATATTGTGTAACGCCTTATTTGTACCGCTATAACGTTCCAGCATGCTATCACCTCTCCCGTTTACTACCTGTGAATATGCAGCTCATCACATCATGTCAATAATACATCATATGGTACGATCAGTTTTTCCTCTATGTAATTCTTAAGCTTTGAGAATTTGCTGCTCTCCAACTGCTCATCCAAAACTTTGACATCAACATCATCTCTGTTAAACTCAATATTCATCTGTGCCGAAAATTCCGCAATTTTATTTTCCAACTGAAAATGAATTGTTTCTACCCATATACAGTTGCCATATCTTCCGGTATGGCATGCTCTCGTAATCCAAATACGCTGGATGTCACTATATTGTATGATTTGATTCCTGCGTAACGGCGTATGAAATATCACCATGTCTTCCCCTGCAAAAAACTGATATGACGTTGTTGAACAAACCCATGTTCCCGCCGTAAAAACAATACATAATGTGATGCATACAAGACCTACTATGTAATTTTCCACATCAAAATTAGCAATACCGAAAACCCCTGAAAATACAGCTATAAAAATAAATACTGACATTATATACGGATTGTAACTCTTAAATTTCTCTCTCATTTTATATTCCTCCTTATCACTTTCAGGATATCACATGGGACTTTACAAGACAATTCTATAATCTGCACTATATCAGATCATATCGTTTTTTCATCGACTTTTTCTTTCATCAACATTACAGACTTATCACGACTCACTATTTGTGGGAATAGTCAAGCCAATCCCACAAACCATCAATTATCTCGTCTGTTTGTTTTGGATCGCGAGGCTGTTTTTGCTCCTCAATAAATCTCTTCAATTTGGAAAACCTGCAAATCTGATCAGGCAACTTCCCACTATCTGCATCAATCTCTTCTCTGCTATATCCATTTGCATTCCATGCAGTAAACTTCAACTCCTTGTCAAGCAATATGAAGCTGATCTCTTCCCCCGCGCGTTTGGTCACCGCCACCTTCATGCTGCAAATATCGCAGTACTTGATGTTGTATTGTAAAAAACCTCCTACTTTGAATGTAACGCTTTCCCGCCCCGCCGTAAAAGTACAGGGTATAGCATGTTGAGCATAGTTCACCATCCTTGCTAGCACCATAGAGCTGAAAAAGTTTACACTCAGCACTACCGGTAATAACAGCTTGCTTGCTCCTTCAAGAAACGGTATCACCATTATCCCCAGAACAACTATTAAGTAAACTATACAGATATATCTGCAAACCTCTTGTATCACTTTACACGTGCCTTTATAATGTCCAATCATAAGAACACCTCTCCCCTATCATCTGAATATCTCTGAATCACAAAGTATTTTGCCCCCAACTGATGATACGGATTGCTTTGTTGCATTGCACCTCTCGCAATCCTTCAAACATTCGGAATGATCAATTTTTCCTCTATGAAATTCTTAAGGTTTGTGAAATTACTGCTCTCCATCTGTTCAGTCAAAGTTTTGGCTTTAAGATCTGCGCTGCCAAGATCAATATTCATCTGCGCCGAAAATTCTGATGTTTCATTTTCCAACCGAAAATGTATCGTTTCTGTCCAAGTGCTTTTGCCAAATCTTCTGACGTTGCACGATCTCGTAATCCAAACATCCTTGATGTCTCTATATTTTATGCTTTCTTTTCCAATGAACGGTGTATGAAAGGTTACCATGTAATCTTTTGCGTAAAACGTACAGGGTGTAGAAATGTAAATCAGTATTACGACTATATAACCAAGACACACCACGGCATCAAAAAGACCTATTATAACGATTTCTTCATGGCTTAGGCAAATAACACTCATAGCCCCTAACCACATAGTTAGAACAACAAAAACCCACGTAAGATACAAATTACTATTCATATATTTTTCTCTCATTTCGTATTCCTCCTGATCACTTCCTATATATCGCCCGGGACATCTCCTGACAATTCCATAACTTTGCACTAAATCAGAACATTTCGTGGCATCTGAGCCTGACAATCACAAATAATCTGAAAAATGTATGCACAATAAAAGGAAGTCCCTGATTTAGCGGCACTTCCCATTATCCAATCACTTATTCCACAGTTTTTTTCATTCATCAACCCGTGCGGACTTATCATAACTTGCTACTTGTGGGAATAGTCCAGCCAGTCCGAGAAACCATCGATAATCTCGTCCGTATGTTTTCGGATCACGAGACTGTTTTTCTCTTCAATAAATTTCTTCAATTCTGAAAACCTGCCATATTGATATGGCAACTTCCAAGCCGCTGTATCAAACTCTTCTCTGCGATCTTGACCTTCATTCCATGCGGTAAACTTCAATTCCTTGTCAACCAGCTTGAACTTGATCTCTTCCTTCCACAGCTGGCTGTCTCCATTTTTCTCAGGGATATTACCCAACATTATGTCAAGTTTTTCCGGCTTTTTCGCTGTCGGCCGAGTAAATCCGGCGCGTTGGGTTCCCGTCACCTCCATGCCGCAAATGTCACGGTATTGAATGTTATATCTTAGAAACCATCCTACTTTGAATGTAACACTTTCCTCTCCCGCTTCAAAAGTGCACGGCATATTATTTCTCACAAAACACAGCACCACCGGGATAGATAATAAGAAAAATATCCAAAGCACGAATGGCAAGAAAGATAGATATCCTGTTTCATGTATTTCCATAGCAGATATTGAAAAGAGCGCCAATCCGGCAATAGCGAAGTAACCCACGCAACCATATCGTACACCATTGCATGTCCCTTTATATCCTTCCAGCATATTATCACCTCTCTTTTGTGTTCCTAAGATTACTTCAAATATATCATACAGGATAACTCCTGACAATTCTAAAAATCCGCACTATATCAGATCATATCGTGGCCGCAAAGGCAAACCATCACCGAAAAATGTCACTTGCGACATTCTCTCGCCGAGCGCAGTTGCATTTATGCAACTTTTTCATTACGCGCGAGTGCGCATCCATAGCGGAGCGATTTTGTATCATAGGTAATCCGAAGGAATTTCTATGATGCAAAAAGGGAAATGTCAATTGTTCGACACTTCCCTTTCTCATCTTATTGATCTCGTGGCCTCATTCATCCATCATTCCGATAAATTGCCAACCGTTTACACCGATCTTTGCTTTTGCCGGCTTTTATCGGATTTACATGTTTTTGCTTTTGCCGGCTTTTATTCGTTTATGATCGTTTTATTTGTCTTTAATCTGGCCATGGAGACTTTGCAGGGAATGAACCTCCCCTTTCCCGGCCTTCTGTACATACAAAATGCCTTCCGCTGTCGCTCTTGCAGCAGCAATCGTGGTCATATACGGGATCTTACCTTTAATAGCCGCCTTTCTTAGGTAGGAATCATCATGCACGCTGTCTGCACCGATCGGCGAATTGACGATCAGGTCGATCTCCCCATTGGTGATCATATCCAGAATATTCGGGCGTCCTTCATAGAGCTTTTTCACCTTCTCCGCCGGAATCCCTGCTGATACGATCAAGTCACAGGTATTGCCGGTAGCAACAATCTTAAAACCGGCTTCGCAGAACATCTTGGCGACATCAACTACTTCCGCTTTATCCTTACGGTTCACGCTGATCAGAACAGTGCCACTAAGAGGAAGTTTTGTCTGGGTTGCCTCCTGCGCCTTGAAAAATGCCTCACCAACGGACTTGGAAAGACCTAGGACCTCACCCGTCGAACGCATCTCGGGTCCGAGGATCGGGTCCACCTCCTGGAACATATTAAACGGGAATACAGCTTCCTTCACTCCATAATAAGGTATATCCTGCTCCTTAAGCGCAGGCACCGGAGAAGGGCGGCCGGTAATCTCCTCTGTAATGATTTCCGTAGCGATCGGCACCATGCGAATATTACATACCTTGGATACAAGCGGAACGGTACGGGATGCTCTGGGGTTGGCCTCCAGAACATATACTTTATCATTCTCAATCGCATATTGCATATTCATAAGGCCTCTTACATGCATCTCCTCTGCGATCTTCCTTGTATATTCCTTGATCGTCTCCACATTCTTTTCCGAGATATGCTTGGAAGGAATGATGCAGGCACTGTCTCCTGAGTGAACACCCGCGAGTTCTATATGCTCCATCACTGCCGGCACAAATGCATGTGTACCGTCACTGATCGCATCTGCCTCACACTCGGTTGCATGATTTAAGAATCGGTCAATCAGAATCGGTCTGTCCGGTGTTACTCCGACTGCTGCTTTCATGTAGCCGGTCAGATTTTCATCGTCATATACCACTTCCATTCCACGTCCGCCAAGCACATAAGAAGGACGCACCATAACAGGGAAACCGATTCTGTGAGCCACCTCAAGTGCCTCTTCCACGGTAGTAGCCATCCCGGATTCAGGCATCGGGATCTCCAATTTATCCATCATTGCCCGGAACAGATCTCTGTCCTCCGCAAGGTCGATCACTGCCGGCGATGTTCCAAGGATCTTTACTCCGTTCTTTTCCAAATCAGATGCCAGATTTAACGGTGTCTGACCGCCGAACTGTGCAATTACGCCGACCGGTTTTTCCTTCTTGTAGATGGAAAGCACATCCTCCAAAGTCAGAGGTTCAAAATATAGTTTGTCAGAGGTATCATAGTCGGTTGATACCGTCTCCGGGTTACAGTTCACGATAATCGTCTCAAATCCGAGCTTTTTAAGTGCTAAAGATGCATGTACACAGCAATAGTCAAATTCGATACCCTGCCCGATACGGTTTGGTCCTCCGCCCAGGATCATAACCTTTGGCTTATCATTCTTAATAGGGTTTTTGTCCTCCCCATTGTAAGTGGAGAAATAATATGCGCTGTCCGGTGTACCGCTTACATGTACACCCTCCCATGTTTCTTCCACACCGAGAGCAATCCTTCTGTCCCGTATATCCGCCTCGGGAATTCCCAGAAGAATACTCAGGTATTTGTCGGAAAATCCGTCTTTCTTTGCCTTAATGAGCGCCGCATCTGCAGGGAGACTGCCCTTGCCTGCAGACAAAACCAGCTCTTCCTCAACCAGTTCCTTCATTTGCTCGATGAAATACTTCTTTACATGCGTAATCTCATGAAGTTCATCTACAGTCGCGCCTTTTTTTAACGCTTCATACATGGCAAAGTGACGCTCACTCGAAGGTGTAGCCAGCATATTCAGGAGTTGATCCTTTGTTTTTGCCTCCAGTTTCGAAATATGCCCGAGCCCGTAACGACCGGTCTCAAGACTTCTGATCGCCTTCTGGAATGCTTCTTTATAATTCTTACCGATACTCATCACTTCGCCGACTGCGCGCATCTGAGTACCGAGCTTATCCTCAACACCCTTGAACTTTTCAAATGCCCAACGGGCAAACTTGATAACGACATAATCTCCGTCAGGAACATACTTGTCCAAAGTACCATATTTTCCACAGGGAATCTCGGAAAGTTTTAATCCGGACGCCAGCATTGCACTCACCAATGCGATGGGGAAACCGGTTGCCTTGGAAGCCAGTGCGGAGGAACGGGAGGTACGGGGATTGATTTCAATAACGATCACTCTGTCACTCACGGGATCGTGTGCAAATTGAACGTTGGTACCGCCGATCACCTGCACGGATTCCACGATCCGATATGCATAATCCTGCAATCTTGCCTGCAATTCCTTTGAAATTGTCAGCATTGGTGCTGCACAGAAGGAGTCACCAGTATGCACACCCATGGGATCGATATTTTCAATAAAACATACCGTGATCAGATTGTTGTCCGCATCACGAACCACTTCCAGTTCCAGCTCCTCCCAACCGAGGATCGATTCCTCAACCAATACCTGACCAACCAAGCTTGCCTGCAAACCTCGCGAGCAAACCGTCTTCAATTCGTCTTTATTATACACCAGTCCGCCGCCTGCGCCGCCCATTGTGTAAGCTGGTCGAAGAACGACGGGATATCCCAGCTTATCTGCGATTGCAAGTGCTTCGTCCACGGAGTATGCGACTTCGCTTCGAGCCATTTCGATGCCGAGCTCATTCATGGCATTCTTAAACTCAATACGATCTTCACCGCGTTCGATTGCATCCACTTGTACACCGATGACTTTCACCTGGTATTTGTCCAGGATACCTGCGCTTGCAAGTTCCGCGCAGAGATTCAGACCCGACTGGCCTCCCAGATTCGGCAATAATGCATCCGGTCGTTCCTTTGCAATGATCTGCTCCAAACGCTCCTTGTTAAGGGGCTCAATATAAGTAACATCTGCTGTTTCCGGATCCGTCATGATCGTTGCGGGATTGGAATTTACCAAAACGATCTCATAACCGAGCTTTTTCAGTGCCTTACAAGCCTGCGTACCGGAATAATCGAACTCGCACGCCTGCCCGATAATAATAGGACCGGAGCCGATGATCAAAACCTTATGTATATCTGTTCTCTGCGACATAGTGGACCTCCTGGTATTTTTGTTCAAATTCCTAATTTTGTAGTATAGCATAGATCCGGCAGAAAAGCTAGTATAACAGTTTTAAATTTCTAACAGCTCCCGTCCCATCTTGTCTATCGCAGCCATCTGTGATATGATTTACGAAGGAAATCTGCATCGCGAGCAAATTTCCTTGCTATTAAGAAGTAATCACAGGAAGAGAGGACAAAACATGCACGAGATTCCCTACAAGATTTATCTGGAAGAAAACGAGATGCCCAAAGAATGGTACAATGTACGCGCAGATATGAAAAAGAAGCCTGCCCCCATCTTAAATCCGGGGACTTTAAAACCCATTACCGTGGAAGAACTCACACCAATCTTTTGTGAGGAGTTAGCGAAACAGGAACTGGATGATACCACTCCATATATTGAGATCCCCGAGGAGATCCGAAACTTCTATCGAATGTATCGTCCTTCTCCCCTGGTGCGCGCTTACTGTTTGGAGGAAAAGCTTCAGACACCTGCGCATATTTATTATAAGTTCGAAGGTAACAATACCTCCGGAAGTCACAAGCTTAATTCCGCGATCGCGCAGGCATATTATGCAAAAAAGCAGGGGCTTAAAGGTGTTACCACAGAGACCGGCGCCGGCCAGTGGGGCACTGCTCTTTCCATGGCCTGCTCATATTTTGGTCTGGACTGCCAGGTTTATATGGTAAAGTGTTCCTATGAGCAGAAACCTTTCCGCCGCGAAGTAATGAGAACCTACGGTGCAAAGGTAACCCCTTCTCCATCCATGAATACCAAGATCGGTCAAAAGATCAATGCCGAGTTTCCCGGAACTACCGGCAGCCTCGGATGCGCAATCTCGGAGGCAGTAGAAGCTGCCACCACGCAGGAAGGTTACCGCTACGTTCTCGGTTCCGTTTTGGCACAGGTACTCCTTCATCAGTCTGTGATCGGTCTTGAAACCCACTCCGCGCTCAAAAAATATGGCATCAAAGCAGATACCATCATCGGATGTGCCGGCGGCGGTTCCAACCTTGGCGGTCTGATCTCTCCTTTTGCAGGCGAAATGCTCCGCGGAGAAGCCGATTACGAGATCATTGCAGTAGAACCAGCATCCTGTCCGAGCCTTACCAGAGGTGTTTACGCATACGACTTCTGCGATACCGGTAAAGTGTGCCCGCTTGCAAAGATGTATACCCTCGGCAGCGGTTTTATTCCTTCCGCGAACCACGCAGGCGGTCTTCGCTATCATGGCATGAGCTCCATCGTTTCAGAGCTCTACGACCAGGGACTTTTGACTGCAAGAAGTGTGGAACAGACCGAGGTCTTCCAGGCAGCTACGGAATTTGCCCGGGTGGAAGGTATCCTGCCCGCTCCCGAAAGCAGCCATGCGATCAAAGTTGCGATTGATGAAGCTCTTAAATGCAAAGAAACCGGCGAGGCAAAGAACATTGTCTTTGGGCTCACCGGTACCGGTTATTTCGATATGATCGCCTATCAAAAATTCAATGACGGGCAAATGACAGATTACATCCCCACCGATGCAGAGCTCCAAAAATCTTTTGCAACTCTTCCGTAAGTCTGATGAATGCTTAAATTAAGAAAGTCCATAGCCTCGTTTTTCAAACCGGGGCTATGGACATTTTAGTGTTCACAACATCTCTGTCTATTCTGCAGTGTCATAAATCACAACTAATTCTTCAGGCAAGTCATGATAGGTACCTTTTCCATCCTCATCCAGACCAAAAGTACCATCTTCGTGATAAGTCACTTCACCAATAAAAAGCTTACTTCTTTCCGGTGCAAGATTATCAATTGCGACTACATAGAAAAGGATCGCTTCCTCACTCAATTCAAATTGCAACGGCCCCGGTACCGACATATCATACCCGTCTTTATTAAGCCGCTGAAATAATGCCTTCATCGCTTCGTCGTCCTCGTCCTCCGGACATTCAAACAATTCTGCTTTATCGCCCCTGATTTCGATCATCAAAAGTATTTCCTTCTTGGCAGAAGGATCCGGGGCATCGCATGAGCAGACATATGCAACAGCATACTCAAGTTCTCCGTCGCCATCAAAATCTTTATGCTGAATAGCTGCCGTTGCCCACTCAAATGGTAAACTCCGATTTTTCCTGCTCATAAAAAGTCCGTTTTTTGCTATTAAAGGATATACCTTATCTCCGTCACTGAAAATCATACTATCCCGTTCAACAATGATATATGGCTCTCCTTCGCCAAATGAAAGACGATTGTTTTGATCTACCTTCTTCACATGTGTACGCTTATTCCTGTTCACCTCGATTATATACCAATCCCTCGCCTCTGTGGATTCGGGATAATACGTCGTAAGCAGATATTCTATCTTACCATCCTGATCATAATCACCTCTGTAGATGGAAGCCTCCTTGCTGCGAAGATTAACATCCGCTATTTCAACCTTATAGTCTTCTCCGTCGATCCATAACTTGCATGTTCCGCTACCTGCAGGCTCATCCATGCACATGAAATAAATATCTTCCTCAGGATCAGAATATAGCATCTGTGCACCACTATCAAAATGGGCACCGGCCTTTAGGCAAGCATTGCTCAACGAAGCATGCAATACATAGCTGCTGGTATCATGCTCCAAAATACGCTCTCCCATTGGCAGTTGAACATCCATCAATCTGAATCCTTCTGTATCTCCTCCAACCAGTGTCCCTTTATCCGTCAATACAGCAAATTTATTGAAGCCATCGTCAGCCTCCGCTCTGCAATTAGGATTCATCGAAAACCTGACACTCGGATACATCTTGCCGATTTCATCACGATAACAGATGACTTTCTTGCCATCCTCAAAAACAGCTTTTGCGATGCGGCTTCCTTCTAGATCCACTTCATATCCGTTTGCAAAAAAACGCATCAATGTGATCTCTCCGTCTTCTGTCGGAATCAGCTCAAAAGATTTCATCGGCTCAAAATATACCATTTGCCATGGATCGCGCTCTCTCGAGGTATCCTTGCCTTGCTTTACCTTCGTAGCTCCGGTAACGGTCTTCGTTTTTGAATCATAACTCAGCTTTATCTCTCCGTCCTTCACCAGCTGAAATCCTTTTGCATCATCCGGTATCATTACAGCACAATAGTTTTTTTCTTCATTTACTGCCATCGTTGTTTTATAAAGCATCATGATAAATTCCGCACGTGTCACTTTGCCGTTGGGATCAAACATTGTTTTCGTTTTTCCTGCTACAATCCCATTGTCATATGCAGTCTTTATAAAATTCGTATACCATGCACCGTCAATATCTTCAAACGGAACATTACTTTCAGAATTAGGCTTATAATCCAATGCTTTAACGATCATCGTGACTGCTTCGGCCCGGGTCAATGTACCCATAGGATCAAAAATACCTTCTCCTTTTCCTGCAACGATACCATTTTCATACGCTGCATTCACATACGGAGTATACCACGCGCCATTGACATCCGTAAAAACAGTACTGTCTTTCCTGTAATCATCAATTTCAATTTCTTTCAGCTTTGTCATCATTGTCACTGCTTCAGCTCTGGTAATCGTATTATCAGGCATAAAGGATGAAAACGCTTCTGTTCCGCCTCCTACAGTCAATCCATCCGCATAAGCCCAATGAATTGCACTTCTTGCCCATCTCTGCGTTGCAAGCGATGTCTCATCGATCTCCTCTTGATAATAGTATGGCGCAGCCTGCGCATCAACCTTACTTCCGCCAATTGCTGCTGCAGCCATAAGCAGTGCCGCCAATACCCTAAATCTTTTCATTTCCCTTTTCCTCGCTTCCTTTTGATTCGGTTATCATCAGCCCACACTACTTCAACCCACCGATGAAAACCTTTATTTTTTCTGTATTTCATACACAATATTACATGTGTAGAATTTTTGTGTCAACCATACTTTCTTAACATCTAAACGAATAAAATTAACAATTTGTAATAACTTTTTATCAATTTGATTCTTATCGTTTCCTCCCTTCTCAATAAAACCCTGTCTTCCCATCATCGGTTTTTCCTTTGTGATTCAGAAAACCAATATCTTACGCTATTCCTTTTTATATAGAGTATCACTTGCAACATTCTCGCACCGACGTGAACTTCGGAGAGTTCCTGTTATATAAGTAACTCATCACTTATAATAGCGCTATACGCGCAGAAACCGTTACAATTAATCTCAAAATGATTTCATCTAACTTAATCTTTCCATAAATTTTCGTAACAAAATACCGGAGACAAAAGATTTTTTCCTTCGAATTTTTTACGTGAAAGGAATAAACCTTATGTCCCCGGTATCATAACACCCCTTTTTCTGTTGTCAATACTCTATTATAACCGGTATCTTCCCACAACGGCGTGCATATCATTTGCTTCGCTCATATTTCTATCAGTTCTGCTCTTTACTTCCCCCATTGCCTGTTCAATCATATTCACTGTTTCCGACATATTCCGCATGGTAGCCAGATTCTGTTCCGAAAAAGCAAGTAATTCCTCGGCTGAGCGGGCAATTGTCTGCACCCCGCTTTTAAGTGCTATTGTATTGTTATGAATACTCGCTGCACGCAGACTCATCTCCTCCGCGCTTTCACTATACTCCTGGCCAAAGGATTGAAACTTCTCATAATCATCGATCACTTCTTTGGATACAAGTTGCACCATCTCTCTAGCCATGCTACCAAGCTCTTCTACCACCTGAATAATGGAGTCACCGATCTCACGGATCTTCTGCGCCGCCTCACCTGAATTGCCGGCAAGCTTTCCGATCTCATCCGCAACGACAGCAAAACCTTTACCCGCTTCCCCTGCCCTCGCTGCCTCTATGCTGGCATTGAGCGCAAGTAAATTGGTCTGATCCGCGATATCCAAAATAGATCCGGTGAGCGAGGCAATCTCTGTGACAGCCGATGCATCCTCCAGTTTCTCATTCAAACGGGCCGATAGCTTATCATTCTGCAGTTTTAACTCTCCTGCAGCCTGATTCACATAGCTTTGCAAATCTTTTGACATATCGGATACACGCTTGAGCTGTTGCTCCATCTGTGCAAGCTCATTATCCACATTCTCTGCATTCTGCATCGCCTCATTGGACTGTTTTGCCATTAGATCCGTCTGTTCCACATTGCGATCCGAAGCAGCTGCGATCTCATCGGAGGACTTTCGGAGATTTGAAATCCGAATTCCTACATCCCCAACGCTGTCAGCCGTCTCCATAGATCCGCTTCGGATTTCATCCGAGGATTTTCTCACATGATCCAGAGTCATTCTTGTTTTTTTCAAAAGCTCATTCATACTCTCCCCGATGACCTCAAATTCATCTCCCGTATGAATCCGAATTGTTTTTGTAAGATCACTGTCCGCCCCCGCAACCTCGTTGATCAACTGATTCAGGCTTTCAAAATTCCGACTCAGTTTCCGTCCGATCAAAATCGCAACAATCACATCAATCAGAAGGATCACAAGTACAACTATGGCAAATAGTCCCATCAAACGCCAAAGCGACTGATCGATATAAGAAACCTCGCAATCCACACCGACAATACCGATCACTTTCCCATCCCGGATGATCGGCGCATAACCGGACACAAATTTTCCCCATTGATCTTCCGTTACTTCTTTTTCAGCAATTGTTTTT
>Ga0310786_10009646_pt1 | contig 12220 bp, 6 predicted proteins | sample AusTroGonzalo_MG_FD_203881 | JGI IMG/M metagenome (GOLD analysis project Ga0310786, IMG submission 203881) | Bovine rumen microbial communities from tropical cattle in Woodstock, Queensland, Australia - Gonzalo_03 (v2) (version 2) | ecosystem: Host-associated > Mammals > Digestive system >...
AGAAGAAGGGCGGACGCAGAGGACGCAGGGTCTGAGGGGGACATCCCATGGACATAGAGATTATCGAAATGGCTGACAGGAAGGCAAAGTTCGTTCTCAAGAACTCTTCCCCGGCCATGGCGAACGCACTCAGGAGGACACTCCTCTCCGACATCCCCAAGATGGCGATCGACACCGTTGAGTTCTACACCGGTAAGATCGAAGGCGAGGATGGAAAGGAGTATGAGAGCATCACGCCCTTGTTCGAGGAGATCATCGCCCACAGGCTGGGAATGCTCCCGGTCCCCACGGATCTGGATCTGTTCGTCCCTCAGAGCGAATGCGAATGCGGAGGAGAGGGCTGCCCCAACTGTACAATCATGTACAGCCTGAGGAAGACCGGACCCGCAACCGTCCTATCATCCGACCTCCAGCCTCTTGGCGGACCCGACAGCGACAAGCTGAGGATCGTAGATGAGTTCATCCCCATCGTCGAGCTCACAGCCGACCAGGGAATCACAATCTATGCCAAGGCAGTCATGGGCACCGCAAAGAAGCACGTCAAGTGGCAGGTCTGCAACGGTGTCGGATACAAGTACATGCCTGTGATCGAGATCGATCCCAAGCACGCATCCGATGAGCAGGTCGTCGCATGTGCCGAGCTCTGCCCCGCAGGACTCGAGGTCAAGAACAAGAAGCTCGTCGTCAAGGACCCTGTTGCATGCGGATATGCAAAGGGATGCCTCGAGAAGCTCGACGAGACGGAAGGAGTCACCGTCAACTGGGATGACACCAACTTCCTGTTCAAGTTCGAGACGGACGGCTCTCTTACAGCCCAGCAGGCATTGGATATCGCTATCGAGACCATCTCGAAAGAGGCAAAGAGCTTCGCTAGCGACATCAAGGCTCTCTGAAGAAACATTTCACCCCTCCGAAAGGAGGGGATCATTCTATCTCAATAATCGGAAGTGCTCAACGTTCTCGATTGTAGTACTTCTCCACACCGCCGAATCCTGAGATGATCTTGTTCTCCCTTGTTTTCGATATGAAATTGTCAAGACGTTTCTTGAACTCTTCTGGACGCTTTCTGGCAGCATCTATGTAAGCTATCCTGATCCTCTTGTAAGGTTCGGAGAATGATTGATAGTTCTTCCAAGCCTCCTTATCCTTCTTTATCGCTTTCAGAATATCTTTGGGAAATACGTATTCCTCTTCGATGAATTTCTCCACAGAAGGTCTGACCTCGGGGATTATCATCCCTCTGGAATCCAGCCATATTAGGCGTTCGATATTGGGCCTGGAGAAGTTCGAGTTCTTGCGTGGTGTGAAGCGCTTGAGGCTGTGAAGCTCATCAAGGGTCCCGGAAACGCTGTCTATCCATCCAAAGCACAATGCTTCCTCGACCGCATCGTTGTATCCCATGGAGCTCTATCCTGATGCTTTATTTGGGAATACGAACCAGATGTCCTCCGATGTCTTGTAATGGTTTTCGAGCCATAGACGCCACTCCTTGCGGTCGTCAGAATAGAAGCATTCCTTATCTCCCGATTTGAACAACTCAGCGGCCATCCGGATACCCCTAGGTTCAGAAGAAGTCCGATAACTTGCACTTCTTGACCTTGTCGTTGTTGAACACTGAGTTCATGTTCATCTCCAGGATGTCTATCCTTTCCCTGGTGTAGGCATCGAGACCGTACTTCTCGCCGATGGTCTTCGATATCTCCAGATACTTCTTGACCGATGCCTCGTGAACGGTCAGGTTCAGAGGGTTGTGGCATTTGTAGCACGTTCCGCTGAGGGTCATCCTGCGGTACTTCTCTCCGCATTTGGTGCATCTCACAGTCTGTGTGGAGAAGCTCCTGAGGTTTCCGATCATGTCCGGCATGAAGTGCTTGTTCAGCACACGTACTGCGACATCTTTCTCGTCCACCGCACGTATCTTCCTTCCGAGCTCCAGCTGGGCATTCATCTTATCCATCATGGATTCCAAGGTTGTGTATGCGGAATACTTGGGTCCGAGGGATATGTCGTTGGTATCGTGCGTGAATCCCATTCCCTCATACTGCTTCTCGGTACCGATACGGCCTGCGATCAGGTCCATGATCTTCTCTATCTCCTTGGGCTCCTTCATGGCCATGGCGGCCTCGTAGAGCTCTAGAGGATATTCCCTCAGGCAGTCCACGTTGTGAGCCTCCTTATCGATCTCGTTGGGGTCCAGTCTGGTAGTAAGGACCAGAGGTGCATCCATGAGTCCTCCCCTCCTGTCGGGAAGGAAGCTCCTCGAGAAGTTCAGAAGAGCATCGAGACCTAGCATCAGACAGTCCTCATCTCCGTCACAGTTCCTTCTCTTCGCCGCATGGAAGAAGGGGTGTCCGTAGCATCCGCGGACGTCCGCATAACCGATGATACGGCAGAGGATGCAACCGGATGTGTGGGGTGCGAGACCGAATACGATGTTACCGATGAGATCCGTCCTGTTCTGGACGTTGTAGTAGCGGGGTAGATGATAGAGCATCTCCAGCTCATCATCGAGATAGATCGCCACCTTCGCAAGGTAGTCGCCGCAGTCCTTGGCGGGAACGACATCCTGGACCTTCAGTTCGCATATCTGCTCGGGATCAACCAGGGGATCGCCGTTCCAGTCGTGGGTGTATCCCAGTTCATGAGCCTTTTGGATGGAGAGGCCTATCTCCCTGGGCTTGAAGTGTGTGAGCGGGATGTCGGTCATATCGAAACGGACGGTTCCGTCCTTGAACACGGAGATCCCGTTCTTGGACCTGAGGATTCCCTTCTCCAAGGTCTCGACCGTCTTGGTCCTGGAGATGAGGGTGTCGTGGCATTTGACCTCTCCGGGATTCGTTATGCCAAGGTACTTGCAGGCCTCCTCGAACTCCTCGGCGAGATCGATCTTCATGGGCGCAGGACCGTCAGCACCGACCTCGTTCTTCTTCGGCACGTATACCGTATGGCCGCCGCAGTTCCTGCACCAGTTGCGGAACGTGTAGATGTTGCATTCCTTACAGTACCTGTTGGCGACGACCTCCTCGTACTTCGGATGTTTGAATATGGTGGCCTTGACCTCCTTTCCGGTCTCGGCATCCTTACCGACAGGGAATACGCAGTGGAGCTTGGGCGACAATTCACGTTCCTTCGCCTTCTCAGGACGCCCCATCCTAGTTCCGACGCGTGTCATGGCCCTTGCGCGAACCTCGTAACCAGCAGCTCTGCTGATGGCCTGAAGGGTCGTGTCCCCCTCAAGTTCAGGGCCTGCCGAGAGACCGTTGGCATCATGTTTGATGCCCATGCAGTCCAGCATGGGTTCGGAGTACCTTTCGTCAATGGTGACCTTCTTGTCCTTCACGCGGTGAGGTACGCAGAGTTCCTGCAGGACCTTCTTGGATTCGGGCTCGAGATCGACTGTCAGATTCTTCCCGTCGAATGTTCCTGTCGAGATCACGTGGGCCCTGAGGAGCTTGATGTTGTCAAGGGGCACATCGGACCAGAATATGTTGAATTTGGGATGCAGAGGGACACCAAGCTGTGCGCTCATCTCCTTGGCGCGCTCGTATGTGGGATCCACCCAATCAGCAGGGAGTTCCCCTTTCGTCTTCAGGACCTGCTTATGCCATTCTATCGGGTATCCGCAGGGAACCAATGTATGGTTGTTCTCGCAGAATTCACCGAACGGTACGAGGATCTCTCCGTTGTCCAGGATCTCCACGACCCTGTCCCTAATGGCCAGGACCTCCTCCTTGGTCTGACAGTATACCACATCTCCGTTCCTCAGAAGGACGGTGGGTCCCTCCAGTATGTCGCACGGTGTGACTACGCATGCCTTACCAGGCCTTTCGATCTTGAGCTGTGTACCGATGGCCATGAAATCGTCCATGATGTACATGCTCGCTGTACTGTATGCTAGGGATGCGAGACCCGATGTCCTCGCCCTACCGTATCTGAGCCTGAATCCCCCGACCCTGCAGGGATGTCCGAAGATCGGACGTCCGGCGACTATGTCCCTGAGATATTTGTCCAAAGGCTGGACCTTCTTCTCCACCGGTTTGTCATCGGCCTTCTTGGCGGGTTCCTTCATCTTGTGGGCATCGAGGTACTGTCCGATGAACTCCCATCCGGGGATCTGAAGCTTGTCGACGTGCTTCTTCAGCTTGGCGGCCTTTTGACACATTCCCTCTGCTATGACCAGAACGGCTCCTCCCCTGACACGGTTGGTGTCTATCCTTGGAAGATCCCTGAATCCTGAGATCTCTATCTGTTCGGTCCCTTCTCCGTCGACGCATATGGGGCAGTTCCTGACGATCAGGTCGATCTCTTGCGATGTAGGCGAATACTGAAGGTGCTGACATTGTTTGTATAGCGGGATCTCCTCGTCGAATCTGGCGATCTCTGCATCGGTGGCGATGTATCTGCCGATCCCGAGCTCGGTCCTTACGACGTCTGCTATGAGAACGCTCATGGCCTGTGCGGTTCCTCCGGCTGCACGGATAGGTCCGGCGAACAGCAGGTCCACATAATCGGTACCGTCCTCATTCTTCCTGATCCTAGTCTCCGCTATTCCTTCCAGGGGTGCGACCAGGATACCTTCGGTAAGGACAGCCAGACCAACCCTGGTGGCCCTGTCTAGTGCCTGTTCCAGGCTCTCTGCCGGCCATTTGGCCACTTCCTTTGCTGTCAGAAGACAGGCGACCTCACGGTTCCCTGCTTCCAGGGTCTTCTGTCTGATGACCTCGGCGACCCCTTTAACATTGTAATCTTTCAGAAGCTCTTCGCAGCGAGAGGCAAGGTCCTCTGCTTGAGGCACATCCACATAATCCTCCGGGTCGAAACCCATGGCCCTGGCCTTCCCGGCCAGCTCATAAATCTCGTCCTTCTTGGCGTTGAGCTCGGAGAAGTATTTCGCCATTTCTTGGCTGTATACCGGCCCCGCCATCATTCCACTTCCGCTTCGACTGCTTTCCTGCGGTTGATCTCCCTCATCTCTTTGATGACGGTCTCGGTAAGGACATCCATGTTCTCTCCTGACTGGGCGGAGAAGTATAACCTTCCGTTGTCTGTCTTGAGGATGTCTGATTTGCTCTCGGCGACGATGATCTTGACGCCTTCGAAGCTCTCCTGTATGTTGGACAGGAGCTTCTCTTGGACCTCAAGCTTGAAACCGCATGTCTCCGACGGATCGATGACGAACAGCATGACATCGGTCAGATACCTGAGGGCCAGTACGGCCTGCTTCTCGATGTCGTTCCTCTTCTCGAACTCCCTGTCCAGAAGTCCGGGCGTGTCTACGATCTGGTATTTCCTCCAGTCGTCCTGGATATGGCCGACGATGATCCCCTTGGTAGTGAACGGATACGGAGCGATCTCAGGTTCCGCTGTGGACATGACCGTTACAAGGTTGCTCTTTCCGACGTTGGGGAATCCTGCCACGACTATGGTGGGAACCTTCGAATCCACTGCGGGGAGCTTCCTGAACTTGTTCTTTGCATCCTGAAGGAACAGAAGGTCGTCTGAGATCCTGTCGACATAGGAATTGAGCCTTCCGTAGAATCCCCTCCTGAGGGATTCGATGATCTCGGGATCCTTTGTGCGCCTGATCTCCCTGAGCGTATCGTTCTTGAGCTTCTCAGCCTTGGTAGCACACCAATTGACTGCTCCGAGTGCCTTCTTGTATCTGTCGATGCCTATGACAATGTCCACCAGCTCGGGGAAGAAGTCCTGTTCCTTCTCCATCCTGGGGAACCTGTCGACATAACCGGTCAGTGCAGTGACGACGATGTCCCCTGCGGCCGTGACCTTTGCCAACGCCGTCTTCTTACGAGTATCCAACGTGTTCGTACCGTTCTTGTAGATCTTGGATGCCCTGTGGAATGCCTTTTCCATTAGTTCGTCCGACGTAAGGACAGTGGGTATCTTGTAATCTACTCCGACCATGCTCATAGGGATTCCATTCCGATAAATAAAGGATGTGCGCGCGCCTGTGGAAAGGTGATCTCGGAAGCAATCCATACCCGATATGAAGCGCGATCAGAAGCGTATTCACTTCCATTCTATGTTCACCTTGATCAGCCACATATCGTGGACCATACCGCTCTTCGGCGATAGTTTGGAAGGGATGATGATAGCAGGGCAGTCGATCACCCTAATACCGCATTCCACCCCCGGTGTCCCCACGTTCTCGCCTATTATCCTACTCAGAGCTGACAGGTTGGTTCTGAAGGTCACTCCGAGATCGACCTTAGGGGTGGATTCCAACGAACGCGCCAGGATGCCCGGGTACTGTACCTTCGCGTCGAAGGTCACCTCAAGGTCGATGTTATCGGTGAATGCCGCTATCCCGTTGACCCTGTAGGGGTTCTTCATGGACAGCGCCATGGATTCTATCTTTCCTGCGATGTACTTCAGGACATCCTCCACTAGATCCGAGTCGCATCTCAGTGCTATCCTGATCCCGGCGGATGCGGACGAGGTGGGATCCATGACATCGACCTTTACGAACACCGACGCCTCAACTAGGCATCCAGCGACCTTCTTGATGACCTTGTCGACAGCACCCTTCACTGTTAGTTTGATGACCTCCTGCATGCTCTCGAGATCGGTTATGGAGCCGACCTCGTCGAAGGCGGATTGGACCGAGCGCACCATGATATCCTTGGCCACGTCCGCGGTCATAAGTTTCGATGAGACGAACGAACCGTTCGACCTTCCCATCGTGGCCTCTTTGAACTCCCAATCACCGGCACCGTCGTATGACCTCTGCCAGGTCCTGTTGTCATCGTTCTCGTCCTTATGAGTCCCCGTCTTGTCGACTATGGTCCCGTCAGGATCCTTCAGGGTCACCCCGTCCCCGTTCTTGGTCACCTTTCCAGAGGAGTTCACCATAAGGAATGTGGTGTCGATCACAAGATATTCTCCGGGAGATATCGATCCCGTTAGTTTCATGACCTTCTTGCGGTCGGATGCCGCTATAAGGGTGTATCCGTCCAGTTCGATGGACTTGTCAGAGTTGTTAAGCAGCTCCACCCATTCATGCCCTTTATCGTCACCCTTCGGATTGGTCTCATATTCATTTATCACAAGCCCGGTGGCGTACGGTGCGGTGTACTTGATGCTGACCCCTGCATCTAGACCGATATTGACGCCCAGTCCTGGTATGGGGATGTTGCTCAATGCTGAACCGATCCCGGGCATCCTGCTCAATGTGAAACCCAATTCGTTGTAATCCTCCAGATCGGGCATTATTATCGAGATATCGACATCGCCGATGTCAGCTGAAATGGTTATCAGGTGTTTGCTTCCCTTCATCAGGGGATCAACCGTCATCTTGACCTTCCAGTCATCCGACGAGATGGTCGCTTTTCCTGTGACGAAAACATTGTTAGCGTTCACTGCGCCGTTGACTTTGGCAGTGATGCTGGTGACGACATCTAGCCCGGCTATCGGGCCTGAAAGGGTTGCGGTGAACAACGTCTTTACAGTGGTCGTGAGAGAAGCGAGGTCCAGGGACAGTTCGAATCTATATCCCATGTATTCGAACCCGAAGTTCTGGTTGCTAAGATTGATGCTGTAGAACAGGTCCAAAACGCCTTCCCCTATCATCTCGGACAGTTCCTTCTCTATCCATTCTGCTACGCGCGTCATGGGCTCCATCATCCTGTTGTACAGCTCCGTGAGAACATCGGAGACGTATCTCGCGATCTCCATGATGCACCCACTGATCACGTCTATGACATCCTTTACGATGTCCATGATCTCGCGAAGAGGCCCAAGTATGGGCTCCAGATACTTCTCTATAGTGGCCCACGCATCACTGACAATTGTGTTGCTGGCACTGTACTCTATTCCGACCAATGCCCACGCGCTTGCAACACTTATCTCCAGTACGATGTCGTTAGTGAAGGATCCTCCGCAGGCTGAGGTTATGGAAGACCCTATGGCGGATGAGAGGGAACTCGCTCCTTCTATACGGTAATCAATGCGGTCTGAGATTCTGATCTCGAATGTGGCGGAATATGCAGCGCAGACGTCTTCCATCAGACCGGTTACGTGTGTACATTTGTCCTTAAGGACTCTGGGTTCGTAAACTATCGGGGAGTTCTCGTATGAGAACGAAAGAAATTCCATAGTAACGTTATCATCCCCGTCCTTCAGCAGGAAATGGTATGCATCGGGGAGGTCTGTCGGGCCGCAGTACGGGTTGGTCCTCGTCTCGGCAGATATCTCGCTCAGGAGGATTTCCACATTATCATGGATGGAATCAGCGAGACCGCTGGTATCCAGTCCGAAGGACACAACATCTATGAGAACGCGCTCCAGCAATCCAGGGCCGGAACCTTCCACCGTTCTGAGCTTTTCGTACACCGACAGATCGGAGTAGACCTTGGAGACGTACTCGTAAACAGCGCGCTCCACTTCATCCGAGGCCATCAGTGAATCGGTCTGGTCTCCAGCCACTTCCCTCAACTTCTCTTCTATCCTTCTCGTCAGTTCTTCGCTGTCTACCAGCTCGGCAGCGTGTTTCATCACCTCCTCTGTTATCGCCGAATAGAACGGGTCGTAGAACGTCTCGGACTCTATCGAATCCATGACCGCAGAATCGATGGCTGAAACGCAATCCTCCCCCAGTATCCTGTATGCATCGGCTATCTGGTCCATGAACGACAGGCTGTCCGAGGGGTCCAGACGGATCACAATTGGCGGATAGTCTGATTCAAATAGCGATGCTGCAGCCGAATTCAGGATCTGTCTGATCGTGTCCTGGATGTAGCTGTGTCCCATGCGATAGTGGATGTTGAAGAACTCAATCCATTTCTGATCCAGGACATCCACGGTAGGGTTCTCCACCTTTACCGTGTATCCTCCGACGGAAACCGTTGTCTTTCCAGATCCTGGGAAGCGGTAGACGGATTCCTTCACACCAGCCTCTTTCATGAAGTCCTTGATGTAGCTTCCGGCGCCGAAGACATCATCGCCGGTGAAGAAGTTGATAAGGGCATCCAGCGCCCATCTCTCTTTGGACAGCTTATCGTCCAGATCATCTATGATCATGTTACCGCACAGGTAGTCGAACCATTTCAGGGCGATATCATCCACGGAGGACATCAGGACCTGGCCGTAGAATGATGCCCTGTCGATTGTTAGGGTGTCCCCTGCCATCATGTCCGCAAGGTCCACTCTGCCCCAACCAATGTTCCCATTCGGATCCCTGAAGCAGATTATCCCTATCAGGTCTAGAGCATTCTGATAGGCGTTCCTCACATCTTCCGGTGTGATTATGGAATCGGTACCCTTGGTGCCGTATTGCGTCTGGGCGCCATATCCATTGAGCACACGGTATTGGGCCAGTGCTTCCAGTTCATAAGACATCATTTGAGAGATAGAGATCCCTCCGTCGGCAACCATCCTCTCAAATACAGAGCCCCTCTCGGATGCGAGCGGGAGAGCGTAGCTCCCGTCAGTGGAGATTTCAATATCCTTTTCGGAGCTTCCGTAGTCTGAATGAACCCTGACGGTCATCGTACCTATACCGCGGAGGTATGCCGGAGTGAAGCCGCCGACCTCATCGCCCAGATGAATCATCTCCATGGATTCGGCCTTCAGAGCGAAATCACGTCCCAACATGTCGGCAGTAATATTCCCGTCACTCATCGGAAAACGGTCGTCGACCCATTCATTTGCCCTTTCCTTGAAAACTTCTGCTCTATCCTCGAGTGTCCCGAGATGGCCGTCCTTTGAGATATCGAGGATGATCACTCCCAGTTCTTGCTCAACATAGGATGTGATCCCGTCCACAGACCTTTCTATGGCCAAGGTACCATCCGTGGTTTCGTCTATCCCGCTATCCGATCTAGCATGATCCGCCACAACAGCCCCGGCAACGGATGCCATTAGGAGGATGGTCACCGCCAATACCGAGAAAGGCATGTTAGCTCTGCGATTGTCTATCATGTTCTGCCTTGTCTCGTTCCGACTATTTAAAGCTCGAATGCTGCGGTCAACAGTCGGAATAAAGCCGTCTCCTATAATTACAACGTTACGCGCGCGACTGTGTGGCTATCCATTTTATAATAATACCGTATCATCCAAGCTAAGGTACCATGACAAGAACGTCAGTAGAATACACGGCAAACACTGGTCTTCCCAAAAAGACACAGTCGATCTGTCCGGAATGCGGAAAGATCATCGAGGCCAACCTCTTCGAGAAGGATGGAGGGGTTGTCATGGAGAAGGATTGTCCTGAGCATGGACATTTCAGCGATAAGGTCTGGACCGATGTCGACCTCTATCTCAAGGCAGAGAGGTACGCGGCAGATGGAATCGGAATACACAACTCCATGAATGAGACCCTGCAGGGCAACGATGACACCGCGAGTATAGTCATCGACAATCAGAAGATCGATATGCTCTCATGCACCATGATCGCCAATGTCGATCTGACCAACAGGTGCAACATGCACTGTCCGATCTGTTTCGCCAATGCGAACGATCAGGGATATGTCTACGAGCCCTCATTCGACGAGGTTCACAAGATGCTCGTGGCTCTTAGGTCCGAGAAGCCCATCGCCAACACTGCGGTTCAGTTCGCCGGAGGAGAGCCCACCGTGCACCCCAGGTTCGTCGATATCATCGCTGACGCAAAGAAGCTGGGATTCGCCCAGATCCAGGTCGCCACCAACGGTCTAGAGTTCGCATACCACTACGAGTTCCTCAAGGCCGCCAAGGAGGCGGGTCTCAACACCATCTATCTCCAGTTCGACGGAATGGACGATGAGATCTACCTCAGGGTCAGGGGAAGGAAGATGTGGGCCAACAAGCAGAAGGTCCTCGAGAACTGTAGGAGGCTCAAGGAGGACGGACTCCACAGCCCGTCAATCGTTCTCGTCCCTGTGATCATCAACGGAGTCAACGACAACCTCGTCGGGGACATCGTGAAGTTCGCATTCGACAACTCGGACATCATCAGAGCTGTCAACTTCCAGCCCGTGGCATTCACAGGAAGGGTCACAAAGGAGGAGCTGGAGACAGGAAGGTTCACCCTCACGGATCTCGTGGACAGGGTTGAGAAGCAGACAGGATACGCCAACAAGGACGACTGGTACCCCGTCCCTGTGGTAGCACCTATCTCCAAGTTCGCTTCCATCCTTCTCGGCAAGACCAAGGTCACATTCACCACACACCCCCACTGCGGAATAGCAACTTACTTGTTCCAGGATGAGAAAGGCAACGTCGTTCCCTTCCCCAGGTTCGTCGACATCGACAAATTCTCCAGGGAGCTCAACAAGATCTCCGACAAGATGGAGAATGCAAGGTTCAAGAAGCTCTACGCAATGAAACTCCTCAAACTGCTGAACAACTGCATCGACGAGAGCAAGATGCCCGAGGGACTTACAAAGAAGAAGTTCATCGACATGATCAGCGGAGTCATGGGAAGCGATTCCAAGAAAGCCTTGGCCAACTTCTCATGGAAGATGATGCTTCTGGCCGGAATGCACTTCCAGGACAGTTACAACTACGACATCGAGAGGGTCAGGCGCTGCGGAGTCCACTACATAACTCCGGACTGCCGTCTGTATCCCTTCTGCGCCTACAACAGCGGACCCGAGTTCCGCAGAGAGATCGAAGCCAAGTTCTCCATCCCGCTGGATGAGTGGAAGAAGCTTCACAAGGAGGAGGCCGACAAGATCGATGCCGCACTGATTGTGCCCATCGACGAGAGAGGCCCCGAGTGAGTTCGGAGTGAGTAAAAATGATAACAGTCAATGTGGACAAATGCCTGCACTGCGGAGGCTGCGTAGGTTCCTGTCCTAAGAATGCGATATTCCTGAACGATTTCGTTCTGGAGTTCAATAAGGATTGCATCAACTGCGGAATATGCGTGAAACTGTGCCCCGTGGGCGCACTATCAAAGGCGTGATACCATGAAGACATACACATGTGACGTAGTCGTCGTCGGGGCAGGACCCGCCGGAAGCATGGCAGCCAAATTCTGTGCCCAGGGAGGCATGGACACGATCCTCATCGAGAAGAAGGCCGAGATCGGAGCTCCCCTCAGATGTGCCGAGGGAGTATCCAAGTCTTGGCTGGATGAGGTCGGGATCATCCCTGACAGGACATGGATAAGAGGCGATATGAAAGGCGCCATCATCAAGTCCACCAAGGGAACATCCTATCAGCTCGATGAGTCCAAGGCCGGTAACGAGGTCGGATATGTGCTGGAGAGGCATCTGTTCGA
>Ga0310786_10009647_pt1 | contig 12219 bp, 10 predicted proteins | sample AusTroGonzalo_MG_FD_203881 | JGI IMG/M metagenome (GOLD analysis project Ga0310786, IMG submission 203881) | Bovine rumen microbial communities from tropical cattle in Woodstock, Queensland, Australia - Gonzalo_03 (v2) (version 2) | ecosystem: Host-associated > Mammals > Digestive system >...
CTATGATTCGACTTCTCTCGTACGACTCGTTTTCTTTCAAAAGTAGAGGAAACATATTTGCCGCATAATGAAGTGCCCTACCTCGTATTTCTCCAGTATTTTTAAATTGAATTTCGATATCTAATTCGATGTCATTGTCAGTACGCGCTCTAACATCAAGTCGACTAGTTTTATTATTTTCGAGAATTTTCGTAATCTCTGTATTTTTTAACTCTAAGGACTTAATATGAGGTCTCCCTTTAAAAAGAGCATTAAGAAAAGAGATCAACGAACTCACCTCTTTTTCCTGCCCGAAAAGATTCTTGAAAACGAAGTCAAGCTTTGGATCTAAAAGGCTCTTGCACATATCTTATATTCCCTAAACATCCCTAAAAGATTACAATACATTTCTTAAGATCATATTAACGAATACGCATAAATTTACAAGAGCCAATTAGTCAAAACAAAATCACAAAATACGGTCGAAAAAGTGTATGAAATCGCACATTTTATGGTCGGAAAAGTGTAATAGGACGTGCTAAACTGATCGGAGAATCCGAACAATCAAGCAATCCTCGACAGTTGCTAACCATTTCGTTGACTTCAACAACATGGTCGTGCCGAACTAACCTTTACAACTTTACTCCGAAAGTAAACGATATCGCATTTTGCTTTACTTTCTAAATGAAAATTCCACTAAAAAAATACAGATAGTTTGTGATTTAATAAAAAGAAACAGAGGTAGTAATGTTCAATGAGCTATTGTTAAGTGCAACATTAAATATGTCCCTGGTTCAAGTTCCATATGTTCAGCAATATCCGGTATCAAATACATATAACAACATAATAAATACTTCAGAGTTATCGAAAAAAAATGCTATAGGTGCGTATCCATGGGAAATTGTAAAGCTTTGCGGTAATAACATATACTTTTTGTATCAGAATTATTTCAGAATTGGAGGGAAATCGGCGGTTCGCGATTCAAATGCGTATCGTTATTTTCAGGGGTTAAATTATGGAAGGCGAGATATTGTTTGCAAATTGATAAACCCGACCGACTATAGATGGATCAGATATTTTAACATTGATAGTATACTTATAGCACTTTTAGATAGAGGTGAAAAAATAAAGCAAACAAATGGAAGAAGCTTGTCTAAATTACTTTATTATCGGCAAATCGTTTTGGATCTTCAAAAGGAAGTTTTGGATTTTCAGCAGATCGTTTGCGAGATGACTTATGAGCCTGCTGTGAATTTGTAAGGCAAATAAAACATTCTGAGTTCGAATCCCGTTTTGTCCGCCATTCATGGAGTAATTTTGTTCAAATTTCAGTATTATTAAAAACTGAAAATACAAAAGCACCCCAAAAAGTACCCCCTTAAATACTCTCCAAACTATTCACCGCTTTCGGATTTTAATAACTTTTTGATTTCTTTATCGAAGTCTGAAACTATTTTTTGAGTTTTATTAAACTCATCATATTCTCTGCAGGCTTTTCGATCAGCTTGTTCTTTTGAAACTTTTCCTTTTCCTGTTAGTATCTTATACTCCCTGAATTCTAGAAATTTGTTTACGCTTTCTGCGAATTCTTGCATATTAAAACTACGTTCATTTTCAATAATATCTTCAATATAATCAAAGTATCCACTTACGGTTCGTTCCAGTTTTTTAATATTTTTTTCAGATAAATAATTTTTTGCAATAGTTACATCCGATTTCAACACTCGTCCATCTGGTGCATATTTCCATGTAGTTAACCCCATATGTTTCCTGGTTCTATCTGCATTTTCATAAATAATCTCAGCCGCGGTGCAACCTGTTATCGCATAATGGAATTTATTCTGAATTGTCGCATAAAATTCTTTAGTAGTAGGTGAATCTTTATCGTAATCAATACTACATTCTGCAAAAATATCGGTAATTTGTTGCCAAATTCTGCGCTCACTCGCTCGAATCGATCGCACTCTTTCGAGTAATTCTTTGAAGTAATCTTTACCAAAAGCTCGTTTTCCTTGTTTTAAGCGTTCATCATCTAGTACAAAACCTTTTTGAGCATATTCTTCTAAGATGCTAGAAGCCCACGTACGAAATTGAATGGCTCTTGGGGAATTAACTCTATATCCAACAGCAAAAACTGCTTTAAGATTGTAACAATTAGTATTGTATTCTTGACCGTTGCTTCCCATATGTCGGAATTTCCGACATGTGCTTTCTTCTCGAAGTTCAGAGGATTCAAATATATTTTTTAAATGTTCCGATATTGTACTTCTTCCCTTTCCGAATAACCTTGCCATCGACTCAACTGGCAACCAAATAGTTTCATCCTGAATAATTACGTTAATAGAAACATTTTCATCAGGTGTGTTATAAATTAAAAATTTAAAATCTTTCATTATTGATCTCCTTATATGCTTTCTAAACTATTTACCGCTTTCTCCAAATACCCCGGAGCTAAGTGGGCGTAACGCTGGGTCATTTGATTGTTCTTGTGTCCCATAAGTTTTTGGGTTGTGTATAGATCAACTCCATTCATGACTAGCCAGCTGGCGTAGGTGTGCCTTAAAGTGTGAAAAACAACCTTTTGACGTTGATCGGACACTCCGTCGTTAAAGCCCAGCTTATTAACCGTACGCTGAAAAGTGTCCGACAAATCGGTTATTTTCTGTCCATTTCTTGCTTTGAATATGTATCCATCATGATCATTTTGATATCTGTGTTGTAACATTTCTTTTACCTGTGGATGCATCGGCTCCATACGACTTTCTCCATTCTTAGGATCGACAATAGATATTCTTTCTGAGTGCCATATTACATGTTCCCATTTCAAGTTAAATATCTCTCCAGCCCTCAAGCCAGCAAACAACGAAATTAACGCAATATCGTGAACGTCTGGACTCCTTTTAGCTAAAGCATCAAGTAATGTACGTGCTTCTTCTTGTGTAAGAAAGCGACTTCTTCTGTTGTCTTTTTGTTTAATCTTTATCTTCATGGCTGGATTATCTTTAAAATATAAGTCACGTTGTTTTGCAAAATTAAAAATTTGCCTGATTACTGTTTTTACATAATCTGCTGTTCGCGGTGCTCTCGTTTCTAACACTTTATTGATTATAGGCTGTATATCATCTACCGAGATATCAACCAGTTTTTTGTTGCCTAGAACTTTATCGACCCATGTCAAATAACAACTTTGAGTACGTACCCACGTTTTTTCTGTGGTTTGCACCTTATGAACCTCAATATATTTATCAAAAATATCTCTCAACGTAACTCGATCAGAGACCGTTTCTATCTCTTGAATTTCTTGCTCCCTCTTGGCTTGCTCAGCCATTTCGCGTTTTTCTTTAAGCGTCTGAGGGTGTTTTCCTAATTTTATATTATTTTTTATTTCAAAAAGTTGTTCTGCTACTTTTCTTTCAGTCCAACCTTGTGATAGCCAACCAACTCCTTCTTCTTTTTGTTTTCCGTTGAGTTGGTAAAACATGTAATAATATTTATCTTTCTGAATACCAACCTTTCTCGAATTATGTTCTCTGTAGCGAATTCCTGGTATTTTTGCTTTCTTGTATTGCGTTGCCATTGTGTCCTCCAATCCGTTGGTCTGTTTATTACTGCTATGGACTATAATACCTATAAGAAAAAAGATCAAGAAGTTACCCAGAAATTACCCAGGAATTTTTACGAAAGTCTTACTGTTGTTTTTAATTAAAATTGTATCTTTCTGATTAGAAATTGTTGATTTTTGAGGAGTTTTATACGATTATTTAATTAGTTACCAACACAATACCCGCGGAATCATAATCCGCGTGTCGGGGGTTCAAGTCCCTCTCCCGCTACCAGCTTAGGTTTCAGTGTTGTATATGCAGAAATACCTTAGAAAGGCTAGTATCTCCTTCCCTTTTCGCAACTTCTATTCAACAACTATATGCATCGATCTTGTTATTGCATCACATCCTGCAATTCAAATGATTCAATAAATTCTCGCCATTCGCCTTTACTTAATCCACTACTTTCTTGAGAAATTTTTTCTCCTCGAATCATTCGCTTATTCAACTCGATGCATTTTTTAGAAACACTTACTGAGTTTTTACGATAATTTATGAAAGCATCATATGCGAATGGAACCCATTTCTTTACAATCTCAAGAATTGCATTCGCATAACACTGAATCTCATATTGCGCATGACAATCCGCGCGTAATCTCAAAAAATGAAAAAGGTTGTGCAAATCGATTTTCCAGTACATTTCAGTATAAACATTCACTGGAAGAATTGTACGTGCCAACTCCCTGGTCAATCCCAAATCGTTCAACATATGAGAATATTTTTCATAAGCTTTCTCACTGAATTCCGAAAGAATACTGGCAATTTCAGATTTCGATTCCTGACTCATTTTGTCATCAGATCTACCCTGTTTATTGATTTTAGATTGACTCGCAATTTTTGATAATTCCGGAATATAAAATTCCTTGCTTAACACAGAATATCTCGCCGAATATTCATTGATATTTGCTGTACGATGTCTAACCCAATGACGCATTACAAAAATCGGAAGTTTTACATGCAACTTTATCTCACACATTTCAAACGGAGTTGTATGACCATGTCTCATCAAATAATTAATTAATCCTCTGTCTTCATTAACCTGTTTTGTTCCAGCTCCATAGGAAACTCTCGCAGCCTGTACAATTGAAGAATCATTTCCCATATAATCTACAACTCGAACAAATCCGTGATCCAAAACAGGAACAGTTTTATATAAAATCTTCTCGACTTCACTCGAAACTACTCGTCCCGTTTCATTTTTTTCGATATCGCACATTTTTTATCCTCTCGGTTTAGATTTCTTTTCTCATTTGATATTGTATTAACAATTTAAAAAAAATGCACCTAGCAAGAAGGAGATTTATGGAAAAGTTGATTGATGGAAAAGCAATTTCGGAAAAGCTTTGTGAATCGCTGAAAAAGAAGATTACTACATTAAAAAAATCAGCGATTACCCCATGTATTGCGTTAATAAAAGCAAATGATGATCCCGCAAGTGAAATATATGTTTCGAAAAAAGAGGCTTTAGCAAAGAGTATCGGAATAGAATCGAGAGTTTATAAGTTTCAACCGGGAATAAAACAAGATTTTTTAGAAGAATTGATAAATAATTTAAACAACGATCCTGCTGTTCATGCAATATTGCTTCAGTTACCAATTGCAAAAAACTTGGATTCAAAAAAACTCATAAACTTAATTTCTCCTGAAAAGGATGTAGACGGACTTACTTCCATTAACCAAGGAAGATTATTTGCTGGAGAAGATTGTGTTGTTCCATGTACACCTCAAGGAGTTTTACACTTAATTCATTCAGTTCGTCAGAATATTTCTGGTATGTATGCAGTTGTTTTGGGACGGTCTGTTATCGTCGGGCGTCCAATGATTTCTCTACTTTTGAATAACAATTGTTCTGTTACTGCTCTACACTCAAAATCTGAAAATGTCGCTGAAATTTGTTCGAATGCAGATATTCTCGTAAGTGCCGTTGGTAGACCAAAGTTCGTTACAAAAGATTTTATCAAACCAGGGGCAATAGTTATCGATGTTGGAATAAACAGAATACAAACTCCAGATGGAAAGAAAAAAATTGTTGGCGATGTAGATTTCGATAACGTTTGGGATTCTGTTGGTGCAATTACTCCTGTTCCTAAAGGAGTTGGTCCGATGACAGTCGCCTACTTGATGAGTAACACCGTTGATTTAGCGATTAATCAAAACAAGAAAAAGCTTAATCTTATATAGGTACGAAGCAAAATTGTTTTTGTTCTGCATTGAGTTATCAACCTCCGTTCTGTATCATTGCAATAGTTATTTTTTAGAGAGGAATTATGGCAGAAAAGCAAGAAGAGCAAGTTTTGGGAGTCATTGCTCAATATACGAAGGATTTATCTTTTGAAAACATCACTCCAGTTTCTCAGATACCTAGTTCGAATGATCAACCAAATATTGATGTTCAACTCAAAGTCAATGCTAAAAAAACAGAGCAGGCAGATGTTTATACTGTTGGATTAGTCACTGAAATTACAGCAAAAGTAAAAAATAATACTCTGTTTATAGCTGAGTTGAATTATTGTGGAGAATTCGTTGTTAAGGGATTTGATAAAGAACTAATGGATCCGATTTTGTATATTGAATGTCCTCGTTTATTGTTTCCTTTTGCTCGAAGCATTATCGCCAACGCTGTTAATGAAGGTGGATTCCCTCCTCTGTTTTTGGCTCCAGTTGATTTTGCCAGCCTATATCAACAACAGTTGGAAGCCAAGAATCAACCGAAGCAATAAGGAATCCGATTTGAAAAAGAGCGTTATCAAGAATCAACTTTCGCTGTTAGATGTAAATTTGAGTGATGACGTTCTTCTGAATCCTAAAAATAAAAATTCTGAATTAAAACAAGAACAAAAATCCGAAAAATTAGACCCTACGCTTGATGAAGAAGAGTCTATAGAAGATAGCTTAATTACGGAAAGCTCTTGCAAAAAAGCTTCTATGATTTCTATTGAATCCAAAAGTCAACACGAGTCTTCCAAAAAAAAGTTAGCGATTTTGGTAGATGGTTCGAGTTTCATTTATCGAGCGTTTTATGCGTTGCCACAACTCACCGATCCAAATGGGAATCCGGTCGGAGCAGTTTACGGTTTTTGTTCAATGCTTATTTCACTTTTCGATAAGCATAAGTCAGATTTGTTTTGCGTTGCGCTTGATGCCGGACGCGATACTTTTCGGAGAGATATTTATCCCGAATACAAAAGTAATCGAGAAGAAACCCCTGCTGATTTAAAATCTCAATTTCCTGTTTTAGTTGAAGCATGCAATGCTTTCGGAGTACCAATGATTGAAATGGTGGGATATGAGGCTGATGACATCATCGCAACAATCGCAACGGAATTAGCTCAAAATAATTACGAAGTCAGAATCGTCGCATCGGATAAAGATTTGATGCAATTAGTCGATAATAATATTTATTTGTTTGATCCAATCAAATCGAAAATTATAAAAGAGAATGAAGTTCGGGAAAAATATGAGGTATCCCCAAATCAAATGGTTGCATTGCAAGCATTAATGGGAGATTCTACAGACAATATTCCGGGAATTCCAGGAGTGGGACCTAAGACTGCCGCCAAATTACTCAATAAATTTCATTCTTTGGAGAATATCTATAATGAAATCGAGAATGTCACTCCACCAAAACTTAAGGAGAAATTGATTCAAAATAGAGAAATGGTGGAAGTTTCTGAACAGTTGGTTACTCTCTACAGAAAAGTGCCCGTCAGTGAAGATTTCTCGAAATTAAGAATTGATATCAATGCAGAAAGAACCAATGACTTTCTCAAAAAATATAAATTTAATTCATTAATAAAAAGATTCGAAAAACAAGTTAATCGAACAGAAAAAAAACAACGTCAGTATTGTAATTTTTCAAAACCAAATGATTTGCAAAACTTCTTCGAACTGAATCATGTGAAAAAATTCAGTATTTTTTCAACTACCTGTTTTAATCGTAACCAGATTCTGGTTATTTGTACGGAATCTCATATTATAAGTTGTTTTTTTATTCAAGATGATCCTGAATGTAACGACCTTTTCAGTGAAAAAAATATTTTCAGGTATAGCGATATTCGAAAAATTTTGGATCCATATTTTGAAGATTCTTCGATAGAAAAAATCGGTTTGCGAAACGCACTGAAGTTATTTCCAAATATAAGCGCATTCAATGATATTAGCGCAATGGGATATTTGTTACACGGGGTTATAGGGAACAAAATTTCGGATTTATTTCCGAATAATAATTCTTACATTTGTAAGTTTAAATTTTCAGAAGTTTGCAACGTCGAACAGTGCTGTTTATTAGCAGAATTGATGTTTGATGAATTTGAGAATTTTAAAACAGAACTTATCCAAAATAATCTGATAGAAATTTACAAAAAAATAGATTTGCCTTTGATCCCGATTTTAAATTCAATGGAAGAAAAAGGAATTTTAGTTTCGAAAGAAAAACTACAAAATTTTGGTGGTGAGTTAAAAGAAAAAATAAAAAAAGTTGAATCAGAATTGTTTAAAATCTCTGGAAAGGAATTCAATCCAGCATCTGGGAAACAATTGTCTCAATTATTGTTTGAGGAATTAAAAATTCCGAGACCATCAAAAAAGAATTCATTGGATATAGAAAGCCTCGAGGAATTATATGACTATAGCCCAATTCCTGCGTTAGTTGTAAAATGGAGAAAATTGTCTAAATTACTCTCTACCTACACTTATTCTCTTTGCGATTTACTAGATCCGAAAACTAATCGGCTACATTCAAAATTTAACGTTACAGCTACCTCAACAGGAAGATTATCATCATCTAATCCGAATCTTCAAAACATTCCGCATCGAACTGAGCAAGGAAGAAAAATTCGGTCGGCTTTCATAAGTCCCAAAAATTACAAGCTGGTCTCGTTTGATTATTCTCAGATTGAGTTGAGAATATTGGCCCACATGGCGAATATAAAATTTTTAAAAGATGCTTTCTTAAAAAATTTGGATATTCATCAGGCAACTGCATCACAAATTTTTGATGTAAATTTGGAAGAAGTAACTCAGGAGATGCGTGCGCGTGCAAAAACAATCAACTTCGGAATTATTTACGGAATGTCTCACTTCAGACTAGCGAGGAATTTAAATATCTCCAATTCTGAAGCTAGGAATTATATAAAAAATTATTTTCAAAGATTTCCGGAGTTCGAAAAATTTCATAATGAGGTTTTGAACTTCGCAAGAAAAAACGGATATATCGAAACTCTTGTTGGTCGTCGTTGCTTTTCGAAAGAAATTAACGCTAAAAACGCAATGTTACGACAATTCGGAGAAAGGCAGGCATTCAATGCGATTATTCAAGGAACAGCTGCGGATATTGTAAAGATCGCTATGATTAAAGTTTCTAAAAAACTACAAAACTTTAGATCAGCAATGATTCTTCAAATTCATGATGAATTAGTTTTCGAGGTCCCAGACGAATTTATAAAAAAGAGCATTCCAGAGATTAAAGAAATTATGGAAAACGCGTATCAACTATCTATCCCATTGATAGTAGAATCAAAATATGACGATCATTTAAAGTGATCTTCAAAAAACTCGTTAATTTCGTTCTTGTATTTTTTTAAATCTATAGGGTCGATCACATCTGCGTCAAATTCATTGTGAGATTTAAATTCTTCATTAATTGCGAGGATTTGTTTTTTATTAAAATGACACTTTAAATTCTTGGAAGCCATCCAAACCATAAAATCAATGGGTAAAGCACTATAAAAATCTCGAATAAAGCTTCTCAAACTTTTTCTTTTCAAATTTATAATATAAGCGTGCATCCCTACTCGAGACAACGGTCGTGATCTCCAACGAAACTCATCTCGATACCCCAAGAATGCGATATCAAAATCTTTCGGAATTTTTCTCAAAAATCTTCTCAATTTCGTTCGAAAAAATGGCTTCAATACGACATCATCTTCAAAAACCAAAATTCGATCGTACGCTTTTTTATAACATTCATTCCATAACGCGACATGACTGAAAAATCGACCAATATCCCTTTTTCGAAAATACTTTTTTTTCAGTCGTAGCTTTGTATCAGGGAAACGAAGACTCTCTGCTACGTATCTTTCTGTTTTACTTCGATCCTCTACAAAAGAGGTAACAGTCATCCGTTTCGGAGCATCATAAAGTATTTGCTCGTCTTCACTGATCGAAATTTCTCTCCAGTCGACAGCACTAAATTTTGAATAATTATCCAGCTGAGAATCAAGAAAACTCATCCGATCTTTCACATTATCCAAATTAATAACAAAGATGGGAACTTCTTCCTTAGGAGTCAGAGTCCTATCAATATATCTGCATGATGAATCTAATAAATAAGAAAGAAAAATCGCAAAAAAAGTTATACCAGCTATCTGAAAAGCAGACATTCCCAGGTCTTTTAACCATCCTTCGGCTAACTTTAATCTATTCAAAATTTTCCTCCATTCAATTCCCCTAATTCTACAATATATCGATCGAAATTTTTAATAATTTTCGATCCAACCTACAATTGATCTCCCCAATGTAATTTTTTACTGATTTTATCTGTTTTTACGATTCTTTGAACTCCATTAATCGTACATACATCAAAAATTACATGTCCAGATTTTTTTATAGGTCTTTTTATAATGGTTTTGTTGTTAGAAAATTCCGTTTCTTTTTTAGAAAAAATCACATAGCAAAACTTCTCATCTTCGTAAGGCAAAACTGCCTTTTTTAAACTCATGTGTAATTTTGTTCTCGGTACTCGTACTGAAAAATGGCACCAATCACTATTGCTTAAATTACAGTCTATAGAAGCACAAGGCAAAAGAACATGCCATCCAAGTTGATTCGCAAATTTCTTGGCCTGAAGAATATTTTTATAACCAATTGGCGTTCCCGGTTCTAAGATAAAAACATATTGTTTTGCTAATTCAAAAATCTTTTCCAACACCATATTTTTATCTTCTATTTCATTTATAAAATAAGATACAAATATGGTTTGATATTGTTTTTCACTACGAAACTTTTGGAAAGTCTCTGCATAAATTTTCGTTTTATTGTCGTTTAATTTTCTAAAAACTTTTCGCATTGCCTCTGATTTTTCTAAAGCTTCGTAATTTACTTTATAATCACGCAAAGCGATTTTTAACGCTCCTACTCCAGCACCGACATCTAAAACCTCCGAAAAAATCTCGCACTTATTCATAAATTTATCTAAAACATATCGGATTACATTATAAGTCGCAGGCATTCTTGCCTGAGCATACGCAACGGCTTGAGAAAGATCCAATTCCAGATAGTTTTGATCACGATAATTTTCGGAAAGCCGGAAGTAAGATTTCGATCTACGATCCTTGGAATCAATTTTAGATAATTTATTAAGATTGCTCAAAATATCCTGGGGTAATTCAAACATAAAACTAAATTAATCTCACAATCAATCCATTCAAATCAGAATTTAAAACTACCCGACATGCCAACCGAGAACTTTTATCAATTCCAGAAACTCGATCCAAAGTATCATCTTCTTCTTCGGAAATTTCCGGCAATTTATCCTGTAAATTCTCGATTTTTACATGACATCCGCCGCACACTCCGAATCCTTCACAATTACTATTGAGTTTTATTCCATTTTTTTCTGCGACTTTTAATATCGTTTCTCCTTCTTCAAAAGATACGCTCTTCTTAGTACCGTCTTTTAACTCAAATATTATGTTCATTACCACACTCATTTTATATCTTTTATTTTTTTTCCACTAAGATGGTTGTTAATAATCTCATCCAAAAATTTTCCGAAAAGGTTCTCTAATTCATTTTTTAAAGGAATAACTTCCGAGAATTTTTCAGCAAACAAATTTTCTTCTAACTTTGAAATTTTCTCTGATGCGATTTTTTGAATTTCTTTTGGAATCTCTTTTATTATTGATCTCCAAAATTTGATAGATCTTTCTACTTCAATTTTTATTGCGATATTATTGGCTTTTATTTGATCACTTTCCTTTTCTTTAAAAGCTTTTTCCAAAATTTCCATCATATCTTCATTGGACAACCCAGCAGACGACTCAATAATTATTTCCTGACTTATACCCGTAGTTTTTTCGTAAGCTTTCACATCCAAAAGTCCATTAACATCAATCGAAAATTCAACGACAACACGAGCCCGTCCAGCAGGCATCGCAGGAATTCCTTTTAGCTCGAAATTCGCTAAAGTTCGACACTCATTCGCTAAAGGTCGCTCTCCTTGCAAAACTCGAAACTTCATTCCAGTCTGATTATCTTGGTAAGTCGTATATTCTCTTCTCTCTGTTATTGGAATCGGTGTATTACGATGAATAATTTTATCGACACCACCACCAAAAGTTTCCATTCCCAAAGTCAACGGCACGACATCAATGAGCAAAACGTTGTTCTTATCAATAATCGAATTTGCAAGAATCGTTGCCCCAAAAGAAACTGCTTTTTCAGGACTAATATCATCAAAAATTTTCGTTTCAAAATTTCTTGCTACCAATTTCTTTATAAAATCGAGCTTTGTCATACCTCCAACAAGTATTAATCCATCCAGATCGTCGGACGAAATTTCAGCATCTTCCAGAACCTGAGAAAAAATTAAAAAAGTCTTCCTGAATATTTCTTTCAAATATTTCTCTAAATCCTCTTT
>Ga0310786_10009648_pt1 | contig 12219 bp, 12 predicted proteins | sample AusTroGonzalo_MG_FD_203881 | JGI IMG/M metagenome (GOLD analysis project Ga0310786, IMG submission 203881) | Bovine rumen microbial communities from tropical cattle in Woodstock, Queensland, Australia - Gonzalo_03 (v2) (version 2) | ecosystem: Host-associated > Mammals > Digestive system >...
TGCAGATCAACAATGGCGCAGTTTATGTTCCAGGACATGGTTAACAAAAAGGGCCTGAGCGATAAGTTTTATATCGACTCTGCGGCAACGAGCCGCGAGGAGATCGGTAATGGTCCGCATTACGGAACCGTAAGCAAATTAAGAGAGGTCGGCATTCCCGTGCTCCGTCACCATGCGCGTCAGATGACACGCGGTGATTATGAGGAATACGATTATCTGATCGGCATGGATTCATATAACATTTCGAACATGACACGCATTGCGGGTGGAGATCCGGACAACAAGATATATCTTTGCCTGCAGTTTGCAGGAAGCAGCAGAAACATAGCTGATCCCTGGTATACCGGAAATTTCGATGAGACTTATGCTGATCTTAAAGAGGGCCTGAACGGCTTCATGAAATATCTCGAATCAAAGGTGTTATAATTTCAGAAGATACGGGTTTTCAACAGTAATAGTTTTCGGGCGGAGGAATATTTATGAAGACTATTAAGAGAATTGCTTGTTCTATTCTGGCACTTGTAATGGTAATAGGACTTACAGCCTGCACGCAGCAGAAGTTCGACCATAAGAAAATCGCAAAATACTGCGACGATCAGAATTATGAATCTTACGATGATTTTGACGATTTCATTGATGAATACTCGTCGATCATATCCGGCATGAAAATCGAAGACGGTTCATATATCTACGTCACCGACAGAGATGCTCAGAAAATATATAACAAGACTGTCAACCGCTTTAGTGATTTCCCTAAATATGATGTTAACGCAGCTACATGCTTTGCCATCAATGACGACGGCATAAATGTCGGCTGGTTATTTGATTTCGCCGATCAGGATGATGCTGAGAAATTCTTCAAAAAAGCCGGAAAAAGATATGCCGGTGACGGTGAAAAAGGCGAAGAAAAAGGTTATTCCTATTATATTTCCGAGGACAAAAACTCCTCTGGTGGAAAAACACTCAGCGGTGTCTATCTCAGAGGCAACACCGTACTCTTATTAAGAACCATCAGCAAAGATACTGATGTTATTGAAGATTTCTGTGAGTATTACGGAGTGATCTCGCCCACAGAGGCATAATCAGAGCTTATGTTACTGGTATATTATCTGGTCTTAGTTAATATCGCAGCATTTATCCTTTATGGCTCGGACAAATCATTCGCCGTAAAAGAAGTGCACAGAATACCTGAACGAACCCTCTTGTTCTGGGCATGGATCGGCGGTTCTATCGGCGCGTTTATAGCCATGAAGTTTTTCCATCATAAGACCAGGAAACCGAAGTTCACGTTCTGATGGTTATGGAATTTATCATCATCGGTGTCTGCCTGTTCCAGAATTACTATCTCACAAAAACCGAGTATGAGGCAGACATAGGCCTCAGATATGAACTCACCGTTGTACAGGTTTCCGACCTTCACAATCAGATCTTCGGAATCAAGCAGTCATATCTGTTAAAGCAGATCAAAGATACAGATCCCGACATTATCGTAGTTACCGGAGACATCGTTGATTCGACACATACGTCCTACACGCTTGCACTGGACTTTATTGAAGGCGCCGTCGAGATAGCTCCCGTTTACTATGTTTCGGGCAATCACGAGAACAGGCTTAAGGGTGAGAAGCTTGATGAGTTCTATTCGAAAATGCGTGATCTCGGCGTCATCTTCGTGGATGACACTTACGACGAGACCCAGGAATACATAGTTGCTGGAATCGCAGATTCTTCGCTTGACGGATTCGATGCTTACGAGGCGTTTGACGACAGCAAGCCGGTTATCATGCTGGCTCATGAGCCGCAGTATGCTGACCTTTATAAGAGTCTTGGTGCCGACATCGTTTTTACGGGACACTTCCATGGCGGACAGATAATAATTCCGGGCGTAGGCGGACTGATCTCACCTGAATTCGATATCCTGCCAAAGCCTTATGAGGGCGTGTACGACCACGATGGCATGACCGTTGTCTTAAGCCGTGGCCTGGGCAACAGCATAGCGCCTGTAAGAATCAATAACTATCCCGAACTTGTAGTCGTAAAATTGCACTAAGATTGTGGGGTTTTATCTTGCCCTTGCACTAATGCCAAGACCGCTGTCAGGGTGCTAATATTTTTCTATGGATCATTCAAGAACAGTTGCAACTGAATATGGTCTTGTCAGAGGCATCGTCAGGGACGGGTGCGAGCTTTTCCTTGGGATCCCTTTCGCTGCGCCTCCGGTGGGCGATCTCGCATTTAAGCATCCTATTCCGCCCGAACCCTGGAAAGGCGTTTTTGACGCATCCAAGGCACCTGCAAGCCCGGTTCAGGGCAAAGGCAGCTCCACCATCGCATTTGATGACAAAGACTGTCTGTATCTGAATATTTTCGTTCCGAAAGACATTCCTGAAGACGCACCGGTAATGGTATGGTTCTACGGCGGTTCATACGCCAACGGCGGATGCGGAAAAGTAAGTGAGAACAGCGAAGAGCTGTACTATGATTTCACAAAATTTGCAAAAGATACCCGGACCATCGTCGTATCTTTCAATTACAGACTGAATCTTGAAGGCTTTCTGAATCTCCATTTCCTCGATGAGAGCTTCGACAGAAACAATGGCCTGTACGACCAGATGGCGGCTCTGAAGTATGTCAGGAACAACATAAACAAGTTCGGCGGAGATGCCGATAACGTAACTGTTTTCGGGCAGTCAGCAGGCGCTGCATGCATCCTCGCCCTGCTCGGAATGGACGAAGCACAATTCCTGTTCGACAAGGCGATAATTCAGTCGCCCTGCGTCATATCTTTCTGGAGTGAGGAACAGAGTGAACGCTATACGCGCAAGTATCTGAAACTTATAGGCGTACAGCCCTCCGAACTGAAGACGCTCAAGAGCATCGACAAAGAGAAGATCCATGAGGCAAACCGCCTGCTCCGCAAAGCCGTTTTCCGCGAAGGCGAATCAAACTGCGCGTTCTCACCCGTAATTGACGGCGTAACGATCAAGGATAAGCCGGCAGAACTTGCCAAAAAATCCACAAAACCGATCCTGATCGGAACATGCTCACAGGAAGGTGATGCCTTTATCGGCAACATCCCTACCATTGCACTTCCATTGGCCGCAATGTGGTTCGGCTTCAAGCTTAAGTGGTCCAAAAACATGCGTCGCATCATGTCAGATAACTTTACGGATTTCTTCTACAGAAATCCTTCTCGCGAGATCGCACGCGACATCAAGGGACCTGCATGGGTCTACGAATACCGCTACATGACACCCGACATCGAAAAGCGCGGCGCCGGATGCTTTCATGCGAGCGAACTTCCCGTCCTGTTCGACAGGCCGGCTTCCTATTGCAAGTGTAACGATCCCGTCTCCAGGCGCGTCGGAGAGAAGATGCGCGAATTCTGGAGCGGGTTCGCATATACAGGTAAACTTCCTTGGAATCAGTATAAGACAGACGAGGAAGTTAAGGGTATCGAATAATCCCTTTCGCAGTGAAAAATAGCGCCGATTTTAAAAACCCTGCAATTTGTAGGGATTTATTGAACACATTTAGCCCAAAGTGAGATTAACTTCCGAAAATCCTTCTTATATAATAGGTTTATGGTTTCATACGGAGGATCGGATAATGGTAGTTTCAACCAAGGGACGCTACGCACTTCGCGTAATGATAGATATAGCAAAATATGGTGAGGAATCCTATGTCGCACTGGGCGACATCGCAAAGAGACAGGGACTGTCTGAGAAGTACCTCGAATCCATCATCAAAATGCTCGTGCAGAACAAGCTCGTTAAGGGTCTGCGCGGCAAGAACGGCGGCTATAAACTCACCAAGGATGCGTCAGAGATCACTGCCTGGGACATTATCTCGATCACCGAGAATGATTTCTATGTAGTCGCATGCATGGATCCGAGCGCACCTAAATGCGACCGTATCGCTCAATGCGTAACTCTCCCGATGTGGAAAGAATTCAGCGAAGAAATGAAGAAATTCTTCCAGAAATATACGATAAAGGACCTCGCAGCCAAAGAGGTCAATCAGGACGATTCCTTACAGTCCTCTCTGCTTTAATCCCTGGACAACGCCGATATAGAATTCACGGATGTCGAAGCCGTCAATGTTCTCGCGGTTAAGGTCGATCATGTCCGCATGAGAGATTCCGCGGAGACCGGGATTTGTGAGGAAGTGATATTCCGAACCCCACTGGAAAGAATCTTCGCCTACGAGTCCGTCATTATACCCGTCGAAATGCTTAACAAAGTGATAACTCATATTGAGCGGGAACTTACCGCTTACAGCGTGATTGAGCTTTGAACCGAAGCTCTGGGTATATATTCCTTCAAACTGATGAGCCATTGGTGCCATCTCGTCATTGAGCTTCTGAACTCCTGAAGAAGTAAGATCCATAACTGCTGCAACGAAGTCCGGATTGTGGTCGCCCATTACTTTCGCGCCTTTGTTATAAGCTGCAGCAACTGTTTCCCTCATCTTATCGGGTGCCTTGTGCATGAGATAATCTGCAAACTCGCAGCCGCGGTGAGGAGTATTTACCGTTGTAAGTGAAGCAACGTAAGGTGCCATGCCGAGCATGCTTACGCAGTATCTTGAATCGAGTCCACCCTTACTGTGAGCGATGATGTTAACCTTCTCTGCGCCGGTCTCCTGCAGGACCTTGACGATGGCTTTTTTTAGCTGGAGCGCGCATGTCCTTACGTTACCTGCAGACTCCTGGCCGCCATAGTAGATGGTTGCTCCATTCTTGATAAGTTCTGCAGGAACTCTGCCCCAGTAGTTGAGGTGTTCAGTATCTCTGAAGAAAACGCCGTGAACCATGAGGATCGGATACTTTGTCTTGCAGACCTGATCTGCCTGGCGCGCACGGTCTCTCCAGTACAGGTCACTCTCTTCCTCTACTTCCCTTCCCGTGACCCTGACGATCATATGCAGGCAGAAAAGATTGGCAACAGGGATCATGCCGCAGAATATGCCTAAAAGGCGCTTGCTGATGCCTAATTGCTTCGACGTGAGGTAAACAATGATAATTCCCGTCCAGAAGAAAAGATTCAGCAGACCGAACGTCACGCACGCATAGACGATTATCGCAGTAACCCCGAGCTGTTCGTAGAAGAACAGCGAAGCGATAAATACGGGTACTACCACAAGAAGCGTATACGGGAATACAGACAGGATACAGTTGCCGTATGCGCAGAATTTAAGTCTCGTATAAACGACGTTCTTTGAACTGAATCCCGGCAGGACAAATGCGAGGATGCCGAGAACGACCGTCAGTACGATAAACCAGTTGCTTATCAAATACAAAAAAGTACTGAGACAGGCGCAGGTGATAACTGCGCCGTCCAGTACCTTAATTGCTTTTCTTTCTTTACAGAGAATCACTTCAGACATGTGTCCGAGCCTCCAGTAGAATTACCAGCTTGCTGAGTCACCGAAGTTCCAGTCAGAACCAGAACCATAGTATTCATCGCCACCGCCGTAACGGGTTCTGTTAGCTCTGTCCTGAATGTCTCTGAGTCTGTCTTCAGGAGACTGCGTAGGTGTAGGTGTACCGTTAGGATCCTGTCCGCCGGGTGTAGGCGTAGGAGTACCTGAATTTCCGGTTCCGCCCGGAGTAGGTGTCGGTGTGCCCGTGCCCTGTCCGCCGGGTGTAGGAGTAGGTGTTCCTGAATTGTCAGGGTTGTCACCGCCCGGAGTAGGTGTCGGTGTGCCTGTGCCGCCTTCGCCGCCAGGTGTAGGAGTCGGAGTATCTCCACCATCATTTCCACCAGGTGTAGGTGTGGGAGTACCTGTCTCATCGCCCGGTGTAGGTGTCGGACCGCCTGTTGGAGTCGGGCCGCCGGTAGGCGTAGGACCACCAGGGGTAGGTGTCGGAGTATCCGTGCCTCCCTGAGGTGTAGGCGTAGGTGAACCACCCTCGGGTGTAGGAGTCGGTGTCGGAGTTGCCGTAGCATCGGCATTCGGCTTCGGACTGCCCTGAGGTGTAGGTGTCGGAGACGGTGTATCCTGCTGCGGGTTGTTCGGATCCGGAGTAGGTGTCGGGGACGGTTCCTCGAACTGCTGTCTTATCTGCTCCTCAAACTCGTTGATCTCGTTATAGAGCTTCTGGGCTGCATAATAGTGACCGTCGTTATCCGGAGTAGCGCATCCCTTTTCAGTGAGAATGCCCTTTGCCGTCTCGCAGATCTCGATTACGTCTTCGTAATTATCTTCCGTGATCTTATCAACATCGATCGGAGTTACATAAGACAAAGCATAGTTAACTCTGATCTTACAGTCGTAAGGATCAGCGGGAAGGAGATTTAATGCCAGCTGGTATTCCTGCTTGGCCTTCTCGAAATCACCCAGCTGATAGTAAACATTACCTCTGTTGAAGTGATTGACATAAGGCTGCGTGAAGCCTAAGAAACCAAGCTCATTCTGCTGATAGACGCCCTCACCGTAATTGGCAATGAGCTTCTTGTTGCCATAGTAATTGATAACCAGAATTCCAAGGAAGGTGGCTGTAAGGATCCATACTGCAATAGCTATCTTTCTAACCATGCTTATGCCCTCCTCTTAACACTTATGAACTCATAAGCGATCAGTGCTGCGAGCGGAATGACAAACCAGTAGTATGTATCAACATAACCGTATTCCGTTGTCTCTTCTGTCTCGCCGTCGATCATGGACTTAATATCTTCAAGAACAGGATCGATCTTCTCGGTCTCTGTCATGTGGATGTACTTGATTCCGAGATCCTGTGAAAGCTGCTCGAGATTGTCTTCATCAATGCAGGAAACTGCAGGCTGATAAGGGAATGATCTCTTATCTTCTACGAGAACCACTTCATCGTACAGCTCGTCGTAATAATGCATCTGGCCGCCGTCGTCCGTACCATAACCCATTACAGCGCCGCCTTCGATGTCTGATGCGATATCAGCGAAAGAATCGAGCTTGTGATTGTCTGTGTTCTCACCGTCTGAGATGAAGAATACAACGATGCGTCCGTCACCCATTCTGACTGCATCCTGGATCATCTGGCCCAGGAGCTTCTTGCATACGTTGATGTTAGTTCCCGTTGCGTGATAATCAGGAAGAGGATAAATGGAATTTACTGAAGATCTGATGTATGCGGTGTCATCAGTAAAAGGCGCAATGAGATTTACGTCATTGTTGAAGTCGATAAGGCAGAACTTTGCTCCAGGGAGCTCCTGTGTGATGTGTTCAACATCTGCCTTAACACCCTCAAGACGGGGATTCTCACCGTCATAGTCTTCAGCCATCATGCTCAATGTATCATCAATGCAGATGATGCAGTAGCAATTGAGCTTCTGCTTAATTACGGTAACGTCATCTGTCATGATCATAGGTCTTAAATTAATTACGAAAATAAGAATTACCATCAATATCTGTCTGATGTACGGTATGATGCCCCTTCTCTTAAGGGCCAAAAGACCGATACACAGTATTACCATGAACCAGACAGGTAATATAGGTTCGAATTTTAAAGTTTCCAACATATTTCCCATCTGATTACACCTTCAAAATAAATGCTAAGAGCAACATCATGCTCAGTGAAAAGAGCAGGAGCTTAAACGGAGTTTCCGGAAGCTCAGTCTCGATGACTTCGTATCTGGTCTCATCGAGCGTTGCGATCTGCGCTCTGATATCGGCAACGATGCTCTCAACGATGTCGTCATCCTCACCGTAATAGAACGTTCCGCCTGTTCCCTCAACAACTTCCTTCATCATCTGTCTGTCTGCGTCTACCATGTATTCTGTACCGACGCCGAAGACCGTAATGTCTCTATCCTGACAGAGCTCACCGGCCTCAGGAAGAGTAATGATCTCTTCACCGTAAAGCTCGTTATCCGTAGAGAAGATAATTACTCTCGTACGGTCAGGTCTCTCCTCGTAATCGTAAAAGTCGAGAGCAGCGGCAGCGAGACCGTCACCGATGATGGATGAACCTCTCTCCTCGTTGTCAACGAGTGTACCGTTACTGATATAAGCCTCACTCTCGTAGAGCTTGTCAGAGAAGATGATCTTACCGTTGTAGTAATCGATTCTCATCTCAAGACCTTCCTTAACCTTCTCAAGGACTTCGATAATATACTCGTAGTCACTTGTAAGAGGGCACAGAAGAACCGGAGAAGTATTAAAGATAACGATTCCGAAACGCTCGCCGTTGAGTTCGCTTACAACGTCTTCGAGCTTGTCGATGAGAACGGCATTAAGCTCGTCGCATGTTGTGGAGATATCCATGCAGAGGATAATGTCTCTGTTGTAGTTTGCGAGCTGCTTGGACTCGGTCTTGTAAGGTCTTGCCATAAGGAAACCTGACAAAAGGAGGCTCGAAATGATAAGTATGATAAGAACATACTTCAAAATGTTGTACCAGACGAGCCTGCTCTTAAATCCTGGATCCTTCTTAAGATAATCGGGAAGGTAAGCCTTCTTACCACCCTTATATTTTCTCTTCATCTTGAACGTGATGAAAGCCGCAATAACGAATACTGCCGCTACACCCGCACAGATATACAGAGCTGTTGCAAATTTCAGTTCCATTCAGATACCAATCTCCTTGACTTCGCTAATGACGCCCTTACGTCACCTTCGGAGATCTTATCGAACTCCGGTTTATAGTATTCGCCTACGAGGTGAGTAAGTTCCTGGAATTCGGTCTGGCTGATCTCGGACAGAGTGAACTTGTCAACTTCCGTACCGGTTGCCTTGTAAACGAATTCTCTGACGATGATACTCATGCCTTCATAAGCAGGTCTGATCTTTGTCGTATCTTCGTTAAACTTAGCTTCGAGCTTATCCAATGAAGCAAGATACTCGGCTTTGAGCTTTGTCATATCAGGCTTCACAAATACAGGTTTCGGTTCTTCCTTCGGCTTAGGCTTATATGCCTTGAGAATGCTGTAAAGGAACATAAGAACTATGGCTACTGTAAGCGCAGCCAGAATAGCTCCCGTAACAATTATCGGAACCTGAGAAAAATCAAATAATCTTCTTAAATCTACCGTTGTTTCCATAATCCGTCAGTTAATGAGCTTGTTCTTCTCCAAAAGCTCAGCGATCTTACCGTCGATCCTCTCAGCCGTATCGACAACGACCCACGGAATACCGTGTCTGTTGAGCTTTGTGGTAGCCTGCTTCTCCATATCTTCCATTATCTTTTTCTGTTTCTTCTGCAAAGACTTGCTCTGCGCGATAAACGGCGGAATATATCCGTAAGTATCGACGTTGTAAACCTTCTTGCCGTAAATGTCGGCATCACTGACATTTACCAGGATTACGTCGTGTACCATGGTTATCTGGCTCAGGAGCGTGTCTTCAAGCTTTACGATGCCTTCCGTATCGGTTACCATAACCACGATCATGCGCCTCTTGATGTTGTGCATGATGTACTTAAGTATTCCGTTCAGATCCGAGTTGTTGGCCGGATTAAGGCATTTCGCGTAGCCTTCCAAAAGGAACTCGAGGTTCAGAAATCCCGTCTTGAACGGTGATCTCTCCATTTTCTCGTTGTTATAGTAAAGACCGCTTACGTAATCGCCGTTATCGGTTACGAGATATCCGAGCGTACCGCCTGCCATGAGGGCAACTTCACCCTTATCCTCGCCTGCCTTGGTATGGGCAAGCATTCTGTGGTTAGCATCCATTACCAGCATTACGTTGTGCTTCTTCTCGGCAATGTACTGTCTTACGAGCACCTTCTGGCTTCTGGACGTAGCCTTCCAGTCGATATCCTTGATATCGTCTCCGGGCACGTACTCACGGAGCTCATCGAAATTCATACTTCTGCCCTTATAAATGGAGTTGTATGAACCGTCGAGAACTCTGCTCGTCGCTTTGTCCGTAGCTATGGTCTTATAACGCTTGAGCCCGAACTTGATTTTCGAGACGTAGTCTAAGTTCATGGAGTAACGATTGCTCCGACAATAGCATCAACGATGGTCTCTTCCTTAACGCCGTCAGCGATAGCTGCGAAGTTGAGCATGATTCTGTGACGCATAACTTCGTGTCTCATAGCCTTAACGTCGTCAGGTGTAACGTAAGCTCTGCCCTGGATGAGAGCAACAGCCTTGGATACTTCCATGAATGCGATGGCAGCACGTGTTGAAGAACCCATTGAGATGTAGCTTGCAAGGTTAGGTGCAATATACTTGGCGGGTTCACGTGTAGCCTGAACGATATCAACGATATACTTCTTGATCGCAGGTGAGATGTAAACCTTCTTGCAGAGATCCTGTAAGAACTCGATGTCCTCGATGGTGGCTACAGCCTGTGAACCTGTGAAGACGTCCTTCTCGATTCTGTTGAGGATCTCAACTTCCTCGTTAACGTTAGGATATGTAATTACTTCCTTAAGAAGGAATCTGTCCTGCTGAGCCTCGGAGAGTTCATATGTACCTTCCTGCTCGATAGGGTTCTGTGTAGCGATAACGATGAATACCGGAGGGAGCTTGTATGTCTGGCCGCCGATACTTACTGATCTCTCCTGCATGGCCTCGAGCATGGCGCTCTGTGTCTTTGCACTTGAACGGTTGATCTCGTCGAGGAGGAGGAAGTTTGCGTAAACAGGTCCGATCTTTGTCTCGAACGTGTTGTTTGTCATGTTGAATGTCTGAGTACCGATGATGTCGGAAGGCAGGAGGTCAGGTGTACACTGAACTCTCGAGAAAGATCCGCCGACAGCTTCTGTCATGACCTTTGCAGCGGTCGTCTTAGCAAGACCAGGAACTGATTCAAGCAGGATGTGACCGTTAGCGATCATGGAAACCAGGAGCGATACTCCGAGCTGGGACTGACCTACGATCTTGGAATTGTAGTAAGTCCTGATGTTCTTGATGATGCTGCCAGCCTTGGCAAGCTCATCAACATTGATGCTCATTACGATTTGTTCAGCCATAAAAACCTCTCATTCTCTGCGCTTTCTGCTTGTTCTCACAGTACGCGCATTTTAACCCTAAAAATTAATTGACTTCGCTATTATACTATTTCAGACGCGTTTTTTTAATGAACTTTGTAAGAAAATGCGTCAAAATAGCGGACTCTTTCGGGTCCCTTATTTATATAAACAGTCTGAAACGGGAAATTGTTGCAGCGGGTTTGAAAAATATTTCTGCCGGTTCAGAACGTGAACCCAAATGCCGTTTTTGGGGTTTTGGGTTCACTAAAATGCAGGTTTTAGTGAACCTTCAGGCCAAAAAGTGCCTTTTGGGTTCACTACCGTCTTACTCTGCACCCTTGGAAACCAGCTCTGCATGCTCCTTCTGGATCCCGGGATCGTAAGAGAGCACCGGCTTGACATCCTTTTTGCCCTTGAGTTTTCTGTCAACATAGTTGTCGGTGATCTTCTTGACCGTCGGGCAAAGGGCTATGACGCCGATGAGGTTCGGGATCATCATGAGGCCGTTGAACGTGTCTGAGATGTCCCATGCCAGGGAACTCTCCATCAGAGCACCTGCAACGATCATTAGGACGAATAACACCTTGTAGACTTTGGCAGCCTTCATGCCCATGAGGTACTCGATTGCCTTGCTGCCATAGTGGGACCAGCCGAGAACTGTCGTAAACGCAAAGAGCAGTATTGCGATCGCAATGAACCACTCGCCGCCCTTACCGAATACGCTGCTGAACGCCTTGGCAACAAGGGTAGCATCGTCTACGCCTTCGTTAACAAGGCCTGTCTCAAGGTTAATAAAACCTGAAGTGAGGATGACCATTGCAGTCATTGTGCAGACGATGAATGTGTCCGCAAACACTTCGAAGATTCCCCACATGCCCTGCTTAACGGGTTCTTTTACGTCGGAATTGGAATGGACCATAACGGATGAACCGAGTCCTGCTTCGTTGGAGAAGACGCCTCTCTTGCATCCCTGGGTGATAACGTCCTTGATGACGATGCCTACGGCTGCGCCTGCAACAGGCTTTACACCAAATGCGAACTTGAAGACGGCAGCAAAAGCTCCGGGAATTGCCGGGATGTGAATACAGCAGAGAACGAGAGCGCCAATGATATAAACAACTGCCATGAACGGAACGACCTTCTCTGCAAAGGCAGCGATCCTCTTAAGACCTCCGAGGATTATGACACCTGCAATGATCATGAGAACGATACCGATAACAATAGGAATGACCTTAATGCCGCCGACCGTAAGATTGTTGGTAACGTCAGAGAAAAAAGCTGATTCGACATTGAGGGTGATCTTGTTGATCTGGCCCATGTTG
>Ga0310786_10009650_pt1 | contig 12216 bp, 17 predicted proteins | sample AusTroGonzalo_MG_FD_203881 | JGI IMG/M metagenome (GOLD analysis project Ga0310786, IMG submission 203881) | Bovine rumen microbial communities from tropical cattle in Woodstock, Queensland, Australia - Gonzalo_03 (v2) (version 2) | ecosystem: Host-associated > Mammals > Digestive system >...
TAAATACCACAATACAAACGGCTCAGGGCTTAAGGAGTCTCTCTTTGGGCTATCAGGAGCGCGGCTTACAGGAGTAGGCTCTGATAAGGACATAACAATAGTAGAGGGGGAGCTTGACGCTCTCAGATCTCAGGCTGTGGGCTTGGCTTATGTAGTAGCAGCCACAGGAGGAGAGCTCAATATAGAGGCGCTCTCAGAGCTCAGACGCAAAGGGGCGGATAAGATAACCCTACTATTTGACAGGGCGGAGCGCGGCTCTAAGGATGAGGAGCAGCTCCCCGGCAAAATAGAGAAAGCTCTGCAGCAGATAAGGAAAGCCCACCTCCGGGGATATGTGGCAGAGTTCCCCATACAGGAGGACGGGGCTAAGATGGACTTAGACTCCTACTTAGGGACACACTCTGCAGAGGAGCTCCGCTCTATCCTATCAGAGGCTCAGCCTGAGGCTCTTTGGCTATTCAACCGGGAGAGAGATAGAGTAATAGCCAAACAGGGCGGAGACGGGGAGAGGTGCACCCTTAAAGACTTTGAGGACTTGAAATATTACACTCTCAGACTATCCAACTCTGAATATATAACAGATACGGAGCGGGCGCTCTTATTCAAAGCTTATCAGGCAGCTACAGGGGATTTGATAACCTTTGAGGACATACAGGAGGAGGCGGACAAAATCAAAGCAGAACAGGACAGACAGCTACAGGCGGAGAAAGCTAAGAGCCTACACTCCAAAGCTGCAGAGCTCCTCAAAGACGGAAAGACAGAGGAGGCTCTCCTCCTGATGAGAAACGGAGCGGGACAGCTTGAGAGGATAAGCCGGGAGACTGAGTACTCCCACTACCTCAATGAGGATATAGACTCACTCTTTGAGGAGTACAAAGGACAGGAGGGCGGAGTACCTACAAATATATCCCTCCGCTTTGACGCTCAGGAGTACCGCTTTATACTCCCATCCGGGGCGCTCACTTTTATAGGAGGCGCTACGGGACACGGAAAGAGCCGCTTACTGCAGAGCTTGGCGCTTGACTTGGCAACGGACGGACAGCCGGGAGAGATACTCTATATAAGCTATGAGGAAAACAAGAAAAACGTAAACAGGCAGCTCCTTAACGCTTATATGGATATTGACTTAACGGAGGGCAATAATGAGCAGACGCTACAGGAGTACCTCTGCAACGGCTCAACCCGCTTTATAAAGAGAACAGCGCTCCCGGAACTTGAAAGAAAGCTCCCGGAGTACAAAGCGATCCGGGAGAAAAAGCTCCGCCTGATAAAGCCTGAGGATAATACTATAGAGACTTTGGAGGGCTTACTCCGGTACGCTTTCAGAGACAGGGACAGAACTATAAGAGCCGTATTTATTGACTATGTACAGGAGCTCTACTCTGACAGCCCAAAGAGAGGGCAGAGCCGCTCAGATGAGCTAAAGGAGATTTGCGTCTCTTTGGACTTAGTAGCTCAGGAGGTGGACGCTCCTATAGTACTGGGCGCTCAGCTCAAAGCAGAGGGAGGAGCGGAAAGCCCACTCTCTCTCAGTAATCAGGATATAGCAGACTCTATAAACATACCCCGCAAAGCCTCAGAGATACTCCTCTTATGGAGCAGCGCGGAGCGTCCCCTGAAAGATAAGGACGGAGTAGAGTTTGATAGGATAAAGAGAGAACTCCCGGAGCTCCATATAGGAGAGCGCGGCACTATCTACGCAAAGCTCACAAAGAGCCGCTTTCTCCCTAAGGGCGCTACAGCTTTCCTCCATATAAACGGCAACACCGGGAGGATAAGGGGGAACTACAAAGAGCCTACTCAGACGGAGGCTAAGACAGAGAGCGCTCAGGGAAATATATTCAATACTGCAGACTTTGATAGAAAATAGTAATACTAAAATAATAGGCTTATGAAACTACTAACTCAGGAGATTATAGAGGAGCTTAAAAAGTACCCTCTCTATAGTCAGGAAAACAAGAGAAAAAAGCACTTTGTCTGTAAGTTTTTCAACCCCTACGGGGCGGGAACTTGGCTTGTAGCAGAGGGAGAGGAGCAGCCGGGCGGAGATTGGCTCTTTTTTGGAAAGGTGCATATATTGGAGACGGAGTGGGGCTATTTTACCCTCTCAGAGCTTGAGAGCGTAAAGCTCCCGGACGGACAGCCACAGATAGAGCGGGACTTATACTATAGCGGGGAGGAGGAGATATGAAAGCGCGGATAATTGCTGTAGCAAACCAAAAGGGCGGAGTAGCTAAGACTACCTCAGTAGCCGCTATAGGCTCAATACTGACAGAGAGCGGCTATAGAGTTCTCTTAGTGGACTTGGACACTCAGGCAAACCTAAGCAGCTCCCTCCTACAGGATGAGCCCACCGGGACAATATACGGGGCGCTCAGGGGATTATATAAGCTCCCACAGGAGGAGATAAAGGAGGGGCTCTATTTAGTTCCCTCCTCCTCAGACTTGGGGGATATAGAGGGAGACTTAGCCGGGACTGCAGAGCGGGAGACTATCCTCAGGGACTTACTGCAGAGCGTCTCCTCAGACTATCACTTTATACTATTGGATTGTCCCCCGTCCTTAGGACTGATAACCCGCAACGCTTTTGCAGCCGCCTCCTCAGTACTTATCCCTCTGACTGCAGAGGCGCTCCCGGCTCAGGGGCTTCTAAAAGTGGAGGCTCTGATAGAGGAGACGAAAGCTAAGAGTAATCCGTCCTTATCCTTAGGGGGCATATTCTTAACAAGATGGGAGAGCAGCCGCCTCTCCTGTAGAATAGAGCAGCTCCTCCGGGACAGCTACGGGGATAAGGTATATAAGAGCAAAATAAGAAAGAATATCTCTGTAGCAGAGTCTCCGCTCCTGAGACTGACTATAACAGACTACGCTCCAAACAGCAACGGAGCGCGGGACTATAGGGCACTCACAGAGGAGCTCTTAGCGAGAGTTAAAAAATAGTAATACTAAAATAGGGACAGATAGAGATAATATCCTTATCTTTGAGAATAGAAAAATAGTAATACTCAAAATATGGCACAGGACAGATACAAGCTACAGGAGGACGGAGCTCTCTTAACCCTTTGGGATGAGTCGGAGGGAGTGGGCTTGCAGTTCAGACGCGGGGACACCTTACAGGCTTATACTGCAGCTTTAGTCCTCAGTAATACAGACATACTCTCCACAGAGGAGGGAGTCTCTCACTTGACTAAGATACAGGAGCAGCTCACAGCCAAAGCGCGGGAGCTCTATCCTGAGGAGTTCAGGGAGATACAGGGATAAATAGTAATATTAAAAACGATATGGCAAAGAAAGACTTTACAAAGGGCGGAGGCTTAGACGCTCTCTTTACTAAGCCCACAGGAAAGAGCAGCGCTCCAAAGCAGCCCACAGCTCAGGCGGAGCAGACAGCTCCCTCCGGGGATGGAGTGGGCTCTCTTACAGGACGCGGAGATATTCTCTCCTCCATACAGGACGCGGAGCTCAGAGCAGCTCTCAGAGCTAAGAGGATGGACGGGAGGGGACGCCCCCGTAAAGGAGTAAGTAAGGAGAGCCTGACTCAGGGCTACAGCCGGGCTACTATGTTAGTAAACTCTGAGAAATACGCTAAGCTCCGGGATATAGGACTACGGGAGACTAAGACTATAAAGGAGATTATAGAGGCAGCTTTTGACTTGGCTATTACAAAGTATGAGGAGACAGGCTCTCTCTGATGGAGTGGGCTCAGCGATCCGGAGAGATAAAAAGACAGATTTTTAACTTTAACCTATATAGATATGATTGAGGTAGTAGGAGTAAAGCTATATGACGTAAACGATATAGCGGAAATGATGGGAGTAGGTAAATACTCAGTTTATAGCTACATAAACAAAAAGGGGCTCAAGTCCCGCAAAATAAACGGAAAGCGCTATATAACTGAGGAAAACCTTAAGGAGTTCTTAATGACAGACGAAAGCAGCAAATAGCGCGGCTTAAGGGATAAATAGTAATACTAAAAATAATCCCTTTATGTCCGTAAAGTTTGCATTACAGACATTAAAAAATATAGAGACTATGAGTAGCGCTCAGACAGGCAGACAGAGCCTCCTCTCAATGATACGGGGAGGCGGGAACTATATAGAGGAGCTTTCCATCCCGGAGAGTTCCAAAGAGCCGCGTTTTAGAGTAGTAGTAGCGGGAGGCTTTGCTATTGCAGCCTATACGCGGGAGTGGGCGGAGTCTCTCCTTAACGATATAGAAAACCTATGAGCAGCTCACAGCAAAAGAGAGAGAGTCTCCTGTCTATGATAAAGGGAGGCTCAGGGGAGATAGCGGACTATATAGAGATAGTTCACTATACAACCCCGGAGGGCGCTCCTAATGGAGTGGGCTACAGAGCTCACTACTTTGGCACTCACTACAAGACAGGCAAACCCTATGAACATATCTTTGAGATTAGGAGCTTGGAGGAGCTTGAGGAGATTAGGGAAGTAGCTCACAGGGGCTCAGGAGTAGAGTACTCTCCCCTCCCTGTAAGGGACTTAGGCTCTACTGAGATAGGCGCTCCAAAGGACGCGGAAATTGGATATATAGGACTATGAGCGAACAGGCAACAGACAGAGAAAACCTCCTCAGGATGATACAGGGAGGAGACGGGAGGCGCTTTCCCTTTGTGGAGAGAGTACACCTCAGGGCGGACGCTACACACCCGGAGGGGACAGCCTATATAGTTCACGATGGAGGAAAAACTCCTCAGGGCAAACTATGGGAGCGGGAGATTGTTTGCGAGAGCTTACAGGACGCGGAGATGATTTTTGAGCTATGGCTCTATGCGGAGGATGATAGCCCACTCACTCCGGAGCAGAGACAGGAGGGAGCGGAGGCTGCAGTAAATAAGTCTCTCTTTGATGATGGGCGCTTTATTGACAGAAACTATAAAGGGCGGACACTATGATAGCGGAGGAGATACGGACACAAATAAACGAGATAGCAAAGAGCCTCACTCCTGAGGAGGCGCTCAGGCTGTGGGCTACTAAGGGCAAAACGGAGGACGCTCTCCGGGATTGTTATAATAGATTTGTCAAGAGCTGCAGTACTGGGACAAAGACTAAGAGGGAGCAGCTCTTAGGAGCTATACAGGGAGGAGAGCTCAGCAAAGAGGAGAGCTCCTTTGAGGGCTTTATTATAGTAGCGTGGGCTATGGCTACGGCTTACTTTAGAGACTATGATATAGTAGAGACTTTTTGGACTTGACTATGAAAGGGAAAAAGACGGGAGGACGCGTTAAGGGCACTCCCAACAGGACAGGCTTTGAGGCTAAGAAAATTATAGGGGGACTCCTTACTAAGTATATGGAGGAGGCTCAGGGGCGGAAACACCTTACAAAGATGGAGGAGGACTTAGCAGCGCTCTCTCCCTCTGAGAGGATAAGGGCTTATACTCAGCTCTTGGCTTATGTAGCTCCCAAACAGCAAGCTATCAGCATACAGGAGCAGACTCAGATAGAGGAGGAGGCTCTGACTAATTGGATAGCCACAGCACCGGAGGAGGCTATCACAGCTATAAGCGAGAAAATACTCTCTTTACAGGCTATAAACAGGCAGACTCAGGCTTAGGCTCTCCGGATCGCTGAGGAAAGAAAACAGAGAGAAAATGGTAATACTAAAATAGACAAATGAAAAAGAGACTCAATAAGGAGGAGAGAGAGCTCCTCACAGGCTTAGCTATTCAGTACGGAGTAGGAATTATCCCGGAGGCTTTGGACGCTATAGAGCAGAGCAGACAGGCAGCGAACAACGGACGAACAACGGGAGAGCGCTCCGCTCAGGACTGATACTGCAGACAGACGAACAGGCGGGGAACAGGCGAAAACAACAAAATAGTAATACTAAAATAATAATCTACATATATGGGATATTTGAGGAGGGGGCTCACACTACAGGAGCTCAAGAAATGGGGCAGAGAATTAGCCAAAAAGGGAGGCTCAGCGCGGGACTTGGCGCTTATGATAGTAGAGGATAACTACTCCGTATCTATAGCTACAACCCGGACAAAGATAATATCAGAGTCTAATAGATTAGCTATCCGTAAATGGGCGCGAAACCTCCCGGAGGATGAGCTCTTAGTCTTTAATCACTATGTAAGGCTCTGTTATAATATCTTTAACTACTTAGTTCCTCCTGTAGAGACTATTTTCCGGGCTTTTAACCGCAACTCTACTATAGTCCGCTATGATATAAAAAGGATTACTCAAGTAGAGAAATACTGCAAGCTTGCAAACCACCTCAGCCCCATACTCAAAGCAAAGAAAGAGGACGGGAGCTTTAGCTCTTATGAGGCGGGAATAGAGCAAGACTTAAAGGATATGAGAGAGGCTATAGGCGCTCCCTACTTTATAGGAGAGGAGGGAAAGATAGTCTCCCCTTTATACCAAAGACTCTACGCGGAGCTTAACTTTGACTCCGGGCGCTTGAGAGTTTACCTGAGGGAGCTCCTCACTTATCAGGCTGTAGTAGAGCGCCTCTGTGAGGATAAGGACTTAGAGGACTTTCTCCCGGATTATGTCTTTGAAATGTTAGAAAGCCTCAAAGAGCCTATCTTAAATAAAGAGGATGAGCTCTACTCAGAACTTAACTCCATACGGGAGGAGGAGAAACTTAGACAGATGGAGAAAGAAAACTCCCCGGAGGACTTGATAAAAGAGCAGACAGCACTATATTTAAGTATGAGGAGATTTGCTGTAGTGCCTGATATTGACAGGACGCGGGAGCAAGTTAAGGAGAGCAGAGTCAAAGCTATAATAATGAGCATATACGACACCGAAAAGAGCCACAATGAATATAGATAGCAATATAAAGGACGTACAGCCCGCTCCCTTACAGGAGGAGGAGCTGCAGAGCGCTCCCTCAGTAGAGACAGAGCAGCCGGATAATTTTTCCGGCACTACTGAGACTCTATGGGACGCGGAGGCGGATAAAGCAAGAAAGCTCCCCTCAGCTTTCCATATATCCCGGAACTTTGAGCAGAATAGGGGAGAGTATGAGCGGACTATCTTTGACTCCCTACTCAGTAAGAGAGAATTAGCTCTCCGCCAAAGTGAGCCGGGCGCTATCCTTATAGAGCAGCCTAAGGGAGTCTCCTCTATTATGCTAAAGAGGCTAAACTTAGCTTTGGCTCAGGAGCTCTATAATACAAGCTATAACAACGGGACAACGGAGCAAAATACAGGACTTATCAAGAATAACACCCTACAGGATGGGACTATAATAGAGCCGTATAAAGGGCGCTACAGCTACGCTCAAGTTATTTTCCCTCTCACAGGGATAACGGCTCAGGCATACGGGCTCAAAAAGGGAGAGAAACCTACAAACGCTCAGAAAAACGAGATGAGGGAGACGCTCCAAAGCGTCCACAATAGCGGAGTAAATATAACCTATCCCAACGGGGACACAATGAGACAGAGCCTCCTCCTGATAAACTCAATATATAGGAGGGCAAAGGATGGAGCTATATTTTACAATGTAGTACTAAACCCGGCTTTTAGGGAGGAATTAGAAAAGGGCTACTCAGAGCACCCTCAGGACGTTATGCAACGCTTAGCCGCTACGGGACAGATAACGGAGGCAAAGCTTGACTTTCTCAACCTCTTAGGGAGATACTACAGGAGTGGGGGAGTCTTTGAGAGGTATAAGAGTACACTACTGCAAGAGCTTGGACTGATGGAGCAATACAAAACGAGAAAAAAGAGAGTAGATAGTACTCTCCGGACGCTCTTTCAGGCTATGATAGATATTAAGATACTAAGCCCCGCCTCCCCAGATGGAGGAGCAAACCCTAAGGAGACAACAGCTCCAAACGGGGAAATTAAATATATATTCTACTACAATCCGGAGTACATAAAGAAAGACAAACTTATAGGGGATGAGCAGCCCACTCCCAAAAGGAGAAAGAGAAAGAGCTCTAAGAGATAGCTGACTACTCCCGGCTCAGGACGGACAACCCCTCTATAAAAAACAGACACAGGGGGGGAGACTTTGGCGAAATAGGGGGGAGACTTTGGCGAAATAGGGGGGAGACTTTGGCGAAATAGGGGGGAGACTTTGGCGAAAGCCCCCTCTGCAAATATCAATATATCAATAACTTACAAGCGGATTTTTTAGCCTATATTATTTATATTACTTATATAACTTATAAATAATGAGAAAAGAGAGCTCTTTTTGAGGCTCTCTTTCTCCTTTTTTTCTGTCTTTTTTACACTAAAAGGGGGGAAACTTTGGGGAAAATGTAGCTTTTTTACAGGGAGTAGAGCCCCTCAGGGATATATATATATTTTCAATAAATACAGAGAAAGGGATAGGGGAAAAACGGCTCAGGGAGTATCTCTCCCTTATAGTTTGCTCCTACTATACTCACAATGAATTATCAGCCCCATACCCTGAAAATCAGGCGGGGGCTCTATCACGTCTGTAAAATTACCGGGAAAAATGGCACTTTTTGGGGCTTAACTATATTTATTACAGGGGCTATACTTACAGCTCCCGCTATAATAACTATCTCAAAATATCTAAGCCTATGAAACGGATTTATAGAAATGATATGAGCGCGGCTCAGAGGATGAAACTCAGCCGGGCAAATATCGGAAAGACACTCTCTCAGGACACAAAGGACAAAATCTCTAAGAGTATGGAGGAGTACTGGGCTAAGCTCCCATACAAGCCGGGCACTCCATCCGGGACACCTGACACAGAGACAGGCTCTCCCTTTGATGAGGAGTAAAACTCAGGGGGCAAAATAGCGCAACTGAGAAAATAGTAATACTAAAAAAATGAGTATATTTGCACTATCTATATTTTAGTATTACATATCGGAGGGGGATAGCTGAGAGAGCTCTCCTCCTCTGTCTGTTTTTTATCCCTTAGAGCGTCTAAAGTAGATTAAAATAGACTCCCGCTCTGTAAGTAGAGCAAAATAGAGCAGCCGGGGCACAAATGGGGCGCTCTGTGAGACTTTCTCCCCCTCAGAGTACAAACGGACAGCCCCAAAACAAAACGGCTCAGAGGGGCTAAAAATGGCTCTATTTTGAAAGCGGAGAGAGTGGGCTTTGCTTACAGGATAAGCGGCTCTCCTCACGCGATCCGGAGGGAGCGGAGGATAACACCCTACAGGACGGAGCTCCACTTTGTACCCTTTACGGATATTTTACGGATAAAGCCTCCAAAGCGGATGGAGAAAATAACCTTACACACCTGAGGGCGCTCCCCGTAAATGAACAGCGAGCGAACAACGGAAAAACAGCTCAAGCGGGACACCGGGGCGGAGTAAAAAAGAAAGACTTACAGGGGGCTCTCCTGATGGAGTGGGCTCTCCTCTCCTGTCTCTCAAAAAATAGTAATACTAAAAAAACAGAAAAACGCTTGCAATTAAAAAAATAGTATTATCTTTGGGGCAAAGAAAATAGTAATACTAAAATAAAGCGCTATGAGTAGAGAGTTAATAGTAGTAGGAGGACAGGCTGTAAGAGTAGCCTCCTCTAAGAGTCTGCAGAGCGGAGCTGTAAAGGATTGGAGAGCAGTAGTAGCCTCCTTTATCGCGTCTCAGGACGTAAAAGAGAGCAGCCGGGCACTATATACGCGGACTATTTCTCAGTTTTTCTATTGGATTGAGCGTACAGGGAGGAGGCTCTCAGAGCTGACGCGGGAGGACATACTCAACTATAAGGACAGCCTACAGGCTCAGGGCTTGGCAGCTCTCACTATAGGGAGCTATATAGTCTCTTTGAGAAAGTTCTATGAGTGGGCGGAGTCTCTCCTGATATACCCCAACATAACTAAGGGGATAAAGACTCCTCCCCGGAGACAGGCTTTCAAAAAGCAGCACCTCTCAGAGGCTAAGAGCGCGGAGCTCTTGGAGCACTACAGAGAGAGCCTCTCCCTGAGGGATTATGCTATAGCAAACCTTATACTCAGGACGGGGCTCAGAACTATAGAGGTAATCCGGGCAAACGTGGAGGACATAACCTTTAAGGGGGAGAGACGTATCCTTAAGGTATGGGGAAAGGGACGGACAGATAAGGACGATTTTGTAGTACTCTCAGACAAAGCCTTTGAGCCTATAAAGGAGTATCTCAGGACGGAGAGAAAGGGCGCTAAGGGAGCAGAGCCTCTCTTTGTATCAGTAAGCCACAGGGACGCGGGAGGGAGACTCAGCACCCGCTCTATAAGCCGCCTCTGCAAAGCCGGGCTTATCTCTGTAGGGCTTGACGGAAAGGAGTTCACAGCCCACAGCCTGAGACATACTACAGCCGTTATGATACTCAAACAGGGAGGCTCTATAACGGACGTGCAAGCCGTACTCCGCCACTCCTCCCCCACTACGTCTCAGATATATACAGAGTCTATCAAAGAGGAACTCCGCCTAAAGAGTGCTCCTGAGTTCCTGATAGATGGGGCTTATTGAAAAATAGTAATATCAAAATAATAGGACTATGTTAGGAAATGACGTACAGCCGCTCAGTAGGATATATCTCACTATAGCTAAGGGGCGGATAGTTAGGACAAATGAGGACGGGAGTAAAGTCTTTTACACCTATGTAGAGGGGCGCTTAGCCTCCATCCACAGCAAAGAGCGGAGCTTTGGCAAAGAGCGCGTTAAATATTGGTATCTTGACGTACAGGACGGGGAGGAGCTCTACTCTATAGGACTACCTCTCTACTCAGGAGTACTCCGCTCTATTATCCTCTCCTTAGCGTCTGAGGAGGAGCTCAGCTCTGATACACCGCTCAGGATAGAGACATACGAAAGCAAAGGATATACTAAAGCCTCCGTCTATTCTGAGGGAGTTAAACTTGATTGGATAACAAAGCAGCTCCCTCCCGTTAAGGAGCTGCAGATAGGCGGACGGATAGTAAAGGATGAGTCAGAGCGGGACGCTTATATAGAGCAGCTTATCCTCAAAATTAAGGGACAGATAGAAAAATAGTAATACTAAAATAATAGACTTATGAAACTTTCAGAATTAGCAAACAAAGCACAGGAGCGCGGCTTACAGCTCTCTATTAAGGACGTACTGACAGACAGGGAGGGAAATATCCTCCGTATAGTAATAGACTACGCGGGCGGAGAGCTCCTCCGGGAGGCGGGCTATTTATTCAACTCAGAGCCTGAGGAGGACACTCTCTTTGAGTATGTACCGGACACAGACAACAGGGACAGCTTTATAGATGAGCAGCTCCGGGCGATCCGGAGCGCGAACAAAGCCGGGGATAACAGCGCGGAACTTATAGAGCGGCTTATCTCTATAGCCGCCTCCCTACAGGAGAGTATCAAGTTTTACAGGGCGGAGCTTGAGGCAGTACAGGAGCAGATATAGCTCTCAGTATTGATTTTTTCAAAGTAGTACCTATCTTTGTAAACAGAGAGAAAAAGTAATACTAAAATATGAACAGCTTAACGGACTTTATCCAAAATGAGCTCTATCCCGCTCTATTTGAGCGCTTGGATAGCGCTTTCCCTGATATGGGCTTTAAGAGACGCGGCAAAGTATGGGAGAGCCCAAAACACCTAAACGGAGCGGACAGCTCAGACGGACAGGGGAGCTACTCCTCAGAGCGCTACTTTGGACGTATAGCAGACAGGAACGGCTCAGACAGCCTCTCCTTTGTGGACTTTGAGGCGGAGCGGATGGGCTACAGCCGGGGAGTCAAAGGGGAGCAGCTTATCCCGGTATTAGAGAGGCTTTGCTCCGTCTGTGGGCTTTCACTCCCTCAGACTGATACTGCAGAGTACACCGCTTACCGGGAGAGACAGGAGGCTCTCCTGAGGATATGCAAGCGGATGGAGGAGGCTCTCTTTAAGCCTGAGGGGGCGGACGTGCTCAAGTACCTAAAGGAGCAGCGCGGCTACTCTGAGGAGCTTATTAAGAGGATGGGCTTAGGCGCTCTCACTCCTGAGACGGAGGAGCAGCTTAAGAGCCTTAAACTCCTCACAGACGTAAAGGGCAGCGCGGGAAAATGGCACAAAGTCTCAGACTACTATAAGCTATCTATCCCTTACATATCAGGAGGGAGACTCCGGGGGATTAAGTTCCGTATAATACAGGACGGGATAGAGTTCCCGGACGGAGGAAAGCCCCATAAATACCACAATACAAACGGCTCAGGGCTTAAGGAGTCTCTCTTTGGGCTATCAGGAGCGCGGCTTACAGGAGTAGGCTCTGATAAGGACATAACAATAGTAGAGGGGGAGCTTGACGCTCTCAGA
>Ga0310786_10009651_pt1 | contig 12216 bp, 15 predicted proteins | sample AusTroGonzalo_MG_FD_203881 | JGI IMG/M metagenome (GOLD analysis project Ga0310786, IMG submission 203881) | Bovine rumen microbial communities from tropical cattle in Woodstock, Queensland, Australia - Gonzalo_03 (v2) (version 2) | ecosystem: Host-associated > Mammals > Digestive system >...
ACAATAGATGACCACAGATACATTTGGAATGGAGAAGGATTCTATAACTCGGAACATCTTAAGTGTGTTGATTTGAGAGAGCAGAATGCGTACTTATCTGTTGACGGTGAAGACAATGAACTGATGTTCATATACATGAACCCCGATGATGAAGACACTATCTATTATGAGATTTCCACCAGTATTGACGGAGAATATCTGGTAATGAAGAGAGCCGGTCAGTAATTTCACGGACCTGTTTTGCATTTCACCTTTGGATTTTTGCCACTTACCGCGTTTTAAGGGACGCGGTATTTTTGTTTTGTTACTATGAGCCCACGAACAAACAGATAAGAAATCGGGGTATACGGTAATGAGACAGACACTTGAATTCAATCACAAAAAGCAGTGCGGATTATGGCTGATGCTTATAGGTATCGTGCTGATAGTATCAGTAATTTTCGGAGGATCTTTTCTGGTCAATCCTTTTATATTCCTGGCAGGATATTATGCATGCTTTTTTGCAGTAAACGTTAATAAGAAACTCAGAGAAAAGCTTTCGCAGGGACCTATATCAAAATTCCAGATCAAGATGATCTACTTCAGCATCGCTGCGTTGTTCATTCTGATGTTCTGCATTGCAGGACCGTTCATTCCGGGATGGAACTGGAGATTTATCTGGCTCGGCGTATTGCTTGCAACAGGAATCCATTTCCTCTTATGGTTCTTCATTCACGGATGGAGCATGGTAGTGCTCGGTATCGTATGCATCGCAATTGCGGTAACAGGTTATGTGTTCAAGGATATGCCTGTCGTATGGATCTGCTATGCTGATGCAGCTGCAAAACTGATCTGCGGAGTATACATGTTCTTCCTCGCAAAGCCCTCAAAGTTTTTGCCTCAAATAAACAAAATAGTTTGTTAGTATTTTCGCTCCTTTTGATATATCATTTGCTTGGGATAATCGAAAGGAAAAATATTTCATGAAGCACAGGTTGATTACAGCATTAATATGTTCATTTCTTCTGATCGGCATTGCCGGCTGTGATACGCAGACGGAAGTTACAACATCAGCATCAGAAACAGAAACGGAAACCACTGTTACTGAAACACCTGTTGATGAAACAGCGGAGGTTATTCCTGAACCTGCGAGCGAACCTTATGTAGCACCTGCACAGGAAGATGCTTTTCCATCGCAGCAGTACATATATCATACTTATTTTGAAGAATACGATTATTTCGAAGTGACTTCACCTGATGTTGTTAATGGCGTCTGGTCGGATGTTATTTCCAATACTGATGAAGGTGAGAATGAATCACCTGAGTTATCCTGGAAAGCAGTTGAGGGTGCATCTGAGTACGTTATATTTATGGTGGATGCAAATTCGAACGGATTCCTGCATTGGAAATCTTCCGGTATAACCAAAACAAATCTTCCGCGTGGATGGGCACCTAAGCTCAGTGAATATAACGGTCCTCATGTAGGTCACGGATATACTCATCAGTACGACATATATGTAGTTGCGATCAAGGCGCCCGTAAAGCGCGTCATGGGCGGTATCAATGCAGTAAATCCCAAGCTCGATGAATTCATGAGACAGGTTGATGTTGATGCTGATGGTAATACCGGAAACATTATTGCTGTCGGCAAGATCTCAGGATACTACACTGACATCAGATTCAGAGACGGAGAGACACCTGTCGGTCCATATACTATGTGAAAATGCAGATAGTGCTATAATTCGTGTAGATTTTTCTAATTCAAAAATTTTTGTCTGATTAGACTATGGGTGATAGTAGGGAGGTTTTAGAATGAAAAACACGAAGGTTATTGCAGCACTTTTATGCGCAAGCATGGTCGCCGGAATCGCAGGCTGTACGACAGTGGAAACTGTTGCATCTCAGGCAGAGACAACTGCAGCTGCTACAACGGAAGCAGTACAGGAATCAGAATCAGAGACGGAGGCAGCTGCTCCTGTAATTACTGATTCAGGAGTTGATTTTCTTGCAGGACATCAGATATTCGAGGTTACATCAACAGATCTCGTAGATGGTGTTTGGGCTGATGTTATCTCCAACACCAACAGAGGAAATAACGTTTCTCCCGAACTTAAGTGGGAAGCTGTTGATGGGGTCGGTGAGTACATCATCTACATGGTGGACATGAATACTCCTGATATGATCGTATGCGGATTTATCCACTGGAAATCAAACGGCATTACAGTAACGGAACTTCCTCAGGGTTGGGCACCATCAAGTGATTTTGTAGGACCCTGGCCGCCGGCAGGCGTAACACACATTTACGAGATCTACGTAGTAGCTCTCAAGGAACCAGTCGAAAGACTCAAGGGTGGTGTAAATGCAAACAATCCGAACTTCGAATCTTTCATCACAGGACTTGATACTGACAGCGAAGGTAACACCGGAAACATCTTGGCATATGGTAAGATCTCCGGAACATTCACGGGCTGAAAATAATAAAGAATTACCGACAAGGCTGTCTCGTTTGAGGCAGCCTTTTATTATGCATTCTCACAGTCGATTGGTGTTGACAGGCTTGTGGGCAGCGTGCTATTTTATGAATGAATAAATTTTCATTCATAAAAGGAGGCGCCCATGCCAAAGTCGCAAGAACGCTGTCAGGAAATAAGGGAAGAGACAAAAAATCTGATAATCAAGAAGTCGATTTTATTCTTTGCGAAGAACGGATTTGCAGGCACGAAGATAAGCGAGCTGTCGAAAAATATCGGCATCGCTCAGGGAACTATTTACCTGTATTTCAAATCCAAAGAAGAACTGTATGCTGAGATCTTCAGGATAGCTGATAAGGTTGCTGGAGCAGATAAATTAAACAAGCTCACAAAGCTTCCGATCACTGCTGATCTGAAGATAAAAGTAATGTCAGATTACGTTATCAAAAGTCTTAAAAAGGATGAGATGTTCTCTGCAGGAATTGCACTTTATACTCAGAGACTATTGGAGGGAGAAGCTGATGACAGTTTCTTCAAGATCACTGAGAAGATAATCAAAGAGGGACAGAAAGAAGGCACTGTCGTATCAGGAAATGCACGCAAACTTTCCGAATACTATTGGGGTGTTGTTTACCTCTATGCAGTTAAATCTTTATATGCTTCTGAGTTCACAATGATCAATTCAGATGATCTGTCGAGAGTATTGTTGAGGGATAAGAAATGATCGCGATAATTACCGGTGCAACGGGCGATATAGGAGAAGAATTTGTAAAGACATTGCTCAGTGAAGTAGATACAGTCTGGGCAGTCGGCAGAAGTGAGAATAAGTTAAATGTTTTGAAGGAAAAGTATGGTGAGAAGATACTCCCCGTAGTATGTGATCTCACGGACAAAGATGCAGTACTTAACCTGTGCCAGAGGATAGAATCAGAAAAGCTTCAGATAAAGTATCTGGTCAATAATGCAGGCGTTGCGAAGATGGCTGCCGTGAGTAAATTCACATACGATGAGATCAACGACATGTTCGATCTAAATGCGAGGGCAGCAACGCTTCTGTGCAGAGCTGCTATTCCGTTTATGCCGAAGGGTTCTTACATACTTAACATTGCTTCTGCGTCTGCATTCCAGCCCAATCCGTATATTGCTCTCTATTCTGCGAGCAAAGCATATCTGCTGTCATTTACGAGAAGTCTTAATGTTGAGAACGAAGACATTACCTGTGTTGCAGTCTGTCCCGGCTGGGTAGATACAAAGATGCTTCCCGGTAAGGATCAGAATGGTAAGGAGATAAAGTATCCCGGAATGTGTACTGCGGAACAGGTAGTAAGCGCAGCACTCAAGGATGCACGCAAGGGCAAGGATGTTTCCGTGTGCTCATTCTATTACCGCTATATGCGTTTCTTAAGTAAAGTTCTTCCGCACAGGACCTGCATGAAGTATTGGATGCGAGCAATCAGGCAATACGTATGAGATACAAAATAGAAACCGAGCGCGAGAATCTGTTCGATGTGAACATGACGATCGTCATGCGCGTCCGTCTTAAAACAGCGGTTCAGTTCGATATGTGCAAGCGTGCTTTTGATCGTGCTGTCAGCGTTTATGAGATTCTTAATTCTAGAGTTGTGATTGAAGATAACGGCGATGCTTTTTATGTTGATTGTGATTCACCGAGGAGTAGTTTTACTGAGTCGGAATTGAGTTTCGAAGAACTCATTAATGCAAATGAGAAGAGCCGTTTTAAGATAGAAGATGGAGAATATATACGTGGTTATTATTCTCATGACGGGTTGGTTTTCCTGATGCACCACCTTGGTGGTGATGGGAAATCTTTGCTGTTTTTCATTGAGACTTTTATGAAGATCCTGTCTGGTGAATCAGTGCCGAAGGTTCCTTTCGGCAGGTTATCAGTTTCAGACCTTCCGGCTGACAGCAAACTGCCTTATTTCTATGAGCTCTTCATCAAGTCTTGGAACAGAAAATGGTCGAAGGTAAGACGGGTATTTACTTTCGAGGATATGGACAGGGCGTTTAATGAGTTTTGGAAGACTCACGAGACGCAGACGACTGTTACCATATACAATAAGGACGCTCTGGAAAAGATGAAGAAAGAATCCAAAGATGCAGGCTGTTCACTGACATCTTATCTCATTGCCGGAATGCTCAAGGATATGCCTATTAACGCTGATGTCGGACTGGCTGTTGACGGCCGTTTTGATGACTCCAGACTTATGGGAAACTACGCTACGGGCATTCATGTGAAATACAGATTCGATCAAAAGAAATCGATCGGAGAAAATGCCGGAAAGTTTAATGATCTCATAAGACCGAAGCTTAACGATCCGCGCGCACGTTACAGTGTTCTCCACATAGTCGGCGGAATGGATCCGACGCTTATCGATACATTGAGCCTTGAATCATCAGGCGGATATCACAGCAAGCTTACGTCGCGCTTCAGGGAGATAATGTCCTACGGTAAGAAGAAAAGGGATCTCAGCATTACAAATCTCATGAAGGATATCATTCCGAATAAGTACGGCAAATATGAAATTGAAGACATTGCTTTCGTGCCCCCGGTCGTATCTTATGGCAGGAATCTGTACGGAATAATTACAGTCGGTGACCGCATGACCGTTACTCACCACACATATAAATAATTCAGAGTGTATAATGTCCTTTGGATAACGATATTGCATAACAGGAGGAATGTAATAAAGAGAGAAGGAATTATATATGAAACTTGAAACAGAACGATTGATAATAACAGAATTCAACACTGACATGGCTCAGGCCGTTCATGAGAATTCTTTGGATGAAGATAACAGAAGATTTGTGCCGGATGAGGTTTTCGAGACCAGGGAGGAAGCTCTGGAGACGATCGAATTTCTCATGTCCTGCTACGATGGAACCGAAGGCCCGTTTGTCTATCCCGTGTTGACCAAAGACAGCAACATCAATTTGGGATACGTCCAGTTCGTACCGTTAGATGACGGCACATGGGAGATCGGATACCACATTGCAAAGCAGTATACCGGCAACGGATATGCAACAGAAGCTGTTAAGGCTTTTCTTCCCGTAATGGCAGACAGATTTACCGTAACGGAAGTTTACGGAATCTGCCTTTTGGAAAACGTTGCTTCGGTCCATGTACTTAAGAAGTGCGGATTTGAAAAAGAGTTCGAAGGCACAGGTGAATATCAGGGTGAGACCAGAGAGATATTTAAGTGTGTCTGGAAAAGGTAATGAAAACACTTTGAGCATAGTGGCCGTTTCTGTTGTATAATCCTAGTTGGTAATAAGAGATAGTAAGGAGACAAGAATAATGGAAAACAGTAATAATTATTATTCTCAGCCGCAATACAATCAACCATACGGTCAGCCGCAGTATGCCCAGCCTTATGTTCAGCAGCCGCAGCAGCCCGTTGATCCGAACTATGCAGAGAAGACAAAGAGCCTGCTTACGAAGGCGATCGTTGCATGTGTGTTATCAACCATGCCGATTGCGAGCATCGTAGCGATCTTTTTGGGTACAGGTAACAGAAATGCTGTTCTGGAATACATCAGCCAGAGCGGAATTCATACGCCTAAACTCAAAGTTTGTTCATGCCTGAGCCGTACGGCTACATATGGTGGAATCGGTTATACGATCTTCTGGGCATTTTATGCGTTGTACTTCGGAATTTTCATTCTGGCAGCAATTGCGGGAGTTGCTTCTGAGTTAAATTAACTTAAAAACGTTGTTATAATTGATCCGTCAGAGAGTTATCTCTGGCGGATCTATTTTTGGGTGATAATAGTCAGATGTTATATTGGAACAAACAGATACCGGGCTTGAACATTGATTACAATGAGTACAAGCCGTTTATAAAGAATGATTGGTTCAGAAGTCACTATATGTGGTTTGCATACGGCCTGATGGCAATTATCTGGGCCGCTGCCTTTATCACAGGCGGATTCAGGGCAGGCAATCTGTTTATCAGGATACTCATGTTCCTCATTGTGTATCCGGTTCATGAGTCCCTCCATATTCTCACTATCTTCAGGAAGGGTGACATATACCTGAGTCATTCGGGCCTGTATTTTTGGCTGACTCCTGATGTTGAAATGGGCAAGGGGCATTTCTGGCTGTTTATGACACTGCCCCTGATCGTTTTGACCGGATTTGCGGGTATAGGTTCTATGTTTGCGACGGGTGAACTGAAGGAATATCTCGTCTATATAGCATGGATAAATGCCTTTATTGCGGGCTCTGACATAATAAATTCAGTGCTTATAGCAATCAAGCCGCCGAAGAGTGTCTTTTATCGGGGATACTTCAAAAAAGCAAATATTGACAAATCGTGATATAATATCTCTGTTTGGGCTTTGGGGCGCCCAAACGATTGATCTATATTATATAGCTCAGGGGTTTTGATTTGGAGGAGATATATGGTACTTGATAAGGCAGAGTGGCAGTATGATTCTGCTATGAAAATCTATTGTGAGAATATGGGCAAGAAGCCTGAGGAATTAACATTAGATGATCAGGAGATCATCTGGGAGTATTCAGGCAATCATATTGCATTATTTATTACATGGCTCATCAAGCATGACTACATGGGTGAGATCCATCATGAGGAGAAGTCTGAGGAAGCAGAGCTCGAGGCAGTAAAGAACCAGGAGAAAACCGGAATGGATATCCTGAAAAAGTACTGCGACATGCGCTTCACACAGGAAGACGTTTCAGATAATGCTCTGTTCTTTGTTCAGGATTATTACGAGAACAAATACATGAACGACTACAGCGACATGATGGGCGAGTCCAAGATCCTGTCCACAGGATTCTCATGGGATGACTATCTCAAGATCGAGCCTGTTATTGACGAGGCATTCTTCGAAGCAGGATTCTAAACCGTGCTTGTCCGTAAAAGCGAGAACGGATGGGAACTTCATACAATCGCATGCGGGAAACTGTCTTGCGAGAATTTTAATTTGCAGGAATCCGATATAAGCCGTGTAGAATCCGTTCTGTTTCCGGTATTCAAGGACAGAATGGAAGCTGATAGCGTTTTTACCTTTTATGATAACTGGTCAGGTGTGTTCATAATGCAGAATGTCGGCAAAAATACCGGCACTTCAGATGCCTTGATCAAAGAGATATTTGAATTTCTGGAATCTTCCTGGGGTTGATCCGTGATCGAATACGGCAATCCCAATTCCGATATAATCCTGATCCAGCCGGTTGACGACCATTCCATCGGTCTGATCGGGAATGAGATCGACCTGATTCATAAATATACCAATAAAGAATTTAAGCTTGTTGCCGTAAAGGTAAGTGATTGGAACAAGGAACTGTCACCGTGGACTGCGCCTGCCGTTTTCGGCAGGGAAGAATTCGGCAACGGCGCTTCAGATACCCTGAATAAAATACTTCCTATATGTGGTGATAAGACAAAGAGATACTATGTCGGAGGATACTCTCTGGCAGGTCTATTTGCTTTGTGGGCATCCTGTCAGACTGATACTTTTGAAGGCGTTGCAGCCGCTTCTCCATCCATGTGGTTTCCCGGATTTACAGACTACTTGAAAGATAATAAACCCAAGTGCAGCCGCATTTATCTGAGCCTGGGTGACAGGGAAGAGAAGACACGTAATCCTGTTATGGCAACCGTTGGAGAAAAGATGCGTGAAGCATATGAACTGCTACAGTCACAGGGTGTTGACAGTGTTCTCGAATGGAATGAAGGAAATCATTTTAAAGACGCAGACGTAAGAACTGCAAAGGCTTTCGCGTGGGTAATGGGGAGATAAAACGTGATACTTATTTTCGATTATTTTGAGACGCTTCTTAACAGCACGACGCTTGATTTTAATCTCGGACTCAAAGAATTCTGGAACGGTTATTACAAGGATAAGTGTTCTTTCGATGAGATGAAAAGTTACGGTGAAGAATTGTTTCATCTGCTCATGTCAAAGCACAGAGATGGCATAGAGTTTTCTTTCGTAGGGGAAGAACTGCCCATGTTTGCCGAACGTTTTGGCGGCGAAAAGATCACGATGAGTTCTGCTGAAGAAGCAGACTTTCTGATGCGCTGCAATAACTTTGAATTGGATAGCAAAGTAGAGGAGCTCCTTCGTTTTTGCAGTCAGAAAAACATCCCCATGTACGTACTGTCAAACAGCGGTTTCAGCGGCGGGGCACTAATGGAAATATTAAACAGATACGGTATAGGAAAATACATAAAGAAACTCTGGTCGAGTGCTGATTATGGCAGGGTAAAACCTGACAGAGGACTGTTCGAATATGCAGTAAATAACGCGCTTGCTGACAACTCTGGTTATACCAGGGAAGACATCTTTTATATTGGCGATATGTATGAAACGGATGTCGCGGGTGCATCCGGCGTCGGAATAAAAAGCATCTGGCTCAACAAGAGAAACGGTACCGATACAGAGGGTCTTGCGACATACGTAGTCACGTCACCAGAGCAGATAATCGGGTTGTTGAATTAAAATAGAAATCCCTCGTTTTTATACGGAAGTTCCGGACATTGTTCGGAACTTTTTTGTTGTTCGGCAACAATTGATTGCCTATGTGTTGATTAATCAACACGCGAAGGATCAATTAACCATAGGACGGACTCTTTTTAATTGGAATAATGACTGCATCAGACAAACAAAAAACTTTTTAACACTTATTGGAGGCTCGATATGAAAAACAATTTACGGACACCGCCTATTGCATTGATAGTGGCCGGTGCAATGCTTTTAGTATTGGTCGGAACCGGCATAGCCCTGATAGTACATTTTTCGGCTCATGCTGATAAGAACGATGCGAAAGACAAAACAACTTACGCGATCCATTTTGACGCCAACGGCGGCACCGGATCGATGAACGATCAGATAGTCAGCCAGGGTACTGCAGTTGCGCTTACGACAAATGCTTTTACACGTATGGAGTGCAGCTTTGCAGGATGGAATACCAAAGCTGACGGAACAGGTACAACTTATTCTGATAAGGCTAATGTAAAGGACATGGTGGTTGCAGGCGGAAAAACAACTTTATATGCGCAGTGGAAAGCACTCACCTATACGGTTCATTATTCCGCAAACGGCGGTCAGGGTCAGATGAACGATCAGGTCGTTTTCAGAACAAAATCTGATACGTTATCAGCTAACATGTTTACCCGTGAAGATTACACATTCGTTTGCTGGAATACAAAAGCAGACGGAACGGGAAAGACATATGCAAATTCAGAAAACATCAAGGATGCAGCAAAGGCAGGAGATACATTAACTCTCTTTGCACAGTGGAAGGCACAGGCTTATACGATCCATTTCTACGCTAACGGCGGAACGGGAACAATGAACGATCAGATCGTCGAGAGAAACGCTTCCGTTAAACTCATGGCAAATGCTTTCAAGCGTGACAATTTTGATTTTGCCGGATGGAATACCAAGGCAGACGGAACAGGCATTTTCTATAAGGATCACCAGAGCGTAAAAGACCTCGAAACTGCAGGCGGCAAGGTAACACTTTTTGCACAGTGGAAGATGCAGACTTACATCATCCGTTTTGACGCTAACGGATGTTCAGGTTCAATGACTGATCAGGTCGCTAACAGAGGAGCCGTTGTAAATCTTCAGGCGAATGCGCTTACACGCGAAGACTATTCTTTCGCTGGTTGGAACAGCGAAGAAGACGGTTCCGGAACTGCGTACCCTGACAAGGCAAGCGTAAAAGATCTTGCTGAATCCGGTGAGTCCACAACATTGTACGCACAGTGGAAAAAGCAGACGTACATCATCCGTTATAACGGTAATGGAGGCTTTGGAATAATGGCAGATCAGACCGTAGAACGCGGCACTGAAACTGAACTTACAGCTAACACTTTCGTAAGGGCTAACTGTGACTTCGCAGGATGGAATACAATGCCCGACGGAACAGGCGCAGCTTACGGTAACAGTGCAACTGTTAAGAATCTGACCAACTCCGGAAATACCATTACACTCTATGCCCAGTGGAGATTAAAGACATACACGATCCGATACGACTGCAACGGCGGAGCAGGTTCGATGAGTGAACAGAATGTTGATCTCGGAACATCAGTTAATCTTGCAGCAAACGCATTCACACGTGAGCATTTTGACTTCACAGGATGGAATACAAAACCGGATGGAACCGGTGACGATTACAGCGCAGGCGAGAGCGTCAAGGACCTCGCTGAAGCAGGTGAGACAGTAACACTTTTTGCACAGTGGAAGATCCAGACTTATACCATCCGTTTTGAAGCAAATAACGGAATGGGACTGATGGAAGACATGACTGTAAACATGGATGAAACGGTCACATTATCTCCCAACGAATTTGTCCGCGAGAACCATAAGTTTACAGGTTGGAATACCAAGCCTGATGGCAGCGGTGAATCCTATGCTGACATTGCCGAGATCACAAACCTCGGCGGAGCAGGACAGACAGTTACACTATACGCTCAGTGGATAATCCAGCTTATGGATTGCTGATAAAAATACAGATAACCAAAATGGGCGGTCTTAATTTCAGAGACCGCCCTTTTAATTTGTGATTTCCCTTTGATTTTTTACATCATTTTTGCAATTTGACGGGGATAAACGTTGAATTTGTCCCCTGTTGAACCGAATATTAGTCTGCTACTCTAATCTTGGTAGTAGGAATCAGTATGTTAATTTAGGGGAAGAAAATGTAGCGACCGGTTGTAGTTTTACGCCGGTCCTGTTCTGTGGGTTCACCGTTCGGAGGCCTATCATGTCAGACAAGAATTCCGAAAAGAAATCAGAAGAACGAGTGGATGAGATCAGACAAAGACTCATCCGCAGGGATAAGGCTGCGATCAGGAAAAAACGGATTCGGGTAATAGTAGTTGTATCACTCATCCTGCTTGCAATTGCATCTTATTTTCTGATCCCCAATGTCATCATTCCTGAGATAAAAAGAAACCAGACATATTACCTGCTCAAAAATCATCCTGAACAGATCAAGGTCGGAGACGTAATCGTTTTCGGATCCAATGAAGTCAATGACACCTGGCAGGTTCTGGCAGTTGACGGGTCAAGAATACTTCTGATAAATGAGAAGACCATACTTGATCTGCCGTTCATAGATGTTTATGTAAAATCGCAGGCCAGATACTACTCAATTTACGAGTGGCTGGATGAGATCTATTACGCCAAAGTATTTAACAGCAGGGAGAAGGCGCTGATCGCAGAAACTGACGGCAACTATGCTTTCCTCCTCACATGGGATGATGTGAATACTTATCTTCCATCCAATACTTCGCGCATTACCGGTGACTACGGCAATTACACCAATGAATGGTGGCTGGGTGCCAGGGATAAATCCAAACTGTATGAAGACCAGATGTATGTTTCCAAGGCAGGTTACATAAACGAAAGCGGTGCTTACCCTCATAAGGCACTTGGAGTCCGTCCTGCGATCTGGCTCGATTTAGGATAACGATATCCGTTTTCTGATAATTGAGATTTGACAGGTGTGATATACTTCTTATCAAAAATATGAGGGGTAGGAAGTATGGATAAGACCTATAGAAAAACAGTTATCGGAATGATCATTCCCGCAGTGCTTGCAGCAATCGTTGTCAGCGTCATGACAGTTGCACAGAAAAGCATCATTCATGGTGTAGGACGCGTAATGATGCAGAATTGGAGTGTGCGCCAGATTATGAGTGCGTATGGAGATCTCACACATGCAGGTAACGGAACTGTAGTACCGTTTTACATGTTCTTCTGCGTG
>Ga0310786_10009652_pt1 | contig 12215 bp, 12 predicted proteins | sample AusTroGonzalo_MG_FD_203881 | JGI IMG/M metagenome (GOLD analysis project Ga0310786, IMG submission 203881) | Bovine rumen microbial communities from tropical cattle in Woodstock, Queensland, Australia - Gonzalo_03 (v2) (version 2) | ecosystem: Host-associated > Mammals > Digestive system >...
GCTTACGACGGTGATCGTACCGGCGTTGTCGACCGTGTCTCCCTGCAGAGTGGTGCCCGCATTGAGTTCGATCGTGCCGTCTTCCGTGTTGGTGATCGCGCCGGCAGCGGTGAGAGACGCGGTCTTGTCCAGACTGAACTCGCCGGAGTTGGAGAAGCTCTGAACGGTGAAAACGATCGCACCGTCCGTCGTGACCGTACCGGTATTGTTGAACGTGTCGGCGGTAACGGTCGTGTCGACGACCTCTCCGCCGCCATCGTATTTCTGACTGCTGATCGTGAGATCGGCGACGTTTTCGTAAACAGCATCGGTATCGCCCTGGGCTCCGCCGTAGGTGTAGATGGTCTCGTCCGCGGCAGCCTTGTCGGTCGCTTTGACGAGTTCCTTAAACGCGGTTTCGTCCCAGATGTACCCTTCGGGGACGACGGTCGGATCAAAATCCGGGCTTACAAGATAAGTGTATTGGACTGTCATGATTCCCTCCGCTGTTTCGTTGAAAGATTACGACTGGTTTAATTATTATCTGTAATATAAACTTTTCCGGATGAAAAATCAAGAATCAGAATCTTGGGGAGGACAAAAATTTCTGCGTCTCAAAATGATCTTCCATCGGTCGTAATGCGGCATAGTATGGATACTGCACCGCGACTTTGAGTTTTTTCCCGCGCGGAATTATATTCTGCAAGAAGCAGTGGCGGTGCGGCATTCCGAGTCGGAATCCGCCGAGTGCAGCGTTTTTTAACTTGATTACATTCGCGATATTCTGAGTTTTTTGAGGTGAAAAAGCGGTTTCGGACTGAGGGTGTCGAATTTCAACACCGACCGCCATTTTTGCCTCCTTCTGCCGCGAAAGACCGCGGCGGTTTTTCCCTTATCGATTCACCGGCGGAAGGGCGGTTATTTCCGCCCCGTCCCCGCGCCGAACAAAATTATCCCGATCAGCAGCAGCCACACGAATACGATGGCGACCGCCCGGACGATCCACAGCGTTACGAACACCACGCCGCCGATAAAGTTTTTCATCTTCGATCCCTTTCGTTTTGTGTCTCGTGCACCGCAGCCGGAACCTCGTTCCACCGGTCTGCATTTTTACTTTCTGGAGTATAATGTATTGCGTGACCCTGTCAAATGATGTCAGTCAAAATAAAAAAATCGAAAAAATAAAGGTTCTGTTCTAAACAACTATTGATTTTCATAACACGGAGGTTGCCAGATTGAGCAGGGTATGCTCCTTCAGCAAAGCCGCGTTGGGCGCAGAAGCCCGGCTTCGCCATAAAAGGTGAAGCCGGGCAGGTGCAGGGCGCGCCCTGCCGGGGATCAAAGGGCGAGCAGCCCTTTGCGGGGCGCGACGGAGCGAAGACCTGCGCGCTCGTAAAGAAGCGCGCAGGGGCGGCGAAAAAGGTTCCGCAAAATCGCCCGTATATAATTGCGCAAACGGTTTGTAGCGAAATGCGATCTTTGCGGAAAACAGCCGCCCGGAGTCGAGCGAACGGAGTCGCATCGGATAATAAAGAGAGAGCATAAATATTGTTGCTGAGGACAAAAGAAGCGACCATCGTCATATAGCGTCGCACACCGTCATCGACCCAGGCGAGGACGGCGACGCCGTCCGAAGCAGGTGCAGGGTCGTCGACCCTGCCGCAAGGGGTCCGGGGTGCGCGGAGCACACCGGACATAAAGCACGCGAACAAGCGGATCATGATTGTTATCGTAAAAAATTAATAAAGATTATCTACCCAGGGAATAGAGCGAATGAAAAATTCCCCGCCGCGCCGGACCGACCACGGTCGATCCGTCACGGCGGGGGGGGGGCACGGCGCCGTTCCCACCACAAAAAACGGCGCCGTCCCGTGAAGAACCGGGAGGACGGGATGTAAGGAGGACCATCCCATCCCCCCGCAGAGAAGGATCACTTGCGTTTCATTCGCGGCGCAGTTCGGCGGCGCGGCGCAGCAGCAGCAGAAACTCCGCGCGTTCGCCGCTCCGATCCTCGCCCAGATACTTCTGGGCTTCCCGCGCGGCGTGTTCGATCGCGGCTCCCGGCGCGTATTCGGATTTGCGCAGTGCCAGCCCGAACTCGGCGACCGCCGCCGCCCAGCCCCAGTTGGCGGTCGCAGGCAGCGGCGACTTCACCGCTTCGGAGTCTTCCCGCGCCGCGCCTCTGCCCTGCGGTTTTTTCCAGCGGATCCGGAAGGTCAGAAGTTCGTCGCTGCCGGTGGTCGCGCTTGTGACGTATTTGAGCGGCTGCGCCCCCGGTATCGCCGAGTTTTTGACCTCGTCCGGCGCGTTCGCCGGGATGATCTCGTAGAGCGCCGTGACCTGCTGTCCCAGACCGACCGTGCCGGATTCCTTGCGGTCGTCGCGGAAGTCGCGGTCGGTCATGTCGCGCAGTTCGTATCCGATCAGCCGGTAGGCGAAGACCCGTTCGGGGTTGAACTCGATCTGGAACTTCACGTCCCGCGCCAGAGCGTACATGTTGCCGGTCATGCCGTGGACGAAGACGCGCTTCGCCTCGCGCTCGTTGTCGAGGTAGAAGACGTTGCCGTTGCCCTTGTTGGCGAGCATCTTGAGCTTGTTGTCCTTGTAGTTGCCCATGCCGCACCCGGCGATGCTCAGATAGATCCCGGTGTCGCGCTTCGCCTTGACCATTTCGACGAGCTCGGCTTCGCTCGAGACTCCGACGTTGAAGTCGCCGTCGGTGATGAGCACGATGCGGTTGTTGCCGCCGTCGATGAAATGCTCTTCGGCGAGGCGGTAGGCCTTCTGGATGCCCTTGCCTCCCGGGGTGCAGCCGGCGGCGCGGAGTCCGGCGATTTTTTTGCAGACCCGGTCGATGTCGGGGCAGCCTTCCAGCTGAACTTTGACCTCTCCGCCGTAGGTGACCATGCTGACCCGGTCGCCGGGGCGCAGCTGCCGCGCCAGCGCCGTCATCGCCTTCTTCACCATCGGGAAGACCCAGCTCATCGAACCGGAGTTGTCGATCAGAAACACATAGTGCGACGGCGGCAGCGTCTCCCGCGCCGGCACCTTCGCCTGAACTCCGATGAGGAGCAGCCGGCGCTCCGGCGACCACGGCGCCGCCTCCCACTCGAAGCAGGGACGCATCACCGCTTCGCCCCCGGGCTGCGGATAGTCGTAACTGAAATAGTTCAGCAGCTCCTCGATCCGCACCGCCTCGGGCGGTGGCAGCCGGTCCTCGTCGAAGACCATGCGGCGCACGTTGGCGTACATGGCGGTGTCGACGTCCGCACCGAAGGTCGATCGGGGATTCGTCGCCGCCTCGACGAACGGTCGCTCGCCGACCGTCTTGTACTCCTCGGTGTCGAAAGCCGGCGGAGCAGCGTCGTCCGCCGAAAACGACATATTCATCGACAGTTGGTTACCGACCCCCGCCGCGGCGCTCATGCTGCACGCCTTCAGGCTCGGCGAAAACAGCCGGGATGCGGCACTCATCACGGGGATCTGCGCGTGGCAGCAACTCGGCAGCGCCATGGCGGCGTTTGCGGCTCCCGGACGGAGGAAGCGCTTCTTCAGCTCTTCCACCGCACCGCGAAGCGTCCGCTCCTGCTTTCGCTTCTCGATCCGGTATTTCGCCAGGAAGCTGGCTTCGAAATGATCGACCGAAGCGAAAGTCTCCGGCTGCGGAGCGCGTTCCGTCTTCCACTGCATCAGCAGTTCGTCCAATGCCGTATCGTTCATCATCATGCCACCTCCCGTTCCATCAGCTTCTTCAACTTCTGCTTCGCCTTGAATACGCGCTGGTACAGCGTGTTTTCGCTGCATCCCAGCCGCGCCGCCGCCTCGGCGCCCGAAAGGTCGCTCAAGACCCCCCAGACGATCGCTTCGCGGTAGGTGGCCGGCAATTTGGAGACCGCCCGCTCGAGTTCGGCGAGCCGCTGTTCCGCCGTCGCGTCTTGCGGTCCCGCGGGATCGGCGGCGTATTTGCTGTTGGCTTCCGCCTGACGCTTGCGTTTGCGCAGCAGGTCGAAGGCGCAATTCACCGCGATCCGGTAGACCCAGCTGCGCAGATTCGCTTCGTCGCGAAAGGCGGCGATGCGGCGGTAGGCGCGCAGCAGCGCCTCCTGTATCACGTCGTCGGTGTCGGCGGCGTTCCCGACGATGCGGAATACCCCGCCGCGAAGATAAGTCACCTCTTCGCGGCACAACCGCTGGAAACGCGTTGTCATTTCATCCATCGGTCTGTCCTTCCTTCCTTCCTTGTCTGCAAACGTTATGTCGAAAATCGAACAATCGCGGATGGTTCCCCCCAGAACCTTCGATTCCGTCCCGTAATTGACAGGCATTCCGCCTTGCATCCAGGTTTTGGACGCTCGAACAGTATTCGGGGTCAACCTCCCGTTATCCGAAAACTCCGGCGGTCGGCGCTGCCCGCCCCCGCAGTCGGATCACAACCATATGACGGCGTCCCATTGAGATTCTTATTGCCGCCGTTGAAAAACTTAAAAAAAATTTGCGGTTTCCCCTGCGGGTAAATAATACCTCACATCTCTTTTTTTTGCCGATTGCGGCTTGTTTTTTTGATTTTCGGCGTATAATGTATCGCGTGACACTGCCAAATGACGTCAGTCAAATCGAGGAGCGCGAAAAAATGAAAAAAATTTCCCCCCCGCGCGAGGAGCGGGCAAAACCTTCGCGGATGCAGGTGTTCCGCATGGCGCGCATCGTCGCGCTGCTCAAGAAAAACCGCCTGCCGAACGCCGAGACGTTGCTCCGGGAATACGAAAAACTCGAGTTCGAGGAAAATCAGCTCATCCGCGCGAAGTACAGTTTGCGCACCGTCTATCGCGACATCGACTCGCTCAAGAACGACTTTCACTGCCCGATCGAATACGACCGCGCCAACAAGGGCTACTACCTCACCGATCATACCTGGGAGTTCAACTGCCCCGCGCAGTTGTCGGAGTCGGCGATGTTCGCGCTGATCCTTGGTGCGCGCATCGCCGAGGACGTCTTCCCGGAGCCGATCAAGTCCCGCATCGCCGCCGCGGTGGACGAGATATTGAAAGGCAACAACCCGGACTTTCTCGACACCACGCTCGTTCACTCGCTCAAGGTCTTCGCCGAATCCGGCGCGGTTAACGACTCGCCGATATTTCCGGTCGTCTTCGAGGCGTGGCAGAAGCACCGCTTGCTGCGCATCGTCTACGACGACATGAAGGGCGACGGTCCCACGGAGCGCGTCGTCGAGCCCCACGTTCTCTTTCTGTACATGCGCGAGTGGCGCATCAAAGCCTACTGCCATCTGCGGCAGGGACCGCGGACCTTCGTCATCAGCCGCATCCTCGAGGCGGAGATGCTGCCCGACTCCTTCGCCCCCGACATGGAGATCATCAACTCGGTCACGCCCGACAACATCGTCAGCTGGCGGAAGTATTCGAACGTGAAGATCCGACTCACCGGCGAGGTGCGGAAGTACGCCGTCGCCCACCGGATGCACTCGAAACAGCGGATCCGCCGCGACGGCAAGGGGATGTGGCTTTTCACCATTCCGGAGGTGCCGGAGCAGGTCGTCGTGCCGTGGATACTGTCTCAACAGGGCGAAGCCGTCCCCGTCGAGCCGCCCGAGATCGTCGCGGCGGTCAAAGCCGCCGCCGCCGCGCTGCTTGACCGCCTCCCGAAGGAGTGATCCCCCGGTATTTCAGATTCGATTTGCATTGTATGCGGGTTTGAGCTATATTAAAATATGTTCAACATATTCAATTTATTTCGGTTCGGGTGAAATCATGGCGGAACTGGCTGAACTGCATACGACGACGCTGGCGGACGGCGTGGAGGAAACTTTGCTCCGCTACATCGGCGACTCCGGGCTGACCGCGGGCGACGTGCTGCCCAAGGAGGCGGAGCTCGCGGAGCGTCTGAGCGTCAGCCGCCACATCGTACGCGAAGGCATCTCGCGCCTCAAGACCCTCGGTCTGATCGAATCGCGCAAGCGCCGGGGCATGACCGTCGCCCGTCCCAACGCCTTCGCCGGGGTGAGCAAGCTCGCCGAGGCGCGGCTGTTCTCGGACGGCGAGCGGCGCGAGATGATGGGGCTGCGGGTCGTGATGGAACTCGGCATGGCGGAGTTCATCCATCGCCGCCGGACCCCGGAGCTGCTCGCGGGGTTGCGCCGATACGCCGACGACGCGAAGAGTTATCGGGATATCGCGCCCGAGATCGCGTTTCACACCCGTCTTTTCGCGATCGGCGGCAACGCGATGGCGGGCGAGTTCCAGAAGATCCTCGCTACCGCGTTCCAGTCGCGGGAAGAGCGCGGCGGCTCCCGGCTCAAGACGCCGTCGCACCGCGAGATTTGCGACGCGCTCGAACAGGGGTCGGAAGAGGAGTTCCGGAAAATTCTGCGCGCGCACTTCGAACCGTACATCAACTGGTGAAAGCCATATCTTACTTCAGGAAAGGGAGACCTACCATGAGCAAAGCGATCCACGATCTTCTCCACGGGCCCGGCAACGCGCGCAACTCGGAGGGGGCGTTCCTGCGCACCGCCTCGGGACGCATCCGCTTCGTGTACAGCCGCTACACGGGCGACAACTGGCACGACGGCGCCACCGCCGACCTCGCGGAGGTCTACTCCGACGACAACGGCGAAAGCTGGCACGACCGCGGCGTGATCGTCCCGCGCGGCGACGCCGACAACATCATGAGCGTGTCGCTGCTGCGGATCGCCCCGGACGACGTGCGGCTATTCTACTTGGAAAAACGCGCGCTCGCACGGCGCAACCAAACCGGCACGATCCGCGCCGACGGCGACGACGGCTGCTCCTCGTGCGTGCCGGTGATGCGCCGCTCCTCCGACGACGGCGAGACGTGGAGCGCTCCCGAGCGGATCATCCCCTTCGACGAATATTACATTCTGAACAACGACCGGGCGATCCGGCTCGCCTCCGGGCGGATGATCATGCCGCTTTCGCTCCACATGTTCCGCACCGGCGGCAGCTTGCGCGCCGGGGTGGTCTTCACCTTGTACTCCGACGACGCGGGGCTTTCGTGGAAGGAATCCGACACGGTGCTCTGCCCGAACTTTCAGGCCGAGACCAAGGTCGGCTTTCAGGAGCCGGGGATCGTCGAACTCGAGCCCGGCAAGCTGATGCTGTGGATCCGTACGCTGCTCGGGTTCCAGTTCAAGTCGTACTCGTACGACGGCGGCGAAACGTGGAGCGCCGCCGTGCCGGACGTGAACTTCCCGTCGCCGGCGTCGCCGATGTCGGTCAAGCGCGACCCCGAAACGGGCATACTGTACGCCGTCTGGAACGGTACCGACCGGCAGCTCCACCCGGTGCTGCCGCATCCCCTGACCAACGGACGCTCGCCGCTCGTGGTGATCCGCAGCCTCGACAACGGAAAAACTTGGGAACGCAAGCGCCCGGTGCTGATCGAAACCGACCCCGAGCGCGGTTACTGCTACACCGCGATGGAGTTCCTCGAAAACGGCGAATTGCTGCTCGCGTACTGCTGCGGGCGACACCTCGACGGCAGCAGCAATCTGCAGGATCTGAGGATCCGCAAACTCAACGTCAACGAACTCTGGAAGGATCGATAGATGAAAAAACTGGCGGTAACGGCGACCGTGACCCCGCTCTTCGAAGACGGCTCTCTCGACCGGCAGGGGCTGTGCAATCTGATCGACCGCGCCGCGCGGCACCAACTCGACGGGATGTTCCTCTTCGGCTCGATGGGCGAGTGGGGCGGGCTCTCCGACGCGACAAAAGAGGAGGGCGTCGAGCTCGCGTCGGGGTATGTGAAAAACCGCTTCGAATTGCTCGTCGGCATCAACGCGACGAGTTTTCCATTGTCGCTCGATCTGATGAAGCGCTATAAGAAATACGACTTTTCGGCTTACGTCTTCATGCCGCCGGGCAAGACCTCGTCGCTCGACCCCGTGAAGTCGGTGCTGAAGATCCTCGACGCCGCCGACCGCCCGGTGTATCTGTACCACTGCCCGCCCAACAACGGCAGAAACTTCTCGTTGAACGACTTTGCGGCGATGATGCGCCACCCGAACCTCAAGGGGATCAAGAACTCGTCGTCCAACATGTACCTGCGACGGGAACTCTTGCTGCTGCGCGAAGAGATGGGTCTCAAAACTCTCTTCTTCGAGGGGCAGGAGTGGGCGGCGGACGAAGCGCTGACCGTCGGTTGCGACGGCATGATCTGCGGTATGGGCGCGGTCTGTTCCAAAATGATGCGCAAGATCGCCGACTGCGTGGGCGCGAACGACATCGCGGGCGCGGTGGCGACGCAGAACAAAATGATCCGGGTCTTCCACGGCGTTTACGGTCCCAACATCGAAAACTGCTGGAACGGGCAGAAGTACGCGCTCGTCAAAATGGGGCTGATCGCTACGCCGTATACGACCGCGCAGGAGATGTCCACCCTGACTGACGCGGCGAAGGCGAGAATAGAAAAGTGCATCGAGGAATACAAAAGCGATTTGGATTGGTGAACCATGAACGGATTTTCGAAACTCATGCTCGGCACGGTGCAGTTCGGATTGAACTACGGCGTTGCGAACACGACCGGCAAACCTTCGTTCGAGACGGCGAAGGCGATCCTCAAAGCGGCGTGCGACGGCGGCGTGACCGCTCTGGACACCGCCCCCGCCTACGGCGACAGCGAGGAGGTGATCGGGCGGGCGTTGAGCGAGCTCGGGCTCTCGGAACGCTTCCGGATCGTGACCAAGATCCCGAAGCTCCCCGACGGGTGCGATGCGGAAACGTTCATCGGCGAGTCGCTGCAGAATTCCCTCCGGCGGCTCAGGATCGACCGCGCCGCGGCGGCGATCTTCCACGCCGAGAGTGACGCCCGGTACCTCGACGTGCTGAAAAGCATGATCGGCCGGGGGCTGATCGAAGCGGCGGGGGTGTCGCTCAACTCGGTTGCACACCGCGACGACGGAAAAGACGCCGACTGTCTGCAGGTTCCGGCGAGTCTGCTCGACCGCCGCTTCGACACCTGCTTCGGCAAAGCGGAGCGGCGCATTTTCGTCCGCGGCGCCTACATGCAGGGAATGCTGCTGATGCCGGAAGAGAAGATTTTCATATCCGAGGTGCGCGAGCGCAGGCGGCGCCTCGAAAAACTCGGGCTGCCCATGGCGGAACTCGCGCTGCGTTACCTCTTTTCCAAGCCGGAAGCAAAGAGCATCCTGACCGGGGTTGAGACCGTCGACCAGCTGAAAGACAATATCCGCATCGCGGCGCTCCCCCCGCTGGGCGAAAGCGATCTGCACGCGGTCGACGCGATCGCCTTCCCGGAACTTCCCGAGGTGTGCGTGAGCCCCCACTTCTGGCCGCAGTACAAAAAAGAACACGGTATCGGATGACGGAAAAGTACGGCGTAAAATGATCCCGAGCGACCATTTCGTGAGATTCTACAACGAGGTCTTCAAGTTCCTCGACGCGAGAAACGCGCTGGAACCGTACTATTTGGAAGTCAGCCGCCATCAGGAGCTGCACTGCCTCGAACTCTTCCGCCGCGAAGGGCTCAAGGGGGTCATGAAATATTACGAACGCATCAAGGTCGAGGAAAACTGCGGTCTGGAGCTCGAGTTTCTGCCCGACCGGATGATCTCCCGAATGACCATGTGTCCGAGCCTCTCCAAGGTCCTCGACAACGACGCCGAACCGTGTCTCAAATACTGCGACCACTGCGCCGGCTGGGGTGTTCCGCTCTACACCAAGTGCGGCATCTACTACGTCGAAAACATGATCAGCCGCACCGAACCGCGCTGTGTGGCGGTGCGCACCGAGTCGCGCGAGGTCGCGCGGGAGGTGTACCGGAAATTCCTCGACGAAGGATACTCCCCGGATCTCATCCACACCAATCTCGACGATTGGGAAGAGGTCGAAAAGAACAAGGTCCGCCGCGGCTGAAAAACCGGCGGCGGTTCGAATTTCTGCAACTCGGAAACGCTCTTATTCGGCGTCTAGTTGCCGTGCGGAGTGTAGTTGGGGGCGTCCTTCGTGATCACCACGTCGTGCGGATGCGCCTCGCGCAGACCCGCCGCGGTGATGCGGACCATCTTCGCCTTGTCCTGAAACTCGCGGATCGTGCGCGCGCCGCAGTAGCCCATGCTGTACCGCAGCCCGCCGACGAACTGGTGGATCACCCCCGTGACGGCGCCGCGGAACGGCACCATCGCCTCGACCCCCTGCGGGACGAGCTGGGTATCCTCGTCGACGTCGTCCTGACCGTAGCGTTCGCGGCTGCCGGCGTTGTGCTTCATCGCCTCCAGACTGCCCATGCCGCGGTAGACGACGTAGCTGCGCCCCTGATGCAGCACCACGTCGCCGTTGCTTTCGCTGGTGCCGGCGAGGGCGGAGCCCATCATCACGCACGACGCGCCGACCGCGAGCGCCTTGGCGACGTCGCCGGACTGCTTGATGCCGCCGTCGGCGATCACCGGCAGGTCGTCGGGGACCGCCTTGCGCGCGGCGTAGACCGCGGAAACCTGCGGCACGCCGACTCCGGCGACGACGCGGGTGGTGCAGATGCTGCCGGGCCCGATGCCGACCTTGATGCCGTCGGCTCCGGCGTCGGCGAGGGCCTTTGCGGCTTCGCCGGTGGCGATGTTGCCGGCGACGACGTCGACGCGGTCGCCGTAGGTCTTTTTGATGATGCCGACCGTCTCGATCACGCCCTTGGAGTGTCCGTGGGCGGTGTCGAGCACCAGCACGTCGACTCCGGCGTTGATCAGCGCTTCGATGCGCCGCTCGTCGTAGGGACCGACCGCCGCCGCCGCGACCAGCTGGTGCTGGGCGTCGCGGTTGTAGTCGGGTTCGTCGTGCTCGACCAGCGTGCGGACGTCGAGGAAGCTGTAAAGTCCGGTGAGCCGTCCCGCCGCGTCGACCATCGGCAACTTGCCGATCTTGTGCTCGATCATCACCTTGTAGGCGTCGATCATCGCGGTGCCGTCGGGGGCGGTGACGGGATTGCGGGTCATCACGTCGCGGATCTTGATGTTTCCGTCGGTGAGGAACTTCACGTCGCGGCTGGTGATGATGCCGACGAGTTTGTCCTGATCGTCGAGGATCGGGAACCCGGAGAACGAATACTTGCGGCGGCGCTTTTCGGCGAGCATTTCGGCGACGGTCTGATTGTCGTGGAAGGTCACCGGCTTGCGGATGATGCCGTTCAGATAATACTTGACCTTGCGGACCTCTTCCGCCTGCCGTTCGACGTCGAGGTTCTTATGGATGACGCCGAGTCCGCCGAGCCGCGCCATGGCGATCGCCATGCCGCTTTCGGTGACGGTGTCCATCGCCGCGCTGACGAAGGGGATGTTGAGCTTGACGTGGCGCGAGAAGTAACTGCTCACGTCGGCGTCGTGCGGCAGAAAGTCCGCGTACTGGGTGACGAGCGAGATGTCGTCGAACGTCAGTCCTTCGAAGGGGAAGGCGGCCATAAATTGATCTACATAGCGCATAAAGCAGAATCCCGGATAGTTTGACGAGTATATAATATTACATTGGTTTAATGTACATCGCCGGAGCGATCTTTGCAAGACGCGGAGACAAAAAAACTCCGGGAGCGGCATGGATCATGCCGCTCCCGGAGCGAGGTTTCCGCCGGGATTTCCTTCCTTACGCGATCTTGCCGATACTATAGCTGTTGAGCGTCTTGCCTGCCGCCTCGATCTTCATATATTTCACGGCATCGTCGATGGCGGCGATCGTGAATTGGTCGGTCGCGACGTCATTCGCAGCGAGCGTCAGCGAAGCGGCATTGACTCTGAGGGAGCCGTCCGCCATCGTGACGGACGCGACCTTGACCGCCTGCCGGTTCGCGTCGAAGAACGAGACCTTGGTCTTGCCCGCCGTCATGTTGAAGGTGAGGCTGTCGATCCTGCCGACGTCGCAGTAGTCCACGACGTCCCCGCCCGGAGCCTTGGTCAGCGTACCGTTGAAGGTCGCGCCTTTTTCCAGCACCTCGGCCTGCGCCCAGTCGTTGTTCTTGTTCCCCGTGAAGACCGCCTTTTCCGTGAGATTCAACGCGTAGTCGCTGTTTTGGGCTTTTCTGGCCTTGGGCGCTTCGACGACGGCGTAGCTGCCGTTCGCGAGGCAGAGACCCGCGAGCGCGCAGCCCGCATGGGAGCGATCTTGCCCGTGGGGTTAAAACGGGCAAGGGCGCACCAAGCATTTGGTGCGCAAGCGACCGGAGGGCGAGCATTTAAGCCGCGAGCGAAGCCGACCGCGTCA
>Ga0310786_10009655_pt1 | contig 12211 bp, 24 predicted proteins | sample AusTroGonzalo_MG_FD_203881 | JGI IMG/M metagenome (GOLD analysis project Ga0310786, IMG submission 203881) | Bovine rumen microbial communities from tropical cattle in Woodstock, Queensland, Australia - Gonzalo_03 (v2) (version 2) | ecosystem: Host-associated > Mammals > Digestive system >...
TTCAAGTTTCTCTTGAACCTTGTCAGCGGTATTGTATTGTCGAAAGTCAATAAGATTAATTAATTCTACTGGCAAATCAGGGTTGTCTTTTATTGTTTGGTCTTTTAACTCATAAGCATTTAATTTAGCTAATGCGTCATTCTTTTCCTGTGTTGCCTTTCTTAACTCCTCTTTATGTCTTTCATCTTTTGTTAAACTAGCAAGTCTTTCCGCTTCTGTCTTTTCTGCTTCAATCTCTGCAAGGACTTCTTCTCTTACTTTTGCCTTTTCAGCAGCTATTGCCCTGTTAAGTTGTTCTCTAGTAAAAGTTTTCTCCTCTTTAGGTTGTGCAGTTTCGACTTCTTCTGATTTTACGGTTTCAGCAACCAATTCGTTATTCTCCATAACTTCTCCTAAGTTTTACGCCCTCCGGCAAATTTTGTGTTTTACGCTCACCAGCAAATAAAAACCGACAACTATTCTGTTATCGGTTCTCTTGGAACTCTTCCACCAAAATTATAGCATTATGGCTATTTTTTGTCAATTTTAGTGATTGAGTTCATTATATATACTTCCAAACATATCCTCCGCTTGTATTTTGTTTCCCTTTGCAACAACGACATATTAAAGAATTATTTATTCCTGTTTGCCTTTGTGCTTCCATTATACTTTTATATTCATTTATTTTTTCTCCACTCAATGAATATTGAGCTACAGGTTTAGATATTGAATCATATTTCTTTAACCCCATTTTTATTGCGTGAGATAAATTCCCACTATAAGTTGTCCACTCTAGGTTATCTAATCTATTGTTTAGTTTGTTACCATCTTTATGGTTAACACATTTTAACCCCTCCAAATTAGGAATAAATGTTTCTGCTACAAGTTTGTGAATCCTAACATATTTTACTTTACTATTTTTGCTCAATGAAACCAAATAATATTTATTAGCGTTGTTCAACTTGGGCTTTAATATCCTTAAACACGGTTTGAATTTTTTGGCATTTTTGTTTCCACACCAATCTTTTATCCTCCGCACTCTCCCTAGATTAGAAACTTCATATAATCCTTCATAATCTTTTATTTCTTTCCAAATTTCTTCCATAACTTATACCTCCAATCTATAAGTTGAGAGCTGATTGGAGCAGCCCTCTTAATAATTATATCACACTTTTTTTGTATCGTCACATTTTTGGTACGAATTGAATTCACATATTGTTTTGCATCTGCTACACATTATTTGAACACTACTTCCCTCTTTTAATTTTGCTTTAAACAATAATTTGTTGCAATTGTAGCAGCGAAAATCCGTTCTGATTATCTTTAGTAATTCTTTTACCTTCATCTACATACCTCCATATATAGCCACCACAAGTTATTTGGTTGCCTCTAGCACACTTTTTTAATGAGGCATAACATATTCCCGTTTCTATACTTGCTTGTCTTGCACTTCCGTATTCTTTTATAAAATTTCCACTCAAATCATATTGCCTTACTGGTTTTGAGGTTTTGTTGTCATAACCAACAACGCCCAATAGTCCTTTTGATGGTTTTCTCCCCAACACCTTATAAGAATGTTTTATATTTTCACTTTTAGTACACCATTCTAAATTTTCAACCCAGTTTTCATCTTTTATTCCGTTTTTATGATTGACTTGAGGTTTGCTTTCTGGGTTAGGTATAAACGCTTCTGCTACTAATCTGTGTACTAGCAAATCCCTTCCTTTATTACCCTTCCATAAATTAACAACTAAATATTCGTTTTCTTGTTTGCCAAATTGTTTGTGCTGTATTTTTATTTTTTCTGGTATCTTTTGCATTTTGGAATGGTTTGGCTTTAACCTTTCTAAGCTCTTTACTCTGCCAAAGTTAGACACTTGATATAATCCTTCATATCCTTTTATGTCTTTCCATATTTCTTTCATATAATTACCTCCAAAGTAATTATATTATAGTTGTTCTTGTTTGTCAAACCTCCCTATATGGTTCAATGTAGGAACGGCAATTGTAATGCAAAGGTGCGAGATTAACTCCAACAACTAAATCTTCTATATCATATACCTTGCCATTCCTAGATTTACACACATCTGTTGTTCTATCATCTATTACAGCCACAAATCTTACTTTTTTTATGCCATAGTAATTATATACATATAGTTTTTCTTGGTTTATTAAATAGTTATCTTCGTTGTCTATTTGCCCCATAAACTTATCGTTTTTATCTTGCAGTTTCTTATTTATTTCCCTCTTTTGTTGTCTTTTAAATATTTCTCTATATTCATTACGATTAACATTTAATGGTTTATTCTGTCTTAAATCTATCAATGCTTGTTTATATATTTCTTCAGCATTATATATAACTACACCGGCAACGTATTCTTGCCATGTATTCCCCTGATTATTTGGTGTTAGCAATAGTGATGTCAATATAAACGGCGTCCATTTCAAAGGTTTCTTTTTATAACCCATTTGTTCCACTTTCTCTATTTCTTCACTAACTACTGTTTCGCTTATATTATAAAATGTATCAAATCTATCATCAGACATATCATACTGGAATTTGGCATATTCCACTAGCAACATTGTTTCTAATATCTCTTTATATGTTATTTTACTTCTTTTTAGGTATTTATCCAATGTATACAACGCATAATTGCTTTCTGACATATATTCCCTATTCTTTGACAAAAACCTCTTAAATCGGCTTAAATCGTTGTTATTTGCATATCTCATTAATTCACTATATTTAAAATTCATATCAAATATACTTTGTATGCTATCTTTTAAGTCGTTTTGTTTCTTTTTATATGTTAAAAGATACTGATTAAGTATCTTGTCGACATAAGTCCAATTCATTTATTACACCTCTTTTTGGGTATCGTATTCTTTAGCTCTTTCTATTGCCTCATTCATTCTTTCTTCGCTTTGTTCTTCTTTATTCATTATTTCTGTTTCAGCATCTAGTTCTAATGGCAAGTTATCTATTATAGTCTTATCGCTTATTAAATCTCTTAGGCTTAACCACATATTTGTCACATCTTCTTTAGATACTGGCAAATTCCTTGTTAACTTAATGTCTATTTCTCTAAAGTCAAACTTAGTATTCTTCTTGATATTAATTCTATCTGTTATGTTCTCATACATTCTTAGTAGTTCTTTCTTGAATAGTTTTTCCGCTTCAATTAGCACTTGTTCTAACCCAAAGAACTTCTGTTCTATTGCTTTTCCACTATCTGAATTAGTAAAACTAATATCATTCATATTTGGTACTAAACTAAGCATAAATATAAAATCTATCAATGTTTTTGAATAATTAGATATTGCTACATCGTTTACATCTTTTATAATCCACTCTGGTTTATTATTGCCTGTTGGGTCATATACCACTGGGGCTTCTAATATTGCTTGGTCTTCTGCTTCTCTTAATGGATTCCTCTTTCCATCTTCTGTTAAATATTCCTCTACTGGAGCATAACCCGGAACAAACAGCTTAGCGTCATCGTTATATTGGAATGTATTTCTTTGATTAGTCATTACCTGTTCTAATGAATCTATTAAATCTATAACGCTATCAAACAAACTCAACCCATCTGGGTTTTCTACTGCATAAAATGGGGTTAAATACCATTTTACGTCTTCCCTCATTGATGGGTCTTCTTTATATTCCTTTGGCGCTCGTTTGCTATTCTTATAATATCGTTTCTCATTATCTAAAGTTAGCACAACCACATTAACTATGTTACCATCCGGGTCTGTTTCATCATACATCCTTAACCCACCTATTAATTGAACTGGTGTGCTATAGTCATATAACGCTACACTTTGCAACGAACTAATCTTTGCATATACTTGTTCATTATTCTCCGTTTCATAATTAATCCAATAACACGAATTAGTCACAAAATAATCTTTTGCTATTTCATAAAAGAAAGTTGCCAAATCATTATAATCATTGATATAGTCTAGCATTAATTGAAATTCTTCCTGATCTATCTCGTTTCCTACTAACTTGTCAAATATTCTTTGGATTATATTTATCTTCTTTTGGTCTGTTTCTTTCTTTACTGTTATAATAGGCTTCTTACCAGCAAAATAGCTTGTTCCCGTTGTCGCTATATATCTTTCTATTGGTACTCCATTTGTTTTGCAAAACCTTTTATATTTTAATGCTCTTTTTCCTAGTTCTTTTTTTGCTACTTGTATAATATCGCTTATGTATCTTTCATTTTCGATATAATTTTTGTTAAATTGAATCACTTGTTTTCCTCCCTACAACAATTTTTTATATCCAAAGGTTATAGTATTGTTTCTTGTATAATCTTCTATTGCATATCTACAAGCATCTATGCTATGGTTATTTTCATCAGGATAACTACTTCTAAAATCCCCAAACTTGTCTTTCTCATATTCATAAGTTGTAAATTCTCTAGCTGTATTTGGGCATCTTACATTATCAATGACTATTTCTTCCAGACTTTGCAAAAACTTTATTCCATAATCAATACTATCCGGACCTTTTATTGCTCCTTTTACTCTTAACCCTAATGACCTTAATTCATCAATTGACTTTGGCTCGGCACTATCGCAAGTTATAAACGAGCTTCCAATCTTGCTTTCTGATATAAGTTCATAGAGTTTTCTGTTGCTGAGATTTTGTTTATATATCTCGTTAAAAATATACAATTTTTTTCGCTTTTTGTCAAAATGTGCTTGTACATAACAACAAGGGTCTACTGCATACCCAAAGTCTAAGCCGTCTATTATATTATCAAAAGTTTTTAACTCATCATCTTTTATATGTCTAACAACCAAATTATCAAATATTGCTCCACCTGTTCCTGTTGCTTCACCCAAATATTCATTCCTATATGCTAACTCTTTTGTTTTCTTTAAATGCTCTGCTTCTATAAAGAATTGCTCTCCTAACCACTCTCTAGGAACATCTAAATATGTTGATGAATGTATTATCTTATCTGGTCTTTCTTCTATTGCTTCTGCATTAACCCAACTATTAACCGATTTAGGAGGGTTGTATGAATAAAAGCAAGTAAATACTTCACCGCCACGCATAAATGTCTGATTTATTGTTCTTATTTCTTCCATTCCAAAGAATTCGTCTACTTCTTCATACCATAGATATCTGCAATACCCTTTTCTAAATCTTGTCGACTTTAGTTTTTTGGGGTCATCTGCTCCTCTAAATAATATTTGTTGCCCTGTCGGTATATAAACCATCTCTAATGGGCTTTTCTTTATCTGCCAATAATTATATACTCCTAGTTTTTCTATCGCCCATATAAGTTGACTAAATACACTATCCGCAAGTGTTCGTTCTATCTTTCTCAATACCACCGCATTTGTGTTTGGATTCTTCATTACTCCCAGTATTAATTCTATGCTTATAAACGATGACTTTGTACTGGCACGTCCACCCTTTAACCAATAATGTGTATGTTTGTTGTTTTTTATGTCTTTGTGTAATTCATAAAAAGATGGAGCTATTGCTTCTGTTAAGTTCATAGTCCATCTCCTAGTCTATATCGTCTTTTATTATTGGTGTTTCTATTATTTGCTGTACTTCTACTGGGCGTTGACCCATTGTATCTCTTAAAACCTCAAATGATTTATCATTTCCTTTTGCCCTTTTAATTAAGTTGTCTACCATTTCGTTAAAGTCATCAAACCCCATGCGTTCGGCTATTGCTTGTTTGAATATTTTTTGCTCTCGTCTAGCCTTTGCAGACGCCTTTCCACCTTTCGACGCTTCTTCGACAGTTAGCTTATGCCTGTCTTCGCCCTTTAACAAATTCTGTTCATTTGCCATTATTACACCTCTAATTTATTATATCACAATTCACTTGTTATTTCTATTTCTGTTCTTGGATTATCTTTATCATAGTATACTCTGCTTCCATCATGGCTTTGTATTATTGTATAATTGTCGTCTTCTATTACTTTATATTTTACTAATATGTCATCAATTGCCTCTAGAAGATTCGTCAAGTCTGTTTTTCTTCTTGTTTTCATATAGAACAAGCACTTAATATTTACTGGATAATCTATTGTTTCACATTTAGGCATATATTCCTTACATTGTTTCTCATAATCCTTATATTGCTTACTTGGGATTATCATTGGTCTACCTTTGCATATTATGATCCTTGATGAATTCTTTTTAGTTCTTGGCTCTAATGGAATTTCTATATTCATTTTTTCTCCTCTGTATTTCTTCTTCACTTGGCAAATCTGTTGTATATCCATTTAACCAATCCCACATATTGCACAATCTTGATTTATCTATACCTATTCTTGCCATAAAATACCATTTATAAAGCTGTTTGTCTGTGTTGTCTAACATTTCATATCTATCTTTAATTTGAGAACATCTTTCATAAAAGTCTTGATAGCTAAAAAATTTTAGGTTAGTTCGTATAAACTCACAAGTGTTATACCATTTATTATATTTTTCTTTGTTCATCTTTTTCCTCTTTATATTCTTCCATTTCTCTTTTTATTTCACCTAAATAACATAAAAAAAGCGAAATAACCCCTAATACAGTTATCACGCATATTCCAACTAAAAAACCTAAGATATCGTTCATACTATCAACCCTTTTCTTATAGACGCCATAGAATAGATATACTCACAGCATAGGAGAAGTCTAGGTCGTCAGTTATTCCCTCATTTGGACGACTCCACGCTACACGCAAGTTGACATTCATAACAGTCCAATAAGTTAATTACTCCTATCTCCTTGTATGTTTCGAATGTAGTCAGCATTCTCATCAGGCGTGCAATGAGGCCAGATGTTTCCATGTCAACTTCTCTGGGAAACCCACGCTGTCAATATATCTACTCTATGCTATCCATAAGATTAAGCACTCTCAAAGCCATAACCTGAGTGCTTAGGAAAAGAATAATAGGGGTTTTACAAAAATTTTTTTGGCTTTAAGGTAAGTAATTTCTTTTATATCTATCAAAAAAATCATCTTTTGTTTTGTTATAATATTCACACCACATTTTTTCTCCTAATTCTTTTAAAAACTCCCATTTACTAGGGCTTAAATGAATTGAATTTTTACCTGTTCTGTGTATTTCTGGCGTCGTAAATATTACTAACCCATCTTCTATTGATTTTTTTCTATTCCCACCATTTCCCTCACAAATTTCATGCCTTTCCGAATAAGGGAATCTGAAATTTCTCCATAATGGTGGATTGTCGTTCATTATACTAAATTCTTCCATGACTTTATTATAACATATTATTATCAAAATGGCAAACCCAAATCCATTGTTTCTTCTGCAAATTCTTCAAAAGGATCTGTTGCATTTTTTATTGTTTCTTCTACTGTTTCATATTCGTTTATAAATATGTTTGTATATGTTTTATTATCTTTTACATTAAAATTTAACCAAGCATCTTTTATATATATTTTTGTTTTGTTTTCTAATTCTACACCCTTTTTAAATGAACAAGGCATATATCCATTAACAAAGTTGCCGTTTTTATCTTTTTTACTTAACCCTATACTATAACTCGTTCCATTATCCCAATCTTTTCTAAATATCATTACTGGGTTTTCTTCTATTACTTTCATTTATTTATCTCCTTAATTTCTAAATTTAATAGCGTTGCAAACATTGTAGCATTTTGCAACATATTTCCATCCTTATTCACATAAGTTTCTGCTATCGGGTTAAATCTATATATATTATTTTTTTTGGTTATTGAATTAACGCATTGCAATTCTATTTTATCAGGCAAAGGTTCTTTTTTATATATTTTATTAATTAAATCAAAAACTTTCATTATTTATCTCCTTCTTTTAGTTCTTTTAGTTTATCATAACATTCTTGTGCCGTACCTCCACCACCATATTCTTGTAATTGACTAAATAAATATTTTTCTAATTCGTTTATTATATTTTTATATCTTTCTATTTCTTTATCTTTTTGTTCTAATTGTTTATTTAATGTGCCTTTATATTCTCCATGATGCTCAAGTGATAAAACTAAATCTACACCTGCTAATGTTCCTAATATTAATTTATTTTCTTTATTCATTCTTTATCACCTACTTTTTCTACTAAATCTGCTTTTATTAGGTCATATATTATATCAGGTACTTTTACCATATGAGTATTACAATGTATATACAACTTATTATCGACCCAACATACGACATTTACATCTGGATATGAATTTAATAAAGAATTTTCGTTTCTAATCATTTGATTACTATTTTTATATTCATAGTTATAACCATATACACCTTCATTTTTAAACCCAAACTTTTCTAATTCTTTTAAATCTACATTATCTTTTATCTTTAACATATCTATTTACTCCTGACTTTCTAATCTTCTTCAACTATTTGTTCCAACTTATTCATTACTTGCTCTAATGATAGCCAACCTTCAAATATAACATTATTTGTATTGTTAGCAAAACTATCAATTTTTGAATATTCTACAACTGTATCTTTTCCATTAAATTGTGTATATTCTATTGAACTTATTTAATATTTATTATAATTTTTATCATAAAAATATATTTTCATAATCAATTCACTTCACTTTCTTTTGTATCTTCTCCTTTAATATGCACCATTAAATATTGATGAGTATTTGCATTATCGCATCTTAATTGTGTTATATCAGTTTTTAAACATTCTATCTCTGTCTTAAAATGTCTATATAATGCAAAGCTTAATGACATATTCATAGTAATTGCAATAATAATATATATCATTCTTTATTCTCCTCTATCTTTTCATACATCCCACATATACATTCTTTATTATTTATAAAATTATCACAAGGGCATAATGTTGTTTCATCTTTAACAATTGCACAAGGACAATGAAAATCATTCTTTTCTATTAATTCTATTAATTTTAATGCCTTCTTTTTATTTATTTTAAATCCTTTCATATCTTATACTCCATACTTTCAAATTGTTCTTTTGTCACAACATTTTGTATATTTTCTTCTTTATATCTTAATAATAAACCACATACTAATTCATTTTTTTCTTTAAATAAAACAGGACACCCATTAACATAATCTCCCACTTCTATTAAATCTATTATGTTTGGACTTGATTTTTCAATTATATTAACATTCCCACTCGCTAATAATCCATTTGGCTGTTTCCATTGTGCATAAATCTTCCCACTAGAACTTGTTTTTATATGCCCTATTTTTGAAATATAACCATCTATTCTTACATAATCTCCTATTTTCATTTGTTCAACTTCCTATCAAATATTGATATTACTTTCTTTAATTGCTCTTTGGCATAGTAATAACTAATCTATCATTACTTGCATTTTTTATTGTTACTAATTTTGTCTTTTTTTCTAAACATTCTTTATAAATATCCGGGTATTTTTCTATTAATACATTTACATTAAATTCTTCTGATTCTTGTTCTTCTGTTATTTCTTCTTGCCCTACACTTAAAGTTATTTTTATTCCTTTTGGTGTAGTCCATTTAACTTGATCTAAATTATTTTCTTTACCAACTTTTAACATAGATTTTTTAATGTTATCTTTAATTTCTTTATATTTTTTGTTAAGCTCATCTAATTCCTTAATTTTATCTTCAAATTCATCTAAAACTAATAAATAATTAGTTCCTTTTTCTTCTATTTCAAATGGATTATTCATTTTCATTCTCCTTTTCTTCATAATCTCTTATTCTATTATTTAATTCTTTAATTTCTTCTTTTAATTCATCAATTTCATTTTGATATTCTTCATTTTCTTCTAATAGTCTTTCTATTTCTCCTAACAAATCATCTATGTCATATTCTTTATCTACATATTTTTGTAATGTGTAATTATATTCTTGCTTGTTTAAATCCCCATAACTATTATCTAGTGTAATTATTATTTTTGCTTCTTTCATTATTTATTTTTCCTTTCTGCCCATTCTTTTATTGTTTTTATAGCATCATTAACTTGGCTATTTGTTAAATCAATTAAATCTTCAACATTATATTTTTTAAATATTGCTTCTCTATCAATTTCATATTCAATAATTAATTTACTTAATTCTGACATCGTATCATAATTAGGTTTTTCAATTATTTTTTCTTTAAATTCATCGGCTTCTACTTCGCTATAAATGCCACTAAATGCTAACTTTGATTTTTTTAACACAACTCTGTCAAAACATCTTTTAAATGCCATAGCATAAGGATAATCATTTTTCCCGTTTTCAGGACTAAATTCTCCAACTTCATAAGTGTCATCATCAATATAAGTGTAAACTAATGATTTGTTATATCCATCTTTATCTAAACTAAAACATTTAGGGTTTACTTTGTTTTCGATTTTATCATTTATTTTTAAGCACCCATTATGGCTAATTATCAATCCTGTATATGCCATTTTGTCTGTTCTTGTCTTATTCATTAATATCCAAAAATCAGCTTCGCTTAAATCATATTTTTCACTTTCAATCATTTCGATAGCTTTATCTTTTGATGTTTTATATTTAGGGCTTTGCCATACTGGTAAAACTTCACCTGTTTTAATATCTTTTTCTTCTTCTTTTTCTCCAAAATCATATTTTTTCATATTATCACTCTCCAAATTCTTTTAACATTTCTTTTAATTCTTTTTCTTCTTCTAATGATATATTCTCTTTTATGTTATTATCATTAAACCACATTGGAACATCTTGTGTCTTTTTGTTTCTTGTTTCCCATGTTCTAACACAAGCTTTCCAGTCTTTCATTTTATTCTTTCCTACATACCAGTTTTTAGATTCATAAAAATCATAAAACGCATTGGCATTTATGCCGTTATTTCTTTCTAAACAATATTTATTTATTTCATCAATCGTTGGTTTAACAAAATTTTTTCTTTTTATATTTTCTTTTTTATATATATTATCATATACATCTACATATACATTATCATTTACATTTACATTATCAGTTATTTTTGTTATATCATTTATAACATTGTTATCTTTTGTTATAGTATTGTTATCATTGTTACCCCATCTTGAAGCCATACCTTTTTTCCCAGCTTCACTTCTTTTTTCTTTTTGATCTTCCCATTTTTTGCTATCCATATCTATTTGATTTTTAATAAACATAAAAGCCACTAAAACCTCATTATCTTGCGTTATTTCATTATTTATGGTATAATTAAATACAGCCCTGAGCAATTTACCAAGTTGCTCGTTTTTTAATGATTTAATTGGTTCATAAAAGGAATTGTATAATATAAAGCTGTCTTTTTTCATGTGCTACTCCCCTTCATGCTTAATTATTTCATAATAATAACTATTCTTTTTTTCTATTAATTCTATGAACTTAAACGCTGTTTCAAGACTTATATTATGCAATATTATTCTATTAAGATAAGGATTATCAATATCTAAATCATCTTTTATTATTAAATCATACATTTTTATTTCTCCTTCTTTATTGGTTTTAAAATTATTTTATCCGCATAAATTTCCATATAAAATTGGTTTCCCCATTGTTCTATGATTGCTTTGGGTATAATCATTTTATTTGTTGTTTTATCAGCATTCTTTTGATATACCAATATTGGTTTTTCCATTCTTCCTACCTCCTTTATAATACCATTATAATACTTATTTTAAATATTGTAAATAGCCAATTTTATTCTTCTGCTTTCTTTAAATATGCTATATAACTTCTAAGTTGCATATCAAATGCTTTCTTTCTACTTTCTATATCTGCTATACAATGTCTTATTAATCTTAATTCTTCTTGTTTTTCTTCTTCTGTTAATTTAGAAAAATCTTTTGCTAATCTATAACCAGAAGTTTGGCTATTATATATTACTGGTTTTTCAGCCTTTAGATCACTAATTAACCGTCTTATTGTTCTATCTGTATATCCTGTTAATTCTCTTAATTCTTTTTTTGTAGTAAATGTTTCAGTATTCAAATAATCTTCAATCATTATTCCACTCCTTATCAATTTGATTTGATATTATTCTAATTTGCAATTTTAATGTGTTTATTGCTTCAATATTTGCATTATAAATTACTTCTGCACTATCCCTTAAAAATCTTAATTGAGCTATATCATCATATCCATATATCACTTGTGATATTAATGTTACTGGCATATCTTCGCTTCTTAGTTGAAGTGCTTTTTTGTTTACTGCTATCTTATATTCTTTTTCGGCTTCTGCTAATTTAATTCCATTTGTTCTTAATTGTTTTAACGATGTATTT
>Ga0310786_10009656_pt1 | contig 12210 bp, 8 predicted proteins | sample AusTroGonzalo_MG_FD_203881 | JGI IMG/M metagenome (GOLD analysis project Ga0310786, IMG submission 203881) | Bovine rumen microbial communities from tropical cattle in Woodstock, Queensland, Australia - Gonzalo_03 (v2) (version 2) | ecosystem: Host-associated > Mammals > Digestive system >...
ATCCTTCTGGAAAACTTCAGCATCTGCCGAAGGAGTAATGTAGATCTCATCAAAAATATTCGATCCGGAGATCCTCTCAGACAGGAAGTTGACGTCATCGATCGGGTAGCTTCCGCGTTCATAAAGGTTAATGTCTTCAGGAACTATCAGATAATTCTCGCCGCCGTTTAATGCAGCAAGCTCGAATTCAGTGTCGTAAATGAGTGTCTGGGCCTCTTCGTCGCCGTATTCAGGCAGGAAGAACTCTTCGGTAGAAGTATTCGTGATCGTATTGTTGAACATTACGAAAGAAGCGTTGATGCCTACAAATATAAAGCCCAGAATGAGAACTGCGATCTTTGCGCCCTTGGAGAGCCTGTCTTTTGCAATGCCATAGACCAGGAGTGCTTCAAGAACGATCGCGATAAATGTCGAGATAAGGAAAACACTCGAAAGTGACGTGCTTGAAGAAGCGTTGTTTGAAACGACCAGGAAACCCAGAGGGATCAGGCAGACTGCTATAAAGCCGCCCCTTTCGAGATTTTTGATGTTCTTAAGACCGATTCCCGCGATAAAGAAGATCAGGACTTCGATGCAGATCCATCTTGATGATGTAAGCAGCGGAGAAGTTCCGAAAATGCTGATTGTCTCGTTTACAAATGTTGAACAGCATGTGATGTAGAAAACTGAGATTATTACGGCGGTTGCGACTTTAAGTCTCAGCGGGATCTCTTCATTTATAACGAATGCAACTAACGCAGCCAGGGTGAGAATACCGATATAAAAGGCTGAGATGTTGTTCATTGTTATGCTGCCGGAACGGAACATGAACATTGCCCTGAAAACATCTAATACCGTATAAGAGACCTTTGCATTCTTAACGCTCTCGGCGAGATCGATATTGACCCTCATGACCATGAGGCCCGGAATTGTGAAAGCGGCCGTCATGATAATGCCTGCCACAAAGCCTTCAAGGACCTTGAGCCAGGATTTAAATGCCATCTTTGAGTCCTCATAAAGTCCGATGGACATCAAAAGGCTGATGAATGCGGCTGACGGTATTCCTATGAGAAGTCCGTAACCGCCGGAAGCGCCTACTGCAAATGATGAAAGCCAGATGAAAGCAAAAGACTTCCATGACCTGTTTTTATAATAAGAATCTATTGATGATAAGAGCACCGGCATAAGGAGCGCCATGTTCATGATCGCAGAAAACTGTGCATTTAATATGATCTGCGAAGAGAATGCGTACATGACTGCAAGAAGAGCAGCCGGGAGCTTTGAGATCTTTATGTGCTTTTCCATGAAGTAATACATGGCTGAGCAGCAAAGACCGAATTTTGCATAGTATCCGGCCATAAGAATGCCCTTAGCTGCCTGAGGGATCAGCAATGCCAGATAGAAGAAAATATCAAGATGGATAAATGTAAGAAGCCTCCAGGCATTCTGGCCTGCGCTTCCTGATCTGATGAGATTCACGTCATCAATTGCATCATTTATTCCATTTAAGAGATTCTCGTTGAGCTTTTCGGAACGCATCGTCAGAGCTGTCGGCAGGATCTTGCCGGGCTCGACGTAACGACCGATACTAATAGCTATGAATGCTATGAGAACTGCTGCCAGAAAGCAGAAGATCTCGCCTTGATATGCTTTAAGTTTTCCTTTGGTGTTATTCATTATCCGCCTCCGGTTCACTCTCAGTTTTTGCGTCACCACCTTCATTTTCAGAGATCTCCTCTTCAGAAGGCATTCCTGTCAGGGCTTCTTCAAAATCCCCTTCATCAATGGTCTCTGTGTCCGCGATCACATCAGTTACAGGAACCTCTTCGATGGGAGCGGAAGGTACCTCCTCATTTGCTGACGCAGGTACCATAGCTGCTGCCTTCTTCCTGCTAATGACGGAAGAAATTGAGATATAAGCTGCGATGATGACGATCGAAGCAATGCTGATGATGCATCCGGGTTTAAATCCTGCAGGAGTGTACTTGAGATCGATGTCGTGATAACCCTTCTGGAGCTTTACGCCCATGAAAGCGTCCTGAATGGGAGTGATCTCACCCTTCTGGCCGTCGATCTCTACAGTCCATCCCTCTGCATAAGGGATCGAAAGGAACAACAGACCGTCTTCCTTGACATCGACGTGTCCGGAAAGAGATGTGGTGGTGTAATTTGTTACTTCGAGCTGTTCGTCAGAGAACTTCTCGAGCATCTGGTCATAACCTGCCCTGTCGAGCTGGTATCCGTAAACGGCGATCGAAGAACCGGGGTTCTCGGAGTACTTAACATAAACATTTATAGGTGTTCCGTCAAAGATGCCGCAGGAGATGATCTGGAAGCTTCTGATCTCGAATTTTCTGGTCTTGTCGCCGCACTTGATAGTGACGTTTCCGCCCTTCTTGGAGTTCGCGTAAATGTAAACGTCAGAACCGATGTCGGCGTTGTCGATAGTAATGTTGTATGAATATTCACTGCTCTGGACATTGCTTGTGGAAGTAAGGTTTAAGACCTTTCCGCTTCTGCTGGCAGTAGCAAATCCCTGAGTATTTTCGACATTGAGAACAGCCGGCTTGTAAACGTCACAAGCGCCCATGCTCTTTACCCATACGTTTGTCTTGTCGAAAACATCGAGGTCATTGTCGTAATCGGGTGCATAATCGATTACTGCAGTATCAGTCATGTAACCGACGCTGAGTGCATCTTTGTTGCCCCATGCAGTAATGGTTCCGTCCGTGTATTCCTGCTCGAAGAGAGGGGGAACAGACTGAGTCTTGTCGACCTCAACGAGGTTTCTGACATTGAAAAGAGTCGCAGTAACTCTGGTAAGGCCGGCATTTCTTAAGCCGTTGATATTATTGTTATGGAAACCGAAGTTTCTCGCATACTTTACGAAGCTTTCTCTTGCCGTTGATGAGAAGATCGACAGACCCTTTACGTTATAAAGAGACTGGAGATCGCAGACATTGTTCGGGAAGAGCTCGGAACGCTCGAAATACATGTGGCCTTCGGTTCCTTCAACGCTCTCAACATAAGCATGGACCTGGGGCTGGTTCTTTCCGTATGGATTGTAGCTTGTAAAACCTTCATGTCTGCAGACAAGACCGATCGTGATGAGAGATGCTGCAAACATCTCGACCATCATCGTAACTGTAAGGAGTGTCTCACAGAAGAAGCCTGATTTCTTTGTATTGATATTGCTTACTGTATGAAGCGCAGCACCCTGGACGATAAGGAACAGAAGTGTCGTGCCGATCTGGAGGTAGCCCTCATTGCCGGTGCCGAACTTTTCGTAGAGAATAAGGAAAGCCGCCATGCTGAGCACCGCTCCGGTAATGTACTTTATACCAAGACTCCTTATTCTCCTTATGGTCAGGAATGCAACGAATACCAGAAGGAAGCTCATGATAAACGACTCTCTGTAAGGGATCTGGTTCGGGAAGTGCATTCCGTGCCAGATGAAATTGAGAGTGCGGTTAGTAAAGCTCAGATACATGATCGCAATGAGAAGTCCGAATACGATCTTGTGCTTGAGCTTGATTCCGGTCCTCTTCGGAAGCAGGAAGAACAAAGGCAGCAAAAGCGCGATAACGATGCCGCTGTATACGTTTGCCATGCCGTCTCTGATGTTCGGATTAGCAGATACCATAAGTCTTCCGAGGAAGTCGAAAAGATTGTTCTGGAGCGCGTAATCGACCTTAAGCTTGTCGCCCGTGGCAGAGCAGTTCTTAAGGATCAGATATGTAGGAACAGTCAGTGCTGCAGATACTCCGGCTGCAAGAACGCTTGAGACTGCAAAGCGCAGTGCTGCCCCGATAAATGTCTTGAAGCAGAGCCTTCCGGGATCGCCCTTGGGCTTCTCTCTTGAGAAGAGGCAGATATAGTAAGCGGGCGCAAAGATCGCCATGAAAAGGCAGAGGAAATAGCCCGCATAGTAGTTGCTCATGATTGAAATGGCGAGAGAGATTATGTAAAGAGCGCATCTGCGTTCCACAAGAAGCATGCGGAGGCCGAATGCGATCAAGGGGAGCATTACCACAGCATCGCACCACATGATGTTCCAGAAGAATGAGATGAACCATCCGCAAAGAGCATAAGATGAGCTGAATACTACGGTAATATTGTCGATCCTCTTGTTGTCGTTGGAAGACAGGAAAAGGAGCATGAATACTGAAGCGAGACCGGCGCGCAGACATGTGACGAACTCGATGAATACCGGCATGGTCTTCGCGGTAAAGAACAATGAGAATATATTAAGGGGGCTTGATGCATAGTTTGCATAAGCAGCGTAATATTCCTGGCCTAAGCCGTCATTCCAGCTGTAAAAGAGCGATTCGCCCGAGAGGACCTTGTCCCTGAACGCGACAAGGAAAGGACAATACTGGTGATAGAGGTCTACAGTAAGAATGGTCCTGTCGCCGAAAGGGTAGCATCCGGTAACCGCAAAGGCGGCAAGGACCGTAAGCGTCGGAAACAGGAATGCTAACAGAAACTGAGGCCAATTAGCTTTCAGAAGGCCGAAAGTGCCTCGTTTTTCTTTCAATATTGAACTAGGTTTTCCCCACATACTTACCCTTTATTTATTATTTTTAGATTACAAACGTGTTAATAATAGCACAAATTGACGGTGTTGTTTCTTCTTTTATGTTAAAGTGACACTAACCTGTATCTTATTTAAGGGGAAAATATGAAGGGTAAACGTAACAAGAACAATGACAAAGCTCGTAAGCCTGAGGTTAACGAGGAGATTATAAATTCTGAAGTCCTGGAGTCAAAGGAGGGCAAGCCTACCGATGATTTCATGGACGAACCTATTGAAGCACCTAAGAAGAGTGTTACTTTAAGTGACCTCGCAGATATCGATCCTGAGCTCCTTACCGGTAAGTCCCAGGAATTGACCGCAGCTCCGGTCATTCCCGCTCTTCCAGAGAACAAAGACAGCAAGAAAGACAATTTCGATTCCGAAGAGATCCCGACAGAGATCAACCTGGATAAGAACGATAACTCATTTGAAGATGCCAGCTTCAAGCGTAATGCGGGATTAGCCTTTGTTTTACTGGGCGTTATCCTGGTTGCTGCTATCGCTGTATTAACATTCTTCCTTGATTCGGGCATGGACAAGTCCTTTATCAGCCCTTTGACGATCAAGGACAGGGATATTTCCAGCGCTGAATTCAGCTTCATGTACCATTACGAGCTCTTGAGCGAAGGTGTCGACCTTTTCGCTGCCGACGCGGAAGAGAAACTCTCCTCCCCTTATCTCGACGACGAGAACTTCGCTAACTACAGAGAATACTTCAGATTCGTAACGGCTCAGGACCTCCAGAAGATGGAGATCCTCTACGATGACGCCACAGCACAGGGATATTCCATCGAGAAACCCCACTACGACCGCGCCAATGCCTACATCAACTGGCTCAAGGGCAAGGCTGACGAACTCGGCGTTCCGCTCGACACATACATCAAGGGCGTTTTCGGAAGCCAGGTCGATGAGCAGTGCATTATCAACACGCTCGCGAAAAAGTACTTTACCGAAGACTACGCTGACGGCGAGAAGCTCGTACAGCTCTCAGCGTCTGACGAGCAGGCCGAAGAAGCTTACAACCAGTCCAGAAACATCTACGACCTTGTAAGTTACAAGATCCTCAGAATGACTTTCGAGCAGAGAGACAAGTCATTCATCGATACGGCTAACCAGAGATGCCAGAAGATCATCGAGGCCATGGACAGAGACCCGTCCAAGTTCGAATCCTGCGCAGCTCCCTACTTCTCAGGCGTCGAAAAGAACACGCTCCAGCAGCAGGACTCCACTCTCGTTCCCAATTGCCGTTATGAGGATATCTCCCATGACGATTTCAGGGACTGGCTCTTTGATGAGACCAGAAAAGACGGTGACTCCGTAATCCTGCACGACGAAGACGGCTTCCCTATCATCCTTGTTTTTGTTTCGAGAACACGTATGTCAGAACAGCTCCGCAACTGCTACATTATCGCTGCTAACGTCCAGACAGGTGAAGGCGACGAGATAGCACCCGATATCGCAGCAACACAGGCTCTGTCTCAGGAAATCTACGATTTCATCGATGACGCAGACAGCTGCAACGAAGTTGAAAACCTTTATAACGACTATATCCTTGCTGGCCAGATGTCCGTAATCCACGACAGCCAGATCTACAAGGCAAAGTACCAGTCTGCCCTCGCCGATTGGATCTTCGCAGCTGACAGACAGCTTGGCGATAAGACCCTGATCGAGGTTGACGGAACATTCTATGTTCTTTACTTCATCTCTGAATCGCCTAATCCCGAGTGGTATGACATGGTCAACAGCTTCTTAAGCATGAATAACCTCCAGCAATTCATCCAGTCAAAGCAGGGTGAATACATCTGGAAGTTCAATACCGACGGATTAAGCCAGATTAAGGATGTACCTTAAGAAATAAGAGGTATTACTGAAGTCCGCTCATGCTGACTTGCTGGATGATCACTACTATGATCGCAAAAACAAAAGTCACGAGCATTGCCCCGATCAATATCCAAGCCAAGATCTTGGTTCCTGTTTTCTTTGTGTCTGCGCTCATATAAATACTTCCTTAAGCTATAGTTTATTCATTGGCATCGGCACTGTCGCCGATCTCGATGTTGCGTGTGATTTCTTTGCCGTCACGGATGATGACGATCTCAATTACATCGCCAACCTTATGTGAATCGCGCACCTTAATAATATCACCGGTCTCTTTTATTTCAACACCGTCAAGCGTGAGCACGATGTCACCGATCTTAAGACCAGCCTTGTCAGCAGGGCCTCCGGGTACCATCTTTGCAACGTATACGCCGCCCTTTGCTCCGAAATATGCATCGTCGGAAACATAAGTTACGGATACTCCGAGATACGGACGTCCGATGACTTTACCGTAGTTGATGAGGTCCTCGATGATCTTCTTAACGGAATTGATCCTGATCGCGAAGCCCAGATTCTCTGATGTCGAGGAAACGATCTTCGCATTCGTGATTCCGATTACTTCGCCGAAAGAATTGATAAGCGGGCCGCCGCTGTTACCGGGATTGATCGCAGCGTCAGTCTGGATGATGTCTACATAGTAGCCGTTTCTGTTGATCTCTCTGGAAGGAGCTGAAATGACACCAACGGTTACAGTATCATCCAAAGTGCCCATCGCATTGCCGATTGCTACAGCGAGTTCGCCTGCCTGGAGCTTATCTGAATCGCCAAGAGTAACACAAGGGAGCTTTCTGTCTGTATCAACCTTAAGTACGGCAATGTCTGTCTGCGCGTCGCTTCCGACGACCTTTGCCGTTACAGACTGCTTTTCATTGGGAAGAGTGACCTTAACGTAGTAAGTGCTTACAGCCCTGTCAGCCAGAACGACAACGTGCTGGTTGGTAACGATATATCCGTCTTCAGTAATGATGAAGCCTGTTCCCGAACCGAGCTTTGTCTCCTTGTCGTTATCAACGCCTACAACGCTGAGTGATACAGTCGCAGGACTTACGAGCTTAACTATTTCAACTGTCGAAAGCCTCTGCTTATTTACTGAAGCTGCTTCCTCCAAAGAGAACCAGGGCTCAGGAAGTTCCGTCGGAACTGAATTCTTGGAGTTCTCGATTGATTCAATGGGATCTACGAATCCTTCTTCGGTTTCTGTCTCAGTCTCTTTGTTGTAGTAATTGGTATAAGTCAGGGTGCCCTCGAGGCCCGTGTTCATCCTGAATATGTAGATCGTCTGGAATCCTGAGAATAAAACGCACGCCAAAAGGAGCACGGACATTAAGATCAATGCCTGACGGTAAGTCTTTTCTTTTTTTGTAGCGGCAGAACTCTTTTTAGGTTCTTTGATCTGCTCGTTGTTCTCGTTTTCCATTTTGCTATTCCTCTTGATCGATACTTAACTTAATAAGTCTATCCCGTTTGCTTTTCATATTTTGGGCGATTTTAAATCAAATCGCAAGTCAGGAGATGGATACCCTGGGTCCCTTCATAAGAAGATTGTCCGGATCATCTAATACCAGAGTTCCTCCCGTTAAGTCCAGGCAATACCGCCTGACATCATTTTCGGCTTCTTCGGGAACCAGAATATCAAAAGCTACATCCTGCCCGTATTCAACATTTTCGACAGTCCAGCCGGATGCTAATGCTTTTCGCGAGAGCATCTCGAAAGCAGGATAAGAACAGTTCTTCCTCCATTTAAGGGCCGGTATGAGCGTAACAGGTTCGCCTGCTTCAAGAGCCTGCCTTCCGCTGTCGCTGTAAGCTCTCCTGAGGCCGCCTGTTCCAAGGAGCGTGCCTCCGAAATATCTGGTCACGCAGATCAATGAATCGGTAAAGCCGTTGGAAGTAAGGAGCTCCAGCAAGGGCTGGCCTGCAGTTCCCTGGGGCTCGCCGTCGTCGCTCGATTTCTGTCTGGAATTCTCTCCGCCAATTACCCACGCATAACAAAGATGCCTTGCATCAGGATACTTCTTACGCTCCTGCGAAAGGTATTCTGCTGCTTCTTCCGGAGATGAAATATGGAAACTCTTGCCTATAAAGATCGATTTTTTAACCTCGACCTTGGAATCACCAGATTTGCTCAGCGTAACGTTAGGGCTCAATCCTTAATGCTCTCCCTGTACTTCTGATAAGCCATCATGAGCAGGGATTTATCCTGGCTGTATGTGATCTCATCAAGCGCCTTTCCGACTTCAACGAACCTGCACTCGATCGTGCCCGATTCAGGCAGCGCGTGGCATTCTTCGCTCTTTGTCTCCATGACAAACCATGCGATATTGTTGTGGACAGGCTTTCTTCTTGTAACAGAATAGAACTCGTAATTTGTCTTTCCGCACGGAGCGATAACTCTGGCTTCGACACCGGTCTCGATCTGAACTCTTTCCCGCGCAAAAGCAGACATGGACAGATCGGCAGATCCCTTTACGACACCTTTGGGAAAACCCCATTCGTGCTTATCGTTGCAGACAAGGAGCACCTTATCACCGGTAAATACTATTCCGCCTGCACAATTACGAATGATCATATCCTACCAACCCTAATGAAATCAGATCTTTATAATCCGATTTTATCACACGTACATTGGCTTTGCGTCGGGTTATTTGTTCTTTTTGAGGCAGGTCTGTATAATTGTCCTATGTTAAATAATAATGATTTAAAAAATAATCCTACTAATACGAACGATCTCGAGCTCGCAAAGCTTCGAAGATTGCTCACGATTCTGCTGTCTCTGGCAGCGGTCCTGGCAGTCGTTCTTGTTACTCTGGGAATCACCAAGATCTTCAAACACGTAAATACAAGCGAGACCACCGCAAATGTCCCTGTTGTGGTAACTATTGAAACCAGCGAAATAACATTTACCGATCCTGTCGTCTATCACAAGGAGCAGCTCGTTCAGTCAGATCTTGCAGAGAACTACTGGCGCCCTTTGCCGGAGATCGCTGAAGAGGATGTTAAGAAACCCGAACACTTTGAAGTAAAAGGCCTTTATATCGGAACATGTTCTAACCTTGATCACGCGATCGAGCTCTGCAAGAACAGCGAAATTAATTCCGTTGTAATCAACCTTAAGCAGGAATATGGTATCCCTTTCAAGACTAAGAACGAGACAGCCAGAGAGATCGGCTACGTCTGGGACGCTTACGATATCGACAAGGTAATCAAGAAGTGTCACGACAACGGAGTAAGAGTCATCGGACGTGTTGTATGTTTCAATGATTCACTCGCAGCAAAGCACTTCCCCAAGAGAGCCATAACCGATGCTTCCGGCAATGTCGTTCAATTCAGCAACGAAGGTAATAACCCCTTCTTAAGCCCGTATAACTCAGAAAACTGGGACTACCTTATTGAGATCGCATTAGAGGGCGTCGAGCATGGAGTAGACGAGATCCAGTTCGACTACGTCCGTTTCCCTGCAGGCTCCACCAAGAACAAGGCTAAGCCTTACTACGGTGAAGAAGGCCAGACGCCTACAAAGGCTGAAGCAGTAAACAGATTCCTTCAGGAAGCCAGGATCAAGATCCAGGATACTTACGGCATTCCCGTTTCTGCAGATATCTTCGGTATCGTATTAACGTCTCCACTTGATGCAGGCATCATAGGTCAGGATTTCACTACTTTGGGCATGACTGAGATCGATTCCTGCTGCCCGATGTTATATCCATCGCACTATGCTTTGGGAACGATGCTCGGAGGCCACGTTTTCAAGACACCCGACAAGGAGCCTTACCTCATCGTATATAGCGTATTGCACGAATGCCGGTCTATTTATGTACAGCCGGGATTCACGACGATGAGGCCGTACTTACAGGCTTTCACTGCATCTTATATCGGCAAAGGCAATTACATGGAATATGGCTATAGAGAGATCAATTCGCAGATCAAGGCGATACATGACGCCGGCATCACAGAATTCATCCTCTGGGATCCGAAATTCAACTATCCGTCGGGCAACTACGACGGAAATATGTCAGTTCAGACAGATTGAAACTGACGGCTTCTAAGCATAAAATATGTAGGTTATTTATTTAAGAGGTGACAACATGCTTGATATCAAATTCTTACGTACCAATCCGGACATCGTTAAACAGAACATCAAGAACAAGTTCCAGGATGAGAAACTTCCCCTGGTAGATCAGGTCATTGAACTTGATAAGGAATTCCGCGAGAGCAAGACACGCGCTGAAGCTTTAAGAGCTAACCGTAACAAGGTCAGCAAGCAGATCGGTGCTCTCATGGCTCAGGGCAAGAAGGACGAAGCTGAAGTAGTTAAGAAGCAGGTCACTGACATGGCTGACGAGCTTGAAGCTCTTTCCCAGAAGGAAACACAGCTCGAAGAAGAGATCAGAAAGATCATGCTCGTTATCCCTAACATCATCGATCCTTCCGTTCCGATCGGCAAAGATGATTCCGAGAACGTAGAGATCGAGAAGTTCGGTGAGCCTTTCGTTCCCGATTTCGAAGTTCCCTATCACGTTGATATCATGGAAAAGCTTGACGGAATCGAGCTCGACCAGGCAAGAGAAACATCCGGCAACGGCTTCTACTACTTAAAGGGCGACATCGCAAGACTTCACTCTGCATGTCTCTCTTACGCTCGTGACTTCATGATCGACCGCGGATTCACATACTACATTCCGCCTTACATGATCAGATCTTCCGTTGTTACAGGCGTTATGAGCTTTGCTGAGATGGAGAACATGATGTACAAGATCGAGGGTGAGGACCTCTACCTCATCGGTACTTCCGAGCACTCCATGATCGGTAAGTTCATCGATACTATCACAGACGAGGACAAGCTCCCCCAGACACTGACATCCTACTCCCCTTGCTTCCGTAAGGAAGTTGGTGCTCACGGTATCGAGGAGCGTGGTGTTTACAGAATCCACCAGTTCGAAAAGCAGGAGATGATCGTTGTCTGCAAGCCTGAAGATTCCATGACATGGTACAACAAGCTCTGGCAGAACACAGTTGATTACTTCCGTTCACTCGATATCCCCGTAAGAACACTCGAGTGCTGCTCCGGCGATCTCGCTGATCTCAAGGTTAAGTCCTGCGACGTAGAAGCTTGGTCTCCCAGACAGAAGAAGTATTTCGAAGTTGGTTCCTGCTCTAACTTGGGTGACGCTCAGGCAAGACGTCTTAAGATCAGGATCAGAGGATCTGAGGGCACATACCTCGCACACACTCTTAACAACACATGCGTTGCTCCTCCGAGAATGCTCATCGCCTTCTTAGAGAATAACTTAAACGAAGACGGCTCCATCAGGATCCCTGAGGCATTAAGACCTTACATGGGCGGCAAGTCCGTAATCGAAGTTAAGAAGTAATTTCTAATAACATTATTAATTCCAAGAGGCTGTCAATCTGACAGCCTCTTTTACTATTCATATAGGATTCACGAAAATACCTGTTTTCGTGAATAATCCGTGAAAAAACGGGATAATTCACGCACGATTCACAGATAATACCGTTTTCGTGAATCATACGTGAATCTGTCTTGAAGCTGTCTGTAATGCGAAAAAAGAGGTTGCCTCATATGAGACAACCTCTCGAATTACTACTTAAGCTGGAATCTTACGCTCTTTCGACCTTGCCGGAACGAAGGCAACGTGTGCAAACGTTCATTGACTTGGGGGTGCCGTCAACAACAACCTTAACTCTGTGTACGTTAGCCTGCTGCGTAGTAAGCGCGCGTCTTGAAATCTGTGAACGCGTGATTCTAATCTTTCTGC
>Ga0310786_10009657_pt1 | contig 12209 bp, 10 predicted proteins | sample AusTroGonzalo_MG_FD_203881 | JGI IMG/M metagenome (GOLD analysis project Ga0310786, IMG submission 203881) | Bovine rumen microbial communities from tropical cattle in Woodstock, Queensland, Australia - Gonzalo_03 (v2) (version 2) | ecosystem: Host-associated > Mammals > Digestive system >...
ACTTTACGACATCATGAGCAACGGCTCCAGCAACTACCTCAGGCTGGCCCGCGAAGTGATGGAAAGAAATGAACCCATAGCACCTGAAGCATGAGCAACAAGGAACCGAGAGGCCTCGGCAGGGGCCTGGGAGCCATTCTGGGCGACAGCGCCGGTCTCGACCAGCTGCGCAAGCCCGTCGGCTACGTCAACAAGGAGATAGTAAGCAACCGCACACGCACGGAGGGCAGCGCGGACGTCGTCCGCATTCCCGCCGACATGATAGAGCCGAATCCTTTCCAGCCCCGTATGTCCTTCGACACCGAGGCTTTGGAGGAGCTCACCAACTCCATCCGCACCCTGGGCCTCATCCAGCCCATCACGGTGCGAAAGACCGATGACGGTAAATACCAGATAATCAGCGGAGAACGCCGTTTCCGCGCCTGCAAGGCCGCGGGAATGGACTTCATCCCCGCATACATACGCGCCGCCTCCGACCAGGGCATGCTCGAAATGGCCATCGTCGAGAACATCCAGCGCGAGGACCTCGACCCCATCGAGGTCGCCCTCGGATACCGCCGCCTCATCGAGGAATGCAACCTCACCCAAGAGCAGATGGCCGGGCGCATAGGGAAGAAACGTGCCTCGGTGACCAATTACCTGCGCCTGCTCAAGCTCCCCGCCAAGGTCCAGCACGACCTCAAGGTGGGCCTTTTGAGTGTCGGACATGCCAAGGTCATCCTCGGCGTGGAGGATCCGCAACTGCAGGAGCAGCTCTGCGACATGGTGGTGAAGGGCGGGCTGTCCGTGCGCCAGCTGGAGGACAAGGTCCGGAAGCTGGAGCGCGAGGACGGCAGGCCCGCTCCCGCCGAATACGACCAGGAGCTGCCCGACGAATATTTCCGCGTGCTTGAGCACATCGGGAAATACTTCGAGCAGGACATCTCGCTCAAACGCAGCGCCGGCGGCAAGGGCACCATGACCATCAAATTCAATTCCGACGAGGAAGTGCAGCGCTTCCTCAAAGCCCTTGACGATGCGCATATCTAGACCCGCATATCTGTTCCTGCTGCTCGCCCTTCTGCTCGCGTTCGCACCGCAAGCCGGGGCGCAGTTCAAGTCCGAAGCCTTCTCGAACGGCTTCGGAGGCGACGACGCGGCCCCCGCCGACTCCGCCGAGGCCCTGTTCTCGCTCAAGGAGTATTTCGCGGGACTGTCGCACAAGCAGGAATTGAAGATAGGCACGCTGGCAGGCGGCTCCGCCGTGTTCATAGGAGGCCAGCAGATATATCACCGACAGTATTGGAAACTCCCCATCATTTACGGAGGCCTCGGCGCCACCGTGGGGGGAGGATTCTACTACAGGAGCAAGTACAAGGCATCGCAGAAGGCCTATGACGAAGCCTTTGCGCTGAATCCGGAGACCACGCTGACCGTGGACGACCGGTCGAAACTGATAAGCAACCTCCTGTTCGCCGGAGGGGCCCTCGTGTACTGGGGGACCATGATGGACGGAGTGATCTCATTCCCCACCGACAACCCCCACCACCCCGGTAAGGCCACGCTCTATTCGATACTCGTACCCGGGCTGGGGCAGGCCTACAACGGCGAATACTGGAAGATACCCATCTACTGGGGCGGTATTGTCGGAGCCCTTCACTTCTTGGATATCAACCAGTTGCAATACAAGCGCTTCAAGCGCATCCACAACGAGGCGACCACTCCGGACAGCGGCTATGATGCCAGCATATCGGAGCAGACCGCGCTCTACTACCGCAACCTGTACAGAAGGTACAGGGACTATTCCATCCTGGCCGTGGCGGGATTCTATCTCCTCCAGGTGATAGATGCCAACGTCTTTTCATACATGCAGGACTTCGAGGTCAACGACGACATCTCCCTGCAGGTACGGCCTACCCTCATAACGCCTGAGACGCATTATGCCTTTTCCGGTGGCGGGTCCACCGCCCTGGGTCTGAGTCTCGGACTGAATTTTTGATCATGAAAGCTTTCAAGACCATACTGGCTGTTATGTTGCTGCTGCTGTTCGCGCAGGCGGCTTCCGGCCAGGAACTGAGAACAAGGAGCAAGCTCCTGAAGGAGAATGCCGAACTGCGCTCGCGGGTGGACTCGCTCATCCGTGAACTGGAGGAGTTCCGCCTCGAGCAGGCCACCGCCGACAGCCTTGCCGCCGAAATGCTCCGCATGCTCGAGGAGACCGTCGAGGAGAACGAGCCCGTCGAGGAGTACAGCCCTGAAATGACCGACAGCCTGCTGAGCCTGTGGTATGTGCACCGCCAGTTGGAGGCGACCAGGGAACTGACCGAATACGACATGGATTCCGTGCGTTTCACTTCCGACGTGCCGGACTCGGTGTTCATCCGGAGACTGGAGAACATGAACTCCGTCATCACCCTGCCTTTCAACGAGACGGTGAAGAACTACATGGTGCTCTATTCCGAGAAGATGCCCACCAAGATGGGCCACATCCTCGGTCTGAGCACATATTACATGCCCATCTTCGAGGATATCTTCAACCGCTACGGCCTCCCGCAGGAACTGAAGGCCATGGCCATCGTCGAGTCCTCCCTCAATCCCACGGCGGTCTCCCGTGCCGGTGCCAAGGGAATGTGGCAGTTCATGTACAATACGGCCAAGACATACGGACTTCGCATCGACACTTACGTGGACGAGAGACTGGACGTGGAAAAAGCTGCCGATGCTGCGGCACGTTATCTCCTCGACGCATATAAGATATTCGGGGACTGGTGCCTGGCCATCTCTTCGTACAATTGCGGAGCAGGAAATGTCAACAAGGCTATCAAGCGGGCCGGCAAGAAGGACTTCTGGTCCATCTATCCTTATCTCCCCAGGGAGACCCGCGGGTATATGCCGGCATTCGTCGGTGCCTTGTACGCGATGACTTACCACAAAGAGTACGGCATAGTGCCAGAGCCGGTGCAGATGCCTGCTCATACCGACACTTTCGAAATACGCAGGAATCTGGATTTCAAGCAGATAAGCGAAGTAATAGGCATCCCCGGCGAGGAATTGCAGAACCTCAATCCCCAGTACATCCGAGATATCATCCCGGGCAATGAAGGCGTCTGCATCCTGAAACTGCCCTACAACTATACCAATGCCTTCATCGACAACCAGGATTCCCTGTATACGCACAAGTCATCGGTCCTGGCCTCCGGATCTGTGCTGCAAGGCCCCACCATCCCAGGAGGAGACTACGAAAGGATAGCCTACAAGGTAAAGAGCGGCGACTACCTCGGACGCATTGCGTCCCGTTACGGAGTCACGGTCAAGCAGTTGCAGCAGTGGAACAATCTCAAGGGCACCAACCTGCGCATAGGGCAGACGTTGTACATCTACCGTAACGGTTCCAGACCTTCTTCCTCTTCATCAGGAAGCACAGCATCAACATCGGCGTCCTCTTCATCCACCTCCGGGGAATACATCACATACACCGTCAAGTCGGGTGACAGCCTGTACAAGATCGCCCAGAGTTATCCGGGAGTCACGGCCAACGAAATCATGAGGATAAACAGCATCTCGTCCAACATCCGGCCCGGGATGAAGATCAAGATTCCTAAAAAGTAAACATGCACTGAAGTTTGAGCCCGGCCTTGCCGGGCTTTTTTTCGGCCATGCCGGGATAAGCCGTGGCGTAAACCCTTGCGCCAAAGGTGAAACTTTTGATTTTCAAGGATGTAACTACACTCAGGGAGCAGCCTCGGCCGTAATATGCCGGCACGGAGAAGGCCCCCTGGATGTCGCGTTCGTAAATGTATATCCTGTCCTCCCAGTCGTCAACGACGAAGGCCGTACCACGGAGGTAGACGGACCATCTGAGGCTGTCGGTCTCTATCTTGTATCCAGGCTCCAGATAGGTCAGCCAGGCGAATCCTGCCGACCTGCAGAACGATGCGCAGCCCTTCAGGGACAGGCCTCCGGAGGAGGCCAGCAAGCCTTCCGCGCGCAGTTCGTTGCGCCAGGGGTAAGTATCATGGGGGCGGTATCGGCTGACTGCACGGAATGTGAAGGAAAGAGCCTCCGTCAACTGCGGAGAGTATTTCAGCACGGCCTTGCACATGCCGGTGCTTTTGGAAGGATGGACCGCCACATCGGCGGTGAAGGTCAGTTTCTTATAGTCCAGGGCGAAGGCGGCGCCGCGCTCGTCGGCGCTGCGCGTGGAACTGCGCAGCGCCCCGGCGAGCGAGCCGTCGAAGTCTGCGGGGTAATCGCGTACCGAGGCCGCGAGGCGGACCTGGTACGCGGGGTTCCACGCGACGCCGGCCACCGCCGCCAGGACCCGGTTCCCGAAATCGTCAGCCACCTCTCCGAACAGGTCCCATCTGCCGAAGGACCATCTCCAGTCCAAGGAGACACGGGAGCCCGGAAGGGCGGTGAGACCCAGCTGTCCGCCCCGGGCAAGCCAGGTCAGGTTCGCCCCGGAGCATTTGCCGTAAGACCAGAATCCGCTCAGGACGAAACGGCCGAGGATGATGTCGGCGGCGGCGCCCCGGTGGGCTGCGCCGGGGGACAGGGTCCACGCCGGCGAGAGCCCGGAGGGATGCCGGTCCATGGCCGCCGCCGACTGCACCCCGCTCAGGGAAAAGCCGCTCCAAAGGAGCAGTCCCTGCCCGAAACGGGCGTTGAAGTCGCCCAGGACCAGGCTGAAGGGCAGCCTGCGGCCGTAAACGGCCACGCTGCCCGACAGGTCCCGCTGCGGCCATAACCTGGCGCCGGCGGCCTTCTTCGCTGCCGCCGAGGCCAGCCAGCGGTCTTCGTCCCCGGTCCGTAACTTCAGGGCGTAATTCCCGTTGCGATCCCCTTCCGACTCCTGCAGTATGCTCCGTGCGTGGACCTCAGTCCTGACCCTCCCCTTCTCCAGGGAGGAACGGCCCGGGGCTGCACGGGTCTCGAAGGAGACGAAGGGCGCCAGCGCCCGGGCCGTCTCCTCCCCGAATCCGTCCAGCAGCGCGAGCTCCGTAACGGACAGGATGTCCCCGGAGGTGCGCCGGTAATCGGCGACGGAGGCCGCCTGATAGCGGCTGAACAGCCCGCAGGATGCCAGGCGGGCCTCCGTCGCGAGATTGATGCGCACCGGCCTTGCGGCCAGTGCCGTCCAGCGCTCCACCACCTCCACGTCCAGTTCCTCCGGCGCCGAAGCCCCGGTCAGGTACGTAATATGCTCCACGATGTCCTGCGCCGCGGAAAACAGGGAAACGATGGACAGCCCGGCGGCAAGTATAGTCTTCCTCCACATGATCCGTCTTTTGCCCGCAATATATGCCGCAAAAAGATAAGAAACGAATCAATTCTTCCACGGGGTGAAAAAACTTATGTTTTTTTATGATTTCTGGTTAAATTTGTAATTCAAGAATCAACGACGCACAATGGATAACAAGATCAAACTTCACGACAAGGTATTCAGGCCCTATCTCTCCTGCAAAGAAATTGAGGAGGCCATCGATCGTCTGGCCGAAAGGGTGAACGCGGATTTCGAAGATTCAGAGGAGATCCCCATCTTCCTATGCGTCCTCAACGGCGCCATCATGTTCACGGCGGCGATGATGAGGCGGCTGCGTTTCAAGGCGGAACTCGTCTCCATCAAGCTGTCCTCCTATCAAGGAACGGCTTCCACCGGCACGGTACTCATCCCCATCGGCCTCACGGCCCCTGTCATCGGCAGGAAGGTCATCATCTTCGAGGACATCGTCGACACCGGCAATACCATCGTCGCCCTGAAGGAGATGCTGCTGTCGAAAGGTGCTAAGGAAGTGCGCATCTGCACCATGCTGATGAAACCCGAGGTCTATGCCAAGGACACGGTGCTGGACTACGTGGGCATGGAGATCCCGAATGCATTCATCGTGGGCTACGGCCTTGATTATGACGAACTTGGCCGCAATCTTCCCGACATTTACGTATTGGACGAACCGAAAGACAAACATATGAAGTATTACATTCTTTTCGGGCCTCCGGGAGCCGGCAAGGGCACCCAGGCCACAGCCATGGTTGAGAAGTACAACCTCCATCACATCAGCACCGGAGCCCTCCTGCGCAAGGAGATCGCCGCCGGCACCGAGCTCGGCCTCAAGGCCAAGAGCCTCATCGAGGCCGGCAAACTCGTCCCCGACGAGGTCGTGGAGGGTATGATAGAGTCCGAGTTCCGCACCGTCACCGGAGTGGACGGCTTCCTGCTGGACGGTTTCCCCCGCACCATCGCCCAGGCCGAGGCCCTCGACGCCATACTCGAGCGCAACGGGGATAGTGTAACCTCCATCGTCAGTATCATGATACCCGACGAGATGATCATCGAGCGCATCTCCCACCGCGCAGCCATCGAAGGCCGCGCCGACGACGCCGACGTGAGCATCATCAAGAACCGCATCGACACCTATCACAACCAGACCGAGCCGCTCATCGACTTCTACAAGAAAGCCGGTACCTACAACGAGATCGACGGCATCGGTACCATCGAGGAGGTACGCGACCGCATATTCAATCTCGTCGACAAGTTCTAGACACCACCGCCATGGTGGACGTCAGCATCATCATCGTATGCATGAACAGGCCGGACAATCTTTATCCGTGCCTGGAGAGCATCAGGCGCACGACCCTCGGGGTCATGTACGAGGTGCTGGTGGTGGCGTACATGTACGACCCGGACGGGCTGTCCGCTGCAAGGGAGGATTTCCCGTGGGTGACTTTCATCGAGAGCAATGAGACAAGGGGCTTTTCGGAGAACAACAATCTAGCCCTGAAGCGCGCCCAAGGGCGATTCTGCTTCGTGCTGAACGACGATACTGAGCTCCCCGGGCCGACCATAGAGAAGCTCGTGGAAGATTTCAGCGCGCTGCCGGAAGGGACGGCGATAGTCAGCCCGACGCTGCTGAACGCCGACGGCTCGCTGCAACTCTGCGGCCGGCCGCCCTACCCTGCCCGGCATTACGTGCTGCAGCAGTGGCATCTCTTCAGCGAACCCGTCGACAACACCTCCGGGCAGGAACCGGCGGCCGTGATCGACGGTCGGAGACTGTTCCGGACGTGGGGCATCACCGGGGCGGCTTTCCTTATCCCGACGGAACTTTTCCGCGAACTGGGATGGTTCGACGAGAGGTTCTTCTTCACTCCTGAGGACATCGCCCTCGGAACGCTCGCTTGCAACAAGGGATACAGACTGTATGTGGATACATCCGCGAAGGTCGTGCACAAATGGCGCACGACCGCTTCGCGGATCATGAGCGCCATCCGTCCCACGGCCGTGCGCGGCTCGCTGATGCATTTCTCGGGCTTCCGCAATTGGAAATACCTGCTCCTGGCCGTACCCGTCTGGCTCGCGGAGTTCGCAAAGCGGATCAAGGCCACCGTGGTGCAGTTGCTGAAGCCCAGTCCGCTTCATCGCACGGAACTGCAGACCTACAGGAACATCACGCGGAGCATCTTCACTCACAGGACACCGAAGGAGATTTTCATCAGATACTTTGATAAACTGAAGAATGGCTGAGATTCTGACGATAGTCGTTACCTACAACGGGATGAAGTGGGTCGAGCGGTGCCTGGGTTCGGTCCGGGCGTCGTCCGTGCCGTCGGACGTGATGGTGATAGACAACGCGTCTGACGACGGCACGCCCGACTGGATACGCGAACATTTCCCGGAGGTGATCCTCAGCGGAAACAGGGAGAACCTCGGTTTCGCGGCTGCCAACAACATAGGATTCCGCTTCGCCCTTTCCCACGGCTACCGATTCGTCTATCTCCTCAACCAGGACGCCTGGGTGTTCCCCGAGACTCTCGGGACGATGGTCAGGGCCTTCGAGGAAGACGCCGGCAGCGACAGAAAGATAGGCGTTCTGAGCCCGATGCAGATGGAGGCCAATCTCACCAAGATGGACGCTCAGTTCCGCAAGCATTGCGGCGCGGCCCTCGAAAAGGCCCCGGCCGAGACGGTCCGGGTGCCTTTCGTGATGGCCGCGCACTGGATGCTCTCCCGGGAATGCCTCGAAAAGGTCGGAGGATTCTCCCCCGCCTTCCCGCATTACGGGGAGGACCTGAACTTCATCCACCGCGCGGCCTGGCACGGCTTCGACGCGGCGGTCGTGAAGACCGCAAGCGCCGTGCACGACCGCGGCGGCCGCCCCAGGCCCAAGGACTACCGCATGAAACTCAAGGTCGTGACGGCCAAAGCGGCGGTGGCCGATCCCCGCTCCATGCCCGGTCCCGCACTCATGGCCCAGAGCATCAAGCTGGCGATTCACGGCGTGATACATTTCTCCACGATACCCTGGAAAGGTATCAGGGAGTTGTGGAATTCCTATGGTGATTTGAAAGGATATCGCAAGGAATCGCTCAAGCCAGGTGCATTCCTCTAGAAGATGGCCCAGTGGCGCCTGTGCCAGCGGAAGAAGAGAATCCTATAGAACAAAGTCTTGATTTTCAATGAAGTATAATTGATTCTCCGGTCACGGCAGAAGTCCCGGAGGATGTCTGTCATATGCCTGCGGTGGCGGAGAGTGAAGTTGACCAGTTTATAGAAAGGATAGGAGCGGACGCCGGAGGCGTCGAGCAACTCCTGAACGCCGCGGTACACCGCCAGGCGGGTGGAGAGCTGGAGAGGTGTGCTGCAGAAATCGTGGCTCAGGCTGCCCCGGCGCTCGGTGATACAACAGAGCGGGCGCGTGTCGGTGGCGACGCGCTTCGCGGCGAGGCCGGTCATCACGGAGAACCTGTAGTCATTGGCCATCGGGGTCTCCTCGAAACGGAAAGCCCCCTCGCGCAGGAAATCCGTCCTGAACATCTTGCCCCAGGGTTCTGAATACAGATATCGACAGCAGAACTCGCGCTTGTCCCCGTTATAGGCAGTGAAATATTCGGAACGGGAGAGATGCCGCAGGGAAGGGCTCAGGTCGTCGGAATAGGCGCTGGTTACGTTGAAATAAACTATATCAGCGTCGTCATCCTTATGCGAATCCATCAGGGTGAAAGCATCCGGAGTGAAGAAGTCGTCGCTGTCCAGGAAAAGGGTCCAGCGGCCCGAGGCCTGCCCGAGACCGACGTTGCGGGCATGGCCGGCACCGAGATGGTCCTTCAGGAAAATCAGTTCGAAACGAGGGTCCCCAAGGCCGGGATACAGGGAGAAATCGACTCTGGACGGGTCGCTGGCATCGTCCACGACTATAACCTGGATGTCCTTGCGGCGCGGGATGGAGTCCAACGCGCGCTGGAGCAGGTCGGGGATGTTCCTGGAAGGGATTATGATAGTGTACTCGGTCATGTTCTTCTACATAAACGATTGAGGAAGAATGATTTCTCTCCAGGGGTGAGGGCGAAGAGCCAGGCCGAGACGGCGACGGCGGCGGCCGTGGCGGCCAGGACGGCGGCGAGGCGCCAGCCTCCGGCCGGCACCAGCCGCCAGGCCGCCCAGGCGGCCGGCAGCGAGCACGCCGCGACCAGCGCGGCCGGCTTCAGCACCTCGCGGGCGAACGCCCGCAGGCTGAAGCCCGTCTGCCTCCCGACCACGATCAACTTGGCCAGGTCCACCAGCAGATAGACGCCCAGAAACACCCAGTAGGAAGTCTCCGGAGGGCATCCTGCTGCGAAGAGTATCCACGAGACCGGCAGCACGAGAAGTGCCAGTCCGCCAATGACGATATAGAAGCGCTTGATATCCCCCGTAGCCAGTTCAAGGGTCACTACAGGTGCGCACAGCAGGTCCACCAGGGCCACGAATACCGACAACTTGACGAACAAGGCGGAATACTCCGGCACTTTGTCCAGCCAGATGTCCAGCAACAGATCCGCCTCGAAGAGCACGGGCAGCGCAATGACCCAGACGATGAGGAAGGCGAACTTGGCTCCCTTGTTGGTCAGGGAAAAGGAACCGTCCCTGTCCCCGGAAGCATAGGTCTTGGTAATCTGGGGATTGATTGCAGTCAGGAAATTGGATACGAACTGGCGAACGATGGTCTCGATCTGCAGTGCTACACCGCGTGCGGCATTGACGCCCACCCCGAAGAAGACGTTCACCAACTGATTGACGCCGTGGGTATTGACTATGTATGCTCCTGAGCCCAGGAGGTTCCAGCCGGCAAAGCCCGTCATCTCCCGGAGCAGACTCCGGTCGAGGGACGGCTTCGTGCGGCTCTCCTCGAACTGCCGGCGGCAGTATGCTGCATATACCGACCTCACGATGAGGGCAACGGCGAGCATCAGGAGGGCGTAGAACTTCAGTTTGTCGGAAGGCGCAAGGGCTATGAGCAGTGCCACGGCGAGTTTTAACACTGCCTCCAGTATGCTGATGTACGCGAAGGCGGACATCTTCTCATGCGCTATGATGGTCGCATTGTAAGGGACGCTCAACAAACTGAGCATCAGCACTCCCATCGAGCACTGCAGTACGACCTCCGCCGCACCTTCCCTGCCTGCAGGGATGTTCATGACGTGGTGCAGATACCACAGACCGAAGGTCTCCGTGAGGACCAGCAGTATGCCGCAGAAGATGACCTGGATAACGACGCTGGTGGAGAAGATGCGGCGCAGCCGCTCCCCGTCCCCGGCGCCGAGCCCGAAGGCCATGAAGCGGCTGATGGCCGAGGCGATGGCGTTGGTGACCACGGAGAAGAGGGTCACGAAAGAGGCCACGGTGGTATAAAGGCCGTAGTCGTCCTGGCCCAGGGACTTGAGTATGACGCGGGAGGTATAGAGCCCTATGAGCAACAGCAGTACCATGCGGAAAGTCAGCAGGAGGGTGTTGCGCGCAACCCTGCTGCTGTTAGCGGACACGTCGTTCTGCTGCCTGTCCATTCCGTCAACGGGATTTTTTCGAAGCCTTGATCACCTCCGTGAAACGCTCGAAGCACTTCGTCGAGAAATCCTTGGCCTTGCGGTGCGCTTCCGGGTCGGGCGCGAGGCGCTGCATCCTGTCCAGGATGCGCGCCATCGCCACCTCCGCCTCGAAGGTGAGGGCGCTGGCGTCCGGCTCGCCGATGCGGGCTTCAGCCAGAGGCTTGCGCCCGCGCGGCGGCTCCAGCGCCAGCGTGATGTCCACCATCCTGTCCTGCTTCCCCAGGGCCTCGAGCATTCCCGGGATGCGGTTTTCGTAATTGAGCGTCACGAAGGGGACGTCGTTGTTGATGGCGAATACTATGGAATGGTATCGGGCTCCGACGACGCACTTCGAGCCGGCGATGACGGCCTGGTGGCACTCGGAAGGATAGGTGTCCGGAAGGACCACCACCCTGTCGTCCGCCACCTCGGCGGCGATGTCTCTGAAGAAGGCCATGTCCGTCGATGCGTAATCCTTGCCGCAGAACAACTGCGGGAGCATCACTATCCTGCATCCGGGGAACTGGTCCAGAATGCGCCGGGCGAGTTCCGTGAAGAAGAGTTTGACCTGATAGGGAGTGGAATGTCCCTTGAAATCAAATGCGTTCTTTATGAGATAATTGGGCACAAGCACGATGTACTCTTCCCCTATCGTGTCCGTCACCTCCTGGGGCAGCTGCACCATAGGGGAATAAAGGAACGAGATGTCAAGGGTCTTCTCATACTTCACGCCCAGCGAATCGGCGATGAGGCAGGACTCGGGGTCGCGCAAGGAGACGAAGTCAGCCTTGCGCAATGCCTTGCGGGACAGGATGTTGAAACGCCTGTGCTCGGGATTGTCCTCCGGGAAAGGGCCGATGGAACGGCCGTAGTACGCGACCCTGCGGCCGGCGTACTCGGCTATGGACACGAAGAAGAGATGGTCCCAGTCGTAGCGCGCCCCGAGGCTCTTGTCCCCGGGTGAGGAGATGATCCAGTCCGCCTTGCGGCAGCGCTTCACGATGTCACGGGCGACGGGATTGAACAGCCACATGAAGCGCATGTGCCAGATGAGGCGCTTGAGGTAGGTGTTCTGATAGCGCTCGGTGACCGGAAGATTGGTGTAAGTCAGCCTCGGATCGTCCACGCGGCACTCGTCCACGGCCTCCTGCGGCCTGCCGGTGAAAAGCACCTCTATGCTGCAGTCCGGGAAATGCTGCAGCAGGGCATACACGAGCGCCTTGTGGGTGGCCTCGTCGCCCCGGTTGAACATGGGCTGGTTGATCAGCAGGAATCTCATGGAAACACTCTCGTCTTGGTTGTTTCAAAGGTACAAAGTTTTTTGCGAACTTCGATAAAATCGTTATATTTGTAACGCAATGCGGGATTAGCACATCGGTAGTGCATTGGCT
>Ga0310786_10009658_pt1 | contig 12208 bp, 11 predicted proteins | sample AusTroGonzalo_MG_FD_203881 | JGI IMG/M metagenome (GOLD analysis project Ga0310786, IMG submission 203881) | Bovine rumen microbial communities from tropical cattle in Woodstock, Queensland, Australia - Gonzalo_03 (v2) (version 2) | ecosystem: Host-associated > Mammals > Digestive system >...
TTCCCAAACACAAAAGAAGGATCAAGAGGGCGGCCAGCGGCAGATTCCCGAAAGATGCTTAATGGAATCTGCTGGATCATGCGTAGCGGAGCAGCTTGGAGAGATCTATAAACAGATTGGAGAATGAGCCATGAACGGAGAGAAATTCACGCTGGAGTTTTACACCAAAGGTTTCTTCGGCTACGGAAAAGATGGAGAATTCCGGCAATGGAGTTTTGCACACTTTGCCGGACTCATTGCTCTTGCGGCCGGCATCCTGCCGCTGGTGTTCTTCGGTTCCGAAATACGGAGCCAGGTCTGGGAACCAAAGCTGCGGTGCGCCCTGGCGATGCTGATGATGCTGGTTGAATTCGGGTTTCTCTGGCGCCTGCTTTACGTCGGGCCTGAAACCCATGAAAGAAAAACCTTGATGATGCGCCTGCCGCTTCAGGTCTGCCAGTGGACCGCGTTTCTGGTTATTCCCATGCTGTTTCTCAGATCAAAACTGCTGCTGAGTATGGTATTCTACCTGTCACTGACCTGCGGGATGATTGCGCTTCTCTTTCCTGCGGTGATTACCGCTACGGGCCCGTCCTACCTCCGGTATTATCTGTTCTGGGGCGAACACATCCTGCCGATCTGGAGCGTTTTCTACCTGATTTTTGTTCATGGGATCCGCCCATCCCCCATCGGCATCCTCCTGATGTTCTGCATGCTGTTCTTCATGACGCCTTTCGCCTTATACTTCAATAAACGCTATGACGACTGCAACTTTCTCTACCTTAAGCCTGAAAAGTTTTCCATGCTGAAAAAATACGATCAGAAAGGTTCCCTGCCAAAACTGATGTGTTTATACGGCGCCGTTGTCGCTGTCCTTTGTCTGATTGTACAGAGCATCTATCAGCTGATCCTGTCCGCCTTATAAGACAGGAGTCATATCAAAAAGCCCTTCAACATGACCGCCCGGGCATAGATGTTCATATTCAGGTTTTTTGAACGCTGTCTCCGGATTCCCCTTCAGCCTGATTCTCACGTCCGTCGGTTTCTTCAAACAGAATTTCTCTGTATTGTTTGTCACGCAGTTTTTCAGAGATCTTCCTTGTTTTGAACGCCAGCAAAAAATCACTGATTCCGACATAAATGAAGATTATGCCAAAAATTGTAATCGAAACGTCCGCCTTAACAAGAAGCAGCACCCCCAAAATGACAGATAGAAGATGAATTACGATAGAAGCTGCTTTATGACCTTCTGATACCGAAACGACCTGATGAAGCGGGCGCGTGTATCTTTTCGTCTGTTCCTGTAACCCGTTCTCAAGATCCCCCGATTTTTTGATCCTGGAAAAGGCCGTCCTGGCTTTTCCCTCCAGCGTAGCAAGAATATCCTGCGCATGGCTCAGCCCCAGTATGCTCATCAGATTGACGATACCGTTGATAATGATCAGCAGCGCAAGTAAAAGCCGGAAAGAAGCGGATAACTCCTCCGGAAAAAAATACAGCAGTCCTCCTGCGGCCAGCAGGATCAGCGCCGGAAGAAAACGGGCAAAAGGTTCCTTCACGCTGATTTTCGTGATGATCAGTGTTCCGGCCGCCAACATCATGGTAATCGCAATAGCGCGTCCCATCCCTTCCACCGTTTTGCCGGGATTCACCAGAAACAGGATTCCGTCCACCACAAGGGCGATTGCTAAAATCAGACGGTTTCGCGAAATCCGTTCAACCATAAGCGCTGTCTTTTCGATATCAAACGTAATTTTCTTCATGTTCCTGCCACTTCTTCAATAATGATAAGCATTCCTCTCCCGGGCATAATCGGTCTTGTGGCTGGGCTGGTTTACAGATCTCTGCTTTTTCTGCCGGGTATGCCCGTTCAAACAGAATTCATCATACCACAGAACCGGAAAAACGAAAAGAAAAACAATAATCGTGGACACATTCCCGCCGTCGTGGTAACATGACAGAAGCATTCCGACTGAAACGGATCACGGAGGAATCTTTATGGATGATCTGCAAAACTTTTCTACCGAAAACCGGCTTTCGTTTGCCTCAGACTATATGGAAGGCGCGCATCCCCGTATTCTGGAACGCCTGCAGCAGACAAATCTCCTGAAAACCGCCGGATACGGTCTGGACACCTTCTCGGAATCCGCCCGTGCGAAAATCCGGACGTGCTGCGCCGCTCCGGATGCGGATATCTTCTTTCTCGTCGGCGGTACGCAGACCAATGCTGTCATGATCGATGCGTTTCTCCGCCCGTGGCAGGGAGTGATTGCTGCCGCCAGCGGTCATATCGCCGTTCATGAAGCCGGCGCCGTCGAATTCGGAGGCCATAAAGTTCTTACCCTGCCCCAGACGGACGGGAAGCTCACAGCCGCCGGTATTGACGCCTGCCTTTCCGCCTGGCAGCAGGATGAAAACCGGGACCATATGGTCATGCCTGGCCTTGTCTATCTTTCCCAGCCGACGGAATTCGGAACCCTTTATTCCCGGGACGAACTGGCGCAGATCAGCCGTGTCTGTCACGATTTCGGCATTTCGCTTTATGTGGACGGTGCAAGGCTGGCGTATGCCCTTGCCTGTCCGGAAAACGATGTAACCCTTCCGGACCTGGCTGAATACTGTGATGCGTTTTATATCGGCGGAACGAAATGCGGCGCACTCTTCGGGGAAGCGGTTGTCATCCCTGAACATGACGCCCTTCCGCACCTCTTTACAATCATGAAACAGCACGGCGCCCTTCTGGCCAAGGGGCGGATCGCCGGAATCCAGTTTGATACGCTCTTCACAGACGGCCTGTATTCGGAGATCGGCAGGATTGCCATTGTCGCCGCGACCAGAATCCGCGCTGCCATGCTGGAAAAAGGGTATCGCCTGGCTTTCCCGTCCCCGACCAATCAGCTCTTTCCTTTCCTTGAAAACAGACAGGCAGAGCGCCTGTCTGAGAAAGTGGATATGAGTTTCTGGGAAAGAGTCAATGAGGATCATGTAATCATGCGTATCGCCACCAGCTGGGCAACCCGCGATGAGGACGTAGCACGGCTGATTGATCTGCTCTAATTCAGTTCCTCCCAAGCCTCCTTCAGCCCGTCGATAATCGACAGATGCTGCGGGCAGGCTGCCTCACAGGCACCGCAGGCCACACACTTGTCCGCGCCTTTATTGTTCCTGATAATCATATTAAAGTCCCAGTCGCTCTTCGGATCGGCCCCGTACAGTGAGTATTTATTCCACGCGGAGAAGATACCCGGAATATCCACTCCGTTCGGGCAGGGCATACAGTACCGGCAGCCTGTGCAGCCGATCTTCGTCCGGCTGATGTAGGCATCCCGTACGTCATCGATCAACTTCATTTCTTCTTCCGTCATGATTCCCTTATCAACTGAGTCAAAAATCCTCAGGTTGTCGGCAATCTGTACCGCTTCATTGCAGCCGGACAGCACTACGGATACCTCCGGATGGTTGCACAGCCAGCGAAAAGCCCATTCCACCGGGGACCGCTTCACAGGGAATGCGTCGTACAACGCCTGCACGTTTACCGGCGCCTTGGCCAGCCGCCCGCCCAGCAGGCCTTCCATGATCACCACCGGAATCCCCAGGCTGCCGGCCAGTTCAAGGCCTTTAGTCCCGGCCTGGTTATTAATATCCATGAAGTTATACTGGATCTGAACCATGTCCCAGTCCCAATCCTTCAGTATAAACTCAAAATCGTCATACGGACCGTGGAAGGAAAAACACTTGTAGCGGATCTTCCCGGCTTTTTTCATATCGTTAAAAAATTCCGGCGCGCCGATGGATTGGAAGTACTCCCATTTTTCCTTATTGATTCCGTGCATCAGATAAAAGTCGATATGGTCCGTCTGCAGTTTCTTCAGTTCGCTCTCCAGCAGCGCCTCCATCTCTTCACGATTATGGACATGCTCCATGGGCATCTTTGTCGCGATTGTCACCCGGTCCCGGTAACCGTCCCGCAGCGCCTTGCCCAACACTGTCTCCGAGGTCTTGTCCAGATAAACGTAGGCTGTGTCAAGATACGTCACACCCCCGTCTATTGCCTGCCGGATCAGTCTGATTGCCTTCTGCTCGTCGATCGTGCTGTCCCCGGAAGCCTCTCCGTTGAATCGCATACATCCCAGGCCGAAGGCGGATGCCTCTATGCCCAGTTTCCCCATCGTACGGTATTTCATGCGGTGCTCCTTTCATTCCAGCCTTCCGGCCTGTGTTCTTTCCCTTTGTATTGATGATAGTAAGCCTTAGAGTTGTCTTCAAGTCAAGCCCTTTGAAAAAACTCCGGGGCTGATCCTCGGAGTTTTTTCATTTGGGGACAATCGGAAAACCTTCCGATTATTTTCCGGATATGGTAATTCCCTCGAATGCAATATACGGCAGACTCACATTCCCGTCCTTCATCACATCGCTGCTGATTCCCCGGATCTGCTTCAGCATCTCCGGCACACACCCGCTGATCATTGTCTCGGACAGCGCACCCGCAATTTTACCGTTCTCGATCAGGAAGCTGTTCTTTGCCACGCCGGAAAACTCTCCGCTCGGCGCGGGCTGCCCGCCGGAGAAACGCATGACGAGGATACCCCGTTCGATCTCCCCAATCAACTGCTCCAGCGTTTTCTTTCCGGGTGCGATCATCATGTTGCCGCTCTGGTTCCCGGCCCGTCTGCCGCCGGTTTTGTTGGCACCGTACTGGCTCAGCGCAAAGCTCGTCAGCTTTCCGTTCCGGATCAGGTCATAGTTCTCCGCCGGATATCCTTCACCCGTATAGCGTTCTCCGATCACCACGTCCTCACTGAAGGGCTCAAAGGCCAGAGAGAAAGCAGGATCCGCCACTTCCTGCCCCAGCCGGTCCTTCCAGATGCTGGTCCCGTCAATCAGGCTCATATCGCCGGCAAAGCTGCCCATCACCGTTTCAATCACGATCTCCGCCAGGGCCATCGGCGCCAGGACAGCCGGACCGATAAACTTGCCTTCCAGCTGCATCGGATCCAGCTGCTGTTCCACTGCCGTCAGTTCCCGCTCAATCAGCGCGCATTCGATAACCGGTTTGTCCAGCGTCTTCAGCGTAACGTCACTCCCGTAGAAGGAAGAACTCTTCTCTCCCTCATGGGCGGAATACATCAGCCCGAAGGAATAGCATCCGGAGCGGGTCCGGTAGCAAACGTCGTTCGTGGACATAAAAACCGTTCTCGCCGCGTCATGCTCGGTGATCATCTGTTCCATGAGGATCTTCGGATGTTTCTCCCGAATCGTTTCCAACAGTTCTTTTGTGCGCATGAACAGGCGATCCGTGTCGCATTCCGGTGCGCCTTCTTCAAAGCTTTCATCAACCGGTCCCCGGGCGAACTCCCAGGCCGGGTCTGCCATTCCGCTGTCGCTCGCGGCAACGGCATCCGCCACGGCCGCCTTCACCGAGTCCTCGTCAAAACGGTTGATCTGCACCGTGCCCTTGCGCTGTTCCTTCAGCACCGTGATCACGATGTTCCGGTTAAACAGCGTCCGCATCAGGGAGAACTGTCCCCCATCCACGTTAAACTCTTTCTTTTCGCTTTCGCTGACCGTGCACTGGGCATAGTCCGCGCCCAGTTTCTTCGCTTCCGCCAGGATCGTTTTCGCAATCGCGTTCATTCTTTCCATCTCAGCGGCCTCCAATCTTCACTTTGCAGCGCAGGGCCGGTCCGCCCATACCGACCGGCATCGGCTGTTTCTTTCCGCAGAAGCCCGAACTGCACCAGACAATCTCATCGCCGACCATATCCACCGTCTTCAGCATGTCAAACGCTACACCGGAGATCGTCGTATCCAGCAGGGCCTTTCCGAGTTTTCCGCCTTTTATTTCATAACCCATCGTCACACCGAACATGAATTCGCCCGTTGTATCCGCCTGTCCGTTTCCGGATTCGATCAGGTAATACCCATCGTCAATCGAACTGATCATATCCGCCAGTTTGTCGCTGCCGGGATGCACCGCCGTATTCCGCATCCGGATAAGCGGTTCGTCCGAGAACATCCAGGCCCGCGCGTTTCCGCCCGGTTGCATGCCGAAATGCTGCGCGCTTTCCCGGCTGTTCATGTAGCCGGTCAGGATGCCGTCCCGGATCAGCGTCACATCCTTCGCTTCAGTGCCCTCATCGTCCACAAACACCGGCAGCGGGCACACCTCGCCGAAAGCATCATGCGCAAAGTCCGTCAACGTCACAAGGTCGCTCGCGACCCGTTTGTTCAGGTTGTGAGCGGCCACGCTTCCGCCCAGCACAAGGTCAGCCTCCACCGTATGCCCGACCGCCTCGTGGCTCAGCATCCCTGTCATCATCCCTCCGAGAATCACGGTCTTCTCGCCCGCGTCGGCATAGACGCCTTCCCGCTTCTGCATCAGCTGTTCATACAGCCTGTCAATTCCGTTTTGCAGTGCAGAAGGATCGGTAAAGTTCACGTCAAAGGTTCCGCTCCCGCCAAAGGATTTAAACAATTCCACGGGAGCGCCTGCCGGCGTTTCCGCGGAGAGAAAAACGTAAATATACGATCGCGGGGAAAGGATATGAGCGTCCATGCCGTCCGAGACCTTCAGCAGTTTCTCCATGGAATCCTCGGTTGCAATCACCTTCCGGCTGGTCAGCTTTGGACAGTGAGCGGCAACATACGCATCAATCTCCCGGGCAAAGTCCACATAGACCTTCTGGCCCGGTTCGCTGAACATTTCCATTTCGAACGGTGCCCTGCCGGCAATTGGCGGAAAAGTGGGTTTTCCGTTCCCGGCGTGCCGGTCCATGAATTCGGCGTTTTCTGTCGCCGCCTTCAACACGGTAGCCGCTGCTTCCTTCGTGTACTCGGCCATCGAGGAGAACCCCCACACGCCGTTCCGGTAAACCCGGGCGGAAACGCCGCTTACGTCGGAACGCACGTTGGCCACCACGTCGCCGGAAAGCAGGATGACTCTGCGGTTCCTGTTGTTCTGTCCCCGCAGTTCCGTATGCACCCCCGGTGCAAACAAAGCTTTCTGTTCCTTCAGCAGATCCTGCAGCATTCTTTTATCCCTCCTGTTCCCTGATTTCATTCAGATCATACGGTGTTGTCTGGTAGACCATATAGTTCAGCCAATTTGCATACAGCAGATTCGCGTGGCTTCGCCAGGTCACCATCGGTTCCCTGGTATCGTCGTCGTCCGGATAGTAGTTCTTCGGCACCTCAATCGGCAGGCCGGCGTTCTTGTCCCGCAGGTATTCCTTCTCCAATGTCCGGGGATCGTACTCGCTGTGTCCCATAACGAATACCTGGCGCCCGTTCTCAGTAATCGTCGCGTACACGCCGGCTTCATCGGAAGATGCCAGAATCTTCAGCGCCGGGCAGTGCTCAATATCCTTTCGCAGGACGGTGGTATGCCTGCTGTGCGGCGCCATAAACACATCGTCAAAGCCCCGGAGCAGGATATAATTCTTTCGTTCCGCGTGGTGCGGAAACACGCCAAACAGTTTCTTCTCCAACGGCTGCTTCGGGATTCCGAAATGATAATACAGCGCCGCCTGCGCACCCCAGCAGATATGGAAAGTCGAATGAACATGACTTTTGCTCCATTCCATGATTCCGCACAGCTCGTCCCAATATTCCACCTCTTCGAAGGGCAGATGCTCCACCGGCGCCCCGGTGATAATCATCCCGTCAAAGTTCTGATGGCTGATTTCCGGAAACGTCTTGTAAAAGGCTGTCAGATGCTCGGCCGATGTATTCTTCGATACATGGCTCTGCATCTTCACAAGCTCCGTTTCCACCTGCAGCGACGTATTCCCCAGCAGGCGCAGCAGCTGCGTTTCCGTATCGATCTTGGTCGGCATCAGATTTACAATGGCAATCCGGAGCGGACGGATGTCCTGGGTTGTCGCTCTGGTTTCCGTCATGACAAAGATGTTTTCCTCTGTCAGTGTTCTGTACGCCGGCAGTTCATTGGAAATCTTGATCGGCATGGTATGTCAAATCCTCTCCCTGAATTACTCTTGATCCCGGACAGCGTCGGATAAGCTCCGAGCGGCCGTTCAAAGACGGTCACGCTCTTTCCAGTTCTTCGAACTTGTCCCTGAAAATCTCGTGAACCTGCTTCCGCAGCTGCTGGTCCGATACGGCGTTGGTCTGCCTGTGCATGCTTCCCTTACCTGATATAAACACGTCCCGGAAACCGCTTTAAAAAACCGTCAGGCCGGAATCGGGCAGGAAAATGCTCGTTTTATTGTATCATATTCCGCGGAAATGGTACACACAAAAAACTCCCCCCGGCAACACCGAAGGGAGTACGTCAATACCATAGGGTTATTCCGTCACATGAATTTTGAAAACAGCCTCTTTCCCGTCGCGGGATGTGACCGTAAGGCGCGTGTCTCCGGGAGCTTTTCCGGTCAGCATGCCTTTTTCATCGACTGAGACAACGGATTCATCCAGGCTCTTCCATGTGAACAGCCCCGTTCCGGTCAGCGGAAGCTTATACGTCTCACCGACATACATCTGCCAGTCCGGTGTGTTCTCATCCTTCTTCGGAACTCTCACCATATAGCCGTATGCCTCCTCGTCCGGCAGTTCGGACAAGATGAACGGCATATAGGTATAGGGCATATGATTCCGGATGATCCCGGCGTCGACCGGTTTCCGGACATAAGGCTTGAACGTATAGGCGTCCGGAAGGAAATTCGTATCCGAATCATATTCGCAGTCGCGGAAATGCTCATACAACTTCAGGAACCGGGCATACTGCTCCGGATGCCGCAGCTGCATGTCCATCCTGTCGTACCAGATGACTTTTCCCGTCTTGTCCAGGTTCGGGCCCACCGGTACCTGAGGCACCACATCCTCGTTGCTGTTGAAGCTGAACATCTTCATTCCTTTGCCGGTCAACCCATTCCTGATATAGTTCGGCGTCGCGTAGGAATAGCAGAAGATGGCGTTGTTTTCCGCCAGGTCCGTGCTGCTGATGCCGACCAGGGAAGCACAGGAGGCACCGTAGCTGTGTCCCGTAATAAAGAGAATGGTATTCTCTTTCGTCAGGTTCTGTGCCTTGCAGTACGCCCGCAATTCGTTTGAGGCATTGATGCCCGCCTCATGAAATCCACCCGGCTCCGCCTTCAGGTCGGAGATGAAGTCCGCGAAGGATGAACTGCCGCGGTAGACGGCGGCAACGACGTATTTCCCGTTGACGGTCTCGATGCTTCGTCCGAACGCCATAGCCGGATGATTGATTTTCTGCGCAGTCTCGAAATAGTGGTGCATGATGTTCGTGAATCCGAGCCTGTCCAGGCTGTATTCAATCAGGCTCCACGCGTGCTTCCCGACAGAAGATTCGATGTTGGTCGCCAGGATCAGACCCATCACGGCAATGTTGATATTCGGTTCATCATTGGGATTCTCCGGATTGAAATCATCCAGATTCCATTCGGCCTGAATATCAGGCGACAGATCATGGAGAAAAGGCATCCTGATTTTCACAGCCCTGGAAGGCTGGGCAATTTCCTGAACTGTTTCGTGCACAGTCTCCTGCACGTTTTCCTGCAGGGTCTGCAGTTCCTGCAGGATCGGCAGCGCCGCCCGGTTCTTTTCCACATCCTCCTGGATTGCGCCGGCCAGATCCTTCAAAACAGAAATCGTACGGCTGATCATAGGCTTATTTCCTTTCCCCGGTTTCTCAGAAGGTGATAACCTCAGGCTCCGCCGTCGTGAAGGAACAGAAGGTCGCGGTGGCGTTCTTCATCTGGAGCATCACCATGCTGTCGTCGTCCGCGCTGTACATCTCCTTCAGGACGGGCATCCTGTCCAGCATCTTGACCTTCAGGTCATGATTGTCAACTTCCTCCAGTTCCGTTTCAATCCGCAGCCAGCTGCCGTTGTTCAGGCTCGCGCAGATCTCCGCGGCGGGATTTTCCTTAAGCTGCTTGACAACGGCCTTGCCCTTCCCGGTCTGGATATACAGCTTGCCGTCGTCCAGCAGGATCGTACCGAAAGGCCGGACCCGCGGTTTTGTCCCGTCAACGGTGGCGAGGAAGTACGTCCCGGCGTCGTTCAGATAATAGAACACCTTGTCGATGCCTTTCGCTTCCACTCTCTTCTCAAGCTCCATGAGCATGATGGCGGCGTTCGCCTGCAGATAGGCAGCCAGGTCCGCCAGGGACAGACCAAGTTCCCTGTTCATAAAGTTTTCGGCAACCAGCAGGTCGGCCACCTTGACGCCCAGGTTGATGAAACCCAGCTCAACTTCCCCGCCGATGGCGACAACCGCAGGCTCATCTTTCCCTTCCGGAACCACCATAATCGTGTCGGGAATGCCGTTGTGGTCCATATCATGCAGGTAGAAGTTAAATTCGCCGCTGCCGTTCAGATCCACAGCGATAGTGTCAATCTTGTGGCCGAGCTGCTCGCAGGAGAAGGCCACATCCGCCTTGCCGTCACCGTCCAGGTCCAGCGCGATTTCCTTCCAGCCGCTGGGGACGAGCATCTTGCTGAGTTCCGGGTCCTTCTTGATCCGGCGCTTTGCTTCATGAACATTGATTCTCTTGACTTCCATCGTTTGTTTCTCCTTTATTATTTTTCTTCTTCTTTCTTGTCTTTCTTGAACTTGCTCTTGACGCCTTCCCATTCGGCGTTCAGCTTTGCCTTTTTCTCTTCTTTCTTTTCCTTGCGTTCTTCCTTCTTTTCGTTGCGGAGCTCCTGGCGGGCCTGTCTGGCCATCTCCTCCTGCATCTTCTGGGCTTCGTCTACTTCCGCGGCGACCGCAGCAGCATCAAAGCGGGCGATCACGGTGTCAAATTTGATGAACCGCCGGTCCAGGGTTTCTTCATTCTCTTCAAACGCCAGACCGATGATCGCGACCTCGCCGTCTTCCATCTTGCCGGTGATCTGCTCCAGCATGGAGGCGTTCAGCAGGGCGTCGTCCGTGTCCACCGTGGAGCCGATCAGCAGGCCGAGGCTGCCGCCGAGCAGGACGCCGATGGGGCCGCCGAGGATGCCGACCAGGGCGCCGATCAGGCCGCCTTTAGCGGTGTCGTCGCTGGTGTTGGATCCGGTGTCAAAGCCGTCCAGAACCTTCACCGAACCGTTTTCCTTTTTCACCAGGCAAGCCGCCGCAACATAGGAATTTTCACTGCCGGGGGTCTGCTTCAGTTCGGTAAGCGCCTGATACGCTTCGCTCTCCACTTTGAAAAGGCTGACCACGATGTTTTGTTTCTGTGCCATTGTTACATGACTCCTTTCTGTTTGGTTGGATGTTTAACTTTTGTTATTTTATCATACAACGGACAGATTCAGCAAGAACAAATTGAAACGCCGTGTCTCTCCGCTGCGTTTTCCCGGTAGGCTTTTACTCAATCTTATCCAGCGCGTTTTGCAGCGCTTCGATAAAAGCATTGGAGGTAATGGTCGCGCCGGACACTTGATCCACCATGGCGGATTTCCGTTCCATCGCCTGTGCGACGAGCTTTTCCAGCGCCACGTCGCCGATGCCGGCGGTCTCGTTGTGTTCAACGACTCTGATGTTGACGATCTGCCCGCCGAAGGTGATCACTTCCACCCGGATTGCCCCGCCCATGCCGTTGTCGGAGGAGCCTTTATAGTTGACGGCCCCGGCCGTACCGTTGGGATCGCTCTTGCTTGTGGTTATTTCTTCCGCTTCGATCTTCTCCCCGGCGGCAAGTTTGCGAAGCTCTTCCTGTTTCTGGCTGTTCATCATCATTGCGGTGGAACCGCCGCGCTGGTCAAAGTAGTGGATGCTGTCGGTTTTTGTCAGATCGTTGGTTTCCATCCCGGCATATTCGGCCTTCAGGGATGTGTCGGCTGTAGCGATGCCGTTCCCATCCACAGAGGCAGCGCCGCGTCCGGCGATGTAGCCGGTGGTAATCACGCGGCCCAGGCCGTGCACATGCATGCCCCCCGCGCTCTCGCCCGCGGCAAACAGGCCGGGAATCGGGTTTCCGTCCAGATCCAGCACCTGCATGTTGCCATCCACCCGCAGGCCGGCCAGCGTATCATGCAGATTCGGGGTGGCCCATACCGCGTAGAAAGGGCCCTTCTCGATCTTGTATTCCAGCGTCGTGCGTCCCCAGTCTTCATCATTCCCGCTTTCCACCGCCGCGTTGAAGCGCTCGATGGTCTTTTTCAGGATATCGGGATCCATTTTAATGTTATCGTAGTATTTGTTGACGACCTTCTCCGCCAGTTCCTCGATCGTATCGGCCTTGAAAGCGTAACCGTATTC
>Ga0310786_10009659_pt1 | contig 12207 bp, 23 predicted proteins | sample AusTroGonzalo_MG_FD_203881 | JGI IMG/M metagenome (GOLD analysis project Ga0310786, IMG submission 203881) | Bovine rumen microbial communities from tropical cattle in Woodstock, Queensland, Australia - Gonzalo_03 (v2) (version 2) | ecosystem: Host-associated > Mammals > Digestive system >...
GTTCCTTTGGTAGTCCGCATACACCTCAACGCCGTCGGAAATCTCGCCTTTGCTGCTGAGAGCACGGCGCAGCAGTCTATTGACATTGTTGTTGAAATCCCCCTTTGAGCATTCCGTATAGTCCACAAGCAAGTACCTCTTTATCAGTTCAAGCAAGGTGGTCTTTCCGCACCCATTCTCCCCCACGATGATGTTCACTCCCTCCTTGAAGACATACTCCTTGCCGTTCTTGAAGTTCTTCAAGTTGGGCAGATACCCTATTGGGGAATTGGTGTTATCAGTTATTACTACTCTCTCTACCATGATTATTTGTGCTCAAATTTGTCGCAAGGAAGGTTGTATTTGTTGACAGCCTTGTAGCATGGCCTCCCCTCTTTTGTTGTGCGCTTGAACAGCAGTTCACACACATTCGTTTCAAACCACGCAGAGTTTGAGGAAAACCCCTTGACATAATGCTTGCAATCCTTGCACCGATATTCTCCTTCGACTAAAGCAACAATAGGTTGACCTTCTTTTCTATCAAAGCAGATAATTCTTGCCTTATGCCCATCCCTTGTGCAGACTGGTGCGCCTTGTCTGGCGGCTTCAAGATTAAATCGTTTCATTGTTATTGGTTTCAGTTAATTTTATAAATAGTTCCATCTTTGCTTTATCCAAGCACTCCCTACAGTAGGGATGGCTGGGGATGTCTGGGTCGAAAACGGGGTAAAAAGCCACCGCTTGCTTTCCGCAGATGCAACACTTTTGGTCACTCGCTTTCATAGATTTCATTTAATTGAATTGTTTTCATTTTCTTCGCCTACCTGAGTATACGGATGGGCATTTGCTCGGCATCCGGGAATTGCCAGTCTATCCATGCGGAGACGATGCGCTCGCAGAGTTGTCCGCCGACACGGCGCTGGTAGGCTACAGTGGAGCGTGGGATGTGGTATGCCCTTTTGTTCTGCTCTATCCGCCTGTCGATATCGCCACCTATATGCTGCAGGTAACCGGAAACGATGGACATGATGAGTGCCGTCATGCGTTGAAAATCCTTTGCCGGCATGATGAACATGGAACAGGGGTGCAGGTACTGTGACTCCAGGGCGCGGTGCCATGCCGGGGCGAAGAGCGGGCGTGTCTTCTCGATGATACGGGTGGCGATATCCAGGTCTTCGACATTGCAGCAGGCTGCATAGTGTTTCCGCATGGGACGTTTCAGGTCGATGTTTTCCGACACGCAGCAGCCATGTGAGCGGATGACGGATGCCAGGTCGGGCACCATGTCCATCCAGGCGAAGTATTTCCGGTAGCCGCAGAAGCCGACGATGGAGGGCAGGTCATCGCGCTGTGCGACACGGTGCATCATGAGCAGTTCGGAGAAGAACGAGCCGGGCACGCCGTAGAGGGTATCGCCACCATCACGCCCATCTACCACCTCGTATACAGGGTCGGTGACCGGGCGTCTGAAGTCCTTGTGAGCGCAGATAAAGATGCGTGCGTCCTGTTGTTTCGGCGGCTTCACCTCTCCCCCACCGAGGACGTATCCTTCGCTGGGTTTCCAGAGGTCGGCATATTTGTCGAGCCACTTGATCTGTGCGTCGAGGTTGTTGCGGTGCCAGGAGCCGGCCTGGTAGTGGTGCATCAACGGGCGTATGTCGATGCGCTTGCCGTGGGTTTCCGGTTTGTTCTTGCGGATGTCCTCCAGGAACGAGGCGCCCGTGTCGTACCAGTTTGCCGGGTTGTTGTATGGTCCACCTTGCAGTGCGAAGGAACGCTTTGGGTCGAAGAACCGTATGCCGGCAGCCTTGCAGAGCGGTGTGTTTATCCAGAGGAGCATGGGCACCAGCCGGTCGATGTGCGCCGGGTTGTTGGAGCGCTGCCATGTCTGGACGTGTCCGCAAGCAAATTCATCGGGCATGAACATGAAGTCGATGTCGGCACGGATGAGGATGTCGGAGTCGAGCAGCAGGAAGCCATCCTTGAGGACGTTATCCATCAGGTACTGCACCGACATCATGTGTTTTGCCGACCCGAACTCACCGCCACGCACGCAGCCCTGCTTGAATGACCGGTTGGGGTATTTCACCAGCTCGCGCTTGAAGTCGATGTGCTGTGCACGGGTGTTGTCGATGACAGTGACGCCGGGCATCGGTTTGACGAAGGGGCGTGCGTCGGAATTGTCGAAGACGATTACCTGGTAGTCTTCGCCCCCGTGTTTGCGGAGCGAGAGGATGGCGGCCTCTGTCAGCTCCGGGGTGTTGTAATGTACTATTGCTACGTTTCGTTTCATTGTGTTGTTGTTAGATATTCTCTGCATCGGAAGCCTTTTCGCGGCTCGAAATCCTCGAAGGAGTGGGCGACGAAGTGGGCCTTTTTGTTGCACCATCCGGCCATATCCTTTTGCCATTGCGGTATGGTGTGCCCTGTGTTGTCGGGGTCACGGAAGGGTTGCGCGTAGGCGTAGACCTGATTGCCGTGGTGAGTGGCCCTGACCTGTCGCATACGGTGCCACCAGTGGTTTACCCTGTCGTATGACTCCCAGAAATTGTCGGTGAGCATGGTGTAGAGGAAGAACTCTCCCGTAAACCCGTATTTACTAATCATGTCCATTGCCCGGTCGCAGTCGTCGATCTGTTTTCTGGTGTCGCATCCGAAGCGTATGCGGTTATGGTCGAGCCATCGCACCTGTGCCAGGAGGCGTGCGAAGTCGTCGGTGACGAGACGTGCGTCGAGCGCCTGGTTGAAGTCGACACGATAGCGCCGGTCGATGATCTTCTGCAGCTGGAATTTGGCATAGTCGCCAGCCGCCAGGATGTTGTTGTCCATCAGCACGAGTTTGTGGCGTCCTTCGATGGCTATTTCATCGACATCCATGTAGGGTCGAATCTTCCCTTCCTTGCGTGGCACGACACACCACGGGCATCGGTTCGGGCATCCGCGGGTGAGGAAACCGTAGGCGGTGTCGCCCGGCACAGACGGGTAGATGGAGTAGTCGGGCTGGAGGCGGTCTACCTCATCGGGCAGTCGGCTGGTGATATCGTATCCTGTGCCACCCTTAACCACCTTGCCGGCATTCCAGGGGTAATTGGCGTCGGGTGTGAAGTTGAAGATCTTCGACACGTAGACGATATCGTATCGGGTGAAGGGCAGCGGCGTGGCCCACTCCACCGTGTCGCCCTGCTGTCGGTGGTAGCGGGCGATCTTTCCCAGTGCGATATTGGGGTAGATGGTGGCTCCCCATTTCTTTTTCTTGGCGTGTCCGTCGACGTCGAATAATCCTATGTGCATGGTGTGTTGTCTTGTTGTGCCATCCGTGCCCGTCGGGTTATCCATGCTTTCAGGGCACGTTCGCGGCATGCTTTTTTGTGTGTGCGGTAGTATTCGCGCATGGCGGCGACCTGCTTTGCACGCTGTTCGGGAGTGGTGGTGTGGCCGGGTTTGAATTCCTTTTCGGGATTGGCGTGATGCCCCTTGCGGAAGCCGCCGGGGAATCCCTTACGGCGTGCGGACATATGTGCCCATTGCCGGCGCTCCTCCCAGATATTGGCGAGCCATGTGGGGTCTTTCTGTATGCCCAGTTCATGCGCTTTGCGTATGGCTGTGCGCTGTGACACGCCAAGGTATTCGGCCACCTCGCTGTTGAGCGTGGTTGGGAAGAGCCGCCGCAGGTCGTCGATCATCTGCGAAGACCAGTGTACGCACCGTGTGCCGTTGCGGATTTCGTATAGCTTTCCCGTATCGGGGTTGTAGTAGGTGCCTGGGGTTTTACGTTGATAGGGCATTGGATTTCGCTTTATGCTGTTCGTAGGTGATGGCGTGTTTTTTGTATTCCTCATATTCGGCCTGGCGCTGCTGCTGCTCGTGCTGAAGGATGGCGGCGTTACGCTCCTGGATGAAGTCGCGCAGGGATGTGGTGATGACCAGAGGGTCGACAGCGCCATAGAACCGGCCGTATCGGCCTTGCTTGAACCGGTGGAAGAAGAGCATCAATTCCGTGGGCTTGAGGTAGTGGTAGTCGGCAGCGATGATGGCGGCGCACTGTTTGAGCGGCACGCCCTGGAGTTTGTCACGGCATCCGCAGAACTCCGACAGGTCATATAGTTGCGGCACCAGCCATGACGCTGCAGCGTATTCGCCGTAGGCAGCATCGAGTTGCGAGAGCGTAGGCACGTCGGCAAGGATGCACTGCCAGGGGTCGGCGCATACCTTCAGTTGCATGCCGGGGTTGAAGGCTTTGAGGAACTGCTCTTTCGTGCCGTAGGCCTCAGTGACCTCGTGACATTTGGTCGAACTCGGCAATGATTGCAGCGGCTTCTGCTGCTCTGCTCTCTGGTGTAGAATATCTGCTGTTGATTGCATTGTCGCGTTGTTTGAATTGTTGTTGCTTCTGTGACCATGTTGCCAGCCTCCTGGACAGGCCCCAGGTCTTTTCCATCTCGTAGCGCATTTTCGTGTGCGCCTGGTTTTCCTCACTCCAATAGTCGAAGAACTCACGTATCATATCGCGGCCGTACTTCTCGACGTAGGGTACCAGGGAATCATAGAAGGCAGTCCGCCGGCGCTCCAGCGCAGTCCCGTCTCTCGCGTATGCGTACACGCGCGGTAACGTAGACGCGTTTTCTTCTTTTTCAAGATAGGGGGTGTGGGGGGAAGACGCTTTTTCTTCTTTTTGCGAGGATTGTTTTTGCGCCTTTAATGAGTATTCAAGCATTTGCTTGTTTTGCTTGTTTTGTTCCTGTGTCTCCGTAACATTCACGTTATCAACCGTTTCCATGCCATCCATAGCGCCATTTTTCTCTCGCTCTGCAGGGTATTCAAGCAAAAGGTTGTTTTGCTTGTTTTTGCTTGTTTTTGCTTGTTTTTGCTTGTTTTCATCTCTCCTGGCATTCTTGTTTCCTTTGGGTGCCCCACCCTTCCGGCCGGCTTGGGACCTGACCTGGCTGATACGTTCCTGTCGCTCGTTGTCTTCATCGATAGTCTTCTTTGCGAAATGGAATGCCAGTTGTGCCATCGGCTGCAGGTCGGCGGGCACTATGCCATCCAGGCCATAGTCGACAATGGCCTCGTACACCTCAAGCCTGACCTCGGCGGGCGCACCTTTGAGTGCCTCAAACCATTCATGGTGGAAAGTGAAAGAATCTTTCTGCATGGCAGTGTTAATGTTTATCGTGATGGTAATGACTAAAGGAATTATCTTTGCGCAAAAATCGCATTATGAGGATAGATATTGAAATCAGGAAGAATGCCGTGATGGAGAGCGTGGGTGCATTGAGCGCCTACCTTGCCAGGACCCTCGGAAGGGAGGACATCGGCATCGTGGAGAGCAACGACGACGTGGTGGAGCAGATATGGCTTGACGGCATCACTACCCTGAGCGCATCGCTGCAGGAGTGGTCGCGCAGGCTGATGGGCTTCGGCACCCTTATCGCGCCGTATAAGGGAGGAGACTTCGTGGGCACGCTTGACATGCCGGCGAACTACGACGAGACGACGCTGGGCACCTTGCAGGCATCGATGCACGCATACATGGTGCAGCATATCATGTGGCGCTGGCTGCAACTCAAGGCGCCCGACGCCGCACAGACCTACCACGAGAGCAGCATTGCCGCCCTGGGCAGCGTGGAGGTGTGCCTGACGGCACGCAGCAGGGTTGACGCCCCGATAATCCACCGGCGCGGCAGACGCGGCAACGTGGGCACCATCATTCTTCACCGTGACGAACTGCTCAGGGATATCCGCAGCCGCAGCTGGGTTCTCGGTGACGTGACTCCGGTCGTTGAAGGTACCGGCACCCATCCCAAGCACCTGACAACCGATGTGGTGACCGGCGGCAACGAGGAGATTACCATGCGCGACATCGATTTGGTGTGGCATGAACTGGAAGACATCTTGTTTCCTTACCTGGCTCATGAGGACGAGGAAGACATGCCCGTCGGTATGCGCCCGGTAGGTTTCGGTCCTGACGTCTTCGGGCCTCCGGTCGGTGGCGACCATGGTTTCGGCGGTGTGGGCAAAGAGGGATACGACGTGATGTTCGGTCCCGTGCCCCACTGGCACCGGCACTGGCCACCCCATGACGGCGGCAAGGACTACGGTGTCGTTGACGATGCCATGCCAGATCAACCGGTATACGAGGCCAGGCTCGTTTTGCCGGAAGGTGTCGCGGAGAGCACCGTGCGCTACTGGAGAACCCTGATGCACGAGTATATCGTGACGCAGGTACTGGCGAACTGGTGTGCCCTGGTGAACATCGACAAGCACGAGGCGCTGGCCCTGAAGGTTGCCCAATTGCGTGAGCAACTGGCCGTCAGCCTCTCGTGCCGGACGAAGCGCGTGCGCAGGCCGATGAGACCTTGGTAGGCTATTGCAGGCGGAAGTCATTGCGAGACCGGAATGTTATGGTTTCGATGTATACGTAAGTGTGTGTGCCGTAGATGCGCTGTCTGTGCTCTGCGGCACTTTTCTTTGTGCGGTGTATCTGGCTGGCTACTTCGTAGATACCGGAACCCTGGGTGCCGATGATGACGGCGTAGTACCGGTAACCGAAGATGCGGCGGTAGATATTGCGTATTGCTTTCATGACAGTTGTTGTTCTTTTTGCTTAATGAAATTATCCATTTCCTGTTTGGTGTACTCAAGCCCCAGGAGAAAGCCCTGCTGCATGGCATGACGCTCTTCAAGGGAGAGGCCTTTGAGGTGGGGCTTGATGAAATCCAGAGGTTTCTTTTTCATGATTCTTTGCATGGAGGTTTGGTACGGTATTCAACATAGATTCCCAGTGTTCGGCAGTAACGGCCGTTGATGCTGTTGGTCACAGCCGGGCAGTGGTAGCATTCATGTGGTGCGACGGTTTCCATTTTTCTTCAGGAGTTTTTGAAGTTTGGTTTTCTCTCTGTACATATCTGCTTTCTCGATGGAGCGATGCAGGTCAAGAAGGCGCTGCAGGATGTCGGTGGGCACCTGGGAGAGATATTGCATGACAACATCCTGGAAGGTGTTGATGTCACGGACGACATGGTATTCCGCCGTGGCCGTCTCGGCATATGCCTGGTACTTTCTCTGGCTTTCCGACTGCCGGCCCCTGGGTGTCTTCATCTCCACGCAAAGCATGCAGTGGTAGGCGCTGGGGATGGCGAGGATGAGGTCGGGCACTCCGGGCACCACACCTTCGGCCTTGGCACGGGCGCCGGCAACCTGGTCGCCGTTACCTTCGTTCTTCGGGTGCCAGAGCAGGAAAGCCAGGTGCGGGTACTGGTAGCGGAACCAGGTGACGCATGACTGCTGCAAGCGGGATTCTTGATAGTTCATGTCAGTTCTTTCTACCGGATTCAAGCCACCGTTCCAGTTCATCGATTTTGTACCGTCTCCGTGTCCCGTCAGGGGCGTAATATGGTATCTTCTTGTTGCGGATTAACCGCCCAACCGATATCCTGAGATACTCGGCGGCTTCCTTCGTTGTGAGATATTTCTTTTCCATTTGCAAATTTATGATATGATAGATTGTCAAGTCTGATAAATGTTAATAGTATCAATAAAAGACAATAAACGACACGAAAGAGAAAGACAGGAGGGGCATTGCCCATGCCGGGGTGGCAGCGTTCGACGGCATCCTTGCGGCTCCTGCCATCGGGGTTATTCTTGTTTTGTTTGGGATTTCATATTCTATCAATATTTTGGGGTGAAAAGCAGCCTATGCTCACGCACCGGCTGCGAAAGAAAAAACTACTGATAATCCTCCCGTTGGAGGTATTCCCTGTTGCGCTCGATTTCGTTCTGCATTTGCAGCAGTGCGGCATGCTCTTCACCGGATGGAAGGTAGATGCCGGCAACCTGGGAGGCAAAGTTGCGGAAGCGCTCTATCGTGATCGTCATCTCCTCTTTGCTCAATGTGGCGGAGGAGCGCAGAAACTCGGTATGCTCCTTGATGAGCGGGTCGTACTTTGTACGCACATAGACGTCGGCATTGCAGTGGCGCTTGTAATAGCGCTCCTTGACATAGTCGATGGTCTCTCCCAGTTGCAGTGCCACGTATGCGATGCAGACGTGCAGGTAGGCATTCTGCTGCAGCGAGCGGGCACGCTTCTCGGTGATGTCCACCACCGTATGTTTGGCGATGAGATGTTCAAGGCGTGTGCGTGCCTGCTGCTGCTGGAAGGTGTCGGCGAGATCGTAGCGCATGGTCTTTTAATCCTGTGACGTTAGAAGGGCATCGTGTCGCTGTAGTCCGGTTGCGGTGGGAACGGCAGCGGTGCCTGCTGGTATTGCTGCGGAGATGCCGGCTGTGGTGCCTGGGATACCTGCTGGCGCTTCTCTATCTTGTAGGGACGCACACGGGTAAATATCTTCTGCTGCTTCGTGGTTTTGTCCACATAAGTTGTCCCCACCAGGTCGAAGTATACGGTGACGACGTCGCCGGGGGTGATGGTGTCAAGTTCTGCAGTGATGTCGCCGGAGAACTCCAGGGAAGGGGTGTTTTCAAATTTGCTGCGCTCGCCGGTGTAGGGGTCGTAGCGTGTGCAGTCGATGATGATTTCTCTGCGGATGATTGTGCGTGCGGGGTCTTTGCCGGGCACTTGCAAGGGCTGCCCCACGGACAGCACCTTGCCGGTGACAGTGTTAGCCATTGTTTCTTGCTTTAATTTGGATGTATGATTTGGTTACTTTGTCTTTCGTGAGATACTCGTTCCAGAGGTCTTCGTGCTTTGACCGGAAGGCCTTCTCATCGAATACTTTCTTGCTGGTTTCGCCGACGATGGAGCAGGTGTAGAGAGGCGTGGATACCTTCTTGCGCTCGCTGTCGATGAGCAGTTGCATGATTTGCTTTTTCAGTCCGTCGAGGTGGGCGTCGGCCTCGGCCTTGATGCGTGCCCAGTAGTCGTAGGCCGTCTCCAGGTCTTTGTATCCGTCGGGCAATGGTTCCTCCTCTTGGGTGACGGGAGCGGCTTGCTGTTCCTCTTCAGGATTGGCCAGGATGTCGAGGGTCTGCTTTATGATGTCGTCGAGGTAGGCGTCATCGACAGGCTGCAGTTCGTGCAGTTCTGCTATTGTCTCATCGCGCTGGGGTAGCCAGAGGGCATAGAGCCGGGCGACCTTCAAGCCTGGGTTCTGCTGCTCAAAGAGACGCCGGTACATGGACAGTTGCAGGGCCGTGGATTGCTTATCCAGGGTGTAGGTGGTCTTCGTATCCACCAGGCAGATATTGTCACCGGCATCGGCCATTACGATATCAATGGACGAAGCAAACGTCTCGTTGTCGGATACCAGATATTCATTCTCAACCACCTTCAGGCCATTGGCTGTCTTGAGTGCTTCGTAGCGCTTCAGGCGTGGCGTATCGGCATCGGTGCCAAACCGGTCATGGTACTCTATTTCCTCGTGGATGGCATGGCCCTTTGAGGCGGCATTGTCGAGCACAGCCTTGGGGATGCCATCGTACTTGCCGGGGAAGGCGGTGCGGATGATGGTGCCGGTGACACCATGCAGTTGCCTCCCGTCGAGCCAGTACGTATGGTCTGACTCGCGGAAGGTGACCGGGGATTGCTTTAAGATACTTGCTTCCATCTTGCGTTGATTGCTTTAATGAATGGTTGGTAGCCACGGAACTGCGGGTTCTTGTCATTGAGCATTTTCAGGATATCGCGTGAGGCAGCCGTCTCGATTTCCGGTTTGATAAGTTCAAATGCAGCGGCCAGGGGATCGGCCTGCTGTGCCGGCTGGGTGTACTCCTTCGATGTGTTGAGGGCATCGGGGTCTTTGGTATCGTCTATGCAGAATAACCCATTGAGGGCATACTTGCGGGCATAAGAGGAAGCGGTACCGGTGACCTGAGCCGGGTCCATTCCGGATTTGTTCTCGGTCTCACGTGCAAAGGCAGTGGTGGTCTCGCTGTCGCCCTTCTCGTTTTTGATGGTGGCGGTGGCTTTGACGTAGATACGGGTGCCCACGGCGATGATGTCATCGGTGATGGTGAGCGTGCATTTCTCCTCCTTGAGGAGTGGCTTGATGGCCTCAAGTATACTCTCGGCGGAGCGATACTTGTACTTGCCGAAGGAGTTGAATTGGTCTTTCGGGGCCTTCAGTTTGCTTTGGATGTTTTGTAGTTCTTTCATGATGATATGAGTTTGGATGGTTGTTTATGTTGCTTCTGCTGTGCGCATGGCACATATGGCTTTCTGGATTTCGGTGAGCCGGTACCGGACGGCGGCATTGGATGCCTTCCTGGGGTCTTTGTGTCTCCGGACCTTGCCGGCATCGACCCACTCGGCGAGTAATTTCCTCGGCAGTCCCTGTTGCTGCAGGTAGCGCCAGGCCTCGCGCTGTTTGATGTAGTCATCGTCGGGCTTGACCATGCTCCGGTACGAAATCATGCCGAGCATGAAGGCTGACTCGACTACCTTGTGTGCTTCGTCAGTTGTCATGGTATGTTGGCTATTATTGTCAGCGTGTTCATCTTGCTGTTGCGGGTGATGGAATAATGCTGGTAGCCATCTTTCTTGTTCTCCTCGCAGGCACGTACATACCATGCTCTAAAGCATTCTTCAGAGAGGGGGAGCGTCAACATCCCGCCATCGGGGATACTACGCATTATATCTTTCTTTGATTTCTTCTTCATGTCTTTAGGGTTTTAAAACACCCGGCCTGTCGCAGGAGGGGTGGAAATGAACATTCATATTATGAAAAAAAAGCGTTCAAGCCGCCGCCGCGGGTCATATACAAATAATTGATTGATTGGAAAGTATATTGTGACAGTGACGTCAGGGCCGCCCCGCACAGGCCACGGAGTGCTGCGCTTCAGGGGCGGTGGCTGGCTTTGTGATATAGTCGATAAGTTCTTTCTCACTGGCGAAGCACTTGTCTTCATCGTAGGTGTCATAGATACACTCTACTTGACAGTCTGCCGGCTTGTACGAAATGTACGTGAGCCGGGGGTTGCTGCAGAAGATGACAGTGTCGATTTCGAAAGACATGATCTTCATGCTTTTCTTGTCCAGGGTGTAGACGGTGTCGCCTGGTTTGAATTTGGTATTGATAGTCATGGCTGTATGGTTTTTAGATGTTACACAATATTGCAAGGGTGATGATGCCGGCAGTGATGGCCGTGCCCTTTGCCCATTGGGCGAGCGTGAACTCGCCACGGGAAGTCAGTATGTCAAGCAGTCTTTTCATTTGGTATCTGGTAATAGTTTCTACATGGGTAATCGTCGTTTTGGCACCAGTCGCGCATCACTCGGCACCAGCCGCAGTGGTCGTTTTCCTCGGTGTAGTACAGGCAGGTTGAGCAGATATACTTCATGGCTATTCCTCCTCATCGATTTCGTCCAACTCTTCAGGGTAGCGGTGCAGCCGGCAGTTGGCGTATGCCTGCATGAACTTCATACCCATGTCTGCGTCTCTCTTTGAGCAATACTGCACACTCCAATGGCAGTATGCACAGTTGCGGCATCTACGTGTCATGGTCTATCCTCCTATACGGTTACAAGGTTTGCTTTCTTGAATGAACGCCATGCCATCTTCTCGGTGTCGTAGTACACCTGGATGGTGTCGTTCTTCTTACGGTTGGCCTGTCCGTCAGTATGTGCCGGTATCAGACGCTCGGCGAGAGTACCATAGGCCTCACGGCGTGTGCCGTCGACCTTGATGAACCAGAACTTAACGATGCCCTCTCTCATGGAGGTGCGCACCTTGATGTTCTTCCAGGCTACCTTCAGTGCCTCAGAGCGGCTGTAGCCATTGCGCTTGATGAATTGCCAGGCAAGTGTCATCACGTCGCTGCGGGTGGTTGAAATGTCCTTTTTCATATCAGTAGTATTTTTTGGTGTTTTCTATTGTGGCATTGAATTTTTTTCTTATCTTTGCCGTAGGTAAATGTTTACGATGCAAAGATAGAGTATTTTCAGTAAGCCTCCAAATAATTTACTGAAAATCTTCGTAAAAATCTACGCAAGTTTACGTAAAAAATATTTACAACTATGGAAACTACTGTAAAACAACGACTTATAGAATATTTGACCTACAAAAAAATTGGCCAAACAAAGTTTGAAGAGATGGCCGGACTCTCTCGCGGGTATATTACAAACCTGAGAAAAGAGCCGACGACATCAAAGTTACTGAAAATTTTAAGTGTGGCGCCAGACCTTAACAAAACATGGTTAGAAACCGGCGAAGGCGAGATGCTGAACAGCATTCAGGAAGTTGTACCCCTGGCGCCAGGAAAGGTAGAGGAGT
>Ga0310786_10009660_pt1 | contig 12207 bp, 11 predicted proteins | sample AusTroGonzalo_MG_FD_203881 | JGI IMG/M metagenome (GOLD analysis project Ga0310786, IMG submission 203881) | Bovine rumen microbial communities from tropical cattle in Woodstock, Queensland, Australia - Gonzalo_03 (v2) (version 2) | ecosystem: Host-associated > Mammals > Digestive system >...
GTGAGTAGCCGGCCATCACCTTGCCCTTCTTTCGGGCTTCCTCCACGTTGATGTAGATGGTATCGTCGTAGGAGGTGATAATCTGCAAGATGTCTTGCGTGGAGTTTTTACCGCAGAATCCGTAGATAGTGGAATCGGTTTCTTCTTGCAGGTCGGCAGGAGCCTCATAGCCCACCTTCTGTGGGGAACGCATGTCGCATCCTGCCGCAACCAGTGCCAGTAAGGTCAGTAAATAAAAAAGTCGTTTCATAGTCATTATTTGTTTTTGTTTTAATTGTCTTTCCTAGGCCTTCCAGCTTCCCTGCCGTCAATGCTCTTGTTGCTTGGCCTCGTTCCATAGCCGGTCCATCTCTTCCAGTGTCATTTCAGTCAGTGGCCTTCCAGCGCGTATGCTGTGCTCCTCGATATAGTTGAAGCGGCGGATGAATTTGGCATTGGTACGTTCCAGGGCATTGTCAGGGTTGAGTTTGTAAAGTCGTGCAGCATTGATGACAGAAAAGAGGAAGTCGCCCAGCTCGTCGGTAGAATGCTCTTTGTCTTCTTTCTTTAGCTCCGTCTCCAACTCGTCCAGTTCTTCGCGAACCTTGTCCCAGACATCATCGCGCTGTTGCCAGTCGAAGCCCACGTTGCGTGCCTTGTCCTGGATGCGATAGGCCTTGATGAGCGAAGGCAGTGCCGCAGGCACCCCACTGAGCACGGTCTTGTTTCCGTCTTTCTCTTTCAGCTTGATCTGTTCCCAGTTTTGAAGCACTTCCTCTGAAGTCCTTGCTTTCGCAAATGCTCTGTCCTCAGTGGTCTCTCCGTATGGCAGTGGTCGTGGATTGTCGGCTCCTACCTGGCTGGGGTGGTAGATATGGGGATGGCGGAAGATGAGTTTGTCGGCCTGTTGGCGCAGCACGTCGTAGATGTCGAATTGTCCCTGTTCTGAGCCTATCCTTGCATAGAAGCAGAGGTGCATCATCACGTCGCCCAGCTCTTTCATCACGTCGTGCTGGTCATTCCGGGCCAGCGCATCGCATAGCTCGTATGTTTCTTCAATGGTGTTCGGACGCAGGCTCTCGTTGGTCTGCTTGCGGTCCCAGGGACATTTCTCGCGTAGCTGGTCGAGCACGTCCAGCAGTCGTCCGAAAGCTCGTATTTGTTCTTCACGCGTATGCATAGATAATGTTTTTGCAAAGATAGGGAAAATAAACGAAACTGCCAAAACTATCAGTGAAATAATAACAGACAAATCATTTTTTTACCAGTCCAAGCTCATGGGCTTTCTGCATGAGCAGTTGCATGAGCGGTTCGTGTTCGTTTTCCACCCGGTTGTCGAGCACGGCATCCTTCAGGTATTGTTTCAGCACGCCAACCTCTCGGGAGGGTTTCAGGTTGAACAGTTGCATGATTTCGTTACCGTCGATGACAGGCTGTAGCAGCCGTTTGTAGTCTTTCTCCTGCAGGTCTGCCAGCTTTTCGCGTACCATGCGGAAGTTTTCGAGGAAGATTTTCTTCTTCACCTCATTCTTGCTCGTGATGTCGGCCTCGCAGAGGGTCATCAGGTCGTCGATGTCATCACCGGCATCGTTCAACAGTCGCCGAACGGCACTGTCGGTGACCTCTTCGTCGGCGATGGCCTGTGGGCGCATGTGCAACTCAACCAGTTTTTCCACATAGTGTAGCTCCGTACCCATAGGCAGTTTCAGCCGGCGGAAAATAGGGGCTACCATTTTAGCTCCAATGTAATTATGGTTGTGGAAGGTCCAGCCAATGGCAGGATCCCAGCGTTTTGTCTTCGTCTTTCCGATGTCGTGCAGCAAGGCTGCCCAGCGCAAATAGAGTGAAGAGTGAAGAGTGAGGAGTGAAGAATTACTAGCAACGTTGTCGAGTACCTCCAGAGTGTGATAGAAGTTGTTCTTATGGGCACGGCCGTTTTTCTGCTCTACAATGTCTAGGGCAGCCAGTTCTGGCAGGATAATCTGTAGCAGGCCGGAGCGCTGTAGGTCTACAAAGCCTCGGCTGGGCGTAGGTGAAAGGATGATTTTGTTCAGTTCAACGATGGTACGCTCGGCACTGACAATGGCCATGCGGCTGGCCATGCGTTCCATGGCCTCAAAGGTGGCATCTTCAATTTGAAAGCGCAGCTGGGTGGCAAAGCGAATGCAGCGCATCATGCGGAGAGGATCGTCGCTGAAAGTCACTTCGGGGTCGAGGGGTGTGGCAATGATGCCATCCTCTAAGTCGGCCAGACCGTTGAAAGGGTCGACAAGCTCTCCGAAGCGGTTGGCGTTCAGGCAGATGGCCATGGCGTTAATCGTGAAGTCGCGCCGGTTTTGGTCATCTTCCAGCGTTCCGTCCTCTACGATGGGCTTACGGGAGTCATGGCTGTAGCTCTCCTTGCGAGCACCAACGAATTCTATTTCCAGTTCTCCTTTGGCTTCTCCTTGGGAGGGGACTTTAACCTGTGCCGTTCCGAAATTCTTAAAGACATTCAGGAATGCCTTGCGGCCCAGTAGCCGCTTCAACTCTGTAGCCACGGCGATACCACTGCCTACCACTACCACGTCGATGTCGGCAGAAGGGCGTTCCAGGAAAAGGTCACGCACGTAGCCGCCCACCACATAGCATTCCACACCCATCAAATCGGCTATCTGGCCAATCTGGTGGAAAATGGGCTTGTCGAGAATAATCGCCAGTTCTTCGTTTGTATATAGCTTCATTTGTTAATATTTCCTTTTGGAGCTGCAAAGTTACGAATTTTTTTCGTAAATTTGCAACCGCTATGAGACGTTTTTTACTAATTTTGCTGTGTGTGCCATTGATGATGGCTTGCAGCAGCAAACTGAAGAGAGAGAATGAGGCACTGGCGAAGGAGATAGCAGAGCGACGCGAGGCCTTGAAAGAACACCAGCGCAGTGCCCATGAGGAGGCACAGCGCGAGCTGGCAGTGACCGACAGCCTGCTGGAGTCGGCCACACGAGCGTATGACGAGCTGCATGAATGGGTGATGGAGCACGCTGCCCAGCTGAACGGACAATCGCCTGAAGTGGAGCGCCTCAACCAGCTTCATGCCTATTGCGATTCGCTGAAAGAACGCTTTGAAGTGCTGGCCGAGACCATCAAGTATATCCGCAAAAAGCAGGCAGAGTGAACAATTGCGGGGAAGGATGCCACTTATTTAGCGTTTATTTAACTAATAGGAATAAAAAAATCCAGTTTCAATCTTCCATTTTCAATTTATTTTGTAACTTTGCACCCTGTATGGATAGATTCGAAAAGACGAATGCCGAGTTCGAGGCCGCCGTGGCCGAATGCCGGGAGTTGTTCAGCCAGAAGTTGCACGACTACAGGGCTTCGTGGCGTATTCTGCGCCCCGCATCTCTCACCGACCAGCTCTTCATCAAGGCCAAACGCATACGCTCGCTGGAATTGAAGCAGACATCGCTGGTGGGCGAGGGTATCAGGCCGGAGTTCGTGGCTCTGGTGAACTATGGCATCGTGGGGCTTATCCAATTGGAGCTTGGCTTTGTCGACAGCGTAGACATCACCAATGAGGAGGCTCTACAGCTGTACGACCGTTTCGCCCAGGAAGCCCTGGCACTGATGAAACGGAAGAACCACGACTACGACGAGGCGTGGCGCGGCATGCGTGTAAGCTCCTATACCGACCTGATCCTCACCAAGATAGAACGGGTGAAAGAAATGGAAGACCTGAACGGCGGGACGCTGGTCAGTGAGGGCATTGATGCCAATTATATGGATATCATCAACTATGCAGTCTTCGGACTGATAAAGCTGTCTGAGTGAAGAAGCTATTGATAAATTGTTGCCGCCTGGTGTTGGCTCTGGTCTTTATCCTTTCCGGATTTGTCAAGGCCGTTGACCCGCTGGGCACGCAGTATAAGATTGAGGACTACCTTGAGGCCATGCACCTGGGCGGCGTGCTGCCCGAAATGGTGGTGCTGGCACTCTCTGTCGGACAGTCGGCACTGGAGTTCTGCCTGGGCATTTTTATGCTCTTTGCCATCAGGCGCAGGCTGACGTCGAAGCTGGTGCTGCTTGTCATGCTGCTGATGACGCCGATAACCCTCTGGTTGGCAATGACCAATCCGATTTCCGACTGCGGGTGCTTCGGCGATGCAGTGGTACTTACCAACTGGCAGACGTTCTGGAAGAACGTGGCGCTGCTGCTGATGGCAGTTGTCGTGACATGGCGGCCGTTGGAGCAGTTTCGCTTCGTGAGCCGTTCAAACCAGTGGATAGTCATCAACTACTCGGTACTGTTCATTCTGGCTGTCTCTCTGTGGAGCCTCTATGACTTGCCGCAGCTGGATTTCCGCCCCTATCATGTAGGGGCAAACATCAAGGAGGGCATGGCGATGCCTGAGGGCGCAGAGCAGCCCCAGTTTGAAACAACTTTCATATTAGAGAAGGACGGTGTACAGCGTGAGTTTACACTCGACGACTATCCTGATTCCACCTGGACGTTTGTCGATGCACGCACGGTACAGCTGAGCGAAGGCTATGTGCCTCCTATCCACGATTTCTCGATTGTGCAACAGGAGGAGGGCGAGGACGGCATTGAGCAGTACGACTTGACGGACGAGGTGCTGGCAGATACCAGCTACACCTTCCTGCTCGTATCGCCCTATCTGGAAAAGGCTGATGACTCGCGCTTCGATCTGATCAACGAGCTCTACGAGTACAGCTTGGATCACGGCTACAGCTTCTATTGCCTGACGTCCAGTAGTGACGAAGGCCAGCAGGAGTGGAGAAACATGACGGGAGCCGAATATCCCATCTGCCTCACAGATCCCATCACGCTGAAAACCGTCATACGCAGCAATCCGGGAATGGTGCTCCTGAAGGACGGTCGCGTCATCGGCAAGTGGAGCCACAACAATCTGCCTGTCATCGAACAGGAAGAAGCGACGTTGCCTTTAGAGCAGTTGGAGATAGGACATCTGCCCAACGACTCGGTGCCTGGGAAGATATTGAGGCTGCTGCTGTGGTTCGTGCTGCCGTTGGCGCTGCTCACGATAGCCGATCGTCTGTGGATGTGGACAAGCTGGCTGCACAGAAAGAAAAAGAATGAGAATACAATAACTTTAACAACATTAAATAACAAAAAGACAATGAGAAAGAAAATTGTAGCAGGAAACTGGAAGATGAACATGAATCTCCAGGATGGTATTGCTCTGGCAAAGGAGCTGAACGAGACACTGAAGGCTGACAAGCCCAATTGCGGTGTGGTCATCTGCACACCGTTCATTCATTTGGCTTCTATTGCCCAGTTCCTCGATCAGGACATTATCGGCCTGGGTGCAGAGAACTGCGCCGACAAGGAGAAGGGTGCCTACACTGGTGAGGTAAGCGCCGAGATGGTGAAGAGCACAGGTGCTCAGTATGTCATCCTGGGTCACTCAGAGCGTCGCGAATACTACAAGGAGACTCCCGAGATCCTGAAGGAGAAGGTGCTGCTCGCACAGAAGAACGACCTGAAGGTAATCTTCTGCATCGGCGAAAGCCTGGAAGAGCGCGAGGCCGGCAAGCAGAACGAGGTTGTAAAGGCCGAGCTCGAGGGCTCAGTGTTCAATCTTTCTGAGGAGGATTTCCGCAAGATCGTCATCGCCTACGAGCCTATCTGGGCTATTGGTACTGGTAAGACTGCTACCGCTGAGCAGGCCGAGGAGATTCACGCCTATATCCGTAGCATCATCGCTGAGAAATACGGTGAGGCTGTGGCTGACGACACCACTATTCTCTATGGTGGTTCGTGCAAGGCATCGAACGCTCCTGAGCTGTTCGCCAAGCCCGACATCGACGGTGGCCTGATTGGTGGCGCATCGCTGAAGGCAGCTGACTTCAAGGGCATTATCGATGCTTGGAAATAAGTAAAACGTAAAAAGGGGAAAAAGTAAAAAGGTATAAAAAGAAAGGCGTATGGAACCAAGGCATTATCAGTTTATGAAAAAGGTGTTGGTAGTTTTACCCTTTTACCTTTTTGCTTTTTTACCTTCGTCCGCGCAGACGTTCACCCAGCGCATCCAGCAGAATCCAGTCGGAGGCGCAAGGGTGGTCATCCATCAGGATGCAGCCATCGATGAGCTGGTGAACGGAAAGCCGGAAGCACCCGTCCAGCAAAGGCGTGAAACAAGGGAGCAGCAGAATCAGAATACACGTCAGCAGCAGAATCAGAATCCGCGAAACGGAAATCAGCTGACTGATAACGACAATGTGCAGCAACCTGCTGATTCAGTGGCGCAGACTCCCCAGCGCACGCGAAAGGTGATGGGTTATCGCATTCAGGCTTTTGTAGGCGGAAAGACACGTGCCGACCGTCAGAAGGCCGAGCAGACGGCCAACGCTCTGAGGACATTGTTCCCAGGTCATAAGGTGTACGTCCACTTCTACTCGCCGCGATGGATTTGCCGCATGGGCAATTTCCGTACGATAGCAGAGGCAAAGGAAGTGCTCGATCAGGTCGTGCGCATGGGATATGACACGGCTACGCTTGTGAGGGGACAGGTCACAGTGCCGTATTAGGCCACAACCTAATGAATAAGGATTATGAATCCAGAGATAGAATATAGAGAAGGATTAGACGAACTGGCCGCACACTACAAGCAGATTCTCACCATGCTGGGGGAGGATGCTGAGCGTGAGGGATTGCAGAAGACACCTATGCGTGTGGCTAAGGCCATGCAGGTGCTCACTCGTGGCTACGGGATGGATGCCCACAAGGTGTTGACCGATGCACTCTTCAAGGAAGACTATTCGCAGATGGTCATTGTGAAGGATATTGACTTCTTTTCACTATGCGAGCATCACATGTTGCCTTTCTACGGGAAGGTGCATGTAGCCTATATTCCCAACGGCTACATTACGGGACTCTCGAAGATAGCCCGTGTGGTGGACATCTACAGTCACCGCTTGCAGGTGCAAGAGCGCATGACGCTGCAAATCAAAGAGTGCATCGAGCAGACGTTGCACCCGTTGGGTGTAATGGTTGTCGTAGAGGCCCGTCACATGTGCATGCAGATGCGAGGCGTGGAGAAGCAGAACTCTGTGACCACAACGAGTGACTTTAGTGGTGCCTTCAATCAGGCAAAGACCCGTCAGGAGTTTATGAACCTTATCTCTCATTAATGTATCTCTCATAAAATGTCATAGCTTATACCTAAATAATCGTTTAATAAACAATCTTTATCATGTATAATCAGACAGACAACGGTTCTTTCCGTACCAAAGAATCAGGGTTTAAGAAATTCAGACATAGCTGTCTGGGTAAAATTGTCATAGCTCTCGGTGTATTGCTCATATTAATGATTGTGGCTTGGCTGACCAATCCTTCTGAGAAGAAGATGCGGGCAGAGATGCTTGACAATATTCGTCAGAGCATCGAATCACGCGACAGTATTGAGGCCGATTGGATGGACATCTTCGTGAGCTGTATTGGACACACGTTTACTAACGCAGAGGGAGAGCCTAACAAGGCCCGTCTTGCTCTTTTCGAAAAGTTTAATCAGCAGGAATACTTCGATAACATGTTCTTTTCCACTATGCATGTATATAATTCGGTAAAAGCAGTGGACGAGTGCTGTGGTATCGGTATCTTCGGTTTGGTTATTCCTATAGCCAACTTCAATAAGTTCCTGCCGCGCGAAGGGCCTATGCGTACGGAGTACAATCAACCGCTTATCCAGCCGTCAACTGGCGAAAGCGATGAATATTATGGTGAAACTGATGTCGATGTCTTCCACTATGAAGGCGACGAACTTAACTAAATAACTAAAGCGACATCCTGAACGTCATACCATAGGGCTGCTGTTCTTAGATTATCTGATGAACAGCAGCTCTCTGTATTTGGGTAGTGTCCACAAGCCGTCCTCGACGATCATTTCCAGCTTATCAACCTCCTGACGGATGGCCTCCATGTGGGGACATACGGTGTCGTGATAGGCGATGGCGCGCTGGTAAATATCCTGAATGCGATTAGCCACGCGGCGAGCCTCTGTCAGATCCTCAACCAACTGTTCTATACGCTCTGTGCGTTCGGCAATCTCTTCAATCAGCTTCATATTACGGGCACTGAGACGGTCGGCCTTCTCCTCAGGGAAGACATCTTTCATACCCTGCACGTTCTTGATGAGCTGGCTCTGGTAGTGGGTCGAGACGGGGATGATGTGGTTCATGGCCAAATCGCCCAAGACGCGGGCCTCTATCTGTACGGTCTTCACGTACATCTCCCATTTTACCTCGTTGCGGGCCTGCAGCTCCTTGCGGTTCATTACCTTCGTAGCCTCGAACATCTTCACGCTGCTTTCGTCAAGATAATGCTCGAAGATAACGGGGCACGACTTCTCAACATCTAGACCGCGCTGGGCAGCCTCCTTTACCCACTGCTCTGAGTAGCCGTTGCCGTCGAAGCGGATGGGTTTACAGGTCTTGATGTCATCCTTCAGTACTTCCAAAATGGCTGGTACTTTAGCTTCGCCTTTAGCTATCTTGGCATCGACGCGCTGCTTGAACGAGGTCAGGGCTTCGGCCATCGCAGCGTTCAGAGCAATCATAGCCGAGGCGCAATTGACGCTGGAACCAGGTGCGCGGAACTCAAAGCGGTTTCCTGTGAAGGCAAAAGGACTTGTTCTGTTTCTGTCTGTATTATCGACGATAAGGTCAGGAATCTGTGGGATATCAATCTCCATGCCCTGCTTGCCCTTAAGTGTGAAGAGCTCGTTTTTGTCCGACTGCTCAATGTGGTCGAGGAGTTCCGTCAGTTGCGTGCCGAGGAACGAGCTGATAATGGCAGGCGGAGCCTCGTTGCCGCCCAGGCGGTGGGCGTTGGTGGCGCTCATGATGCTGGCCTTCAGCAGTCCGTTATGGCGATAAACGGCCATCAGTGTTTCGACGATAAATACCACGAAGCGCAGGTTCTCTTCTGGGGTCTTGCCTGGGGCATGCAACAGCACGCCATTGTCGGCCGAGAGACTCCAGTTGTTATGCTTGCCGCTACCGTTGATGCCGTCGAAGGGCTTTTCGTGCAGCAGTACTCGGAAACCGTGATTGCGGGCTACCTTCTTCATCAAGCTCATCAGCAACATGTTATGATCTACAGCCAAGTTGCACTCCTCGAAGATGGGAGCCAACTCAAACTGATTGGGTGCCACTTCGTTGTGGCGCGTCTTGCAGGGGATAGAGAGTTCCAGCGCCTGAATCTCTAGATCCTTCATGAATGCCTGTACGCGATCGGGGATGGTGCCGAAATAGTGGTCGTCCATCTGCTGGTTCTTTGCACTCTCGTGGCCCATCAACGTGCGACCTGTCATCAGTAAGTCAGGGCGGGCAGAGTAGAGACCCTCATCTACAAGGAAATACTCCTGCTCCCAGCCCAGATTCACCGTCACTTTCTTCACGTCATCGTAGAAATACTGACACACATCCTTGGCCGCCTTGCCTACAGCATGCAATGCACGGAGTAGGGGAGCTTTATAGTCGAGGGCCTCACCCGTGTAGGCAATGAAGATGGTGGGGATACACAGCGTGTCGTCGATGATAAAGACGGGCGACGTTGGGTCCCAGGCCGAATACCCGCGGGCCTCGAAAGTGTTGCGGATACCGCCGTTGGGGAAGCTCGAGGCGTCAGGCTCCTGCTGTACGAGTAGCTTACCGCTGAACGTTTCCATCATACCGCCTTTGCCATCGTGCTCTATGAAGGCATCGTGCTTCTCGGCAGTGCCCTCTGTCAGTGGCTGGAACCAATGCGTATAGTGCGTGGCACCCATCTCCTGAGCCCACTGCTTCATGCCGGTGGCTACGGCGTCGGCGATGCTTCTGTCAAGCCGTGCGCCGTTGTCCATCACGTCAATCATCTTCTTATATACATCCTTCGGCAGGTACCTGTACATCTTCTCGCGGTTGAACACATACTTGCCGAAATACTCCGACGGGCGCTCCTTCGGAGTATCAATCTCTATCGGGCGCTTCTTGAACGCCTCCTCCACTACTTGGAATCTCAGGTTGCTTGCCATACGCATATTTTTACTTTGAAGATGCAAAGGTAGTGCAATTCGAGGACAAAACCAAAAAAAACAAGCTTTTTTTGGTTTTGTTGAGACACCGTTTACCTATGACCAAAGGTTAAATGTTCGAGTATTTCTCCATTCTGCCATATTCTCAAATTAGAAACTGATGTAACAGGACGGGGGCGTTCAGAACATGAACGGCACATCATGGTATTTAGAACGCTCCTAAATTAATTTAGGACGCTCCTAAAAAGTTTTTGGACGTGGCAAAATGGAGGGAAGAACGGCTCTCTTTTTGCTACAAATCGGTGTCGATGAAACGGTGAGTGATATCACCGTAGGCATCGATGCGACGGTCGCGGAGGAAAGGCCACCAACGGCGCACTTTCTCCGAATGACTGAGATCCATTTCAACGATGATGCTCTCCTCATCATCCTCAGATGCCTCGTAGATGATTTCACCCTGAGGTCCGCAGACGAACGAGGTGCCCCAGAACGGTACTCCGTCTTCTTCGCCCACACGGTTCACAGCCACTACGGGCAGCCCGTTGGCAACAGCGTGTCCACGCATCACCGTCTGCCAGGCCCTACGCTGACGTTGCTGTTCGTCGGGAGTGTCGTTGGGGTCGTAGCCGATAGCAGTTGGATAGACGAGTAACTCGGCTCCCTGCAAGGCCATCAGACGGGCAGCCTCTGGATACCACTGATCCCAGCAGACGAGCACGCCCAGACGACCCACGCTGGTTTGGATGGGATGGAATCCCAGATCGCCAGGCGTGAAGTAGAACTTCTCGTAATAGCCAGGATCGTCAGGGATGTGCATCTTGCGATACTTGCCGGCAATCGAGCCATCACGCTCGAAAATTACAGCAGTGTTATGGTACAGCCCTGCAGCGCGACGCTCAAAGAGCGAAGTGACGATGACTACTCCCAGTTCTTCTGCCAGCCGTCCGTAAATGTCGGTCGATGGGCCAGGTATGGGCTCGGCTAGATTGAAGTTGTTCACATCCTCCACTTGGCAGAAGTAGAGCGAGTTGTGCAGTTCCTGAAGTACAATGAGTTCTGCACCGCGATGAGCCAAATCGCGGATGCCGTTGCAGAGACGTTCGATGTTGTTTACGGTGTCGGCAGTATTGTGCTGCTGTAGGAATCCAATTTTCATATTTATGCTCCCTATGTTAGGGGATGGAGGTCTGAACAAGCGATATCAGACATTTATATGTTTTTATTGCAGGAGTCTGCGCTTGTTCAGACTCCTGTGGCCCCCTCACTTAGGGAGCATTGAATGGGGAATTGCATAGTGCAGCAGTGGAGGGAGCCATGCTGTTTGATGAGCGAACGGCAGTCGATGCCCACGATTTCCCTGTCGGGAAAGGCCTCGCCGATGATGCGAAGAGCCTCGGCGTCGAGGTCGGGCTGGTTGTAGGTGGGACAGAGCACGGCACCGTTGATGACAAGGAAATTGGCATAGGTGGCAGGTAATCTTTGACATTCGTCGAAGATGGCTCGCGGCATGGGTAGCTGCAATAGGCGATAGGGCTTGCCGTCCGTCGTGCGGAAAGTGCGCAGTTGCTCTTCCATCAGATGCAGCTCCTCGTATTGTTCGTCTTGCGGGTCATCACATCCTATATATAATAATGTGTCGTTGGGAGCAATGCGAACCAGCGTGTCTATGTGGCCGTCAGTATCGTCGCCCGTTAACTGTCCGTGGTCTATCCACAGCACGCGCTCGGCACAGAGATATTCCTTCAGCCGTTCCTCTATCTGATCTTTCGTCAGAGGCTGGTTGCGGTGGGGCGCAAGCAGACAGCACGATGTGGTAAAGATAGTACCTTGGCCGTCGCTCTCGATGCTGCCGCCTTCGAGCACGAAGTCTTAGTGATTCACATATTCGCCCTGCACGGAACCGTCGTCGTAGAGCCGTCGGTTGATGGCATTGTCTAACTCAGCAGGGAACTTATCACCCCAGCCGTTGAAGCAGAAGTCGAGGAGACGGGGGCTTGCTTCTGGCTTTTGGCTATTACCTATTAGCGTGATAAAGCCGTGATCGCGTGCCCATGTGTCGTTCGTAGGCGGGCCGACGATAAGCAACGGCTCACGACGGCGAATCTCGCGAGCCATTTCTTCATAGGTCGTCAGCACCTCGTCCAACATCGGTGCCCAGTCCGTCTGAGCATGTGGCCAAGTTAGCTGCACACCA
>Ga0310786_10009661_pt1 | contig 12206 bp, 8 predicted proteins | sample AusTroGonzalo_MG_FD_203881 | JGI IMG/M metagenome (GOLD analysis project Ga0310786, IMG submission 203881) | Bovine rumen microbial communities from tropical cattle in Woodstock, Queensland, Australia - Gonzalo_03 (v2) (version 2) | ecosystem: Host-associated > Mammals > Digestive system >...
TTCCTCCAGCTTGTGGGCGTTGTTAGTCGCCATTATCAATTCATAATTCATAAGTCACAATTCATAGACCTACTCTGGATTCTCCTCCAAGGAGAACTTGTAGCGGCAGCAAATTATTCACTCTTCAGTTTTCACTTTTCACTTCTTTATCGGGTCGAAGCCTTCGCCAAAGACGCCTTCCACGTTGCTCATGGAGACGAATGCCCTTGGATCGATACGTTTTATCAGTTGGAAGATGCTGCGGCTCTCGTATTTCTTGGCAAGGATAAGCAGCACCTGCCGCTTCTCTTTGCTGTAGAAGCCTTCGCCCGAAAGGACGGTCACACCTCGCTCAAGCCGTGTGTTGACTTCCTCTGCGATTTCTTCATATTGTTCGCTGATGATGATGAACTGCACGCTTTGCCGAGCAGAGTTGATGACATAGTCGAGGAAGTTGGTGCTGATGAACATTGCCAAGTAACCCACGACCACAGTCTCAATGTCGTGTTCAATCATGTAGCTGAAACCGATGATTACGATGTCGCACATCAAAAGCAGTCGGCCAAGCGAAATGTTCCAGTACTTGTTGATGGCACTGGCGATGATGTCTGTGCCGCCTGTGCTACCTCCGGCAAGAAAGATGGTGGCAAGGCCGAGGCCTTCGAGGAAGGCACCGATGACGCAGGCCATGAACTTCTGTTCCCCGACGATGTGCATGAGTACAGGAGTGCCGTCTGCCATCACTTCGGTGAGCTGTGCCTGCATCACGCCAATGGCTGCAGAGATGAGCGTGGTGACGACGACTGTTCGCACCAGATAACGCCATCCCAGCACACGCATCGCCATCAGCAACAGGAAGAGATTGATGATGAAGTAGGTGTTGCCAGCAGAGAAGCCCGTCAGGTAGAAGAAGATGGTGGAGACACCCGTCACGCCGCCACTTACTATCTTGTAAGGCAGCAGGAACGTCGTGTAGCCAATCGTGTAGATGACTGTGCCGAGGAGCATCTGCAAATAGTCGCGCAGAAGCTGCCACGGGGAAGGCCCTATGATGTCTTTAGCTGTCAACTCTAATCCTTAATCTTTAATCCTTAATCTCTAATCTCTAATCCTTAATCTCTAATCCTTAATCTCTAATCCCTCATGCCCTTATTGCCTTGAAGCCGTTGCCATACACGCCTTCGGCTCTGCTCTGTGAGACGAAAGCACCAGGGTCTGTCTCTTTAATTAGGCGGAGGATGGTAACGGCTTCGCGTTTGTGTACGATGGTTATTAAGACCTTTATCTCCTGATGGCTGTAGAAGCCTTCGCCATTCATCGAGGTTACGCTATGGCAAGTCTCGGAGATGATGCGCTGGCTGATTTCGTTGGGCTTGTTGGTGAAGATGATGAACTGTATGTCTTGCCTAGCACTATTGATGAGCATGTCGAGGGCGTAGGTATAGACAACCAAGGTGACGTAGCCAAACACGACCATACGCACGTCATGGAAGATGGGCCAGCAAGATGCGATGACCACGAAGTCGAGAATCAGCAGGGCACGGCCAAAGGAGATGTTGCGATACTTATTGACAAGAGCTGCGATGATGTCCCAGCCGCCCGTGCTGCCGCCGGAGAGGAAGACGATGCCGATGCCCAAGCCATTGAGGATAGCACCCAACACGCAAGCCATCGAGTCTTGTCCTTCGCCCAAAACCTGCATCAAGTTTCCTGCCTCGTCCATCATCATCCGTTGTCCTGCTTCGAGGAAGAAGGAGAGGGCAACAGCGGCATATGCCGATTTGCCGACGAACTTCCAGCCAAGCGGCTTGATGGAAATGAGGAGCAGGATGCCGTTCGCGATGAGCACGGCTGCTGCAATGGGGAACTTCGTCAGGTAGTAAAGGATGGCGAACATACCTGTCATGCCGCCTGTCGTAATGTGATAAGGCAACAGGAATGCCGCCCAACCCAAGGCGTATGTTGCCATGCCAAGATTGATGGCAAAGAAGTCCTTCGCGAACTCCCAAATGCGACCCTTCTTCAGTTTGAATTCCATGGTAAATGCCTAATCCTTAAATGGGTTTCAACACGATGTTGACAATGCGCTTGGGTATAGCGATGGTCTTGACGACCTGCATGCCTTCTAGGTATTTCTGAGCTTCGGGGGCAGAGGTTGCAAGCTCTATCATCTCCTCTGGTGTTGCATCTGCGGGGAAGAGCATGTCGAAACGCACCTTGCCGTTGAACTGCACGCCAAGCTTGACGCTTGTCTCCACGAGGTACTTCTCTTCGTACTGCGGCCATTGGGCGTCGCAGACAGACCCTTGACCATCGAGTGCCTCCCAAAGCTCTTCAGCGATGTGTGGGGCGAAGGGCGCGATGAGGATGACCATCGGTTCGAGGATGGCGCGGCTCGAGCACTTTAACTGGCTCAATTCGTTCACGGCAACCATGAAGGCCGAGATACTTGTGTTGTAGGAGAAGGCTTCGATATCTGTCGTCACCTTCTTGATGAGCTTGTGCAGGGCCTTGAGTTCTTCGGCACTCGGAGCATTCAGATTATTTGGATTATTCAGAATACTCTGAGCCAAGCCCCAGAACTTCTTGAGGAAGCGGAAGCAGCCGTCGATGCCGTTGGTGTCCCAGGGCTTCGACTGCTCGACGGGGCCGAGGAACATCTCATAAAGGCGGAGCGTGTCGGCACCATAGTTCTCGACAATCATGTCGGGGTTGACGACGTTGTACATCGACTTCGACATCTTCTCGATTGCCCAGCCGCAGATGTACTTGCCGTCCTCGAGGACGAAGTCGGCTGTAGCGTATTCAGGACTCCAAGCCTTGAAGGCCTCAAGGTCGAGGACATCGTTCTTGACGATATTGACATCCACATGAATAGGCGTCACATCGTACTGGTCCTTGAGGCCGAGGGAGACGAAGGTGTTGGTGTCTTTGATGCGATAGACGAAATTGGAGCGGCCTTGTATCATGCCTTGGTTGACGAGCTTCTTGAAAGGCTCTTCCGTCTTGCTCACGCCGAGGTCGAAGAGGAACTTGTTCCAGAAGCGGGAGTAGATGAGGTGGCCTGTGGCATGCTCCGAGCCGCCGACGTAGAGGTCAACATTCTGCCAATAGGAAGCGGCTTTTTCGCTGACCAAAGCCTTGTCGTTGTGCGGGTCCATGTAGCGGAGGTAGTATGCGCTGGAGCCTGCGAAGCCAGGCATCGTGTAGAGTTCGATGGGGAAGACGGTCTTCTCGTCGATGAGTTTCTTATCGACAATCTTGCGGTTCGCCTCGTCCCAAGCCCATACCTGTGCGTTGCCCAAGGGCGGTTCGCCTGTCTCGGTGGGCAGGAACTTCTCAACCTGCGGCAGCTCGATGGGCAGGCACTCCTCGGGTATCATGGTGGGGATGCCGTGCTTGTAATAGACGGGGAACGGCTCACCCCAGTAGCGCTGGCGGCTGAAGATGGCGTCGCGCAGACGGTAGTTCACCTTGACGCGACCCAGGTTGTGTGCTTTGACAAAGCGTTTTGTCTCGGCGATGGCTTCCTTGATGCTGAGACCGTTCAGGCAGAGGCTTTCGCCGTCGTACTCCACGCTCTTGTCGGGGCTGATGGGCGAGTTCATCACGATGCCTTCCTTCGCGTCGTAACTCTCCTCCGAGATGTCCGCACCTTCCACCAGTGGGATGATGGGCAGGCCGAAGTGCTTGGCAAAGGCATAGTCGCGGCTGTCGTGGGCTGGCACTGCCATGATGGCTCCCGTGCCGTAACCGGCAAGGACGTACTCTGCGATATAGATAGGACACTTGTCGCCCGTAATGGGGTTGATGCCATAGGCTCCGCTGAAGACGCCCGTTACGGTATGGTCAATCATGCGCTCCCTTTCTGTGCGGCTCTTGACGTACTTGATATACTCATCGACGGCAGCCCGCTGTTCGGGCGTCGTCACCTTATCGACCAGCTCGCTTTCGGGAGCAAGGACGAAGAAGGTCACGCCGAACATCGTGTCGGCGCGTGTGGTGAAGATGGTGAAGCGGCCCCCTTCCGACTCCCCCGAGGGGGCGAGAACATAGGGGATTTCTATCTCTGCTCCCTCGCTGCGGCCTATCCAGTTGCGTTGTGTTTCCTTGATGCTCTCGCTCCAGTCGATGGTGTCGAGGCCGTCGAGGAGCCGCTGGCTGTAGGCACTAACGCGCAGGCACCACTGGCGCATCTTCTTCTGCTCCACGGGATAGCCGCCGCGCACGCTCACGCCTTCCACCACCTCGTCGTTGGCAAGCACCGTGCCGAGCTTGGGGCACCAGTTCACCATCGTCTCGCCGAGGAAGGCCAGGCGGTAGTTCATCAAGATGTCGCTCTGTGCCTGCTCATCGGCAGGCCAAGTGCCTTCCTGCTTGAACTTCTCGATGAGCTTCTCTATGGGCTGTGCCTTCTGGAGTTCCTCGTCGAAGTAGGAGTTGAACATCTTCTGGAAGGCCCATTGCGTCCAATGGTAGTAGTCGGGAGAGCAGGTACGCACCTCCCTGTCCCAGTCGAAGGAGAAGCCAATCTTGTCGAGCTGTTCGCGATAGCGGTCGATGTTGGCGAAGGTGGTCTTCTCGGGGTGCTGACCTGTCTTGATGGCATACTGCTCTGCAGGCAGACCGTAGGCATCGTAGCCCATCGGGTTGAGTACGTTGAAGCCCTGCTGACGCTTGTAGCGGGCGTAGATGTCGCTGGCGATGTAGCCAAGCGGGTGCCCGACGTGCAGTCCCGCACCGCTGGGGTAAGGAAACATGTTCAGGACGTAGAACTTCCTTCGGCTCTCGTCCTCGATTACTTTATATGTCTGGCGTTCCGTCCAAAGCCGGTGCCACTTTTGTTCAATCTCTCGGAAATTATATTCTTTTGCCATATAAATATATAATGTATAACGCGTATTTGGGTGCAAAGGTACGAATAAGCGAAAACAATACAAAATAAATCGGTTTATTTTTGTCGCTGTCTGCCCAGACCTGTTTCAAAAAAGGCGAAAACGACATGTTGGTGCAAAGGCGCATAAACAGGCTGTTGGCATTGGCCCCTATGAAGTGTTAAAAACGCACTATGGAGCGTCGGCCGATACTCCATAGAGGAAAGCCCAACGCTCCATAGAGGAAAGGCCGATGCTCCATAGTGCGTTTTTTGCCTCCCTCTGCGAGGCATAAAATCCTCAGGTGCGGGACAATTTAGGAAAGGCTATCGAAACCGCCACATACCATACTATAATAGCGGCGAGGGAAGAGGTGCCAAGCAGTAGCAGCGGCAGGCAGCCGAGCAGGAAAATGTAGCGTTGTTTGTTGTCCGCCCAAGTGAGGTTCTTGAACTTCAACGCCAGCATCGGCACTTCGCACACCAGCAGCATGCAGAAGAGCAGCATGAAGAGGAAAAGGAAGACGGCGTTGAACTTCAGCGAGACAAGGAAGGCGTGTTCGCCCAGCACGAGGCTTCCCCAGAAGAGGGCGTTGGCGGGCGTAGGCAGGCCGATGAACTGCTGGTGCTGCCGCTCGTCGAGGTTGAACTTGGCAAGCCTCAAGGCAGAGAATGCCGCCATCAGGAAGGCTGTGTAGGGCAGGAAGCTCTTTAGATTTGAAAGCAGTTCGGGGTATTGAACCTCGTGGAAGAGGTAGAAGAGGATGGCGCTGGGTGCCACGCCGAAGGTGACGACATCGGCCAGCGAGTCGAGCTCTTTGCCGATGGGCGAAGAGACACCGAGTGCCCGTGCCACCATGCCGTCGAAGAAGTCGAACACAGCTCCGATGACGATCATCAGCACCGCATACTGGTACTGCCCGTAGAAGGCACAGCCGGTAGCTATGCAGCCGCAGATGAGGTTGCAGCAGGTCAAACTATTAGGAATATGCTTTTTCATTTAACGCCAAATCTTAAGATGTTATTTTAACCACGAATTGCACGAATTACACGAATTGGCTACGCCTTTCAGGACTTTGATAGATTCGTGTAATTCGTGCAATTCGCGGTTTTTAGATAGCTTGTTGTTTTAGCTTGGCAACTACAGTCTCGTTGCCGATGGTCTTTTGGTGAAGCTTCACCAGAACCTCTGTTCCAAGGGGCAGATAGAGGTCAACGCGTGAACCGAACTTGATGAAGCCAAGATGCTCGTCAACGAAGCATTCCTCGCCCACGACGGGATAGGTGACGATGCGGCGGGCCATAGCTCCGGCAACCTGGCGGGCAAGAATCTCTGTGCCGTCGGGCGTCTCGATAACCACCGTGCAACGCTCGTTCTCCTCGCTGGCCTTCGGGAGCCATGCCTTGTGGAAATTGCCGTCATAATGGCACACACGCTTGACCGTCCCATCTACGGGAATCCAGTTGGCATGCACGTTGAAGAGGCTCATAAAGATGCTCACCATGATGCGGCGGTCGTGGAAGTACTCGTTCTCCTCTGTCTCTTCCACCACGACCACCTTGCCGTCGGCAGGCGCCAGGACAATGCCCTCCGTGTCGCCCTCGTAGGTGCGGAGGGGGCATTGGAAGAAGTTCAGCAAGATAGCATAGAGGACGGCACTCACCGTGATACTGATGTCGAAGGGAAGGCGCGACTCGAAGCCGTGCAATATAGTGAAGTTAAGCACCAGCAGCACGATGGCACTCCACAGGAGCGTCGTCTTTCCCTCGTGATGAAGGCGTATTTTCTTTAGTTTCTGAAACCGTTTACCCATATTTTTTGATATAGTGCGGCTCAAAGTTAACACTTTTTTTTGAACCTGCAAGGGCTAAAAGGTGTTTTTCTTCAAAGCAGAAGAAAAAAGATGCCATTCCCTTGCCTGATAAAGAAAAAAGTACTAACTTCGCAGTCTCTACCCGACATAGTTCTTTCAACTCTCAACATCAACTCGCAATGGAGGATTTTGTTCACTTACACGTTCACTCGCAATACTCTCTGCTCGACGGACAAGCATCCATCAAGGGGATGGTTGACAAAGCCATCGCCGACGGGATGCGCGGCATGGCTCTCACCGACCACGGCAACATGTTCGGCGTGAAGGAGCTGTACGACTACTGCAAAAAAGTAAATAAGGGAAGGAAGGAGAAGGGAGAAGAACCCTTCAAGCCCATCTTCGGCTGCGAGATGTATGTGGCACGGAACGGTGACAAGAATGTACACGAGGGCGGCAAGGAGTATCAATCTGGCTGGCACCTCATTGTGCTTGCCAAGAACCTGACGGGCTATCACAACCTCATCAAGCTTGTGTCGCGCTCATGGGTCGATGGCTTTTACATGCGGCCCCGAACCGACCATAAGGATTTGGAGGTGTTCCACGAAGGGCTCATCATCTGCTCTGCCTGCATCGGCGGCGAAGTGCCAAAGAAGATTGCACGCGGCGACTTGGCAGGAGCGGAGGAGGCCGTCAAGTGGTTCCACGACATCTGGGGCGACGACTACTACATAGAACTGCAGCGGCACGAGGTGACGAACCCTAACCAAGAGGCCAACAGAGAGACCTACGAAGTGCAGAAACAGGTCAACCCCGTCCTCATAGAGCTGGCTCGCAAGCACGGAGTCAAGATTATCTGCACCAACGACTCACACTTCCTCAACGAGGACGATGCAGAGGCGCACGACCTGCTCCTCTGCCTCTCCACAGGCAAGGACTTGGACGACCCCAACCGTATGCGTTATAGCAAGCAGGAATGGTTCAAGACGAAAGCCGAAATGAATGACATCTTCGGGGACTTGCCCGAAGCTCTCGCCAACACCTGCGAGATTCTCGACAAGGTAGAGACCTACGACCTGGAGTCGAACCCCATCATGCCTTTCTTCCCCATCCCCGAAGAGTTCGGCACAGAAGACCTCTGGCGGCAACGCTTCACAGAAGAGGACCTCTTCCGAGAGTTCACCAGCGACGAGAACGGCGAGAACCCGCTGCCGCGAGAAGAGGGAGAGAAGAAGATAGAGAAGCTGGGCGGCATCGACAGGCTCTACCGCATCAAGTTCGAGGCAGACTATTTGGCAAAGCTCGCTTATGAAGGTGCCGAACGTCTTTATGGCACTCCGCTCTCGAAGGAAGTTGAAGACCGAATCCGCTTCGAGCTGCACATTATGAAGACGATGGGCTTCCCGGGTTATTTCCTTATCGTGCAGGACTTCATTAACAGCGCCCGCAACGAGCTGGGCGTGTGGGTGGGGCCGGGCAGAGGCTCGGCAGCCGGTTCGGTTGTGGCTTATTGCCTCGGCATCACAAGGCTCGACCCGCTCAAGTACGACCTCCTGTTCGAGCGCTTCCTCAACCCTGACCGTATCTCCTTGCCCGATATCGATACCGACTTCGACGACGATGGCAGAGGAAAGGTGCTGCAATGGGTCATGGACAAGTATGGAGCGGAGAACTGTGCACACATTATTACATATGGTGTTATGGCAGCCAAGAGCAGCCTCAAGGACGTAGGGCGTGTAGAGAAGGTGCCGCTTTCCGTGGTCAACGGCTGGTGTAAGGCCATGCCCGAGCGTCTGCCAGAAGGCAAGAAGCCGACCCTGGAGAACTACATCAATGCAACGCCGGAGCTGAAGGAGGCACGCTTTTCGAAAGACCCAAAGGAGTCTGACACCATCAAGTACGCCCTTAAGCTCGAAGGTACTGTCCGCAACACAGGCATCCATGCTTGCGGCTTTATCATCTGCCGCGACCCTATCAGCAACCACGTTCCCGTCTCTACGGCAGACGACCCAGACTTCCCCGACCGCAAGACTGCCGTCACGCAGTACGACGGACACGTCATCGAGAGCACCGGCCTCATCAAGATGGACTTCCTCGGCCTCAAGACCCTCTCGCAGCTCAAGGAAGCATGCCGTATCGTCAAAGAGGCTCACGGCATAGACATCGACCTCGACAACATCCCCATTGACGACCCGCTCACCTACAAGCTTTATCAGGAAGGGCGCACCGTCGGCACCTTCCAGTTTGAGTCGGCAGGCATGAGGAAGTACTTGAAGGAACTGCACCCGACGGTCTTTGAGGACCTCATCGCCATGAACGCCCTCTACCGTCCGGGGCCGATGGACTACATCCCGCAGTTCATCAAGCGCAAGAACGGGCTGGAACCCATTACCTACGACCTCGAAGCATGCGAGGAATACCTTCGCGACACATACGGCATCACGGTTTATCAGGAGCAGGTCATGCTGCTTGCACGCAAGCTGGCGGGCTTCACAAGAGGTGAGAGCGATGGCCTGCGTAAGGCGATGGGCAAGAAGATAGACGCGCTCATCAAGGAGATGAAACCTAAATTCATCGACGGCGGAACCCGCAACGGGCATGACCCCAAGGTGCTCGAAAAGATATGGAGCGACTGGGAGAAGTTCGCCTCGTATGCCTTCAACAAGTCACATGCCGCATGCTACTCATGGGTGGCATACCAGACAGCATACATGAAGGCACACTATCCGGCAGAGTTCATGGCTGCCCTCCTGACACGCGGCAAGGACGATGTGAAGGAGGTGACGAAGCTTCTGGAGGAATGTCACGCTATGAAATTAGAGGTGCTCGGCCCGGATGTCAACGAGTCGCACCGCGACTTTGGTGTCAACGACCGTCAGCAGATACGCTACGGCTTGATGGCCATCAAAGGATTGAGTGAAGCGGCTGTGCAAGCCATCGTGGAAGAGAGGGAGAAGAATGGGCCGTTCCGCGACATCTTCAACTTCGCAGAGCGCGTCAACATGTCGGCCATCAAGCGCAACGGCATAGAGTTCCTTGCCTTGAGCGGTGCCTTCGATAGCATCGCCTCAGGCATCCGTCGCGAACAGTTCGTGGCAGAGGATGCCAAAGGCAACGCCTTCCTCGACCTGCTCCTGCGCTACGGCACACAGTTCCAGCAGGCACAGATGGAGGCACAGTTCTCACTCTTCGGCATGGATGCAGTAGAACTGAACAAGCCCGCCGTGCCAGAAGCCGAGGAGTGGTCAACCTTGGAGCGTCTAAACAAGGAGCGTTCGCTGGTGGGCATCTATCTCTCGGCACATCCGCTTGACGAGTATTATGTCATTTTGCAGAACGTCTGCAACCTGAAAATGGCGGAGATGGAATACCTCACGGCCTTTGCCGGGCAGAGCGTCCGCCTGGGCGGTATCGTCACGGCGGTTCGTTCCGGCACGACAAAGAACGGCAAGCCTTTCGGTGTGGCAACCATCGAAGATTTCAGCGGAACGGGCGAGATTGCCCTTTTTGGCGACAACTGGGTGAAGTGGGGCGGTTACCTTTGCATCGACCGCTCGGTGTTGATTACGGGAAGCGTGGAAGCCCATCGCTTCCGTCAGGGCGAGTTTGAGCTGCGTATTGGGCGCATTGACTGGCTGGCCGACGTGGGCGACAAGGTGATAGAGCGCATCACCGTTACCGTCAACACAAATGCTTTGAGCAAAGACGATGTGGAGATGCTCACGTCGTATGCCGAAGAGAACCCGGGCAACGCGACCCTGCAACTGGTGTTCGTCGATGCAACCAATCCGCACAACCAGCTTCACATGACCTCCCGCTCCCGCCAAATCAAAGTGAAGCGGCAGTTCTTGGAGGACATTGACAGCAGCGAAGCACTTTCCTACAGCATAAACTAAATCAGAATAATCAGAATAAACAAAAAAAACTTAACATTATGGCACAGACAATCAACACTGGCAATTTCGAGGCTTTGGTAGCAACTGGCAAGCCTATCGTATTGGACTTTTGGGCAACATGGTGCGGCCCCTGTAAGCGCCTCGCGCCCGTCATCGAAGAACTGGCAAAGGACTATGACGGCCTTGCCATTGTAGGCAAATGCGACGTGGAAGAGGACGAGGACCTGGCTATGCGCTTTGGTGTCCGCAACATCCCAACCGTAGTGTTCATCAAGGACGGCAAGGAGGTTGACCGCAGCGTCGGCTTGGTTCCCCGCCCCGCCCTCGAAGAGAAAATCAAGGCACTCCTATAATTATGAAGTATGAATTGATAATTATGAATTGAAGGCAATGGCAACTTTTGAAGAAGACCTCCTCAACGATGCAGAGGACGACCGCCTCACGGTCGAATACATACAGAACTATCTGCCGCAAGAACTCAAGGACAAGTTCACGGAGGAAGAGCTTTACTACTTCATCGACGTCATCGGCGAATACTACGTTGACCTTCTCGACAAGCATCAGGGCGACGAGGACATCGACATTGACGTTGAAGAAGTGGCAAAGTACGTCGCCAAGCAAGCCAAGAAGGACAAGATGGGCGACTTCGACCCCGAAGACCTTCGCTGGGTGGTGGATGGCGAGCTGGAATACGGCGAGCAAGCATCCCTCTCATAAGACCTATAAGCCCCATAAGTCCTATAAGACCCATAAGACCAATAACAATATGGAACAACCTCTTTTTATCTATAACACCCTCAGCCGGCAGAAGGAACTCTTCAAGCCGCTCAACCCGGGGCGCGTCGGGATGTACGTCTGCGGCCCGACAGTCTATGGCGACGCACATCTTGGTCATGCCCGCCCAGCCATCACCTTCGACCTCCTCTTCCGCTACCTGCAGCACATCGGCTACAAGGTGCGTTATGTGAGGAACATCACGGACGTGGGTCATCTGGAGCACGATGCCGACGAAGGCGAGGACAAGATAGCCAAGAAGGCACGCCTCGAACAGCTCGAGCCGATGGAGGTAGCGCAGTACTACACGAACCGCTTCCACGAGGCGATGGACGCCCTCGGCTGTCTGCCGCCAAGCATCGAGCCGCACGCCACCGGCCACATCATCGAACAGCAGGCGCTCGTCAAGCAGATCCTCGACAACGGCTATGCCTACGAGAGCAACGGCAGCATCTACTTCGACATCGAGAAGTACAACAAGGATCACCGCTGGGGCATCCTCTCGGGGCGCGACCTCGAGAACATCAAGGACGCGAGCCGCGACCTGGCCGGTGTCGGCGAGAAGAAGAACCAAGCGGACTTCGCTCTTTGGAAAGCCGCACAGCCCGAGCACATCATGCGATGGCCAAGTCCTTGGAGCAACGGCTTCCCCGGCTGGCACTGCGAATGCACGGCTATGGGACGCAAGTACTTGAGCGAGCACTTCGACATCCACGGTGGCGGCATGGACCTCATCTTCCCGCACCACGAATGCGAGATTGCCCAAGCGGTTGCAAGCCAAGGCGAACAGATGGTACACTACTGGATGCACAACAACATGATTACCATCGACGGCAAGAAGATGGGCAAGTCCTACAACAACTTCATCACCCT
>Ga0310786_10009662_pt1 | contig 12205 bp, 9 predicted proteins | sample AusTroGonzalo_MG_FD_203881 | JGI IMG/M metagenome (GOLD analysis project Ga0310786, IMG submission 203881) | Bovine rumen microbial communities from tropical cattle in Woodstock, Queensland, Australia - Gonzalo_03 (v2) (version 2) | ecosystem: Host-associated > Mammals > Digestive system >...
TGCGAGCGCCAGGTGGCCCGCTGCGTCCGCGGCATACTGTCCGCCCCGCGCTCGTTCGCCGGCTTCGACGCCGCGAAGGCGATAGCGTGGTGGCAGTCGCGCGCGGGCTTCACGCTCGCGACGTCGCAGCGCGAGGCGCTGGAGCGTTCGCTCTCCTCGAAGTTCTCGATCATAACCGGCGGACCCGGCGTCGGGAAGACGACGATCATCCGCGCGCTCGTCGAGATCTGCGGCGTCAAGAAGCTCAAGATCGTGCTGGCGGCGCCGACGGGGCGCGCGGCGAAGCGCATGACGGAGTCGGTCGGCGCGCCGGCGCAGACCATACACCGCCTCCTTAAGTGGAACCCGGCGACCAACACCTTCACCTACGACGCGGAGAACCGCCTCGAGGGCGACGTCTTCATCTTCGACGAGACTTCGATGATAGACGTGACGCTCGCGGCCGACCTGCTCGTCGCGATTCCGCCGCAGGCGTCAGTCGTATGGGTCGGCGACACCGACCAGCTGCCGTCCGTCGGCGCGGGGTCCGTGCTGGGCGACCTGATAAAGTCCGGCGCCGTGCCGTCGACGAAGCTCGACCTCATCTTCCGGCAGGACTCCTCCGGCCTCATCGTGCGCAACGCCCACCACGTGAACGCGGGCGAGCCTCTCGAGGTGCGCCGCGGCGAAGACTCCGACTTCTACTTCCTCGCCTGCCGCGACCCGCAGAAGTGCCTGGAGCTCGCCATCGAGTTCATGACGGAGCGCATCCCGCGCAAGTTCGGCATGAACCCGCTTGAGGACGTGCAGGTGCTTGTGCCGATGCGGCGCAACCTGCTGGGGACGGACAGCCTCAACGCCGCGCTCCAGCAGGCTCTGAACCCGCGCGGCGACGGGCTCGTGCGCGGCGGTACGACGTTCCGCGTCGGCGACAGGGTGATGCAGCTCAGGAACAACTACGACAAGGACGTCTACAACGGCGACATAGGCTTTGTGAAGGCCGTCTCGCCGGAGGAGCGGAAGCTCGTGGTCGCGTACGACGGGCGGCCCGTGGCGTACGACGGCGGCGACCTCGACGAGCTTGTGCTCGCGTACGCGATGACCATCCACAAGTCGCAGGGGAGCGAGTACCCCGCCGTCATCATAATCATCCACACGCAGCACTACGTGATGCTGCAGCGCAACCTCCTCTACACGGCGCTTACCCGCGGAAAGAAGCTCGTGCTGCTGATAGGCGTTCCCTACGCCGTCGACCAGGCCATCCAGACCAACACCGTGCGCGAGCGCCGCACCGCCCTCGCCGACCTTCTCGGCGCCGCTTCGCCGTCGGGCGTCGTCTGCTAGTCCGAGCAGTCTTGCGCCGCCTGAAGTTCAAGCCTTGCTCCTTTGGGCAACGCTTACATGTTGGAGAGGGATAGTGCGCGGCAGTTCGTGCGCCATCCTTCGCCATATGCGCCGGTGGCGCGGAGGAACGCCCCGCGCTTGGCTTCGAGTGCAGACATGGAGATGCTGCCGGGATCGCGCTTGATCTCGCAGAATGTTGCGACACGCTTGATTTCGTTTTCCGCGACAAGGTCTATTTCACTTTCTCCCTTGCGGTCCCACCAGCTCCCAATCCTTGTGTAGCAGCCCGCCTCGGCGAACTTTGCGGCGAAGTACCGTTCAAGCGCGAATCCGCTGAAGACGTTCCAGTCGCGCTCAATGATCTGCCGGATCTGCCCGAATGCGCCGAGTTCGACGGCGGCGCTGTATTTCGCTATGAACCTGAACCAGAAAAGATAGAAGTTGTCGAGAATCCTGTAGCGAAGGTTCTTCGCAAGCGGCTTCGAGAGAAGCGGCTGGTTGCGCGCGATCACTTCGTAGTCCTTTTCAAGGCGCTGGAGATGTCCGCCGAGGTCTCCCGCTCCGACGGAATTCTCGATTTCCCTGCGGGTGGTGCGACCGCCCGCGATCGCGGAAAGGATTGAAAAGTACGTCCCGTAGTCCTTCCCAAACTCCTCGACAAGCCCGGCGCGCCCTTCTTCAAGGAAGATTGAGCCCTCGGAAACCATGTCCTCGATCATCGCCTCGCGGGTGAACGCGCCGTGGTCCATGAGGAGGGCAACGTATTTTGCGACTCCGCCCGTCAGCGCGAATAGCGCAAGAAGGTCGTCCGGTGTCGCCATTGTCGAGTGGTCGTGCAGGATTGCCTTCAAGATGGACGGAGGGAACGGCGCGACCTTAATGAAGGAGGTTTCGCGGCCGTAGAGCGGCTCTTTCTTGTCCCGGAATATGCGGTTCATGAGGGAATTGAGGCTGCCGCAGACGATCAGGTTCATTTTTGCGGCGGCATGGTATTCGTCCCATTCGCGCTGCATCTCGCTGAAAATCGCGGGATTGACCCGCAGGAAGTCCTGAAACTCGTCGATCGCCAGCGTGACGGGGTGTTCGCAGGAGTAGCGCATCAACCATTTGAATATGTCTCGGAACCTAAGTTGCTCGCCGGGAAGGAACACGCCGAGTTTGTCTTCAATCTCGGCGCGGAAGGATTCGCACAGTTCTTTCTCGGTACGCCTGGCGACGAAGAAGTAGAGGTATGGCGCTGTCTCGTAGGCATGGCGGATGAGTTCCGTCTTGCCGATGCGTCGACGACCTGTCACGACTGTGAACTGCGCGTTGTCTCGCGAGAATCCGCGAACCTTGCGCAGAACACCCGTCTCCTTCTGTCTTCCGTAGAATTTCATTCTCTGTTCTCCAAAACAGGAACGGCCGTTACCGGAACGCTCGTTCCTGTTCGCAAGAAATTATATCAAAACCCATCTGCGGATGCAACGGGCTAGCCTTGACATTGCGGCGGAATTTTAGGATAATGCCATTGTGTTCGGATTTGGAAAGCAGCGTGCGGCCCCGGCTCCTGCGCTTGACGCGGTCTTCGTGAGCGAGACGGGCCTTGTGCGGGAGGAAAACCAGGACAACGTCCTGGTGTCGGTTTCGCACGGCGTCTTCGGCGTGGCGGACGGCATGGGCGGCGGCGCCGAGGGCGCGAAGGCAAGCGCGACCGTCTGCCACGAGCTCAAGATGATGACTCATGTCGCGGGCGACACCTTCGAGCAGCGCGTCGCCGCGGTGCGCGCGTCGATCGTCGACGCGAACTCCGCCATATACGCCTATGCGTCCGAGCACGGCTTCGGCCAGATGGGCTCGACGGCGGCGGTCATCGTGTTCGACCCCGCGGACGGCTCGCGCGCGGCAGTGATGCACGTCGGCGACAGCCGCATCTACAGGATCCGCGGGGGCCTCGTCTCGCTGCTGACGCGCGACCATTCCGTCGGCCGCGAGCTCAGCGACTTCGCCGGCGCGCGCGCGGCGGATCTCCGCAGCAGGGCGAATCCGCTCACGCACGTCCTCACTCGCGCAGTCGGCGTGCAGCCGGCCGTGCATACCGAGGAGCGGGAGGTCGACGTGAGGCCGGGAGACCGCTATCTTCTTTGCACCGACGGCGTGCACGACGTCGTGACCGATGCGCGCCTCGGGGTCTTTGCGGCGGCCGGCGACCTGGAGTCCGCGGCGGCGCGCCTGGCGGACGAGGTCGTCAGATGCGGCGCGCCCGACAACTATTCGTTCGTCCTCGTAAGCACATGATCCTGGCGCCTTTGAGGGGCGTGACCGTGCGGTGCTTTCGCCGCACGTTCGCGGAGGTGATTGCCGAGGCCGGCTTCAGCGAGGCGGTGACTCCGTTCGTTAGCGCCATGCCGGGCGTGGACCCGCTCGCCGACCGCGAGCTGAGGGGCGGCCCGTCGGCAGAGCCAGCCAGCCTGCGCGTCACCCCGCAGTTCATAGGGAAGGACCCCGCCTCGTTCTCGTTCTGCCTCGCGCGCATACGCGAAGTCGGCTACGAGACGGCCGACCTCAACTGCGGCTGCCCGTTTCCCATGGTGCGCCGGAAGGGGCGCGGCAGCGGCCTTCTGCGCGCGCCGGACGCCCTCAGGCGGATGCTCGACGCGGGCTGCGCGGCGATGGGGGACGGCCGGCTTTCCGTGAAGGCGAGGCTTGGCGTGGAGCGTCCTGACGAACTGCTCGGACTGATGCCGGTCCTGAACGAATACCCGTTGCGGTTCCTCGCGGTCCACGCCCGCACGGCGCGGCAGATGTACGAAGGAGATGTCGACGCCGCGGCGCTGGAGGCCGTCCGCTCGGCGGCGAAAATGCCCGTCGTGGCGAACGGCGACCTCGATTGGAGGGGCGGCGAGGGGATGGTAGGGCGCAGCTTCGTCAGGTCGCTGGGCGAGCGCGGCGACATCGGCGAGCTTCTGCTGCGCTACATTGACGCCTCGCGGGAGGAGCTCTGCGGCGAACGGCCGGTCCTGGGTCGGATAAAGGAGCTCGTCTCCTACTGGCGCGGACTCCCGCAGTGGCGCAGCCGCTGGAGCGTAGTCAAGATGTGCGCCTCGCTCGACGAGCTCGGCAAGGCGGTAGCTGCGCCCAATGAGCTGTGGCAAAAGGCCCTTTGACGGCGCCGGCACGTAATGCCGCGTTAACAATCCGTTTACATTGGTGTGATAGAATTGCCTTAAACACGCGCGAGGGTGTGACTCCTCTGTGCGGATATGGTATAATACGCGGAAACATTCTGGAAAGGATGAAAGGTCATGCTTGAAGTAAAATGCCTGAAGAAGGACTTCGGCGACTTTCACGCGGTGAAGGGCATCTCCTTCTCCGTGGCGAAGGGCGAGGTCCTCGGCTTCCTGGGCCCGAACGGCGCCGGAAAGTCCACCACAATGAGGATGATCACGGGTTTCCTGCCCCCGACGTCTGGGACCGCCGTCATAAACGGCCATGACATAACGGCAGACCCGATCGCTGCGAAGAGCGACCTCGGCTATCTGCCCGAGTCCGCCCCGAGCTACCGCGCCATGACGGTCGGCGACTATCTGGCGTTCGTCGCCGAGGTGCGCGGCTGCGCCGACGTGAAGAAGTCCGTGGCCGCGGCGATAGAGAAGGCCATGCTGGGCGCGCACGCGAACCAGACCATAGAGACGCTCTCGAAGGGCTACCGCCAGCGCACGGCGTTCGCGGCGGCCATCATCAACGACCCGAAGGTGCTCATCATGGACGAGCCAACCGACGGCCTCGACCCGAACCAGAAGTTCGAGGTCCGCAAGATGATCCGCAGGATGGCCGAGGAGGAGGGCAAGGCTGTCATCATCTCGACGCACATCCTCGAGGAGGTCGACGCGGTCTGCACGCATGCCGTGATCATATCCGACGGCGAGGCCAAGACCGGGACGGCGAGCGACGCGAAGATTTCCGTCGCGGAGCTCAAGAAGCTCGACCAGAGCGGCGACCTGGACGTCATCTTCCGCAAGCTCACGATGGGGGAGGCGAAGTAAAATGAAAAACGTAAAGGAAGTGTTCAAGCGCGAGTTCAAGGCGTATTTTGACTCGCCCGTCGCGTATGTGTTCCTCACGGCGTTCCTGGTGCTCGTCGGGTTCCTGACGTTCGGCGTCGCCATGTTCTACGAGCGCCGCCAGGCCGACCTCACGCCGTTCTTCTTCTGGCATCCGTGGGTGTACCTGCTGCTGGTTCCGGCGGCCACGATGGGCCTTTGGGCCGACGAGCGCCAGAACGGCACGGCCGAGCTGCTGCTCACCCTGCCCGTCACCATCCGCGAGGTGCTCGTGGGGAAGTTTCTCGCTGCGTGGTCGTTCATCGGCATCGCGCTGGCGCTTACGCTTCCCGTGGCGTTCACCGCGGGCTACCTCGGCTCCCCGGACTGGGGCGTCGTCGCGTGCGGGTACATGGGCTCGTTGCTGATGGCCGGCGCGGCGGCGGCGATCGGCATCTTTGCGTCGACGCTCTCGCGTTCGAGCGTGATCGGCTTCGTCGTGTCGCTCGCGATGTTGTTCGCGCTGATGCTCGTCGGGTTCGACCCCGTTACGACGGCCGTCGCCAACTGGGGCGTTCCGTCGGCGATAGTGAACGGAATCGCCTCGTGCTCGCTCCTCACGCACTTCGAGTCGATGCGCAGGGGCGTCATCGATTTCGCCGACATCGGCTACTACGTCGGCATGATTGTCTTCATGCTTGCGGCGGCGAAGACCGTCACCGACGGTCGCCGCGGCGCCTCGAAGGGCGTCGTGGGCCTCGCGGCGCTCGCCGCGATCGTAGTCGCGGCGGACGTGATACTCGCGAACCTGCCGCTCAGGGTCGACATGACGGCCGAGGGCTTCTACACGCTCTCGAACGGCTCGAAGGCCGTCCTCTCCAAGCTCGAGGAGGACGTGACCCTCAAATACTACGTGAGCTCCTCCGCGGCCGACATGCCGATGCAGCTCAAGACGTACGCGACGCGCGTCCAGAACCTCCTCAAGGAATACGAGCGCGCGTCCGGCGGGCACGTCGTCCTCGAGGCGTACGATCCGAAGCCCGACTCGGACGCCGAGGAGTGGGCGCAGCGCTACGGCGTCGAGCCGCAGACCGTCAACCCGTTCGGCTCGCCGATATACTTCGGTCTCGTCGCGGTCTGCGGAGACAACGAGCAGACGCTCGGCGCGTTCTCGCCCCGCACGGAGTCGACGCTCGAGTACGACATAACGCGCCTCGTCACGCGCGTCGCGTGGCCCGAGCGCCCGGTCGTTGGGGTCATGACTTCGCTCGGCGACGTCCTGGGCGGGCAGATGAACCCGATGATGATGCAGATGGGGCAGCGTCCGCCCGAGGGCTGGGCGGCGTTCACGGAGCTCGGCAAGGACTACGACGTGCGCACGATCGCGACCGACGTGGAGTCCATCGACGACGACGTGAAGACGCTCGTCATGCTCCACGCGAAGGACCTTTCCGACAAGACGCTCTACGCGATCGACCAGTTCGTCCTCAGGGGCGGCAAGCTGATCGCCTGTGTCGACCCGTTCTCCATCAAGGACATGCTCGCCTCGCGCCAGAAGCAGAATCCGATGATGATGCAGATGGGTGGCGGCCAGGACGGCCCGTCCACGCTCGGCAAGTTGTTCGACGCGTGGGGGATTCGCTTCGACACCGGCAAGATCACCGGCGACCTCGCGGCGTCCACGCGCCTCGGCAACGGCCAGGGCGGCGCCGAGGACAATCCGGCGTTCCTCTCGCTTTCGAAGAGCAACATGGACAGCGGCGACCTCCTGGTCGCGCGGCTCACGCAGGTGATGTTCCCGTTCGCCGGCGCGTTCGTCTATGAGAAGAAGGACATGGACCTCGTCTTCACGCCGGTCATCACTACGTCGAAGGACAATTCCTCGTCCGTCGACAAGATGGCCGTCCAGTTCGGCGGCGGCATTAAGGAGATGGTCCCCGACGGGCACGAGCGCGTCGTCGCGGCGCGCCTCTCCGGCACGTTCAAGACCGCGTTCCCGAAGGGGCCGGACGGCACGAACGACGTCTCCAAGGCGCTCAAGGAGGGCAAGGGCTCGGTCATGCTCTTCGCAGACACCGACTTCCTGGCGGACGACTTCTGCGTGCGTATGATGAGGACTCCGTTCGGCAACATCCCGCAGCTCATCAACGACAACCTGACGCTCTTCTCCAACGTGATCGAGCAGTTCGCCGGCCGCGAGGAGCTGATCGGCGTCAGGTCGCGCGGCACCACGGACCGCCCGTTCACCGTCGTAAACGAGCTCGAGGCGCAGGCGATGCGCAAGTGGCAGCGCCGCGAGGCCGAATTCGAGGCCGAGCTGCAGATGACGCAGCAGCGCCTGCAGGCCCTCCAGAAGCAGAAGAGCGGCGACGAGCGCTTCATCCTCTCCCGCGAGCAGCAGGACGAGATCGTGAAGCTTCGCAAGGCCCAGGCGGAGACGCGCAAGCAGCTGAAGAACGTGAAGAAGGAGCTCACGGCCGACATCGACTCGCTGGGCCTGACGCTCAAGTGCGTCAATGTCGCGCTCGTGCCTGCGCTCGTCGTCCTCTTTGGCCTGCTGCGCGGGTTCCTGCGCAACAGGCGGATGAAGGCGGGCAAGTGAGAAATTTCAAAAAGGAACAGGACCAATGACGAACAAGAATCTGGTTGTGCTGGTCGTCGTAGCCGCGGTGCTCGGCGGCGCGGCGTATTTCCTTAAGAGCGGCTCGCGTCCGGCGGCCGCGAAGCTCAACGGCAAGGCGCTACTGCCCGGCCTGAGCGTGGCCGACGTCGCGCGCATAGAGGTGGGCGGCAAGCTTGCGCTGGCCGCGGCGGCAGACGGCTGGAAGATCGAGTCGCTCCACGGCTATCCTGCGGACCGCGACAAGATCGCCGAGAACCTTATGAAGCTCGCGGAGCTCAAGGTCGGCCAGGTCGCGCGCGGGCGCAAGCTCGGCGCGGAGACCGCGGTGGCGCTGAAGGACGCCTCCGGCAAGGAGCTGGCGTCGCTCAAGCTCGGCGACAAGCACATGAAGAAGGCCTCTGGCCAGGCCGCCATGTACGGCGGAGGCGGCTATCCGGACGGGCGCTACGCGGCGTTCGAGGGCGAGACCGTTCTCGTCAACGACACGCTCGACGCCTTCGACGGGGACGCGAAGAAGTGGTGCAACCCGCGCATAGCGTCCTTCTCGTCGTCCGACGTCAAGGCGGTCAAGTACTCGCACGCCGGCGAGACGGTGGAGCTCGAGAAGGGCACTAACTCGACGTGGGTCCTCAAGGGCCTCGGCCCCAAGGAGGAGCTCGACACCTCGAAGACGTATTCGCTCGACTCCGCTCTCTCCTACCTTGACTTCGCGTCCGTCGCGGATCCGAAGCTCACCGAGGCCGAGCTCGGCTTCTCGACCGGGCACGTCTACACGGTGACGATGAAGGACGGTTCAAACACCGTAACCCACGTCGCCACGGTCGGCAACAAGGTGAAGGACGGTTCCGACCGCTACTTCAAGCTCGACGACGGAAAGTGGGTCTTCACGATCTCGTCCTACTCCGCCGAGTCGATGATGAAGAGCCGCAAGGATCTCGTCAAGGCCAAGGCAGAGCCCAAAAAGGACGAGGCGAAGAAGGAAGAGCCGAAGCCCGCTACAACGGTCTCTTCCAAGCCTGTAAAGGTTGAGGCAAAGCCAGCCGCAAAGGCTGCGCCACAGGCGGAAGCCAAGCCTGCTGCAAAGGCGGCTGAGGCCAAGGCCGAGGCGAAGAAGTAGGGCGGTCGGCGAAGACAGGAATGACGATTTCCCGCAGACAGGCCCGCGAATGGGCCGTGCAGCTGCTTTTCGCGGCTGACCAGAACCCTCCGGCGGACGTCGAGTCGTTCGTTGCCGAGGGCTGGAGCCAGCTTGGCGGGCTCGACAAGTCCGACGGAGCGACCGAGGTGATTCCCGCAAAGCTGCGCAAGTTCGCCGAGGAGCGGGTGCGTGGCGTTCTCGGCTCGGTCGAGGAGCTCGACGGCATCATCTCCGGGCTTCTCGACAACTGGGCGCTCGACCGCCTTGGTGCGGTCGAGCGCGTTGTGCTGCGCCTGGGCGTATGGGAGATTAAGAACACCGACGTTCCCAAGGCCGTTGTCATAAACGAGGCCATTGATCTTGCGAACTGGTTCTCGTCGCCGAAGTCCCGCACGCTCGTCAACGGCGTTCTCGACAGATACGCCAAGTCCCTCCGAGCCTGATTTTCCGTCCTCTCCCTCAGCCACCACGCAGCCCTCGCGGGGACAGACCCCGTAAAATCCTTGCAAAACGGGCCTTTCGAGAGGTCTGTCCCCGAGAGGTGCGGCAGAGAGAGCCCGCATTTCCCCCGCAGGCCTGAATGTGGTATACTACGAATGTCAATGTAAAACGGATCAATAAATGTCAATGCAAACGGAGCAATCTAAAATGATGCAACTAAGACTCGCTGCGCTAATGGTCGTGGCTTCTTTTGCCTCGTCCATTCCAGCATGGGCTCAAGAAGGGGTTGGTGTTCCAGCCGCGGAGCAGGGCAACGACCCTATCAACGCCGTAGTAAAACTTGAAGTCACAACAGCCAAGTCGGACATTCTCTGCCCATGGGCCAATCGCACCGACAGCTGTGTTGGATCTGGCGTCGTGATTGACAAAGGCCGCATTCTCACTTGCGCTCATTGCGTTGCAGATTCGACATACATCCGTGTTCGCAAGCAGAATGAGGACGCCCTATATCATGCCACGGTCCTTTTTACGGACAACGACGCCGATCTTGCGCTTGTCGGCGTGGATGATCCGAAGTTCATGGCGGATATTACGCCTGTGGAGATAGGCAATACGCCCCATGTGCAAGATGACGTGTTGGCGGTTGGCTATCCAATCGGCGGTGAGGACATTTCCTTCACTCGCGGCATAATCTCACGCATAGAAGACATAAGATATGCGCATGGATGGACGGTGCTCCTCGGTGTGCAGGTCGATGCCGCCATAAACCGGGGCAACAGCGGCGGGCCTGCCCTTGACCTTAAAAGCGGCAAGATTGCCGGCATAGCCTTCCAGGGCAAGGACGAGGAAAAGAGCGAAGCATTGGGGTACATTATCCCGCCGGACATCATTCGTCATTTCCTTCAGGACATCAAGGACGGCAGGGTCGATGGATTTTCTGATCGTCAATTCGAGTGGGATCAGATGGAAAGTCCTTCAAAGCGACGTTATTATAAAATGGATCCTGGACAAACTGGGGTAGTCATAGATCATGTTGACCCCGCTCTCGGATCCGACTCGATTCGCACAGACGACATAATACTTGAGGTGGATGGCTACAAGGTCTCCAACAATGGGCGGATTCGCCTTGAGGGAGGCGTTGCGCGGTCTCTGTTTTATCCGATTTACATCCGCCAGATTGGCGAGAAAATCCCGGTGAAGGTCTTTCGCGACGGCGTTGTCGTGGATACGTTCATCGCCGCGGCGAAAAAGAATTACCGCGTTCGGCGGTGGATGTACAACTCCAGGCCGGATTACTTTGTATATGGAGGTCTTGTCTTCACTACGGCCTCTTACGACTACCTTGTCCGTTCCAAGGCGCACTTCCATGACGACCTCGCCAAAAACAAGGAGTTCCCCGACGATGAGCCGGTTGTGATTTCATTCTGCTTTGCAGATACGGGAATAGAGGGTTATCTTGGCGTAAATAAGTCACTCGTGCGTAGCGTCAATGGCGTGAGAGTGCGCAATCTCCGGCATATGGCCGAACTCGTCGACAAGTGTCGTGACGGTTTTGTTCGCTTTAACCTCGACAGGGACGAAGAATGGGATATAAAGCTCGTTGTCGATGCCAGGGAGATGCGCGAGGCAACGGCGCGCGTCATGAAGCGCAACCTGATCCCGGCGGACAGAAGCGAAGACTTGAGGAAGTAACGACCAGCTTTCGCTAAAGCTGCGGCTCGGCAAGCTAACGACTAACCTTGTAAGATTAAGCCGTTGGTAGCGAGTAGTTTGTGGACCCCTATTATCCGCGAACATTGCCTGGTCGCCTGGGATTACTGTGCGCATGTATAGTTTATCCAGTTTGGTGGATGTTTTGCCTGTTGCGCCTTATCGTGCGCGGCGTGCTGACTTTAATTCCTGCCTTTGCAGGCAGAATGAAATCCAAGATTGTATTGCCATGGTGGCTGATGTTGCTCGGCTTTGCTCTTGTTATATGCGACTGCGATACCCTTGATGGTTGGCGTAAGCTGTGGGAGCAATATCCCGGACTCGTGCTTTCGACGGCGCTTTGTTGCGCAGTGTTGCTTTGCCTTCGCTGGGTCAAGCAAAGGCATCTTTTGAAAGTGATTTACGTAAACATCATGATTATGCTGTCTTATGCCATTCTGATTTCTTTGCCACATATGCATCTTGCAATTGTGGGCTAGATTCAGTACAAGGAGCAAGGCCATGAAAGCGCCCCGAATATCTCGAAGAATGCCAACGGCAGAAAGACATGAACTTCGACATTCCACCGTCGCTCGTGAGGCGCATGAATTCTTGCGGGGACAGACCCCAAAAAACCCTTGCAAAACGGCCGTTTTCGGCGTTTCGACCGGCTAGGGGCCATCCCTTGCCAGACCCCGTGCCCTGAAAAAAGGGCACGATCAGGGCACCTTCAGGACCCGCCGCCTCCGGCTATTTGCTATCCTACGCTTGCTTTCGCGGGGGTCTGTCCCCGATGGGCGCAAAACGAAAGGAGCAAAGAAATGGCAAGGACGGCAAGAATAAAGAAGACCGGCAGCGGGACCTCGTACTACCACCTCATGTCGAGGGCGAACGACAGGAGGTTCCTGTTCGAGAAGGGGAGGGTCAAGACTCAGCTCGTGGACGCGCTGAAGCGCGCCGCGGCGTTCT
>Ga0310786_10009665_pt1 | contig 12204 bp, 5 predicted proteins | sample AusTroGonzalo_MG_FD_203881 | JGI IMG/M metagenome (GOLD analysis project Ga0310786, IMG submission 203881) | Bovine rumen microbial communities from tropical cattle in Woodstock, Queensland, Australia - Gonzalo_03 (v2) (version 2) | ecosystem: Host-associated > Mammals > Digestive system >...
CCGAGGAGGGCGGCATCCGGCTCGCCGGACTCGGCCTGCCTCGCGGACGAGCGCAGCGCCTCCTTCTCCTCCTCGGTGATGACCGGCGCGCCGGACTTCGCCATCGACGAGAGGCGCGTGATGCAGCCGTTGAGGAAGGCGGTGTAGCCGAGCCCGCCGGGGAGCGACTCCCTCACGGCGTCGCGCAGGGCGTTGGGGTTCCCCGCCGCGTACGACATGAGCTGGCGGATGCCGCGCTGCGAGCCCGCGTCCGCGACGCCTCCCGCCGCGTTCTCCACGGCGGCGTCGAGGAAGCCGTTCCCGCCGAGCGTGAGGTCGACGAGGTTGGTGAAGTCCATGAACGACGCGGCGCGGCGGACGGCGGGCGCGATCTTCGCGACGGCACGGAGATACGGGGACTCCGCGTACTTCCTGTCCTGGTACGCGCAGAACGCGCCGGCGAGCGTGACGAATCCGGTCGGCGTGAGGCCGACGCCGCGGCGGACGACGGTGCGCCCGTCGGAGGTCGTGGCCTCGCGGTCCACCTCCGCGGTGCACTCGCGGCGGAACGCGGCGAGGCTCCTGACGAGCTCCGTGTCGTTCGCGTCGCGGGCCTCCTGCATGGCGGTCTCGGCGATGGCGTCCACCTCGTGCACGAAGTCGGAGACGACGCCGTTGAGCGCGTTGCGGATGAGCCGCCCGTGGGACGCGTAGGCGCGCATGAGCACCGCGTTCACGAGGCCGCTCGTCATGTCCGGGTTGACCGACGGGTCGACCGGGACGACGATGTCCGAGGAGTTCGCGGAGAGCTTGCCGACGTTCACGGAGAGCGTGTACTTCTTCGGCGAGTACGCGGAGAACTCGCCCGCGTACTTCGACATGGTGTCGACCGAGACCTTCCTGTCGGCGAGCAGGCGCTCCCCGACGCGCATGTAGCCGTTCGGCCCCCAGACGTTCATCCACGTCGAGCGGACGGTCTTGTCGGAGACGCCCGCGTCGCCGATCACGACCTGCGCCTCCGGGTCCCAGTGCGACGCGATCGAGAGCTCGCGGGCGAGTCGCTCGCGCGCCCAGTCCTCGTCGACGAAGTGGCCGTCGGCCTTGCGGCGCAGCATCGGGTGGAGCCGCGCGCGGGGCGCGTTCTCGCCGAGGGCGACGATGTAGTCCGGCGCGAGGTCGAGCTCCCGGATCATCTTGAACATGTCGGTGCACTCGACGACCTTGGCCTGCGAGAGGAGGATGCGCGCCTTCGTCGGCGCGTAGCCGAGGCGGGACATCTCCTGGCGGAGCGCCTCCTCGTCGTCGAACGTGCGGAGGTCGCGCTCGGCGCGCCCGTTCACGGTCTTGATGCCGAAGTCCACCTCGAAGCGCCCGTCTTCCGTCTCGCGGGCGGTGAGCTCCGCCGCGCCGGTCGAGTGGACGCGGAGGTCGTCCTCCGTCGCCCGCGTCGTCTTCGCGAAGTGGCGGAGGTCGCCGCGGTCGAGCATCGTCGCGAGCTTCGCCATGTTGAGGATCTTGCGGTCGCGCTCGGCGAGGCCCGCCGCCGTCCCGTCGAAGCGGAGGTTGAGCGACCACGCGACGGACTCGAGCGCGCGCCTGTCGAGGTCGGGGTGGTCGACGGAGTCGAACCTCGCGAGGTAGTCGACGACCGGCATGCTGACGCGCCCGACAGACGAGCTGTAGATCGCCTCGCGGAGCGGCACCTCGCCGTCGATGTTCTGGACGTACGCGAGGTTCTGCCCGCCGATCATGTGGAGCGCGCAGTCGTAGATCGCCGCGTCCACCATGTCGGACGACGCAGGGAGGCGCACCATGTTGAGGATGCGCATGTCGGCGTCGAAGGACTTGGTGAGCCTGCGCGTGAGGATGTCCGCCGTCGCGACGGCGAGCTTCTCCGCCGTCCTGTCGACGGCGTCCCTGTGAGATTCATAGAAATCGGACGCGGAGACGGCGCTGTCCTGGTCGAACGCGCCCGCTGCCTCGTCGAAGCGGACGAACGACACGGAGCCGTCCTCCGCCGTCACGTGCTCGAGGCCCTCGGACTTCGCGACGTGCGCGAGCGCCTGGTCGCGGATGCGCCCGTCGGAGAACGAGCGGAGCTGGTGGGCGGCGAGGTACGCGCCCATGATCTGCTTCGCCCTGCCGGCGAACGCCTCGGCGGCCGCGTCCGTCACGGCCTTGCGCGAAGGCGAGAACGATCCGTTGCCGCGTCCCGCCGCGGCGGCCTCTGCCGCCATGCGGTCGCGCAGCACGTCCGCCTGCCTGCGCCACTCCGCCCGGAAGCCCTCCTTGAGGGCGCGGCACACGTTGGCCGAGAGGCCCATGTCGCGGGCCGTCCACTGCGCCGGGTTCGTCGCGGCGAGCGACATGTCGCCGGAGACGACGGCGCCCGCGAGCCCGACGATCTTGTGCGCGGCCTTGCGGAACCACGACGGGTCCTCGCCCTCGAGCGGGGCCTCGGCCTCGTAGAGGACGCGGGCGAGCTCCGGGGCGTAGTCCACCATGGCGGCCTGCCCCTCGAGCGTCTCGCCCGCCTGCTCCGAGGAGAGCGCCGGGGTGCGGCCCTCGACCTCGTCGCTCGCAAGCTGCTGGCTCGCGAGGAGCGGGACGTTCACGATGCTGTCGGCGTTCGCCTTCGCGGCGTCCGAGAGGGTGCCGAGGAACTTCTGGTGGCGCTCCTCCCTGCGCGTCGAGACCTTCTCCCGCGTCTCGATCTCGGAGCGGATCGAGTCCGCCGTCTCCTTGTCCCCGGCGGCGTCCGCCTCGTCGAGGCGCGCCTGGAGCTCCGCGACCTCCTTGCGGTCCTGCTCCGCCATCGCGTCGTGCGCGGCGAGGTACGTGCCGAACTTCATCGAGACGACGCTGTCGTGCCGGAGCGCGTCCTCGATGCCGGCGAGGCGGGCGCGTATCTCCTGTAGCTTGCCACCGCCGCCCACGGCGGACTGGAGGCGGAGCGTCGCGGCGCGCGTCACCATCGGCATGGCGAAGCCGACGGCCTCGGCGGTGAGCTGGTCCCAGCCGGGGTACAGGCCCTTCACGGCCTCCTTGAGGTTGGAGAAGAAGTCGTGCTCGGCGCGGTCGTCGAGGCCGAGCATCCCCTTCACGACGTCGCTGTAGCGCTCCTCGAACATCTCGCCGAGGATTCCGTCGTACCCCATCTGCTCGTACATGTTCATCACGGTCTCGGGGCCGATCTGGTGCTTGGCCATCCAGTTCGCGACCGCGAAGCGGGCGTAGGACTTGTACTGGAGGTCCTTCACGCCGTCGTCGTACATCTTCTTGAGCGCCTTCTGCGCGAACGCCTCGACGTTCCCGCCTACCGCGTCGCGCAGCTCCTGGCGGAGCCCGGACGACGAGCCGGACATGACGGCGGTGCGGATCGCGGAGCGGTCGGCCTCCGCCGTGACGCCGAGCGCGCGGATGACGGCCTCGGCCTTCTGCCCCTGCGCCTTCTTGAGGAAGGACTCGCGGGAGCCGAAGACGTCGCCGATCCACTGGCGAATCTTGCCGCCGAACGCCACGGCGGTCTCGCCCTCCGTCGGGACGATGCCGAGAATCTCGGACGAGGCGGGGCGGACAAGGCCCCTCATGCCCGCGTTCTCGAGGCCGAGCCCGGCGGCGCGGACGAGCGACTTGAGGCCGCGGCCCGTGTTCTCCGAGACGTACTCGAGGAGGTTCATGCCGAACGCGATCGACTCGGCGTTCTCCATGAGCTCGCGGTTGCCGGTCATCAGCGCGGACTGGCGGAGCGACAGCTCCGACTGGCTCACGGTGCGGTCGGCCCCCGCGGCGGCCGCGACGAGCGGCTGGGCGGCGTAGGCGTTCGGGGCCATGAGGAGGGCGCCCTTTATCGGGGCCTCGACGAAGAACGTGCCGACGGCGTCGGCGAGCGCGCGGCCCGCCTTCGTGTGGTTCGTGAAGAGGACGGTGGACTCCTCCGCGCCCCACGTGCCGAAGTCCATGAGGCCGCGGGAGACGTTCTGCCCGAGCCACTGGGTGAAGCGGTTGAGGTTGTTGCGCATCGCGCCGTGCGCGTTGCGGGCGAGCATCTGCGCGAACTCGTGCTCCGCCCTCGCCTTCGCCATCGACTGAATGGCCTCGGCGGACATCCCCTTGTACATGGGGTTGCCGGTCATCGTCTTCGACGCGACGAGCCCGGCGACGCGGTTCACGATGCGCTCGCGCGCCTCGCCCTCCGCGATGCCGGCGAAGGTCTTCCCGGCGGCCTTCTCGACGGACTCGCGCGCGAAGTGCTCGGTGGCCTCGCGGGCGAGCGTCTTGGAGGCGCGGGTCATGCCGAGGTGGATCGCCTCCTTCGATCCGCCGTAGAGCGCGGTGCGGGCCGCGCCGAGCGTGCCGCCGCTCGCGAGGAACTCGACCATGAAGCCCGGGGCGGCGCGGATGATGTCGCCGACCGTCGCGCCCCAGGAGCCGTTCGAGCGGTACTCCTGCTCGGCCATGTAGAGGCGCGTCTTGATGAGCTCGTCGTCCGAGACGGGTTCGCCGTTCTGGAGCTTCTTCATCGTCTCGTTCACCGTCACGGCGTCGGCGATGGAGCCGCCGACGGAGGCGACGAGCCCGAGGAACGGGAGGTCGGACCACTGGAAGTCGGTGATGGCGTCGAGGAACCCGCGCTTCACGCCGCGCCGGTTCTTCTCGCCGAGCTCGAGGAGCCTGCGCCCCGCCTCCGTCTTCTGGAGGGTCTCGGCGGCGATCTCCTTGCCGAACACGCTCAGGCCGGCCACGGTGTCGGCGGTGTAGTCCGCCGTCATCCCGGTGCGCTCGCCGTAGCGGACGGTCTTATCGCCGAACGGGTCGGTGTCGAGCTGGAAGATGTCGCTCGCCCTGCCGATCCTCTTCGCGGCTGGGTCGGGCCCGTCGGCGTAGTTCACCTGGGGCACGAGGGGCTCCTCGGCCTGCGCGAGGAGGTCGGGCTCGCGGTTGGGCGAGGAGAGCCAGGACATGTGGGCGGAGTACAGGGAGTCTTCCGCGGGCGGAACGGAAGAGCCGAGGCCCCCGAAGGCGCCCGGCGCGTCGTCATTCAATGCCATGAGGTTCCTCCTTCAGGCGGGTGCACGGCGTGGGAAAGTTCATGGGCGATATTATACCATAATCGCCCCGATTACTCAACCGCGCTTCGTTAGTCCTTCTGCTCTTCGTGCAGCTTGGCGGCGAGGGCGTCCTGCCGGGCCTTCATGTTCCACTCGTACTCCTTCGCGAGCCCGTCCTGGTCGGCCTGCACCTTGCGGAAGACCTCGGGGTCGGTGGAGTACCTTCCGCCGGTCGCCTGGTCGTAGTCGATCAGCTGGCGGCGGATGACGGGGAAGTTGAGCTCGGGGTCGCGCGCCTGCTTGCCGGTCCTCGGGTCGATCTCCCGGACGTAGCCGGGCATCGTCACCATGGCGCGGCGCCATGCGGCGCGGTAGTCCTTGCCGGAGCGCTTCATGTCGTGGAGGATGGCGGCGAGGCCGGAGGCCCTCGACTGGGCGTCGGGCTCGGTCATGCCGTTGGCCATGTTGCGGCGGACGAGCTGGGCGCGCATGGCGCGGATGTCGTCGTCCGCCACGTTGCCGGCTACCCACGCCCTGTAGGCTGCGACGGCGGACGGGTACTGCCGGGCGAACGCGGGCTCCGCGTAGGCGAGGCGGGTGATCGTGTCCTGCACGTTCACGCCGGAGCCGTTCACGACGCCCTTGAGGATCTCGTCGGCGAGGATGCGGGAGGCGAGCCTCCCGGACTTGCCGTGGAAGGATGCGCCGATCGCGTCGGAGAGCCCCTCGCGCAGCTCCGCGTTCGACTCCCTGCGGGAGATCGCGGCGCGGAGCGCGGAGCCGACGTCGCGGTGCGACACGGCGTGCGGGACGGCGAAGCGGTAGAGGAACTCCTGCGCGTCGGAGGCGATGGCGTCCGCGCCCACGCAGCCGGACGTGCCGCCCGTGCGGCCCTCGACGGTGTTGCGCTCGCCGCGCCTGCCGGACAGGGACTCGACCGCCTCGGGCGTGAAGTCGCTGCCGCCGGTCACGAGGTTCGAGAGGCCGCGCCGGACTCCCCGGAGGGCGTGGACGATGTTGCCCGGCCTCTGCGGGAGGCCGGCCCCGGCGCGGAACGCGTAGTCGCCGATCTCGGCGTTCACGTTCTGGCCCGCGCCCTTCGCGGACGAGCGGATGTCCACGCCGTAGTCGAACGCGGCGCGGAACTCGTTCGCGGCCTCCTTGAAGGCCCTGCGGAAGGCGGGGTTCTCGAGGTCGATGTTCTGGCTGTTGGCGGCGAAGGTCTTGACGGTGGAGAGGAGCGCGGCGTCGAACCAGCGGCGCTGGTCGCCCGTCATCTTCTTGTCCCCGAAGAGCGAGCCCGCGAGGTCGCTGTACAGGTTGAGCGTCCTGTCGGCCACGTCGCGGGGCGTGAGCCCGTCCGTGCGCATCGCCTGCGCGATGCCGACGATGGAGCGCAGGGCCTGCGGCGCGCCGCCGGACTCCCGGTGCGTCGAGTGGACGAAGTCCACGACGGAGGCCGCGCCCTCGCCGAACGCGCCGCGCAGGTCGTCGCGGAGCTCCGCTACGGCGTTGGCGGTCTGCTTGAGCTGGAGGTGGTTCGGGACGACGCCCGCCGCCGTGCCCTTCGCGGACTCGTTGAGGAACGGGGTCACGAACGGACGCATCATGGCGCGGTCGAGGTCGTCGAACTGGCGCGTCGCCGTGCCGTCCGCCGACGTCTCCGTGCGCCCGTAGAACATCCCGGCGATGGTGGAGTTGAAGCCGAGCCCCTCGAGGCTCGAGCGGTCCTTCACGAAGGAGCTGCCCGCGCCCAGCACCTCGCCGAGCGTCATGGTCTGGCCGTACGCCTTCACCTCCGCGCCGTCGAACCCGCCGGTCACGGCGAGCTGCGCGCGCTTCGCGAGCGCGTCCCCGAGCGCCCCGGCGTGCTTCGTCGCCGCGAGGTCGAGGAGGCCGTCCCTGTTGCGGGCGACCGTGTCCTGGAGCTCGTCGTAGTACTGCTTCGCCTCGGCGAACGCCCCGGAGTTGACGAGCGACTGGAGCTTCGTCACGTAGCGGTCCATGTTCCAGGCGAAGCCCGACACGGAGCCGCCGCTGGCGATGTCGTCGCGCAGGGCCGCCTCCCTCGCGTCCGCCTCGTGCATCGAGGGGAGCGGAGGCGGCTGGAGCGACTTCACGTAGCGGTCGACGTACCTGTCGGGGGTGTCTATGGGTTCGTATGCCATCTTCCCTCCGTCAGCTGAAATAGTAGTTCTCCTTCAGCCGGAGCAGCGCGGAGCCGTCCCCGGCGGCGACTGCGCGGGCGAGGCTGCCCGACTCGGACTCCGAGAGCTTCCCGAACATGGACGAGCGGCGGGCGTCGGAGACCTCCTCCTCGCGCCCCTCCGAGCGGTTCATGCCGGCCATCATGTGCTTCGCCACGGCGTCGCCCCAGAACTGCGAGAGGACGGCGTCCTCCACGTCCGGGCGGAACGGGCCGGCCGCGGTCGCCGCGAGCGCCCTCACGTCGTCGAAGTCCATGTCGCCGAGCGTGCCGTCCGCGACGGCTCCGGCGATCGCGCCGGACGCCGCGGGGGCCATCGTGGCCTGTATCGCGAGGTCAACGCTGTCCATTCTTCCTCCTCTCGTCCTCGCCGGTCGACGGCGTGATCACGACCTCGCCGCGCCTCAAGGGCCGGTTCTCCGTCGGATGGGCGGGCGTCGGGAGCCCGTTCAGCCCGCCCGGCAGGATATACCCGTGCCCGGGCATGGACCACGAAGGCGGCCTGTTCCGGCGCTCGTCCATGATCTCCTTGACGGACTTGTGTGTCGAGCCCTCCGGCGCGTTCGTCACCTTGTCCTTCTCCGACGCCGTCAGGTCGTCCCAGCTTTTGCCGGGGTACATCTTCTTCATGTTCTTCTCGGTGGACTGGAGATAGCGGCCCCAGTCGGAGCCGAGCCCGTGCGGGAGCAGCTCGCCGTGGCCAATGTAGGTCGAGGCGTAGCGCGTCGCGGAGCCGTCGTCGAACGGCTTGAGCATGTCGAGGAACGAAGTCTGCGGGGGCGTGTAGCTGCCGTAGTTCTTGATGTTGTAGTTGACGTGCCCGCCCGTGAACTGCCATCCGCCGGAGCGCACCTTGCGGGCCTCGGCACGGTTCTCGCGGTCGATCTCGAAGGCGCGCTGCATCGTCAGCTGCATGCCGTACTTCCAAAGGTCGCGACGCATCTGCGCGTCTGCATCCTCCGCCTGCGGCGACACGCCGCCGGGCGCGACAGCAGGGCCAGCGAGCGTACCGGCCTTGTGGCCGTCGTTCGCGGAGGGCGACGGGGCCACGGTTGCTGGGAGCGCCGGGGGTCTTGCCACTGTGGCAGGGACAGACGGCTTTATGGTCGCAGAAGAGACCGCAGGGGTCGGCGTCGGTGCAGCTGGCACGTCTGGGAGCATCAGATTGTCATACTCCGTTGCCGGAGTGGAACCCCACGTCCCATCGGGGCGCTGTCTCAAGTCCGCGTGGACTACGGGAGACACTGGCGTCGAGCCCGGTACAATCACCGGTGCTCGTAGCGCGGGCGTAGGCGCGGGCGTAGGCGCGGGCGTAGGCGCGGCAGGAGCAGGCTTCTGCTCCTTCGGCGGTATCAACAGGCTGTCGAAGTCGAACGCCGCCATGTCCTACCTCCGTCCCGCTGCCCTTCTGGTGTCGATCGCCTTCTGGAGTCCGTCGAAGTCGAAGAACACCTGGTTCTCGATCGGCTGCTTGTAGAAGTTGTCCACGACGGGCTGCACGCGCGCCCTGTCCTCGTCCGTCCACAGGTCGGACGAGCCCTCGAGCCCGCCCACCATCTGCGCAACGCGGTCGGCGTTGCCCTTGACGAGGCTCTTCATCGCCGGAAGGTTCTGCAACATCCCGAGGCGCTGGCGGTACACGCTGGTGTGATGCTCCGTCATCTTGTCGAGGTCGGCCCCGACGAGTCCGTTCGTGAGGGCCATGCCCTCGTCGTAGGACTTGCGAATCTGGCCGAGCAGTCCGTTCAGGGCCGTCGGCGACATGTCGGGAACCTCCGACGCCTGCTTCAGCGCGGCGGCGAGGGCCGTGCGCTCGGCGACGGCCTTCTGGATTCCCGGCAGCGAGGCGACGAGCTCGGGGCTCCAACCGTCGTACTGCCCGCGCGTCGGTGCGAGGCCGGACGGGCGGCCGGTGGCTCCGGTCTGCAAGCCGGCGAAGAGGTTGGCGACGGCCGTGCCGATGAACGAGTCGCCCGGCCCCTTCGGGACCTGCGTGAAGGCGTCCACGATGGCTCCGCCCGTATTGGGGTCGAGCCCGGTGTTCAAGAGCTTGTCACCCGCGTAGATCGCCCCGGCGGTCGCCGCGGCCTTCGCCCAGTTGCTGCGCGGCACTCCCTTCGTCTCGGCCTTCCAGCCCTTGCCGAACGGGAGGCTGTTCACGAACGAGAGCCGCTCCGGCTTGTCAGGAGTGGCGGCGGGCGTGCTCGACGCGGGAGGCGTCGAGCTCGGAGCCGAACTGCGGGGCGGGGTGTGGGTCGAGCCCCTCGATCCCGGCGCGGGAGTCCGCGAGGGGTTGCTCCCGGTGCGCGGCGTGGACGGCGTGGAAGTCGGCGTCGGCGAGGTCATGCGCTGCCACGCCGGGGTGTTCCCCGCCTTCTGCGTGTCGCGCCACGCGAGCACCTGCTTCGCCTGGTCCTCCGTCATGGAAAACCCGAATCCCCTGGCGTGCGCCTGCACGTCGGCGGGATTTGTTGCATCTTTCAGCATGCGGTCCCACTTCGCCTTGTCGTAGCCGCGGGACTGCTTCATGTTGCGGAAGAACGTCCAGTCCTCGCCGGCTGCGGCGGGGGCGGCTCCGGAGGCCGCGGGGGCGGCTGCGGGCTTCGCCGCGGGGGCTGCTGGGGCGGCTGGCTTCGGCGCGGGTGCGGCGGGGGCTGCCGCCGCGCCCTGCGCGCGTGCCCTCGCCTTCGCCACGGCCTCCCTCGCGCCGCTGCGGGATGCCATCCTCTCGGCGCGGGCCGCGAGCTTCTCGGCGCGGTCTGCCGCGGAAGCGGCGCCGGACGCGGTCTTCGCGCCCTCCGCCGCCTTCGCCGCGGCTTCGGCCTTCGTGGCCGCGGTGGCCGCGGTCCTCGCCTTGGATGCCGTCTCGGCTGCCGCCTTGGCCTTGGCGGCGGCCTCCGCGGTGGCCTTGGCCTTGGCGGCGGCCTCCGCCGCCTGCCTCGCCTTCCTCACCGTCTTCGCTGCCTTTACTGGATTAGCCATGCCGTTTCTCCTAAATGTTGAAGGCTTCCTCCGAGAGCTCGCCCATCGAGTTCTGGTACACGCCGTTGACTATCACCTGGGTCTGCACGGAGTCGTTCGCCACCTCGCAGGACTTCAGCCACTGCACCGCCTGCGCCTTGAACTTGTCGGCCTTGTCCACCTCGCCGGCCTTCATGCACCAGTTGTAGTTGATCATCCACTCCACGGGGTCGATGCCCTCGAACGGCAGGGCGTCGGAGTCCCTGACGAGCGGGAGCGGGTCGATCCTGACCTCCGCGAGGACGTCCACCGGCGCGCGGGGGTCCGCGCCCATGATCGAGTACCGGCGGAACTGCGGGTTCTTCACCTCGGGGTGGTACACCGCTATGGGGAACCGCTCGCCCGTCGACACGTCCTCCGCGTAGAGCGTGAGGTAGTCGTCGCACGAGTCGGAAATCACAATGTCGTCGACGACCTGCGCCTGCGTGTCGTCGGGGACCGCGTCCTCCGGCTCGCAGCCGGAGACGAGGTTGTGCAGGGCGTCGTACTTCGCCTTGCTGTAGACGGAGAGGTCGAATCCGGCGACCCTCCCGTCGGTGCGCGTCACGGTGACGCGCAGGGGAGGCTGCGGGGCCTCCGAGTCGGAGATCGCGAAGAGCCGGAACGGACGCTCGGGCTCGACGATGACGGGCTTGAACCCCATGTCCACGACGTTGCGCATCGGGACGGGCGTGAAGCCGTCGGGCGGCCGGGACATGTCGATGTCGCCGGGGCCGGAGTGCACGAAGCGGAAGTCCTGCCCGCGCACGGTGAGCGGCCTGCCGTTGACGCAGACCCTCACGAGGCCGGCCGACCCCTGGGGAAGAGTGAACCCGGGGCCGACCGTAATGATGCGGACGACCCTGCGCAGGCACTCCCACCCGTTCAGCCCGGCGAGGTTCTCCACCGCCCTGTTCACCGCGTCGCGGACGTCCGTGACGCCGTACGCGTGGATCGAGGCATGGAGCCGCTTCTTGAGCTGTCCGAGGGTGTAGGTCATGGCAGGGTCTCCGTGTCGGGAGAGGCGCGGGCTCGCGTCCGCGCCCCTCCCTCTCGTCACGAGATGACGAGCTCGCCGTCGTCGACCGTGGTGAGGTTCGTCGGCGTGGACGAGTCGGCCGCCGCGGCGAGCACGATCGCGCTGGCGGACGCGAGCTGCACGACGACGGTCTTCGGCGTGGGGGCGCCGATGACGACGCCGGACGCGGCGGCGGCCGTGGGCGTGCTGGCGTTCGAGAGGGCGCCGGCCTTGATCGTGGCGGTGTCGCCGACCTGGGCCGCGATGGGGTCCTTGGTCTTGAGCGTCACGGTCGTCACGGTCTTGGTCGCCGTCGTGCTCGTGTTGGAGCCGACCACCATGCTGCCCACCAGGGCGCCCTTGCGGGTGTAGCCCGGGTTGATCTTGGTGTTCGCCTCGGGGCAGATCGAAGGCATGGCCTTCGTGCAGCGGCGGTACAGGAACGAACACGCCTCGAAGACGCAGGTGTCGGGCTTCGGCACGATCTCGAAGGTGCCGTAGAAGTTGCCGATCTTGCCCTCGGGGTTCTTGTCCCAGCTGACGATGTTGCGCCACGCCCACTTGCCGTTGAGGCCCGTGACCGGCCCGAAGTACGTCCCGGAGCCGAGCGTGTTGATCGACGGCACGAACAGGTTCGTGAAGATCTTGTTCATGAAGACCGGCGCGATCGCGATCTCGGCGGTGTAGTACTCGGGGTTGGCGGTCGGGATGCCAGCGCCGTTGATGCCGACGCGGCCCTCGATGCGCGGAGGCACGTACTCGGCGATCCACACCGCCTTGCCGGAGAACTCCTTCTTGCCCACGTTGCCGTAGTGGAGGGCCTCGGCGTCGGTGTAGGACGCGATGTAGCGCTTCAGCTTGAAGCGGAGCTGGTTGCCGTCGTTCGTGATCGTCCAGTTGCGGAACGTGGACGGCGCGAACCCGTAGTGCTGGATGAGGGCACGGGGGTC
>Ga0310786_10009666_pt1 | contig 12204 bp, 15 predicted proteins | sample AusTroGonzalo_MG_FD_203881 | JGI IMG/M metagenome (GOLD analysis project Ga0310786, IMG submission 203881) | Bovine rumen microbial communities from tropical cattle in Woodstock, Queensland, Australia - Gonzalo_03 (v2) (version 2) | ecosystem: Host-associated > Mammals > Digestive system >...
TCGGCCTGCTGTCAAGGAGCTCATAGGCACGTCCCCAGGCGTAGCCGACGCAGTTGCTCAGGGCAGAGCCTGCCCATGCCTGCGGGCTTCCGAGGATGCACTCATTGACGCCGCCGTAATTTGTCTTTGTGTAGTACGGATTGCCGCTTGCCGGGCAGGTCAGTCTGGGAACGTACTGTCCTCCGCCTATGCCTTCAGCTTCGGGATCTTCTTCGCCGGGGACTTCTACAAGAAGCCCGGCCTCGAGTTCTGACTGACAGAAGTCATCCAGCACAGGATGCTCCTGCAGGATCTCTTCATCAAGAACCACTTTCTTCATCGTCTTCCTCCTTCTTTTCTTCTTCCGGATCCTTCGGTACTTCCGGAAGACCCGCAAGGCTCATCAGAAGCGATACGATCGCGGCCACTCCGGACACCGACAGGACGCTGATCCAGTCTATATCTCTGAATCCGTATCCTACGGTTATCATGGAGACGGCCGTCTGAGCAAAGGTCCTCACAGCTCTGATCAGAGCTGCTTTCGCCCAGACCTTCCAGTCCTGTTCCATAAAATCCTCCTTTTACGCGTAAAATAAACAGGGAGGATATATTTATCCACCCTGATGGAAAAAACGCGCCAGAGGCCGTCTGGTGGCTTCTGGCGGGCTTTCTCAACCTTCTTTTAATTCTTCTTTGATCTCGTCCCGGATTACTATCCACAGATCCTCGACCTTGATGACCTTATCCCTGGAGACGCCGAAGTAGTCTGCAAGGGCCTCTTTTACGTCTTCGAAATCAAGGACCAGGCCGTCTCTCATGCGTAGACCTCTCCGGTGATCTCTTCGTATTCGGCAGCGGTGATCCATCCCTTTGCGACTGCGTTTCTGACGGCCTTCTTCTTCCATCTGCCCTCGTCATAGTATTCCTTGACCAGGTTGAACTTCTCGGAGTGTTCCATCTTACTCTTCCTCCTCTTCTTCATCCTCTGTCGGGTCTTCGATGTTGCCCATCATGATGTTGTAGTCCGCCATAGCGCGCATGTCTTCGGTTTCCGCGATCGCGTTCTCGATGTCTTTACGCTCTGCCGGTGTCGACCTGAACTTTGTGATTATTGATGCCATTTTCCTGCTCCTTCCACAGGCTCTCGTACCAACGATTCAGCCTGTATATCAACTGATGCGAGTTGCCGTATCTCACGCTGCCTTTGAACGCCTTGAAGTGAACGTCTACATCGTGCTTGGTCATTTTGCCTTTTCTCACCTTGGCGATCATGCGCATGACCTTCTTCTTCTCGTGCTTTATCTTTGCCGGGTCTGCGAGGACGACGACTTTGCCGGAAGGAGTGAGCCTGTAGATGAATCCGAGATGTGTCACTGGATCTCTGACCTTCTGGATGAAGGTCTTTGACTCATTGATGCGCATTCCCTGGCCTTCGAGCTTTGCCCGGATGGCCGCCAGGTATCCTTCGATAGTCTCCCGGTCATGGTGAATGATCAGAAAATCGTCCATATAACGGATGTAGTATTTGACTCCCAGGCGCTCTTTGATATAGTGATCTGTATCATCAAGCGCTGTGATGCCGACGATCTGTACGATCTGACTCCCCGGATTGTAGCCAACTTCGCCGGGAAGGTGCTGCAGCACTCTGGCTGCCATTTGATATGTATCATCGTCTAAATACTCAGAGAGCATCTTCTCGGCGAACCTGTGGTTCATATTCGGATAGTAGCCTTTGATGTCTATTTTGAGTATATAGCCGTCGGTACCGTGTTTCCTGTAGTACCGATGCAGATATTCTTCGAGTCTTTGCCTGGCAGCAAGCGTTCCCTTGCCTTTCTGGCACGCGAAGTTGTCTGCAATGAAGGATCTTGATACCTGTGGATAGATGGCCACGTCGTTGAGGCTTCTCTGGTAGACTCGGTCCCGGAAATGTATGCTCATGATCTCTCTGACTTTCGGCTCTGTGATAGTAAAGAACTTTGCACGCCGTTCTTTGTACGAGCCGTTGTGGAGCTGATCAGACAGCTTCGGGATCTCATCTGTCCAGTTATGTCTGAAGTAGGCCACCGTGCCTTTCCATCTGACGCCTTTTGCGCATTTGTTCATCGAGTCAAACAGCGCATCGACGCCGATCACTTTTTCTTTGTCCATTGGATCGGGTCATTGTGTCCGCCCTGTACGTAGCGCTCGCGCCGGGACGCGTTTGCATCAAGACGGTATTGTTTAGCTTTCGCAGGGCATTCGGCTCTGTGTAAGTAGGTTTTACGCATCTCCCTCACTATGTGAAGGCCTTTGTGCGCATTCACTTGCAACCTCGGGGCGCACCTATTGGCGTTGTACGCGTTGTTCGTGTTCACGTTGCCACTCGTGTTGACAATCCACGCATTGTTCGCGTTGTTGCGGTTGGCCGAACGCCGCCAGCAGTTCTGCGCATCTACAGCCTACAGCCCATAATTGTCTTCGTAGAGTCTCTTCTCAGCTCCGCGCCATGATCTGATGGCTGCCAGAGCCTTATTGACCAAGTCTGTCCAGTAGCAGGCCTTTTTCGCCCGCAGGTGGAACTTTCTCTGCGCCAGCCGGATGTCTGTCTTCAGCCAGAGGCACTGCTCAATCGCCTGTGCCTCCAGCTGCAGCCTGATCTCAGCCTCTTCCTTGATCCGGTTGTCGTAATCGTCATTTGCCGCCCGGCAATAATGGTAGATCAGCGACGCTTCACTATCCATGCGATCTATCAAGTCCTTGTAGGTCCTGTCAAAGACTTTCGGGTTCGCGATGACTGTTGTTGTATAGTCATAGACGTCCAGTGCTGTATCGAGCACTGTGAATCTATGCGGAGATTGGTCTTTCTTTCTTACCGAGCTCATTTTTTCATCATGTCGGAAGGAGCCGCCTCGCAGGTGTGCGAGGCGGGATCAGTTAATCGGAGATAAACACACTCGGGGCGCACCTATCGGCGTAGCACGCGTAGTACGCGGTCACGTAGCCACTCGTGTAGACAATCCACGCAGGGTACGCGCTGTAGCGGTAGGCCGAACGCCGCCAGCAGTACTGCGCACTGGTAGGTGCATTGAGTGCATATTTGATAAGCCTTGCGTATGTCGCAGAAGTCGGTGCGGGGGACGTTCTTCCAAGAAGTCTCTTGTAGTATTCCCAGTAGGATCCTTCTTTGCCGGAGAACTGCGGGACGCAGTACATCTGCTCAAGAGAAGACAGGAACACTCTGTCATAGGTCACATCTTCGACGTTGCTGTCTGCATTACATGCGACTGTCACGACTTTGATCGGCTTAAAGTAGCTATAGACCTCCGCGCCGTAGCCATAGAGGAATCCTGCTTTTGCCATGACCGTTGCGTCCGGTCTGTCCCAGGGATTGGCCGCTGCGTACCATCCGGACTCTGTAGTCGCATTGAGATACTGTCTAAGGAAGCTCTGGCTCCATCTGTTGTATCCGTAGACGATTCTCTGAGGCGCGTTGACTCTTCCATTGGTTTTACCGACATCTGTGGAGTCTGTGGATCCGAGATTCGTGCCGCCTGTTCCGTCGGATGTCGTTCCGGAATCCTTGGACGTTGTGCTGCCTTTTGCATAAAGGTTCCAGGCTCTTCCGTTTGTCGGATCGTTGGCCGCGTTTGTTCCGCAGTTAATGAAGAGCTGGTCTCCTTCGGCCGGAGCGACGTTGAGAGTGAACTGGATGTGCTTTGTTGTCTTCCATCCATCTCCGTAAGCCATTCCGATGCTGATATGGAATGTCCCAGCGCCTTCTGTTCCGTCGAAGTAGTAGATCGCCTCAGGAGGATCGAACGGCACTCCGAAGGGCATGGTCTTATCCCATTCGAAGAAGGCGCCGTGGATGCTCTCTCCGTCTTCCAGGAGTTCATCGGACTCGTGGCAGAGGTTCATCGGCGGATTATAGTGTGTGGTGCCGTCCACCCACTCCGGATGGATCTCGTCGCCGTAGTCCATGATTTCGAGGATCTCGCCGTTCTTACAGATCTGCGCGACGCCTGCGACATCTGTCACTAATGCGGCGCGGGCATCTCCGGCCATGAGGTCAAGCGCTGCATTGCGGTGAGCGTCGAGATGATTCTTTGCTTCAAGCAGTTCGTTGAGAGCCTGCAGCTTTGCAGTCAGGGATGTTGTCTGACTTTCGACTTTAGTGTTCAGCGTGTCAAGCTGAGTGTTGATAATTGGTGTAGGCATTGCTTATTCTCCTCTTATGTAAAACTTGCCATCTGTACCGACATATACAGTTGTATCTAAGATCTGAGCAGCCTGAGTCGCTGAAGCGGCTGCAGCATCCGCTGAGTTCTTCGCCTGGTTCTTATATCCCTTGGCTTCGTTCGCGTAGCCCTGAGCCTCGGACACTTTGCCGTCCATGATCTGCTGAGCCGCAGCGTTCTTGTCGTCTATATCCTCGAGCAGCTGCGTCACCCAGCTCTCATACGGCTCTGGGACTTCTCCCTCCTCGCCGATATCCGGATCTGTCCATGTAGGAAAGACGACGGACTTTGCCAGGACGTCTCCGACGAACCACATCAGCTCGGCCTGACCCTGTCCCTGATAGGCTGTGTCTGCATTTGATACCAGCCAGGTGACGGTCGCGTTCTCCTGAGTGACTGCTACCGGATAAGCGTTTGCGTCCTGTGAGCGTTTAGCCAGGAGCGTCGCGGTGCCTTCTCCGAAGGTCTCGATGAAGTATGAGATATCAAAGACGACCTGTGTTGCCTCGTTCTCTTCTCTGCGACCGAGCATGATCCGCTTCGGCGCGGTCAGTGAAATGTTCTGAGTTATCATTATGCAGCCTCTTTCTTATGTTCCCGCAGCGGCATAGCCATCGCATCCGCTACCAGCGCGTCTGCATAGCCGTCGCCGTTTATTTTCTTGTATTGATCCTGGATCTCTTTCAGGCGCAGCGTCTGCATCTGCGTCCTGTACCCTTGAGCGAGGATCTTGTCGCAGAGCTGCTCTAAGGCCGCAAGAAGCAGGATCTGATATGTCTTTTTCGTTGCCGTGAAATAGTCAAACAGCTTTGTGAATACTGTCGTCAATAGCGAGCTCCCAAGGATCGCCGTCACGATCGTGACCACGATCTGAGTACTTGTGATAGTCTCAGTCATAGTTGCACCTCATATCGTCACCCAGCTTGTCAGCGCTCCGCCAAGGACCGCCGCCTTGAATAGCTTTGCGCTGCTTGCGTCATAGCTATATCCTGTCACGACTCCGTAAGAAGAGTTGGTCCTGCAGATCTGGAATAGTGTTGCATAGCCTCCGAACGGACTGAACGATGCGGTGAATGTCAGCATCGCGAACGTCACGCTTCTATCCGGCATGTTTGCAAAAACATCCAGCAGGGCAGATTCCGCAGCCGCCAACGTGCCGACGTTTTGCGTATCACTTGGCAGCAGCGCATCCTCGATCTTGACATCTCCACGGAATATAACATGCGGAGTATTGAACACTCCGACGCCCGGAGACGTCGGCATCTCGCCGAACGCGAAGCCGCCGATAGTTCCGTCCGGATACAGAGCGAAGTTCCTGAATGCAGACAGGACCGGAACTGTCGTCACGGCTGTCTCGCCGAATGAATCCGCGATCGTGTAGGTGACAGTGTAGGCTGCGGCCGCATTAAGATTTGCATCTATCTTTGCTGCCGTGCCGTTTGTGAGTGAGGTTGAGTATCCGTTGACTGCCGCTGTGCCGGATGAAGTGTTGTATCCTCCGCAGCTCGATGTTGTCCAGGAGGCTTTGACCTTAACGGAAGGGCCTCCGCTCTGCTCTGTGCCGCTGGTATCGCATCTGTATGTCTCCGAGCTGTCTATCTTCGGCAGCGAATACGGATACACTGTGATGGCCGCCAGAGACTGTTCTGCAGTCATGCCGTAGCTGTCGGTCACGATCACTTTGTAGACGTGACTTCCGGAGATGGCTGTGCCTGCTTCAGTGAGGACGCCTGTGGTATTATTTCCGATCAGCGTTCCGTCTCTGTAAAATGCGTAGCTGCTTACAGTCGCGCCTTCGTAAGCCGTGGCTGTTGCAGTCAGCTTGATGACTGACTTTCCCTCTACGTAGACTCCGGATGCCAGGCTCGTGCCGACGTCGCTGATCGCGAAGCTGTTGATGCTTGGCGGAGTGACCGGAATGTCCGGCAGCATTATCGAGCCGGAGAAGGACCCTGTGCCTGCCGATGTTCCGGACAGATTCAGTGTTCCGGAGACTGCTGCAGTCTTCTTGCCGTTTACACCGTGCTGGATCCAGACCGTATTTGTCAGTATTTCCAGGTCCGTATAGGTCGGAGTGTTGCGGATATCAAAGTTTATGCTTCCGGAGTCCGTGGATCCGTCTGTAGTCTGTGACCAGGGAGCCGGATACTTGTAGGTATTCTGTCCCGAGTATTTCCTTTGGACGTTCCAGGAGAACTTGACCTTAGACTTCCTGTTCGCATTATCCTGCTGCAGGACTGTCCAGTCTATCCTGAATATGAAGTTGTTTGCGGAGCTTCCGTTAAAAGATCCGTATATAGATCCGCTGTTTGGCATGCCGCTATCCTATGTATGAGATCGAGAAGACCTTGTTTGATTCGACTTGCTCTATCCAGTCGTCTATCTGAAGGCTCTGCTCAATGACTGCTTTATTGATATGCAGTTCGTCATTTGCGAACCAGGCAGCAGGCTGTCCGTCTGCTCCTGTGAATGTCAGCCTGGTATTTGTGAGGATCGCCTTGAACTGACTGTTCCTCTCTCCGAGTTCGATCAGCGCTCCGGCGAACCGGATATATTGCTCGATAAGCGCTGCATAGTCTCCCAGCTCGGTGCTGGCAGCATCCTCTGCGGCCTGGATGCCCTGAGTGAAGCTGATCGTCAGCTCCGTGGCTGTCTGCCGGATCAGAGACGAGAGCTCGCCTTCTGCAGCTGAGGCTCTTGCGACTTCGGAGGTGATTGAGTCCTGAGTGACTTCTATCGAGGCCCTCCGCTCCACAGCTTCCCGGCGGACCATGCGCTCGACCTTCGGAGTGTATGGCTGCAGCGTTTCGATCTCGCTTTCGCCCTCCGCTCCGACTGTTCCAAAAATCCGTCCAAGCGAGCAGTCCAGATCCATAGTCGCCAGGATATAGAGAAGACCGTCTCCTGCAGCCTCGATCTTTATAAGATCGCCGAGCTCTAGAGCCGGATCTACGTTCCCGGAGAAGCTGTATGGAATGAACTGCTGTCCGGTCGTTATCTTGCTGTAGATATAGTCTGCTATCTCCTGAGATCCGAATCTCATGTCTACAGACAGGAGCCTTCCGGTCTGCAGGAGTGCGTTCCAGTCTTCGTCTGACAGTCCGCTCGGAGAGTACCAGGAGCTCACGTCGTTGCTGATAGCCACGGCTACATAAGGCTGATACTGATTCTCGCGCTGCAGGCTGTCGAACTCGATGTTCTTCTTTGTGACTTCGACATCCGGATACTGCTCTCCGGCTTTTGAGAGTACATCCCGGCCTTCTGGCGTCTGATACCACAGCGCTTTTGTCGCTGCGTTCTCATAAGAGTCGGCTTCCAGACCGTCATTTCCTTCGGCCAGGACTGTTGTCCCGGCAGTCAGATCCGCCTTGTCTATGACTGAGAAGTTGCCGGAGCTGTTTAAGGTCACGATCGAGAACCCGGCCGCGTCGTTTGCGCCGACCGGAATGAAGTCCAGCTCTCCGGATGCTGTGATCAGGAAGTTGCCCGCACAGGACTTTGCTACCTCTTCGAGGATCTCCCGCGCTGACATGGCGCCAGGATCCTCGAGCGTGAATGTCTGAATACATTCCTCCGCTCTGGGAGTCAGCGTGACGCCTATATCCTGAGCTATCTCCTGGACCACTGCGAGCATGCTGCGGTCTGTCCATGTCGGAGTCCGCTTGAAGGTGTACTCCGTAAGGCATAGCTTGTCATAGCAGAGGATCTCGCTTTCAGAGTTGCGCTTTCTGACCTGGAAGACCACTCCGGTGCTGTGCAGGATCCTGTAGGATGTCTGTCCAGGCACGGTGTAGGTCGCGAATACCTGGACGGAGGCGCCAACAGCTATGGAAGCCGATACGATCGCCGAGATGGTCCGAAGGTTCACGCTGCCGATGCCGTAGTCTCCAAAAAGGCAAGCGTTGATCTTGAGATCTCTGAACTGCGAATGCGTGTATGTAGTTCCGCCTATGACCAGCTCAAAGTCTACATAGCCGCTTCCGGTGTCGAATGCAGCTCTGTATGCTGGCAGGGCTCCGATTCCGTTCATAGAGCCTCCACGAATACCAGTGAAGCATCTCCCTGGCAAAGCGTCTGGATAAACGTCGGCGAGAGTGCTATATTGTCGCAGACACTGCTCTGAGTGATGTCAGACGCCTCTCCCGGGAAGGAGAACACCAGGCTGGCAGGCTGAGTCTTCAGGGCAGTATATGCAGCGATCGCGCTCGCATAGTCCATCGGATTGAGCTCAAAGCTCACTTCATACTTCCAGCCCAGCGTGGTAGTGTGTTCGTCTCCGTTCGCATCTATCCAGGTGCGGCCGATTTTGCGGACCGCGTTCGGCTTAAATGTTCCCTTTTTGGCCCATGCCGCAAAGTTGAATCCATTGTAGGTGAGTGTCTGAGTTATCATGAGTTATTCGCCCTCTGGATCACCTTGTTGTTTTTGTTTACGATCTCCGCGAGCGTCCTGCCGTCTACGACGAGCTGGATCACCTGCGTGCCGCTGGATCCGGCGACTGCCAGAGCCGGAGATCCGGACATAGTCGCTGATGTCGCTGCCGTGAATCCGCTCTTGACGGCTTGTGCAGCCTTCTTTGTGGCGTTGCTCACAAGGCCCACGTTCTGAGTGATGCCCTGAGAGTACAGCTCCATCATATCCGGAGCATAGGTGTGGAAGTCCGACAGAGGTCCTTCCTTCGGCTCAGAGAATCCGAGGAAGTTCTTGACCTTCTGCGCCGCGCCCTTCAGTGCGTCGCCCAGCTTATTGATCTTGTCCTTTATGCCCTGGATAAAGTTGTCCAGCATATCACGGCCCCAAGTGAGCGCCTGCTGCGGAAGGTTTTTCAGCCACTCGACCTTGTCTTTTATCCAGTCGATCGCGGTCGTAATGGCGTCCTTGACCTTCTGGAAGGCAGTGTCTACCTTTGCCCGGAACTCGTCCGAGGTCTTATATGCTGTGATGAGCGCTGCGACCAGTGCTGCGATGGCTGTCACTACCAGCACGATCGGATTGGCAGCCATGATCGCGTTGAGCGCTGCCTGCGCAAGCGTCATGCTCTCTGTAGCTTTTCTGACAGTGTTGATAATGGACATGGCTACCATAGCAGCCTTGTATGTCACGAAGGCTGTGGTCAGTCCTACGACTGCAGGGATCGCATAGTCTTCGATCATGTCCTTGTTGTCTGTTATCCACTGCAGCAGGTTCGTGAATCCGTCTATGATCTGCTGCAGGACCGGAGCGAACTCCGTGCCGATGGTGTTCTTCAGAGCCGTGATACTGTTCTGCATGAGCTCGTAGCTGTCAGAGACCGCCACGTTGGACTTCAACATTTCTTCGCTCATGACGTAGCCTGTATCGTGAGCCTGCTGAGCATAAGCGTCCAGCTGCTCTTTTCCGGCTGCTATCATCGGATTAAGATCCTGCGCGGACTTTCCGAAGAGCTGCATCGCCAGAGCATCACGCTCCGTTTCATTTTCTATCTTGCCGAGCGCTTCCAGAGCTTCATTAAAGACTTCCTGGCTGTTTCTAAGTGTTCCGTCAGTATTCTGGAACTGCACGCCCAGCTTTTTGAATGCTTCGTAAGCTGATCCGGAGCCTTTGGATGCCGTGCTCATGTTCGAGGTCAGCTTCTTGAGGCTTCCGGTTATAGTGTCCAGGGAGACGTCGACAAGCTCTGCCATGTATTTGTACTCCTGGAGAGCGTCGGTGGAGATCCCGGTGACGGTCGACATGGTCAGAAGCTCGTCAGATGTGAATGCTGCGCCGAATGCCAGGTCCTTGAGGCCTTCGGCCAGTTTCTTGATGCCGCCGATGATAGCTTCTCCTGTGACTTTTGCCTTGAGCATATCTCCGAAGCTGGAGACGCTGTCCTTTGCGGAGTCCATCGCGGTCTTGGCTTCCTTGGTCTCTTTTTCGAGGCCATCCATGCCGTTCTTGGCGTCCTGCATCTTGGTCTTAGTCTTCGTCATCTCCGTATTCAGATCTGACGTAGCTTTGGCCTGCTTGTTATAAGCATCCTGCAGCTTGGCGACCTCCGCGCTGTTTTCTCCGCTCTTTTTCTTGGCTTCTTCGAGCTGCCTGCCGAGGTCCTCGAGTTTCTTCTCGCTTTCGGAATACTGCTTGCTTAAAAGCTCCAGCTTCTGCTTGTTCGCATCGTACTGTTTGCCGAGGATCTCATTCTTCTTGGCGCTCTTTTCCTCCGCGCTGTCCATATTGGCCATCTCGGAGACTGCGAGCTTCATATCTGCATCGAGACTCTTGATCTGAGAGTTGACCGCGCTGATCGCGCTTTTGAGTGTAGAGTCGCCCTGGACTCCGAACTTCAGTGTTATATCTGCCATATCACTTGCGCTCCAGTGCCTTCCAAAAATCTTTCTCTTCTTCGGCTGGTGTCTTGGCGCGTTTTGCTTTGCCGGAACTGATGAGGCTGATATTCACCAGGGAGAGCACTCTTCCGACCGGAAGATACAGCGCCTCTCTGTAGCTAAGGCCTACAGACAGTCCCATGTATATGAACCACGAAGCCGTTACGCCTCCGGCGTCGTGGCCTTCAAGTTTTTTTCGTCTTCAAGTTTCACATCAGGCTCGCCTGTTTCCACAGCCTCCCTGATGGCTTTGCCGATGGACGCGAAGTCCGTGACGGACGTCAGGAACATCAGCTGCTCGAATGTAGGGGGCTCCGGCGTTTCTTTTCCGAGGATCTTCGCGCCTTCATATCCGCCGCGAAGGAACAAGCTCAGCAGCCAAAGCATGTCTTTGACCTTGCTGCTGTCCAGGATCCTGTTGAGCTCTGCTTCTACATCGTCCGATTTTTCCTGTATTTGATCTATGACCCAAGCGGAGAAGATTATCGGATACTCCTTCCCGCCCAGTTTTACTGTCTTAAAGTCCATGTTCTATTTCCCCCTATAAGAACAGCCCCGGGAGGTTATCCCGGGGAGTTTCAGCTGCTAAGAGATGCCAAGCGCGCCCTTGAGGACCTGCTCTGCATCAGACTCGCTGTCCATGTCGCTGGAGATCCAGCGCCAGTCGTGCTTGTCTGCGTCGCTGCGCAGTATCTTGGCGTTGAGAGTCTCTGTCTGCCAGGAGATGGTCTCTCCCTGAGTCTCGAGGCTCTGCGTCAGGTTGCTCAGTTTGATCTTGTTGAAGAGGATCGCTACGTACTTGGTAGCGCCGCCGACGATCTTCTTGGCGATAGCGCCGAAGCCCAGATAGGGCACAGACTGGTCATCGTTGTTCTTGTACCACTTCGGAGAAGCAGTCGTGAAGTTCGTGAAGCCAGTCGTGACGATCGCTTCTTCCTGCATGCCGAGGAAGTCCTTCATCACGTTCGCGTAGAGGTCGTCTGTGCCGATGGCCAGGCTGCCTCCGGAGAACTCGGTGGCACTTTCAGCCGGAGCGTTATCCGCGTAGAGCACATTATCATCGCCGTCTTCCAGGGAGATCTCCAGGGAGGTTGCCTTCCCGATGAGCTTTCCGCTGGTGTACGACACGGTGCTGCCGGAAACGGCATAGAGTGCTGCGTACGGTTTCGAAAGTCCGATTCTTGCCATGTTATTACCTTTCCTTCTTTGCCATCTCGGCATCGAATGTTTGCTTCATTACAGCCAGGGCTTTTGGCCTTGCTGCGTTTTTCGCCTTGGTCATAAAGATCCGCTTATTCATATAGGTGCCCCCTGATTCGAGGCTCCTGGCTATCATTATGTTAGGCTGTCCATGCGGGTATTTCTTAGTCCTGACAGAGTTGTATCCGTCGAAACTGATGAAGGAATACACGTTGTTGTCCTGCACCTGGATTCTGGATCCATAGAGGCTGTCTATGAGTCCTTTCTTCTGTGCTGCGGTGATATCTCTGTGCTTCCCTTTTCTGTCGTCTTCCGGCAGAGCTCTGATTTGACGTTCGACCTCTTCGTAGAGCTCATGGGCTCCGTCGTAGACGGCAGCCTTCAGAGCGTTCGTTACATCATCGGTCATGTCTACAAGAACGTCGCCGAACTCTTCCAGGCCTGTGACCCACATCTTA
>Ga0310786_10009668_pt1 | contig 12201 bp, 10 predicted proteins | sample AusTroGonzalo_MG_FD_203881 | JGI IMG/M metagenome (GOLD analysis project Ga0310786, IMG submission 203881) | Bovine rumen microbial communities from tropical cattle in Woodstock, Queensland, Australia - Gonzalo_03 (v2) (version 2) | ecosystem: Host-associated > Mammals > Digestive system >...
TGCCCTTATCGCGAATTAATGATTATATTTGCACCATGTTAGATCTTTTGTTCGTCCACTGGAACGTGGACCCCGTCATATTCCACATCGGGAAACTTGGAATCAGGTGGTATTCGCTGCTCTTCATCTCGGGTTTCATACTCGGATGGTACATCTTCAAGTGGTTCTTCAAGCGCGAAGGTGTCAAGACCGAATTGCTCGATCCGCTGCTGTATACCTTGCTGATAGCCACCATAGTAGGTGCGCGCCTCGGCCACTGTCTCTTCTACCAGCCGGACTACTTTCTCGGCAGCTGGAAGGGCTTCTGGGAGATTTTCCAGCCGTGGAAGGGCGGACTCGCCAGCCATGGCGGGGCCATAGCCCTGCTGCTGGCAATGTGGTGGTTCGCACACCATTACGGGAAGAAGAACGGTTTCGATTATCTATGGATAATGGACCATCTCTGCATCGCCGTGGCTTTCGCCGGATGCTTCATCCGTCTCGGAAACCTCTTCAACTCCGAGATATATGGTGACATCACCACTCTCCCGTGGGGCTTCATCTTCGATCGCAACGGCGAGACCGAGCCCAAGCATCCCACCCAGCTTTACGAGGCCGGGTCGTACCTGATCCTCGGGCTTTTCCTGATCTGGATGTACTGGAAGAAACTCGACCGCCTTCCGAGGGGCTTCTTCTTCGGGGCCTTCCTGGTCGGATGCTTCGGAATGCGCTTCCTGATCGAGTTCATCAAGGAGCCTCAGGTCGGCTTCGAGGAAGGGATGGCGCTCAACATGGGCCAGCTCCTGTCAATACCCTTCGTCGTGGCAGGCATACTCATACTGATATACGCTTTTTACAAGCGGGTTCCGGCGCGCGCCCTGCCGCCCGAGACCCCCAAGCCTGCCAAGAAAGAAGCTACGCACTATGCTAAACCGATTAAACGTTAATGATTTTAAAAAATCTTAATATAACCTTGTCAAGAACGCTGCAGATGGAATGATATTTGCGGCGTTTTTGCGGCTTAAATTATTATGACAGAAATATGAAGAGACTTGTGGTTCTAACGGTTCTGGCAGGGCTTCTGCCCTCTCTCGGGACGTTCGCACAGGAGAGCGGGGACAGCCCCGCACCCACTGTCCTGACACTCGACCAGGCCATCCAGATAGCACTGAGCGAGAACATCGCCGTCCGTGTGGCGGACAAGGACATAGAGAGGGCGCAGTACGCCAGGAAGGGCACTTATGCCTCCCTCTTCCCCCAGGTGGACGGTTCCGCATCCTATTCCCGCACGATCAAGAAACAGGTGATGTACATGGACTTCGACATGAGCGCCCTGGGAGGCGGCGGTGGCGCTGACTCCGGAGAGGAAGGCGTCGAGACCAAGGCCGACGGCGGAGGCCGTTCCAGCGGAGGCGGCATCGAGGTCGGCCGCTGGAACACCTATTCCGCAGGTATCCAGGCTTCCATGCCTCTGGTCAATGCCCAGTTGTGGAAGAGCATCAAGATATCCGGCCAGGACGTGGAACTCGCTGTCGAGAGGGCGCGCTCGTCGCGCCTCGAGACCGTGACCCAGGTCAAGCAGGCCTTCTTCGGAGTCCTCCTGGCCAAGGAAGCCTTCAACGTTTACAAGGAAGTGTACGAAAACGCCCTGGACAACTTCGTCCAGACCGAGAAGAAATACAACGCCGACAAGGCCTCCGAACTGGAGTACCAGCGCGCCAAGTCCACCGTCCAGAACGCCATCCCCAATGTCTATGACGCGGAGAACGCCGTCGTCCTGGGTCTCTGGCAGCTAAAGGCCGTGATGGGAATCAACCTCGACGACGACATCGACGTGGCCGGTTCGCTCATGGACTACTCCGAGACGATGTTCCGCGGTTTGGTCGAGAACGATGGCATAGGGCTGGACAACAACTCCACGATGCGCCAGCTGGCCATCCAGGCCGAGGAACTCGCCAACACCGTCAAGATGCAGCAGTTCGCCTCCATCCCGTCCCTCGCCCTGAGTTTCTCGTACAGCCTCAACGCCATGGCCAACGACTTCAAGTTCAGCACCTACAACTGGTCGCCGTATTCTGCCGTGGGCCTGAGCCTGTCCATCCCCATCTTCGCCGGAGGCCGCCGCAGCAACGCCGTCAAGCAGGCTAAGAACCAGCACGAGCAGCTGCTCCTCCAGACCGAGAACACCGAGAGGCAGTTGAAGGTCGCCATCCGCCAGTACCTCAACCAGATGGAGACCGCGATGAAGAACTTCAACGCGGCCGAGTCGGGCGTCGAGACAGCCCGCAAGGCCTACGACATCGCGGCCAAGTCCTACAACCTCGGCCGCAGCACCATCACCGAACTGAACGACGCGCAGCTCGCCCTGACCCAGGCCCTGCTCGCCCAGTCCCAGTCGGTTTACAACTTCGTGGTGGCCAAGGCCAACCTCGAGCAGACGCTCGGAAAAGACTTCGAATCATAACCCGGAAACAAGACGACAATATATGAAAACGAATGTGAAAATCTTCCTTTGCGCCGCGATGGCGCTGCTGGCAGTCTCCTGCGCCAACAGGAAAAGCGGGAAAAGTTCTTCCCCGTTCCCGCCCATGATGGGTGGCGACCCCAATGCACCGGCCAACGTGGAGGTCGCGGTCACCGAGTACCGCGACGTTCCTCAGGACGAGATCTACACCACCACCGTGCAGGCATACGCGGTCAACAACGTCGTGCCCCAGGCCGGCTCCAGGATCAAGAAGATCAACGTGGAGGTGGGCGACTTCGTATCAAAGGGCCAGGTGCTCGCCGAGATGGACCAGACCAGCCTCGAGCAGGCGAAGCTCAAACTTGACAACGACGCCCTGGAACTCTCCAGGCTCAAGGAACTCTACGAGGCCGGAGCCCTCTCCAAGTCGGATTTCGAGGCGATGCAGCTCTCCTACAACGTGAGCAATTCCCAGTACCAGAACCTCGTCGAGAACACCACCCTGCGCTCGCCCCTTACCGGCGTGGTGACAGCGCGCAACTACGACGTGGGTGACATGTACGCCATGTCCTCGCCCATCTTCGTGGTGCAGCAGATCTCCCCGGTGAAGTTGCTCGTGGCCATTTCCGAGACCGACTACACCAAGGTCAAGAAGGGTGACTCCGTGGACATCAACGCCGACGCCATCCCCGGCCGCACCTTCGTGGGCAAGGTCAACCGCATCTATCCCGTCATCGACGCCGCCTCGCATACCTTCACCGCCGAGGTCATCGTCCCGAACAACGACAGGGCGCTGCGCCCGGGAATGTTCGCCCGCGCCAAGGTCACCTTCGCCGTCAACCACAGCATAGTGGTCCCCGACATCGCCATCGTCAAGCAGCAGGGCTCCGGCCAGAAGTCCGTGTTCGTGCTCAATGCCGACAGCACCGTCTCCAGCCGCGTGGTCACGCTCGGCCGCCACACCGGTACCGATTACGAGGTGCTGGAAGGCCTTTCCGAGGGTGAGAAGGTCGTGACCAAGGGTCACACTACGCTCCGCAACGGCTCCGAGGTCAACGTCATCAACTAGGGAGGACGGACTATGAGCATCTACAGAGCGTCGGTGAACCATCCTGTCACCACGGCGTTGGTTTTCATTGCATTCATGATCTTCGGCATCTTCTCGCTGGTGAAGACGTCGATCGCGCAGTTGCCCGAGTTCGACGCCAACACCATCATGGTGATGTCCTCGTATCCGGGCGCCAGCGCGGCCGACATCGAGAACAACCTCACCAAGGTGCTGGAGAACTCCCTCAACGGCGTCAGCGACCTGAAGAGCCTGACGTCGACCTCCCGCGAGAACACCTCGCTCCTCCAGCTGGAATTCCGCTACGGCATTGACATCGACGAGGCCACCAACGACGTCCGCGACAAGCTGGACATGGTGAACTCGACCCTTCCGGACGGAGCGACCGTCCCGGTCATCTTCAAGTTCAGCGCGGACGACATGCCCATCATGATCCTGTCCGCCACGGCCGACGAGAGTCTCCCCGGCCTCGACAAGATCCTTGACGACAGGCTCGCGACACCGCTCGCGCGCGTGTCGGGCGTGGGCACCATTTCGGTGTCCGGCGCCCCTACGCGCGAGATCCAGGTCTATTGCGACCCCCAGAAACTCCAGGCTTACGGCCTGAGCGTCAGCACCATATCGTCCATCATCGCGGCTGAGAACCGCAACCTCCCTTCGGGAAGCATCGACATAGGTTCCGACGTCTATTCGCTCCGCGTTCAGAAGGAGTTCACCAATCCGAACGAACTCCTGGACATAGTCCTCGGGGCGTCGAACGGCCGCGTGGTGTACCTGCGCGACGTCGCCACCATACGTGACGGCAACCAGGAGAAGGAGATGGAGTCGTACACCAACGGCGTCCGCTCCGCCCAGATCGTCATCCAGAAGCAGTCCGGAGCCAATACCGTCAACGTCATCAAGAACATCAAGAAGGAGTTGGTGGAGATCAGCAAGGACCTTCCTTCCGACATTGAGATCACCACCGTCGTCGACTCCTCCGACAACATCATCAACACCATCAACACCCTGAAGGAGACCATCCTGATCACCTTCCTCGTGGTCATGCTGGTGGTGTTCATCTTCCTTGGCCGCTGGAGGGCCACCTTTATCATTGTGCTCTCCATCCCCATCGCCCTCCTGGCTTCGCTGGTGTACCTGTTCGCCACAGGCAATACCCTGAACATCATCTCGATGTCGGCCTTGTCGATAGCCATAGGAATGGTCGTGGACGACGCCATCGTCGTCCTGGAGAACGTATCAACGCACCTGGAACGCGGCGCCAAGCCCAAGGAGGCCGCCGTCCACGCGACCTCGGAGGTGGCCATCTCCGTCATCGCCTCTACTCTGACGATGCTCTGCGTGTTCCTCCCGCTCACGATGATGACAGGAATGGCCGGCATCATGTTCAGGCAGCTGGGCTGGATCGTCAGCATCATCATGATAGTCTCTACGACCGCGGCCCTGACGCTCGTCCCTATGCTCTGTTCGCGTATGCTCAAGGCCGGTCCCAAGACCGGAAAACTGCACAACGCCATCTTCGGGCCCGTCAACAAGGCCCTCGACGCCATTGCGCGCGGCTACGCCCGCCTCATCGGCTGGGCCACCACGCACCGCAAGACCGTCATCTTCGGAGCGTTGGGCATCTTCGCCCTCGTGCTGGTGCTCTTCGTCCCGGGCCTCGAGACCGAGTTCTTCCCGCAGTCCGACCAGGGTCGCCTGACGGTGAACGTCGAACTGCCTGCCGGAACCTCCCAGGAGGTGACCGGCGAGTTCGCCCGCAGGCTCTATGACCAGATAATGGAGCAGGTGCCCGAGGTGCAGCGCCTCAGTTACAACTACGGCCAGGCCGACGCCAGCAACACCTTCGCCAGCATGCGCTCCAACGGCGCCAACGTGATGTCGATGAACATCAACCTCGGCAGCATGGAGGACCGCGAGCGCAGCACCGCCGAGATCGCCGACATCATCCGTGCGGACCTTGCGATGTATCCCGAGGTCAAGAAGGGAATGGTCAGCGAAGGTATGGGCGGAATGGGCGGTGCGTCCTCCATCGAAGTCGAGATCTACGGCTTCGACTTCGACGCCACCGACCAGGCCGCGCAGGCCATCAAGGAGGGCATGCTGGCCGATCCCGCCTTTGCCCAGGTGACGGTCAGCCGCGACGAGTATACACCTGAGTATCAGATGGATTTTGACAGGACTAAACTCGCCCTCAACGGCCTGAATTCCACCACCGCAGGCTCCGCCTTCAGCGCCGCCATCAGCGGCTCGACGGGCTCCTACTACCGCGAGGACGGCGAAGAGTACGGCATCCGCGTCAGGTATGCCCCGCAGTTCCGTACCAGTATCGAAGACATGGAGAACATCGTTGTCTACAATGCAGCAGGACGTCCCGTGCGTATGAAGGACCTCGGCACCGTGGTGGAGGCAAAGGTGCCTCCCACCATCGAGCGCAAGGACCGCGAGCGCGTGATCACCGTCAGGGGAATCGTCGCGCGCAAGGTCCCTCTCAGCCGTGCCGTGGCCGTGGCGCAGAATGTCATCGACAACACCGACATCGCGCCGGAACTCACCACCGTCATAGCGGGTGACTACGAGGACCAGCAGGAGATGTTCGGGGACATGATACTCCTCATCGCCCTGATCATCATCCTCGTGTATATGGTGATGGCTTCGCAGTTCGAGTCGTTCATGAGCCCGTTCGTCATCATGTTCTCGGTGCCCTTCGCCTTCGTGGGCGTGCTCATCGGACTGTGGGTGACCGGCAACGCGCTGGGCGTAATGTCCATGATAGGCATCATCATCCTGTTGGGTATAGTCGTGAAGAACGGTATCGTGCTCATTGACTACACGATACTCTGCCGCGAGAGGGGCATGAGCGCCATCGAGGCCTCGGTCACCGCCGCCCGCGCCCGTCTGCGCCCTATCCTTATGACCACCCTCACCACCGTGCTCGGCATGCTGCCGATGGCTCTGGGCAGGGGCGAGGGCTCCGAGATGTGGAACTCCCTCGGCGTGACTGTCTGCTGGGGTCTGTCCATATCCACCCTTGTGACTCTCGTTCTCATCCCGACGGTCTATTGCGTATTCGCCGTAAGGCAGGAAAACAAGAAAAAGAAGAAAGCATGAAAGCGATATTCGTAGCTTACAACCAGGCCTATAACGAGGAGATTGTAGAGGTCCTCGAGGCCAACGGCCAGCGCGGCTACACCGCGTGGCAGGACATCCAGGGCAGGGGCAGTTCGGACGGCATACCCCATCTCGGGAACCATGCTTGGCCGGAGATGAACTACGCCCTGCTGTCGGTCGTCGACGACGACAAGGTGGACGGCATCCTGGACGACCTCCGTGCCAAGGATGCACAGTTCCACGACCTGGGCCTCAGGGCCTATGTCTGGAACGTCGAGCGCGCGCTTTAGGGTACTGTAATCCCTGTCCGTATTTGGAAAACAACCATAAATTGCTATATTTGTGGTTGTATATTTTTACCACAAAGTTATGTCAGTAATTGTTACCAATACCAACATTTCAGAGATCCTGTCCGGGGACAAGCCGGTCATGATCGATTTCTGGGCTACATGGTGCGGCCCTTGCCGCATGCTCGCCCCTACCGTGGATGCTATCGCCGAGGAGTATGACGGCAAGGTCGTCGTCGCCAAGTGCAACGTCGACGACGCCGACGAGGTCGCCATGCAGTTCCGCATCCGCAACATCCCTACGCTCATGTTCTTCAAGGGCGGAGAGATGGTGAACCGTCTCGTGGGCGCTGTCCCGAAGTCCGAGATTACAGCCATACTTGATTCAATCATTTAGTCATCAATCATTTATTTATAGTTTGAAATCATGAAGAGATTTTTCCTTATCATTGCGGTCGCCCTCATCGGTATCACCGCCTCCGCCCAGAGAATAGGTGTCATCGCAGGTATCACTGGTGCCAGCAGCGAACTCAAAGGCAGCGAAATAGGTACTTTTGACCAGTATCATGTAGGTCTTGTCTCCAACTTCCCTGTCATGGAAGGTTTCCGTCTGCAGCCCGAACTCATCTACAAGGTCAAGGGCACTTCCTTCAACGACACGGTCAGCGGTCATGGCAAGGTTGACATGTCCGTCGGTTTCCTCGAGCTGGGAATGGAAGCCCAGATCGGTATCGGCCGCGATTTCATGCGCATCTACGGCTTGGCTGAGCCCTTCATCGGATACAATCTTAAGGATCAGGGCTGGGACAAGTCCAAGTCTCCCATCGAGAACCTCTCCTGGGACAAGACCGAGTATGGTCTCGCCGTGGGTGCAGGCGTCGAGTTCTTCCAGCTCCTCCAGGCTTCCCTCAAGTATTTCTGGAACATGGGCTCCATCAAGGGCGATGTCAATAAGATCGTCAACGGAGACGACGTCCGCAATTTCAACGGTGTCACCCTGTCCCTCGCCGTCCTCTTCTAGGAGAGCATGACGGACAGGAAGGCGGTCGTTTTCTGTTCCGCGAGCTTCGATATCGACGACAAGTACAACGACCTCGCCCGGGATGCCGTCCGCGCCCTTTACGGGTGCGGATACGGCATGGTATCGGGCGGCACGGTCAAGGGTACGATGAAAGTCATCGCCGATGAAGCGCGCAGGCTCGGCATGGAGCATGTGGGGATTCTCCCCTCTTTCATGAAGGGCCTGGAATACCGGGAAGCGAGCAGGCTCCTTTGGACTGAGTCGATGTCGGAGAGGAAGGAGGCGATGCGGGCAGGCACATGCCTGGCCGTTGCCCTTCCCGGCGGCATAGGTACCCTGGACGAATTGATCGAAACCCTGACCCTGGCCAAGATGGGCCGTTACGGGGGCAGGGTTGTCGCATTCAATTTCGAGGGTTTTTACGAGCCTCTGAAGGCACTCCTTGACCACTATGTGGACACAGGCATGCTGGACGCCCGTTCCAGGAACATGATATCTTTCCCGGAGACTATAGGAGATTTTGTAGCGTGCATTGAGTAGCATGGGCAGGAAGGACATCCTTGATTATCTCGGAGACGACTGGATCCGGACGGGGGACTTGATACGTTCCGCGCTGGACAGCGACATCGAACTCCTGAACTGGACCAATGCCTATATCCTCTCGCACAGCGGCAAGCAGTTGAGGCCCATGCTCTCCCTGTTAATGGCCAGGGCCTGTGCCGCCGGCCCGCTGCCGGAGGATTCCATGCGATATGCTGCGGCGAGCGAGCTTCTCCATAACGCCACGCTCCTCCATGACGACGTCGCCGACGGGAGCATGGTCCGCAGGGGAGCCCCCACCATAGCGTCCGTGCTCGACCCTTCGCACTCGGTCCTGATAGGGGATTACTGGCTGGTAAAGGCCGTGGACCTGCTGCTGGGTGCAGCCCGCAACGTGATGGAGGTGCTGAGGCTTTTCGCCGGTACGCTTTCGCGTCTGGCGGAAGGGGAGATGCTCCAGTTGCAGAAGGCCGCAAGCGCCGACACGTCCGGGGAGGACTACCTCAGGATCATCGGGGACAAGACCGGATCGCTCTTCGAGACGGCTTGCCTTTCCGCCGCCATCTCCGTGGAGGCCGCTCCGGAAACGAAGCGGATCGCATTGGAATACGCCCGCAACCTTGGATACGCGTTCCAGATCAAGGACGATATCCTGGACTATGACGGAGGCGACATTGGCAAGCCTGTCGGAGTGGATGTCCGGGAAGGCAAGATCACGCTTCCGCTCCTCGGGGCGCTGGAAAATGTGGATGCAGACCTTCAGGAGGAGGTCCGCGGCAAGGTCCGGGAGATACGTGAGCATCCCGGATATGCCGGAGAAATAATGGATTTCGTGCGGGAGCACGATGGGATCCGGTACGCCCAGGAGCGTCTTAAGACGTTCTCCGCCATGGCGAAGGAAGCCCTCTCGCCCCTGCCCGACAGTCCCGCAAAGGATTATCTGGTGGCATTGGCCACCTTCACTGAAGACAGGAAAAGATGATTTTCGACGAGATGGCCGGGAATGCCGATGTGAAGCGCGCCCTTGCCGGCATGGCCGGCAGCGGGCGGGTGCCGCATGCACTGATGTTCTATGAGAACGACGGCTGCGGGGCCCTGCTCCTTGCGCTCGGATTCCTCGAGTGCCTGACCGGCTCCAGGAAAGTCGCGAAACTTATCCATCCCGACATCCATTTCATCTTTCCCGTGACCAAGGGCTCGAAGGTCTCTACCGACAAACCCACTTCCGAATCCTATCTCCAGTACTGGCGCGAACTGGTGGATAAGAACCCCTATTTCCTTGAGAATGAGTTGAATGAAGCACTCGGAATAGAGGGGAAATCCTCCGTGATAGCCATCGCCGAGGCGAAGTTCATCATAGACAAGCTGTCCTTCCATTCTCTGGAGGGAGGCTGGAAGGCGGTGGTGGTCTATCTGCCGGAGAAGATGAACAAGGACACTGCCAACCGTCTGCTGAAGAGCATAGAGGAGCCGCCGGAGATGACGCAGTTCATCTTCATCACCCATGCTCCGGAGAAGGTGCTGAGCACCATCTCCTCCCGCTGCCAGGGCATCCGCGTGCTGCCTATGTCGAAGGCGGAGGTCGCCGGGGTGCTCATGGAGCGCTTCGGACGGCCGGAGCCGGAGGCGCTGGCTGCAGCGGAGGTGGCCGGGGGCAGCGTCGGCCGTGCCCTCGCCTATCTCTCCGAGAGTGGCGGGGCGGGGGACGAGGCAACGCTGTTCGCCTCCCTGATGGACGCCCTGCTCGCGAAGGACCTGATGGCAGCGCAGGACGTCGGCGAACAGCTGGCGGCACTGCCCTCGCGCGAGCGCGCCAAGGCCTTCTGCCGCTATGCGGCGGAGGGGCTGCGCAAAGTCTTCATGATCCAGCAGGGGCTGGGGCAGATATCGGGGACCTCGCCCGCGGAGGCGGAGGCCTTCGCAGGTTACGCCTCCCGATGCCGCAAGAGTTTCCCGCGCATGGCCCTTCCCCTGCTGGACAATGCCATGATGCTGATAGAACGCAACATCAATCTGAAAATCCTGTTCTGTGACCTGGTCGACAGACTTTACATGTTGATATAGAAATGGATACCAATACAAACAACGAAGTGTTGTACTTCGACTGCAACCGCGGTTGCACCACCTCATCCGACCCCGCATCCGGCGAGGTCTCGGTAGGCTATCGCCAGGGATGCTGCAAACTGAAGGACTATGACTGGCTTCACGGAGTGGCACAGGCCGAGTACAACGGCTTGTTCGAGGTACGCTTCAAGAATACACGCAAGGGCATCTACGTCAATGCCTCCGGCCAGAACGTCAAGATAGGCGACATGGTGATAGTCGAGGCCGCTAACGGCCACGACCTGGGCATCGTCACCCTCGAGGGTCCCGTAGTAGGGCGCCAGATGAAGTGCAAGGGCATCAATCCCGAGACCACCGAGTTCAAGAAGATATACCGCAAGGCCAGGCAGGCCGACATCGTCAAGTGGCAGGAGGCCATAGCCCGCGAGGAGGATACGATGATCAAGGCCAGGCGCATCGCCGCCGAGATGGGACTTGAGATGAAGATAGGCGACGTGGAGTTCCAGGGTGACGGCACGAAGGCCATCTTCTACTACATCGCCGACGGGCGCGTGGATTTCAGGCAGCTCATCAAGGTCTTCGCCGAGGAGTTCCGCATCCGCATAGAGATGAAGCAGATAGGCGCGCGGCAGGAAGCCGGCCTCATCGGAGGCCTTGGCGTCTGCGGCCGCGAACTCTGCTGCGCCAATTATATTACTAATTTCCAGTCTATTACGACTTCCGCAGCCCGTTGTCAGGACCTTTCGCTCAATCCGCAGAAACTCGCCGGGCAGTGCGGCAAACTCAAGTGCTGCCTCAATTACGAAGTCGCCACTTATCTCGACGCCCAGTCCCGCATCCCTCGCGTGAGCGAGCCCCTCGAGTTCGAGGACGGCCAGGCGTGGCTGGTCAAGACCGACATCCTCAAGGAGATAATGTATTTCTCCTATGAGAAGGGGTCCCTGGCCAATGTCTATGCCCTGGACGCCGCCGAGGTGCACGAGATCATCAAGATGAACCGCAACGGCATCAGGCCCGAGTCGCTCAAGACCGAGCCCGAGCCGTACATGCCTGAGTTCATCACCGCCGTCGGCGACGACAGCATCACCCGTTTCGACAATCCCCAGAGGAAGCGCGGCAAGTCCCGCAAGAGAGGTGGACAGAAGAAGAAGGAAGGCGAGGAGCGCAAGGCGGACGCCGGGCAGAAGGGCGGCGGCCCGAGGCCGGAAGGCCGCAGGGACGAGCGCCGCGGCCGTGGCCGGCGCGGCGGCTCCGAAGGCCGCAAACCCTCCGAAGGCTAGAATTTTAGGCTTATGGCAAGGTTCTGTCAGTCAGTTGCTTTGGTGTTCGCGACCGTGACGGTTGCGGCGCTCTCCTGCGCACGCCCCGACTCCGTCGAGCAGTATGTCAGCATCGAGCAGAAAGAGCCCAACGGCCTTTACCGTTATTCCATGGACTTCTCCGACTCGCTTGCCACTTACGACATCACCTTCTATTCGCGCATCGACGCCGGGAGAAAGAGGATGTCTGCGGTCAGGGATTTTCCCCTCATGGTCACCTGGACTTCACCTTCCGGGCAGCGTTACAGGGAGACCGTCTATTTCAATGTCCGGGACGAGGCGGACGGTTCGAGTTTCTACACCAGCCAGTACAGGATGGCTTACAGGACAGGCCTGGTTCCCGTCGAGAG
>Ga0310786_10009669_pt1 | contig 12200 bp, 18 predicted proteins | sample AusTroGonzalo_MG_FD_203881 | JGI IMG/M metagenome (GOLD analysis project Ga0310786, IMG submission 203881) | Bovine rumen microbial communities from tropical cattle in Woodstock, Queensland, Australia - Gonzalo_03 (v2) (version 2) | ecosystem: Host-associated > Mammals > Digestive system >...
CGGCAGGCGAGGTACCACGTCTGCTCCTTCGCGCCCTTCCTGACGAGCTGGAAGGCGCAGATGTAACGCGAGGGGGTCATGGCTTCGGCTGCTTTTCGTTGATAAGGCGTGCAATCATGTCGGACTGCCTTTGAACCGTGACCACCAGCTTGTCGATGAGGTCGCGCTGGTAGCGGATGAGGTCCTCAAAATCCACCGACTTCTGGATCTCGTCCACGGCCTTCTTCACTTCGGGCTGCAACTGCCGCACGGCCTGGGCCGTTCTGGCCATCAGCTTTTCCGTCAAAGCGGCTTCGCTTCCGTTCATGGCCGCGCTCATGGTTGACTTATGTACTCCAATAAGGTCGGCAAAGTCTTTTTGCGTGCATACCACTCCCGCCTTTTTCAGCCTTGCAAATGCCTCCTGCAGGGTGGTGAGTTTGTTATTAGTTTCCATCGCGTTCGCATTAAATTCGTGTAATCATCAAAAAAAGTTCGCAAAAAATTTGGAAGTTCGGATTTTGTTCGTACTTTTGCAGTCGTAACCTTACAAAGTTATAAAGTTTTTGCAAATGGAAGTCAAGTTCACCGAAAAAGGAAAGAACACCGGGCGCGTCTCGGTCATCCGCACCATCGCCACGATGGAGATCGGGGAAGTCTGGGCCCTTCAGGCCGACGGCAACCCCATCGCCAACGTCCGCGTCAACTGCTCCCGCTACGGGCAGCTGTCCGGCAAGTTCTTCAACGTCTCGCCGACCTCCGCCGGCATGATCGAAATACGCAGGGCACGATAACTCCTAATTCAACGATACAATGAAAAAGCGCACCATCGTCAACATCGCCCTCTGGGCAGCCATGCTCACCGGCCTCGTCGTCGCCATCACCAGCGACGTCTTCATCTGGGCCATGCTCGGCCTGTTCTCCGCTGTGGTGGCCGGCACCGGCCTCCTCGACTTCAACGGCATAAGGGACGGCAGGCTATGACAACACTCGACCCCAACGAAGGGCTGCAGGCCCTCATCGACTCCCTCACTCCTGAAGCGGCCGCCGAGGTGCGGAGCTTTGTCAACGAGTTTTCCCTCGTGCCTGTGTCGGCCGTCAGGGAGTGAGCCTTTGCCTCGCGCTGGTGCGGACGGCCTTCCCCTATAAGCAGGCAGGGGATGACAACCGCCGGGAGGTCCGACTCCTCCCTGGGGCCCAAATCTGAAAGACCGAAACAACATGCAGCGAATTGATGACAAGACAAGAGTGGCCGAGCTGTCCGTCGGCGAGCTCCGGAGCGTGATCGAGGCCGTGGTGCAATCTGCCATAGAGAAAAGAACGAAGGCCACGGCGCACGGCATCCAGGGGCTCGCCGACGTTTTAGGGTGCTCGGTAAGCCAGGCGAAGCGGGTCAAGGCCTCGGGCCTCCTGCAGCCTGCGATCTCCCAGCTCGGGAGGGTCATGGTCATAGACGTAGACAAGGCCCTCGACATCTGGCACAGAGCCTCGCATCCTTTCCGCAAATCTAATCACCTATCATAATGCCCAACGAAATCACCCTACACGTCAAGGTGGACCTCACCATCGGCGAGGAGACCGCAGCCAGGCTGCACGACATCGCCGACCACCTCTCCGCATGCGTCTGCCTGCTGGCTCACTCCCTGGGCTCCCAGCCCGCAGGGGAGCCGGCGCCCGAGCAGCCCGCGGACACCGCCACCACTGCAACACCCACCGACAACAACAACGAGGCCCTGGGAAGCCAAGCACGGGAGGCCGAGCCTGAGCAGCCCGCGCCCGCCGGGGTCGTAGACGACGACCTCATCAACGTCGATGACGACCTGCCCGCGGACAACGCTCCGGACCCGGCGCCCGCCAAGCCGAAGAGGGCGGCCAAGGCCAAGACCACGGCTCCCTCCGAGGCCCCTGCGGCTCCCGCAGCCCCCGCCCAGGAGATAGACAACAACACCCTCTTCATGGCCGTCAAGGACGCGCAGAAGAGAGGCGCGACGGCCCCTGCTATCCGGGAGGTCTTCAAGACCTTCGGCATCGCCTCGAGCCGCGACTGCAAGCCCGAGGACAGGCCCGCCCTGCTGAAGGCCCTGAACGCCATGAACGCCGCGTAGCCATGCCGAGCGCACACGCACTCCTGTCTCCCTCCGCGTCCAAGCGGTGGATGACGTGCCCGCCTTCGGCAAGGCTGGAGGCCGGTGAGCCCGACAAGGGCACCAGCTACACCCGCGAGGGCACCATCGCCCACGCCATGGCCGAGGCCATCCTGGTCCACGCCCTCTGCGAGGGCTGGCAGGCCTGGCCGATCTTCGACGAGGTCAAGCCCTCCCTGCAGCAGTCCTTCGCGGACCCCGCCTATGACGGTCTGCTCGCCGAGCAGTTCGCCGAGGCGAAGGCGGAAGGCCTCGACCCGTGGCCCATGGCGGAGACCGTCTGGGACCGCTACTGCCTCATCGTCTACAACGACTACCTGGCAGCTCTCCGTGAGGACGCCTGCGCGGTGCTCCTCGTCGAGGCCGAGCTCAAGCTGGACGACTTCATCCCGGAAGGGTTCGGCAGCTCCGACGCCGTGCTCATCTGGGACGACAAGCTGGCCGTCTACGACCTCAAGTACGGGCAGGGCGTCAAGGTGGACGCCAACCACAACACGCAGATGATGTGCTACGCCCTGGGCGCCCTGAGGGGCCCGGGGGAGTGCTACCCGGTGCACTTCGTTTCAATGACGATCATCCAGCCGCGCCTGTCGCACGTCTCGTCCTTCACCATGGAGGCCGAGCTGCTGGACGCCTGGGGCCGTCATGAGCTGGCGCCCAAGGCCAGGAAAGCGTGGGACGGCGAGGGTCAGAGGGTGCCCGGCGAGCACTGCCGCTTTTGCAAGGTGGCGGCGAGGTGCCGCGCCCTGGCTGCCTACTCCGAGGTGCTCATGAAGCAGGCGCAGGACCCTGCGCTGCTGACTCTCGACGAGCTCTCCGACCTGCTGCACCGCCTGGGCACCGTGAGCGCCTTCGTGAGCAGCGTGGAGAGCTATGCCATGGGCAGGGCGCTGGCCGGCGAGGACGTCCCGGGCTGGAAGCTCGTGGAGGGCCGCGGCAGCCGGGCGATCACCGACCCCGTGAAGGTGGCCGAGGCCCTCAGGGGCGCAGGCTACAAGGACGAGGACATCTACCAGGCGCCCTCTCTCCGGACGCTTACCGAGCTGGAGAAGCTCACGGGCAAGAAGGCATGGGCCGCCATCGCGGGCGACCTCGTGGTCCGCAAGGCCGGCAAGCCTACCCTCGTGCCCGCCGACGACCCACGCCCGGCCTACAGCCCCGCGGAGAGCGCCGCGCAGGACTTCGCAGATATATCGTAAAACCTTGTTTATACAAATCATGAAATCGTACATCAACGAAAAAGTCATCATCCGCGCAGACCGCGCAGGTGTATTCTACGGCACCCTTGTATGCCGTGAAGGTCAGGAAGTCGAACTCAAAGACTGCCGCCGTTTATGGTATTGGGACGGTGCTGCCTCCATCAGCCAACTCGCTTTGGAAGGCGTCAAGGCTCCCAAAGCCTGCAAGTTCTCCGTGACGGTCCCTTCCATCGAGATACTCGGCGTCATCGAGGTCATCCCGTGCAGCAAGGAGGCATCCAATTCTATCGAGGCTGTGCCGGTATGGAAGAGGTAGTCCGAAAGTTCCTAACAGTCAGCTCCGGCGACGGCTACGGCGACGGCTCCGGCTACGGCTACGGCGACGGCTCCGGCGACGGCTCCGGCGACGGCTCCGGCGACGGCTCCGGCTACGGCTACGGCGACGGCTACGGCGACGGCTCCGGCTACGGCGACGGCTACGGCGACGGCTACGGCGACGGCTACGGCGACGGCTACGGCGACGGCTCCGGCTACGGCGACGGCATCAAGAGCCTGAACGGGGAGCGCGTCTGTATGATTGACGATGTGCCGACAATCATCAAAGGAGTGAGGGGCAACCTCGCATGGGGTTTCATCCTGCGGGATGACCTCTCCCTCGCGGACACCTTCGTCGCCAAAGTTGACGGACACTTCGCCCACGGGGAAAGCATAAAAGCCGCCAGGCAAGCTGCCCTTGACAAAGCCTTCGAGGATATGTCCGAGGAAGATCGCATCGACTCCTTCGTCAAGGCTCACCCCGAGCTCGACACGCCCTACTCCGACCTGTTCCGCTGGCACCATATCCTCACCGGCTCCTGCGAGCAGGGGCGCAAGGAGTGGTGCCTCGCTCATGGCTACCAGCCTACCGACTCTATCACCGTACGGACGTTCCTGACACAGACGTGGAACAACTATGGGGGAGAGGTTATACACTCTTTGTCGGAAAAATACCCACAGTTCCATAAGACAAACACATAATACCATGACAAGCAAAGAACAACGCATCATCCGCGTACTCAATAAGCGCATAAACGTCATCCAGAAGTGCCTGCATAGGCCCAAACTTCCCGAGGAAAAGCGCTTTTACCTCACCGGTAAGCTCGACGGCTACACCCAGGCCCTGGAGCTGCTCACCACCTCCGAGGAAAGCATCGCCGTAGAACTTGAAAACGGTTAACCCCCAACAGCAACATCATCCGACTATCAAACCTTAAAAACGCACAGAAATGAGTGAAACAGTGAACAACGCTCGCATCGTACTGCAGAACGTCCGCTTCGCCTACTGCCACGTCTTCGAGAAGGACGAGCTCAACGGCAAGTACAGCATCCGCATCATCATCCCCAAGAACCACCCGCAGGTGGCCGACCTGAAGAACGCCGTCAAGGCGGCGGCCGTGGAGGGTCAGTCCCGTCTCGCCGGGAAGCAGGTCCGCATGTCGGACATCCTCCACGACGGAGACGTCGAGGCCAAGGGCCCCGAGTTCGAGGGCGCCTACTACATCAACGCCAAGAGCAAGAACAAGCCCGGCGTCGTCAAGGCCAACACCACCGGCATGGGCGGCGTCGTGGAGATCACCGACCCGGCGGAGTTTTACTCCGGCTGCTGGGGCCACGCCTCCGTCACCTTCTTCGCGTTCAACACCGCGGGCAAGAGCGGCCTGGGCTGCGCCCTCAACAACGTCATGAAGACCAAGGACGACGACTACCTCGGGAGCCGCACCAGCGCCGAGCAGGAGTTCGGGGCCCTTGTCGGGGACCCCGCTCCGGAGGGCGATGACGACTTCCCGCTATAAACCTAACCCCAGGCCCCTGCGCAGTGAGCGACGTCGGCGCCATACACGACGGCCGGAGCGATCCGGAAGGGGCCGCAAAGACAAAACGACAACACTATGACAACACTGACTCAAATCCCCTTCGCGCTGGGTTTCATCCTGGCGGTCCTGGCCTTCCTCGGGGTGCTGGCCCTGACGGTCTTCGTCATCTCCGCGCTCTTCCGCTTCGACGATCCCGAGGACGATGACAACGACACCGACAACGGACCCGACCTCGGAGACCTCACCGGTCCCGGCATGGCATATTAGGACATGACCAAGCGCCTCTACATCGACATCGAGACCTATTGCGAGTTGGACCTCGCGGAGTGCGGGACGTACCGCTACGCCTCCGACCCGTCGTTCCGCATCCTGCTGCTGGCCTACGCCACGGACGACGAGCCCGTGCAGGTCGTGGACCTCGCCTCCGGGGAGACTCTCCCGTGGTGGCTGGAACGCGCCCTGCAGGACCCGTATTACGTCAAGTGCGCGCACAACGCAGCCTTCGAGCGCGTGTGCCTGTCGTGGTGGTTCCGCCGCCAGGGCAAGCTGCGCGAGGACGTCTGGCTCGACCCGTCGCAGTGGGAGTGCTCCATGGTCCTGGCCGTCAGCGCCGGGCTCCCCGCATCCCTCAAGCAGGTCGGGGAGGCGCTCCAGCTCGAGGAGGGGAAGATGACCGAAGGGCGCAGGCTCATCACCATCTTCTGCACCCCTCACGCGAAGGGCGCCGGCCTTTTCGGTCATGACGACGGCCGGATCCGCCCGGAGGACAAGCCCGACGACTGGCAGACGTTCCGCGCCTACTGCATGCGCGACGTGGAGGTCGAGCGGGAGATCTGCCGGAAGCTGGCATGGCTGCAGCCCACGGACTTCGAGCGCGAGCTCTACGCCCTGGACCAGCGCATCAACGACCGCGGCGTGAGGGTGGACCTCGTCTTCGCCCGTCATGCCTCCGAGATAGGCGCCGAGGTCATGGAGGACAACCTCCGGGAGGCTGCCGCCCTGACGGGCCTCGACAACCCCAACAGCGTGCCGCAGCTCAAGCGGTGGCTGGAGGAGCGCACCGGGATGAAGATGGAGACCCTCCGCAAGACGGACCTGGCCGACCTGAAGGCCCGGGTGCCGGCGGACGTGGCCCGCGTCATCGAGCTGCGCGCCGAGATGGGGAAGACCTCCAACGCCAAATACGACGCCATGCTCTCCGTCACCTGCACGGACGGAAGGGCACGCGGCCTGACGCAGTTCCACGGCTCCAGGACGGGCCGCTGGGCGGGCCGCCTCATCCAGCTGCAGAACCTCCCGCAGAACCACCTCCCGCTCAGCGAGCTCGCCGTGGCCCGGCAGCTCGTCAGGGAGGGCGACGCGGAGAGCCTCGCGCTGTGCTTCGGCAACGTGCCGGACACCCTCAGCCAGCTCATACGCACGGCCCTCGTGCCCGCGGAGGGGAAGACCTTCGCCGTGTGCGACTTCTCCGCCGTGGAGGCCCGCGTGCTCGCGTGGCTGGCCGGGGAGCAGTGGGTGCTGGACGTCTTCCGCCAGGGCGGCGACATATACTGCGCCACGGCCTCCCAGATGTTCCACAAGAGGGTGGAGAAGCACGGCGAGAACGCCGAGCTCAGGCAGAAGGGCAAGATCGCGGTGCTGGCCCTGGGCTACGGCGGGGGAGTGAACGCCCTGGACAAGATGGGCGGGCAACGCCTGGGCATGACCATGGACGAGGAGGCGGACACCGTCACCCGGTGGCGCAAGTCCTGCCCGGCCATCGTCAACTTCTGGGGCATGCTCGAGAAGGCCGCCAGGATGTGCGTGACCTTCAGGCAGCGCCAGGTGGCGGGCCGCTTCGTCTTCGAGATGCAGGACGGCACGCTCACCGTCAAGCTGCCCTCGGGGCGCCTTCTCTGCTACCGCGACATGGAGATCTACTTCGAGCAGCCGTGGGCATACCTCGACCAGACGGACAAGCAGGCCGCGGCGAACTCGAACTACATCAGCAAGGAGCGCAAGGACAAGCACCTCGACCGCTACTGGAACGACCGCGACGGCCGCCTGCGGTTCATGTCGCTCAACCAGACGACGAAAAAGTGGGAGTGGACGGAGACCTTCGGCGGGAAACTGGCTGAGAACGTCACGCAGGCCGTGGCCCGCGACTGCCTGGCGGAGGTGCTGGTGCGCCTCGAGGTCGAGGGCCTGAGGCCCGTCTTCCACGTCCATGACGAGGCCGTCTGCGAGGTGAGCTACCCGGAGCTGCTCGAGGACATCGAGCAGGCCTTCAGGGAGCCGCCCTTCTGGGCCAAGGACCTCCCGCTCGTGGGCGCCGGCTACAACTGTGACTACTATTACAAGGACTAAAATACACCAAATCAAACAGCACAATGAAAAAGAGTGAAAGACACAATTTTATCAAGGATTTCCCCATCTGGAAGGCCTGCGGAAAGGAAAACAATCTGCGCCCATGCTTGGAGGACGTGTGGTTTAAGAACGGACTGGCATACGCCTCCGACGCCGTTATTCTCGCGATTGTCCCGTTGGAAGTCATGACGGTGGGCATCCCCGAAGAACAGCTTGCACTGCTGGACAGCCACGCCATCAAAGGAAAGGACCTCAAGATGATAACATCATGGCCCTGCATCGAAATCAAGGAAGACCCTGACTCGGGCGCTGTTTGCATTGTTTGCTACCCTTCCGGGACTTGCGAGGTAACCGTACAACTCAACACCGACAAGCACCCCGACGCCGACTCAATACTTGCGGAACTTGGCAAGCTGGAACCAGACCCGGAGCGGCCCTGCCGTTTCGGACTGCACGCCTCACTCCTCCAGCGCCTCGCAGCATCACTCGGAGATGACTGCCTTTCCCTCACGGTAAAACGATTTGACAAAGGTATCCTTGTGGAGCCCGTCGAAGACCAGATTGGGCGCATCGGAGTCATACTGCCCCTACTCTTTTAATTCAATAACACCATGAAAGCATCGAAAAAAGGCACACCCACCGGCCTCCTTGACGCCGGCTACCGGCCCATCAAGGTCGGGGACACCCTCAGGGACCCGGACACCCACGGCACGCTCACCGTGGACCGCTTCGGGAAGATCCTGGACGTGGCGGGCAAAGAGAAGCCCGCGAAGGACTACTACTACAGAATACTCTCGGATCCAAGGATAACGAAGCCGAAGGCCAAACGGGAAAAGGATCCCCAGCCGGCGCCCGCTCCCCAGCCCGAGCCCGAGGAGGTCAAGGCCCCCGAGGTCAAGGCCCCCGAGGTCGAGGTCCCCGAGGCTCCGGAGATCGAGCCCGAGGAGATAACCCCCGAAGAGCCCGGGAAGGAGGCCGTCAATCCTCTTGCCGGGTTTCCCGACAGAGACCTCGCCAACGAGCTGCGCCGCCGGGGCTACCAGGTCGCAGCCATCCGCTACGCCATCATCGACGAAATCCTCTGAGCCATGGCGACTGACAAAAGAACAAATAACCAGGGGCACGGAAGACCTCAAGCTGTGGCTCCTGAAGAGGAAGGTCTCGGCGTTGTTGTCGCAGCGGACGACGTGGTCCGCATGGCCTTTCGGTATCTGAAGCACCTCATCGACAACCACCGGGGCCTCGTCAGGACCATGGACCTGGGCACCACCCGGAAGGCGGTCCTCGCGACCCTGGACGAGGTCGACGACATCATCGAGGCCGCGCAGCTCATGCTCACCGGCATAACCAACGAAGAGAAATGAACGAATACCTCATAACGGTCGGCAAGTCGCGGATGGACGTGCAGTGGCGCGTGGTGTCCGTGACATGGCCGGCGCTGCTGGAGCGCCTCGCGAAGACCGTGCGCACGTCGGAGACCGTCGCGGAGTGGAAGGCCATGAGCCCCACGGTCCGCGGCCGCGTCAAGGACGTCGGCGGCTTCGTCGGGGGGGTCGTCGGCGAGCCCGACGGCAAGGGCGGATGGAAGGACGGCCCCAGGAGGGCCTCCCTGGTCGCCCGGCGCTCCATGCTCACCCTCGACATCGACTACGGCACGGACGGCCTCCCGGAGAGCGTCTCCGAGGCCCTGGGCGGCACCGCCTGGGCCATGTACACCACGCACAGCCACACGGCCGCGGCGCCGCGCTGGAGGCTCATCGTGCCCCTGTCGCGGACCGTGGCCCCGGACGAGTACCAGCCCGTCGCCCGGCGCATCGCCGAGCGCATAGGCATGGACCTCTTCGACGACTCGACCTACCAGCCCGAACGGCTCATGTACTGGCCGTCCACCGCCAGGGACGGGGACTACCTCCTCGAGAGGGGGGAAGGCTCTCCGCTGGACCCCGACGAGGTGCTCGCCACCTACGTAGACTGGAAGGACGCCCGGGAGTGGCCCCTGAGCTCCCGCGTCGGCCAGTTGCACACCCGCAGCGGACGCAAGCTCGAGGACCCCGCCTCCAAGGGCGGCGTGATCGGCGCGTTCTGCTCCGTGTACGGCATCGAGGCCGCCATCGACACCTTCCTCCCGGACACCTATGAGAAGACCTCGGCCAAGGACCGCTGGACGTACCTGGGAGGATCCACGACGGGCGGCGCCATCGTCTACGAGGACAAGTGGCTCTACTCCCACCACGGCACCGACCCCTGCTGCGAGCGGGAAGTCAACGCCTTCGACCTGGTGCGCCTGCACCTCTTCGCCGACCTGGACGCCCAGGCCGACGCCGACACGCCCGTCAACCGCCTGCCGTCCTTCCTCCGCATGCAGGACTTCGCCCTGGCGGACGAGAGGGTGAGCCAGGAGATGACGCGCCAGCGCCTCGCGGAGATCAACGCCGACTTCGGAGGCGCCGCCTCCCCGGAGAGCTATCCGGAGACGAAGGACGGCGAGGACCCGACGGCATGGCTGCAGGAGCTCCAGTGGCACGACGCCAAGCGCAAGGACTACCACCTGCCCTCGCCGTTCAACTTCGGGCTGATATGCCGCAACGACCCGGCCCTCCGGGACACGGTGCGCTACAACGCCTTCACGGACACGCCGGAGCTGCTGCGCCCGCTGCCGTGGCTCAAGGACCTGACCAACCACCGCGACTGGACGGACACGGACGACAACGGCCTGGCGGAGTACGTCTCCGAGCACTACCGGCTCGTCAACAAGGGCGCCCTGGTGGACGCCCACGACCTCTACATGGCGCAGAACGCCTACCACCCGGTCCGGGACTACCTCGACGCCCTGCACTGGGACGGCGTTCCCAGGGTGGAGACCCTGCTGCCCGACTACCTGGGCGCCGAGGACACGCCGCTCGTCAGGGCCATGACACGCAAGCACCTGGCCGCAGCCGTCGCCCGCGTCATGCACCCGGGCACCAAGTACGACTACGTCCTCGCCCTCACCGGACCCGAAGGCATCGGCAAGTCCACGCTCATCGCCACCCTCGGCCGCGGATGGTACAACGACAGCTTCTCCTCCTCGGACATCGGCTCCAAGGACTCCATGGAGCAGCTACGCGGCTGCTGGCTCATCGAAATGGGCGAACTCAAGGACTACAAGAAGGCCACCGTCGAGAGCTTCAAGGCCTTCGTCTCCAAGCAGGCCGACGAATACCGGCCCGCCTACGGACGCAAGAAGGTCCGCTACCTCCGCCAGTGCGTCTTCTTCGCCACGACCAACGAGCGCGCCTTCCTGAAGGGCGACACGGGCAACCGGCGCTTCTGGACCGTGGACGTCGGCGGGGACTTCCCGAGCAAGGACGTCTTCTCCATCACCCCCGAGACCGTGGACCAGATATGGGCCGAGGCCGTGGCCCTCTACCGGGCCGGCGAGCCGCTCTTCCTCCCGGCCGAGCTGGAGAGCCAGGCACGCGAGCAGCAGGCCTGCCACAACGAGATCACCGCCGACGACCGCGCCGGCATGATCGACGCCTTCATCCGCACACCGCTCCCCTCCAACTGGTACAACCTCTCCAAGGTGCAGCGGTCCGCCTTCTTCGAGAACGGCGTGGAGACCATCGAAGGCGACGCAATCCGGAGGCGGTTCATCTGCTCTGCGGAGATCCTCGTGGAGTGCCTGCACAAGCGCGACATCACACGCTACGACAGCAAGGAGATAAACCAGATCCTGGCGAACATGGAAGGCCTCGAATACCGGGGCGCCATCAAGACCTCGGACACCGTCTACGGGTCGCAGCGGAGGTACATGATAACGGACAAATTCTGGCATGAAAAGTAACGCCACATACCGGTTTTTGCTTTGTGGCGTAATGTGGCGTTTGTGGCATAGTCGCGCCACATCGTGCCACATCGTGCCACAATCATTGTGGCGTAAAAAAGCACCGCGAGAAATAGCTGGAAGGCCTATTTTCAGCTAATGCCACAAACGCCACAATAAAAAATGAAAAAAAATAAAATCGTATGATTAGGATGACACGAAAATACGTTTGCACCCAAAACGCACCTATATGCTTATATACACATGCGTATGTGGCGTGCGTGGCGTGACCCCAAAAGTGACACCGAAATGACACCCGACTCAGAGAAGAAAATCGAGGCCCGCCTGACGCGGGAAGTGACCAGGCTCGGCGGCATGTCCGTCAAGCTCACCTCGCAGTTCCACCGCGGACTGCCGGACCGGCTCGTCCTCATGCCGGAAGGCCGGGCCTATTTCGTCGAACTCAAGACCACCGGCAAGAAGCCGACGGAGCTCCAGGCACACACGCATGCGCAACTGCGCAGGCTCGGCTACTTCGTCGCCGTCGTGGACAGCTTCGCAGCCCTGGACGACTTCATGCTCATGGTCAAAATCGAAGGAGGGCTGCCGCGATGAGGTTCACCCCGTACGCATACCAGCGCCGGGCCGTGGACTTCGTCATCGGCCACCCCTTCTGCGGCCTCTTCCTCGACATGGGACTCGGCAAGAGCGTCATCACCCTGACCGCCGTCGACACTCTCCTGAAGAACTACCTCGACGGAGAGCGCGTGCTGGTCATCGCGCCGAAGTCCGTGGCGATAAACACCTGGGGAGCGGAGCTGGCGAAGTGGGACCACCTCGGGAGGCTCTCCCTGGCCGTGGCCGTGGGCACGGA
>Ga0310786_10009670_pt1 | contig 12200 bp, 13 predicted proteins | sample AusTroGonzalo_MG_FD_203881 | JGI IMG/M metagenome (GOLD analysis project Ga0310786, IMG submission 203881) | Bovine rumen microbial communities from tropical cattle in Woodstock, Queensland, Australia - Gonzalo_03 (v2) (version 2) | ecosystem: Host-associated > Mammals > Digestive system >...
AGTGAGGACGACAAGGAGGAAAATGCCCCAAAACACGCCGAAAGTCGTCAACAGACTGCGGGTCTTGTTGCGTGTGATGGTCTGCCAAATCTCGTGTATGCCGTCAAAGTCGAACATGATGCGTGGTTTTTATCTGTAATTCATTGCTTCAATAGGTTTGATTTTCACGGCGTTGCGTGCAGGGAAGAAACCTGCCAACACGCCGCAGACGATGAGCAAGCCAGTGGCCATCAGCACGATACGGATGTCGATGCTTGGGACGATGTTCAAGGAGATTTCCTTGCCTTCCTGGACCTTGCTCAAAATATTTCCGCTGACTTCGGCCACCACCATGCCGAGCCACATCCCGATGTAGCCGAAAATCGTGGTGATAATCAAGGATTCAGTAACGATGGAGGCCAAAATTGAGCGCGACTTGGCGCCAAGAGCCTTACGGATACCGATTTCGTTGGTACGCTCCTTCACGGTGATGCGCATGATGTTGCTCACGCCCACGATGCCCGATATGAGCATGGCGAAGCCGATAATCCAGATGAAGAGTTGTATTGTGTTGAAAATCTTCATGGTTTGCAGGTATTCCTCTTGCCTGCTGCGGATGTAAACAGCAGAGGTGTCGTCGGGGTCAAATTCATGAAAACGTGCCAGTTGGGTGCGCAGATACTCGGTAAACATCTCGTTGTCCTCCTTGGTTTCCAAACCTTTGACGGTGAAATGCAGCATCCAATACCGGCTCTGCCGCGTGATTTTCTTCATGGTAGAGAAAGGCACATAGCCGTTGCCGCCATCAGAACGACCCTCGCTTTCGCAAACGCCGACCACTTTATAGGCAATGCCATTGACGATGACAAATTGTCCGAGCGGTGAAGCCTCGTTCTCAAAGAGTTTTTTGCTCAGGTTGTCGTCAATGACGATGAACTTCTCGCTGCTTTTCTCGTCCAATTCGCTGATGAAACGGCCTTTGAGCATCTTGACATTGTTGATGTCCTTGAAAACAGGTCTTACGCCTTGCACGAAAATGCTGCCCGACTTGTCGCCGAAGTTGGCAAAACCATTTTGATAAATGCGCGGCGACACTTGGTCCACTTCTTTCACCTCGGTTTCCAAAAAGCGTATGTCCTTGTCAGTGAATCTGATGGAGCGGTTGGTGCCATGTCCTTTGAAAGGTATTGAGGTCTCGCCGCCATAAATCATATAGACGTTGGTGGACTGGTCGCTGAACTCTTCACTGACACCGTTCATCAATCCATTGCCGGCGGCGAGCAGCACAATGAGGATGAAGATGCCCCACGAGATGGCGAATCCCGTGAGGAAAGTCCTCAGTTTGTTGCGGCTCAAAGCCATGAATATTTCGCGCCAGAAGTCCATTATTTGATTTCTTTACTAAAGTCGATTTGGTCGGGGTTGTTGGTTTCGATGTTCTCGATGACACCGTCTTTCAGATGGATGATTTTGTTGGTTCTCAAGGCAATGCCTCTTTCGTGCGTGACGATGACCATGGTGATGCCCGTTTGGTTCACTTCGCGGAGAATCTGCATCACCTCAGCGGAGGTCTTGCTGTCCAAGGCACCCGTAGGCTCATCGGCGAGGATGACTTTTGGCTTCGTCACCAAGGCACGGGCCATTGAAACGCGCTGTTTTTGTCCGCCGGAAAGTTCGTTAGGGTAGTGGTCGGCCCATTCTTTCAGGCCAAAGCGTTCAAGGTATTCCATGGCGATTTGGTTGCGCTTCTTGCGACTTACATTCTGATAATACAAAGGCAAGGCCACGTTCTCCATCGCCGTCTTGAAGGGGATGAGATTGAACGACTGGAAAATAAAGCCGATGGTACGGTTGCGCACGTCGGCGGCCTCATTCTCGCTGAGGTCTTTCACCAACTTGCCGTTGAGGTAATAGTTGCCCGAGTCGTAGTTGTCGAGGATGCCCAAAATGTTGAGCATGGTCGATTTCCCCGAGCCAGAGGCTCCCATGATGCTGACCATCTCGCCCTCAGCCACATGGAGGTCGATGCCTTTCAGCACGTGCAGGGGTTGAGCACCAAAGTAGGTCTTGTTTATTTTTTCCAATCGAATCATGGCCTATATTAATTAAGGTGTGTTTAAATACCGTGACAACTATAAGACAGAAAAAAACCGATTTTGTTACACTTTGACGAGAAAAAATCTTCGTTTTCCTTGTAACCATCTGATAATTTGTATGTTGTTTTTAATAGCATTAGTGTATTAGTTAATTAGTACGCTGCAAATGTACAACAATTTTCAATACTGTCAATAAAAAAAGTGATTTTTTTGGAGAAGGAAGAAAAAAAATATTGTCCGCACGGAGAAAATGCCTACTTTTGCAGCCTCAAAAAACACATCACAAATGTCAGGCAGTTACGTTTCCATTTTCGCAGGAAGAGCCACCCATAAATTGGGCGAGAAGATTGCGGAAGCCTATGGTCAACAAGAGAAGGACTTTGAAATGGGTAAGTCGTCGGTGGTTGTCTTCTCGGATGGCGAATTCCAGCCTTCGTATGAGGACAGCATCCGTGGCCATCATGTATACATCGTGCAGTCCACCATGCCGCCCACCGAAAACCTGATGGAACTACTGCTCATGATTGATGGTGCCAAGCGTGCTTCGGCGCACAAAATCATTGCTGTGATTCCTTATTTCGGGTGGGCGCGCCAAGACCGTAAGGACCAGCCTCGCGTGAGCATCGGCTCAAAGTTGGTGGCCAATCTGCTGACGGCTGCCGGTGTCAACCGCATCATCACTCTTGATCTCCATGCCGACCAAATTCAGGGCTTTTTCGACATTCCTGTGGATGCCCTTTACGCTTCGAGCCTTTTCATCGACTATATACAGAAGTTGCAAATCGAGGACTTGCTGATTGCTTCGCCTGACGTGGGCGGCTCGAAACGCGCTTCGGCCTACGCCAAGCGTCTGGGTTGCGATTTGGCCATCTGCCACAAGCATCGTCCTCGCGCCAATGTGGTCGATTCGATGACCCTCATCGGCGATGTGAAAGACAAGAATGTCATCCTCATCGACGACATCATCGACACAGCAGGCACCATCGTCAAGGCAGGTCAGGTGCTGATGGACAACGGCGCCAAGAGCGTCCGCGCCTTCGCCACCCATGCCGTGTGCAGCGGTCCCGCTATGGAACGTTTGGACAATTCGGTGTTCAGCGAAGTGGTGGTCACCGATTCCATTCCGTTGCCTGCCAATGCCTCGAAGAAGATAAAAGCAATCAGTACGGCTGAGTTGTTCGCCGATGTCATCCGCCGCGTTGAGTCGCACGAATCCATCAGTTCGCTGTTCAAATAGAATGTAGGGGCGGTGCATCCGTCCACCAAATCAATTAAATAAACAATCAACAAATTAAACAAACAAACACAATGAAAACTGTATCATTGAGCGGTTCTCTTCGCGAGAACGTAGGGAAAAAGGATACTAAGGCTTTGCGTAAGGCCGAAATGGTTCCATGTGTCATGTACGGTTCCGGCGAGGAGCAGATTCATTTCGCCACCTCCGCCAAGAACTTTGGCAAAATCCTCTTCACTCCTGAGACTTACATCATTGATTTTGAAGTCAATGGCAAGGTCTACAAGACCATCCTTCAGGACATCCAGTATCACCCTGTGACCGACCAAGTGTTGCACGCCGACTTCCTCATCGTGAAGGAAGACAAGCCCATCACTGTGGTGCTGCCCATCGCCCTCGAAGGCTCGGCTGCCGGTGTCATGCGTGGCGGCAAGCCCAAAAAGGGTATCAAGAAAGTCAAGGTTTGCGGTTTGATCAAGGACCTGCCGGACTATGTGGAAGTCAACATCAGTGGCGTGAACATCAACGAAGCCATCAAGGTGAAGGATCTCAACATCGAGAATGTGACGCCCATCACTCCCGGTTATACCGTCATCTTTGCCGTCAACGCCGCTCGTGGCGCTGTCATGACCGAAGAAACAGAAGAGTAAATCTTACATTCATAGCGTTAAGGCCGTCTTCGGGCGGCCTTTTTTATTCCATCATATCCATGAAATTTCCTATTTTTGCGAGGATTTTCCGCAAGGAGAAACGCAACGAACCTGACGAAACTTCGATAAACCTAGTAACCGAAATGAAATATTTGATTGCCTGTTTGGGAAACATTGGCGCCGAGTATGACGGAACGCGCCACAACATCGGCTTCAAGATTGCCGACCGCTTGGCAAAAGACCTTGAGGGCACTTTCACCACGAGCCGTTTGGCTCAGGTTTCGGAGATGAAATTTAAGGGCAAGACTTTGGTGGTCATCAAGCCGACAACCTACATGAACGCGAGCGGGCGGGCGGTGAAGTATTGGCTTGATTATGAAAAGATTCCGATAGAGAACTTGTTAGTCGTCAACGATGATATTGCCTTGCCTTTGGGCACGTTGCGCCTCCGCAAACAGGGTGCCGACGGCGGCCACAACGGCCTGACTGACATCATTGAGAAGTTGGGTACCAACGTGTTCTGTCGTCTGCGTTTCGGCCTTGGCGACGATTTCCCCCGTGGCCGCCAGATTGATTTCGTCTTGGGAAAATGGAAAGCCGCCGAGGAGCCAATTGTCGATGAGAAATGTGACGAAGCCGTTGAGATTATCAAGAGTTTTGTTACTCAGGGGGTGGATAGGACGATGAATTTGTTTAATAAGAGGTGAAAATCACCACTTAGAAAGTTCCAGCGTAATAACTTCGCGCAATATAGGGCGAAGGCTCGTAATAGGCACTACTATTGTAGTTGTCAATTACCTCACAAATGGGGTCATTATAAACGCGCAGGATGCCATCGGCAAAATCTTCATTGCTTTGTAATGTATTAAGGATAAGTCGTTTATAAACTTTCCCCATTTGAGTAGCGGTCGGGATATTACTGCACAACTCAGGATTGACCGCTTCAACATCATAATGACCAGATTTCAATTGGTATTCGTCAATCCAGTCAGCGGCCACGGCCAAAGGGTTTTCGGAATGTAACACATCAGCCAGCGACAGTTTTTTGGCCAGTTCGTCATGTCCCATCGCGTTGGCCACATATTTGTTGGGTTGTTTCAATTGGCGGGCAATGCGTTCAATCATATAGCAGACGAAATACAGGTCGTCGGTAGTGACTTTGTCTTCGGGGAAAAACACATTTGTCATAGTTCGTAACTCCTTTCAAAAGTAATGGTTTCCAAGGCTTTTGTAGTACAAAACACGATTTGATGTGTTGGATGTTTGAATTTGGCCAATATCCAGAAAGCCTCTCTCGTGATGGCACCTTCCATTAAGTCCTCCACATAGTCCCAAATTTGGTCGTCAGCCATCGGGCCTTCCACGATATCATAGTCATGTTTAATGCCACGGCGACAGTTGATGACAAAATCGAGCCATTCTTCGGTCATTTCATAGAATGAAAGTGTTTTCAAAGACTCGTCTTTTTGAAAACTATATATTGACACAACGTTGTTGCCGCGTTTTGTAAGTGCCCATTTTTGAGCCTGCTTCTCGAAACTTGTGCAATAGAAACCATATCCGAAGTCTTTGTAGAATCCCATAACAAGTATTTCGGGCTTTTCTACTTTGACATTACTGCCGTGATATAAGGTCATTATCTGTTCCATGAGTGCAAAAGTAATAAATCTTCCGAAAACCCAAACTGGAGTTTTGATATAAAAAAAGATGATTCTGTTTATTTTTGGCTATAGACCTATAAAAATTCACTCATATAGCCAAAAATAATCATCATTTTTGGCTATATGAAGAAAAAATTATACCTTTGCAGCCAGAAATAATTCCAAAACAATGCAAATAGTTGGCAGAAAAGAAGAGATAAACGAACTGCAAAAAATCTATGATTCAGCGAGTTCAGAGTTTGTGGTGGTTTATGGTCGCCGTAGGGTGGGGAAAACTTTCCTCGTCAGGGAGTTCTTTCACGATGATTTCGTGTTTTACGCTACGGGCGTGGCGCGTGGGAATAGGGATGAACAGTTGGCTCATTTTCACAACAGACTCATCCGCTATGGCTCGTCGGACGAACAGATTGTGCCAAACGATTGGTTTGCGGCTTTCGAGCGGCTTGAGGCTTTGGTCGGGAAATCGAGGCGGAAACGGAAAGTCATCTTTTTGGACGAACTGCCGTGGATGGACACGCAGAAATCCGAGTTTCTGAAGGCTTTGGAACTGTTTTGGAACGAATGGGCTTCGGCACGGAAAGACATTGTCCTTGTGGTGTGTGGCTCGGCGGCCTCGTGGATGGTGAACAAGGTCATCAACAACCACGGAGGACTGCATAACCGCTTGACTTGCAGGATGAAACTGCTGCCATTCACCCTTTCGGAAACCAAAGAATACTTGGAAAACCAGAAATTCAAGTGGGATAACCTAAGCATTGCGGAATGTTATATGATTCTTGGTGGCATACCTTATTATCTGCATCTGTTGGACAAAAGTCGGAGTTTGGCGCAGAATGTGGATAGGCTTTTCTTTACGGAATCGGCGCTTTTGGCCGATGAGTTTGATAATCTTTACAATTCACTCTTCTCGAAATCAGAGGATTATGTGCGCATTGTCGAGACACTTTCGAAAAAGAAATCAGGATTTACGCGCGACGAAATCGTTAAAGGTACAAAACTGAGCAACGGTGGCGGTCTGACGCGGAAACTCATTGCCCTTGAACAATGCGGTTTCATTCGGAAATACAAAACCATAGGCGAGGTGCCGTATCTTTATCAACTCTCGGACTGCTTCACCTTGTTTTATTTCCAGTTCCTGAAAAACGGCACTTATTCCGACCATGAAACTTGGATGCATTTGCAGACCACCAACACCTGCACCACATGGCGTGGTTTGGCTTTTGAGCGATTGTGTTTTGCTCATTTACAGAAAATTAAACACAAATTAGGCATTTCTGGCATTTTGACCAATACCTGTTCCTATTATTCAAGTCAGGCGCAAGTGGATATGGTGATTGAGCGTACCGACCGAGCCGTAACGGTGTGTGAAATGAAGTTTTCGGAACGGCCCTACGCCATCACGAAGTCGGAATGGGACAAGATTGAGGTGCGTTTGAACGAGGTTCAAAGGCACTTCAAACGGAAGACTTTGTTTTTTGCGATGATTACTTCCAATGGTCTTGCAAATAACAAATATTCAATGAATTATGTTCAACAAGAAGTGACTTTGGAAGACTTGTTTTGAAATTATTTTTGGCTATGAAGCCACAAAAATGTGCCATTATAGCCAAAAATAATCCTTATTCTTGATGGTTTTCCTCCGCCTCCCGAGCCTTCTTGTCCTTCAATGACCCTTCAAAAATATCAAAACAGACGAAGCGACACTCCAAAGGTCCATTCCAAATCGGGATTTTGGCTGTGGGCTTCAAGCCAACGTGGCGCAAGGCCACGGCATCGTCGGTGATGAGCCAGCATTGGAAGCCTTGGAAGTTGTGCTTCAGTGTGTGGCCGATTTCCTCGTAAAGTTCGTCGATGTCGTCTTCTTCGAGGCGGTCGCCGTAGGGTGGGTTGATGATGAGGATGCCGCCGCCTTTGGGTGGCGTGAGGTCGTGCATGTCCTTCTTCATCAGGTGGATGTCATGCTGAAGGTGGGCGTAGTTGATGTTGCCTTCGGCAATGGCCACGGCTTTCGGTGAGCGGTCAGAGGCCCAGATTTCGTGGTCGAAGTCGCAAATATTGGCATCGGCTTCAGTGCGGATGCGTTGCCAAAGTTCGGCATCGTAGTCGTCCCATTTCATAAAGCCCCACTGCTTGCGATAGTAGCCTGGCGGAATCTTCATCGCGTACATGGCTGCCTCGATGGGCAAAGTGCCTGAGCCGCACATGCAGTCGAGGAAATTGCAGTCGGCCTTCCAACCTGTGAGTTGGATGAGTCCTGCGGCCAAGACCTCGTTCATCGGCGCCTTGTCGACTTGCTTACGGTAGCCGCGATGGTGCAACGATTCTCCTGAACTGTCGAAAAGGATAGTCACCTTGTCCTCGCGGATGTGCAAATTAATGCGCAGGTCGGGATTCAAGGTGTTGATATTCGGGCGGATGCCGTACACATCGCGGAATTGGTCGACGATGGCATCTTTCATGGTCAGGCTGGCGTATTGCGAGTGGGTGAAGAAATGTCCGCTTGTCACGGCATCGACGCAGAAGGTCTGGTCGGTGCGGAGCAGTTCGCACCAATTGATTTCCTTCACCTGTTTATAAAGTTCGTCGGGATTTTTGGCGAAAAAGTTCTTGAAAGGCTTCAGCACCTTGAGGGCCGTGCGCACCTCATAATTAATGCGATACATCAGTTCCTTGTTGCCTTCACAAATGACGGCGCGGTGCATACAGCGCACATTTTTGGCGCCCAAAGCCTTGATTTCGCGGGCCAGAACATCTTCAAGTCCGGCGGCGGTTTTGGTAATGAGTTGGTAATTGTCTTCCATCGTTTGAAATTTGCGGCAAAGATAGTGAATCTGTCGTTTTTTTTGCTATTTCGTTTTAGTATTATGGAATTTTGTATTTTTGCGAACTGAAAATACGAAAATTTCGGATGATTGGTTCGCAAGAAAATATCATGTTAGCCTTGAGTGAGTCGGCAAGGACGGCTTTCAACACAAAAAGTATTGCCCTGTTGCTCAACGAGAAAAGGGACGATTCCCTTACAAAAAAGTTGAATTATTATGTGCAGAAAGGCTTGTTGCTCAATCCTCGCAAAGGGATTTATGCCAAGAAAAACTACAATCTGGAGGAATTGGCGGGTTTGGTCTTTGTGCCGTCGTATATTTCTTTGGAGTATGTGCTTCAAAAAGCAGGAGTCATCTTTCAGTATGATTCGGCCATTACTTCGGTCAGTTATTTGAGCCGTGAAATCGAAATGTTAGGGCAGACTTTCCGTTATCGGCAAATCAAGGGCGAAATCCTTTACAACCTTGAAGGCATCGAACGGCGCGACAACATTAGTATTGCTACGCCCGAACGAGCCGTTCTCGACATGATGTATCTGAACTCGGAATGCTATTTCGACAATTTGAACGCGGTCAGCAAAAAACGTATCAAGCAACTGCTCCCGATTTACCAATCAAAGCGATTGACAGTGCGGGTCAAAGAAATGTTTAATTCGCCAAGACTAAACTCCGAAAGGGAACCATTTCTCTGCTGACCTTTTTCAAAGCATTTCCTGTAATTAGTGGATGAATCTGAATTGATTTCGATAGTATTGGGTTGAAAATGAAAGACCTAATAAGGCAAATAACTTAGTGAGAAGGAACTTCCAGAAGGCAATATGGCCGCAAGGTTATCACGAAGCAAATCTTCCAGCATTTGTGGAATGTTGGCGGTTGTCAATGTAACTTTGAAGTTTAAGCGTGGCTCTTCTGGACACCAAAGGTCAATATCAATGTTTTCAGACGAACGGGACATAACCGTGCCGAACACTTCCATGATTTCATCTGAAGTGATTATCTTGAAATGATAGGATGTTGGGCTATCACACATTACAAACAACCCAAAACTAGCCAAATTCAAAAACCATTTGAATTCGATTCGTATTTTATTGGCTTATATAAACAATTCAGAGGACAGTACGGCCTACAGCACCAGAAATGTCTTGCTTGATGGTACTTAGCAGACGTGTATCGAAACCTCTAATCCATCTTGGCTCTCCGCCAAATTCCGCTTCGGTCTTGATATCAACTTTTTTCCTGTCGTTGGAAAACTTGAAGATGACCCGTGTCCTGTATTTTTCTGTATATCGTCCACGGTCATTCCAAGTGTAACACCAATTGGTGCGGCCATATCCACCATCCTTGGAAATCATATCCATCTCGAAACGTCTAGCCACAACATCAAGAACTTCATTGAAGGCTTGGTCATAAGGCAAATCTTCCCTAATCATGATGGAACTCCATGTACCCCCATCAGTAGCCTTGACAAAACTACTTGGTCTAATTATCCCGCAACTATTGAACAAGCAGCAAGTTACAAGACAAGCAAACAAAACTAAAATTGTTTTCTTCATTTTTCATCGTACCCCGTTCTATCCCATCGGGCGCATCGGTTTTAGTTAATTAATGATATGCTGCAAAAATATACTAAACCTTTTTATTGTCAGCATTTTATGTGGTGCTATTCGTCCCAATATTTCGGAAAATTGCTACCGAATCATTGATCTTTTTGTTCACGTTTTTTGGCTTGGTAATAGTCGGAACATAACTTGAAAAAGTCATAATCCAAGGCTTCACAAATCTGAAACAAAAGGTCGGTGTAAATCCATTTGTGGTGGAATACTTTATATAGATTCTCGCGTGAGCAATCCACTTGTGAAGCCAGCCAAGTAATACTACGCCCTTGCCGCGTCAGTTCCGCTTTGATAAGGTTGCCGAGGTGAAAGCCTTCGGTGAGGTATCGTTTTTCTCTTTCCATTGCTTTTCGGTTTTGGCTTTCGCCTTGGTCTTGAAAAGCAATGAAAAAAGCGTGGAAACTTTTTGTATTACCTTCTGCTGTGGATTTCTGGACTACCATGTATATAGATAAGTACAAAAAGTCCACGCCAAGCGTGAACTTTAAGTGTCTTATTCCCATATACATGAAAGTGTCCAGTTTTCAGCAGAGAGAACAAGAGCGTAAAGCCCATTATTAACTATGTCAGATTCAATTTACTGTCTGTGCGATGCTTTTTGTTTTAGTGGGACAAAAATAGGAAAATTTTGGGTTGCAAGGGTTCGATACAAAAAAATCCGACAGAATTTTCTGTCGGAAACCAAATTGATTGGCTAATGTTAGAAATAAGTTTCCACGGCAAAGCGGAACTGTTCAATGAAAATTTTCTTGAAAGCAGAAATGTTATTCTGCTCGTAAAACAAAAGCATGGCCTTTTTGTAATCAATGCTGTCTACCGTGCGGAACGAGATGGGGCAATAATGGTTGGCGATAAGGATGGCGTTGCTCGTAATACGGGCAATGCGCTTGTTTCCATCGTTAAAGGCTTGAATATAAGAAAGTAAGAACAGCACAAACAAGGCTTTTTCAAACACGTTTTCTCTGCTGTTCACCAAGTCGCAAGTCTGTTGCAAAGCCTCGCGAATCTGGAATTCATTGTCAATCGGGCGATAATTGGTTCCCGTGATGCCCACGCGCCTTGTCCTAATATTTCTGTCGACATTCAATTCCTTGACCAACAGGCTATGGATGTCTTCGATATGCGAAATGGTGAGATGTTCCAAATAGTCAGGATGGGCCACGATGAAATCAAGCGCATCCTTGTGGTTAAGCAACATGATGGCTTCTTCTTTGGTCTTTCCCGAAGCGGTTTTTTTCTCTTTCAGCAGTTTTTCCGTTTCCAAAAGCGAATAGGTATTTCCCTCTATTTGAGATGATTTCCAACTCAAATCGATGCCCAAACGCTCCATTTCCTTCCGTTTTTGTTCCTCCGAAAGCGCGGCAAAATTCCGTGAAAACTGCGCCTGCAATCCGTTCAATTCCTGCATTTCCTTTTCCGTGAACAAACTCACTCGGCTCAACACTTTTGGAATAAGGTCGAAATTGTATCCCGTTTGGATTTGTCGCTCATCGACTTCCTTGCTGAAATACTCGTCCAAATCAATGGGCGCAAAAAGCGGAGAAACATAGTATTTGGTGGCTCTGGCCTTGCCTTCTGCATAGATGTAAAACTGGCTAACCAATTCATTAAGGCCTCGTTTTATAGTGGCAAGACTGGCATTGTCGGCAAAAGCATCAGCAATCTGTTTCGAGGATTGTCCCGGATGCGCCTTGATGTGTTCAAAAAGGATGTTGTTGTTCATTTTTCAATAGAATCGGCTCACAAAAATAGGAAAATCGGCTCAAATCAAAGCAAAAACGAGCCGATTTTTTGTGAAATTTGAGCCGATTTGCAAAAAAAGCCAATGCGACCACTTTTTTCCCTATCTTTGCAACCGCTTGAACATGTAATGGTTTAGGTAATTAATAGAAATTCAATAAATTAAAATTTCAATCAATGAAAAAAGTATTAGGAATCATCGCGATGGCCATCATGGTTTCGGTGGGTCGCGTGTATGCCGATGAAGGCATGTGGCTCCCGATGTTCGTCGAGCGCCTGAACTATGTTGACATGCAGAAGATGGGGCTGCAACTGACCCCTGAAGAGCTTTACAGCATCAACCACAGCAGTCTGAAGGACGCCATCGTGGGCCTCGGCAGCGATGCCATGCCACGCGGCTTCTTC
>Ga0310786_10009671_pt1 | contig 12199 bp, 11 predicted proteins | sample AusTroGonzalo_MG_FD_203881 | JGI IMG/M metagenome (GOLD analysis project Ga0310786, IMG submission 203881) | Bovine rumen microbial communities from tropical cattle in Woodstock, Queensland, Australia - Gonzalo_03 (v2) (version 2) | ecosystem: Host-associated > Mammals > Digestive system >...
TGTTCATCATTCTCATCCTTAAAAATGTTGTATAACCCCTAAAAAGTAGCTGATAAAAAAATAAATGCAAGACCAAAATAAAAAAATGTTGACAAAGTGTGCAAATTTTAAAATCATAAAAACAATAGATTGAGATTCTGTTCATAGAGTAGGGAGGATTGAATAGCCTAATGTTTAACGTCAAAATTTCGCTTTTTGCGCGTACCCGTGAGCTGGAACACAGTATTGATGGCTTGCATGATAAGATTATTGAGATGACAATGGTTTTTAAAGAGGCCGTTGACATATATTTAAAAGAACTCCGCAGTGAAAAGTATCGTCAAATCAGTAAAAAAATCAAACAAATAGAACATGATTCGGATATCCTTCGCCGAGAGATTGAAAGCAAGCTCTATGAACAAAATTTAATACCGGATATGCGGGGTAATATTTTGCAGTTGGTTGAAAATCTGGACAGGGTGGTCAATCTGTTTGATGAAGTAGCCCACAAATTTTATATTGAACGTCCGGATATTCCGAAAATCTATCATGATCAATTAAAAACATTGGTCGGCGAAGTATCGGATTGTGCCGAAAATATGGCCATTGCCTCACGCGCATTCTTTAGAGATTTGGTTACTTTAAGAGATTATTCCCAAAAGGTATATTTGCTAGAGCATCAAAGTGATAAAACATCAGCCAAATTAAGAAATGAGATATTTGATTCTAATCTTGAATTGGCACAAAAGATTCAACTCAATACTTTTGTTGAAGAAGTGGCCGATATTGCCGATTTGGCCGAAGATTGCATAGATGCCTTACTGATTTTTGCCATCAAAAGGGAAATATAGCCGATGCTGACGTATTTGTTCTTCTTATCAAGTGGCTTATTTTTGGGGTGGTCTTTGGGCGCTAATGATGCTTCAAACATTTTTGGAACAGCCGTTGGTACCAGAATGTTAAAATTTTCTTTTGCCGCAACAATAGCTGGCATATTTATTGTTTTAGGTTCGGTTATAAGCGGACAAAATACGGCAGATACATTAAACGAATTGGGAAGTATTAATGCTCTTCCGGCGGCTTTTGCCGTTTCTTTATCATCGGCCATAGCTGTTTTTTTAATGTTAAAATCAGGGATTAATGTTTCAATTTCTCAAGCAATTGTGGGAGGAATTGTCGGTTGGAATGTATATACGCATAATCCGACAAATGCCGAAACATTGGCGCGTATTTGTGCTTCTTGGATTTTTTGCCCGGTGATATCCGGTCTTATTGCTGTGGCGTTATATTTAATTGTTAAAAAGATAACAAGTCATAGTAAAATACACATCTTATGGCAGGATTGGATTGTGCGTGTCGGTATGATTTTAACAACAGCTTTGGGCGGTTATGCCCTTGGAGCAAACAATATGGCCAATGTGGTGGGTGTTTTTATTGATTCCTGCAAATTTGAACCGATAAATATAGGTCATTTTTATACTCTAAGCAACATACAGATATTATTTTTATTAGGCGGCATAGCAGCTTGTATCGGCGTGTTTACCTATTCTGAAAAGGTGATAAAAAACGTGGGTGAAAATCTTTTGGCGTTTTCGCCGGTTGTGGCCTGGATTGTCATTTTATCGCAATCATTGGTCTTAATGATGTTTTCTTCAAACTTACTGGAAAATCTGTTAACAGCCATCAACCTTCCGGCCCTGCCGGCAGTACCTGTCTCCAGCACACAGGCTGTTATCGGAGCTATTGTGGGTATTGGTTTGGCTAAAGGCGGAAAAGGAATTAAATGGGGTTTAGTCTTAAAATTGATGTCGGGATGGGTCATCTCACCGTTAACTGCTTTTGTTCTAAGCTATATCTCACTCTCATTTATGGAAAACGTTTTTCGCCAACAAGTGATGATACCTTAAGGAGATAAATATGCCGAGCCTGAAGACAATATATCAAAAAATGCCGATATTTTTACTCTTGGTACATTTAGGCATCGGACTAGGCTTTTGTTTATATGTAACATGGTTTACGGATACTTTGGGGGGAGACACCTTAGAGCACATTCACTCCTCATGGCTTGTATATGCCAATTTTATTCCCTACAAAGATTTTTTCCAGCATCACAATCCTCTTTTGTGGTATATGTTTGCCCCGTTTGTCGGGTTGCATGCCAAAGGTTTGGATGATAATATCATCACGGCAACGGTCGTTTCTGTTGCCATAATCGTTTCCTTTATCAACTATTTATATCTTTATTTAATCACTTCCCGTTTTATCAGCACAAAATTCAGCGGGTTAGTGGCGGCATCTGTAGCTTTTACACCATATATTGTTTTATCGGTGATACATTTTCGCCCGGACAGTTTTATGATGACATCGTTTTTTGCGGGCTTATACTATTACTTTGGCTACATCAAAGATAAAAAAGTATGGCAGCTAAGTTTGTCGTTTATTCTGTTTTGGTGCTCTTTTATGTTCCTACAAAAGATAATCTTTACGTTGATTTTGCTTGGAATAATCACGCTTTATCTCATGTATAAAAAGATGGTAAAAATATCAGATATTTTCTATGCGTGCATTTTGCCGATAGTACTGAGTATAGGTTTTGTGGCCTATCTATATGCAAATGATATTTTGTTGGTGTGGTATCATTCCAATTTTACGTTTAATCTTCATATTCCGGAATTGTTTGATGAGCGCCGCATAGGAATCATTTGGCCCGAACTGAAATTATTGTTGTTGGGTTCTGCTTTGGCACTGATTTTCTGTTTAAAAGGTTCCAACATTTACTTTAAGATTTTAGCGATTATCTTTTTAGCAGAGTTAGTTCAGAGATTATTTTACTTCTCAGCTTTTGCATATTACTTTTATTTGCTGATTTACACGGCATCCATTTTAACCGCCGTATTTTTAGAAGAAAAAGTTTTTCATCGTTGGTGGTCATTAACCTATGCTTTATCCATAGCCTTATTTATTTGCATGTATAAACCGGCTATATATGAGGGTAATATCGGAACGAAAATAAACCGTTTTTATGAACCGCTGAATAAAAAAATTGTCCGCCTTTCAACGCCGTGTGATTATATCCTAAACGGTGATGGTACAATATATAACTTATATAACAGGGACCCGCATTATTATTGGAATCTTTTAGGGCAAACAGATGTTATTGGAAACAATGTTGGTATTTATCCTTTAATGGACATCAATTACATCATAGAAGTCTATAAGCCAAAGATTATTATGGCCGCCCCTTATTACAATAAATATTATAAAGAGCGCGGAATAGATGTAATTGTACATGCCCCGAGTATGGAACTCATTCAAAAATATTACAAACCGCTGGACGGTTCACCAAATTTATACATTTTAAGACCGGAATTTGCCCCGGTAAAATGCGATTTTGATTACAAAAAACGCTACTATTACAAACACGATTAAAGAAGAACTTTATATATCCAAATCTTCGGCAAACTTGGCACGCTCAATAATAAACTTAAAGCGTTGCTCAGGATCTTTGCCCATCAAACGTTCTACCTGACGTCTGGTTTCAAAAGCTTCATCACGTGCTTCTTCGGTATTAGCGGTAGGAATAGTCACGCGTAAAAGCACACGGTTATTTTTATCCATTGTTGTTTCTTTAAGTTGCTGAGCACTCATTTCGCCCAATCCTTTAAAGCGACTGATTTCTGGCTTTTGATTGGCCTTAGCTTTGCCAAGAATAATATCCTTTTCATCATCATCAAGCGCGTAATAATTTTTACCGCCATAAACAATCTTATAAAGAGGAGGGGTGGCAATAAACAAATGACCGTTTTCAATAAGCTTTGGCATATACTGGTAGAAAAATGTCATAAGAAGCGAAGTAATATGGGCACCATCCACATCGGCATCCGTCATGATAATGATTTTTTCATAGCGTAAATTTTCTTCTTTGTAATTATCTTTCGTGCCGCAACCCAAAGCCTCAATCATATCTTTAATTTCTTGGTTTTGAGTAATTTTATCCAAACTTGCACTCGCCACATTAAGAATTTTACCACGTAAAGGCAAAATGGCCTGTGTCATACGGTCGCGTCCTTGCTTGGCCGAACCGCCGGCGGAATCTCCCTCAACAATAAAAATTTCCGTATCTTCGGCCGCGGCTTTTGAGCAATCGGCAAGTTTACCCGGTAAACGCAATTTTTTTGTGGGAGATTTACGATTTTGAACCCGCTCTTCCTTTTTCTTTTTACGAAGATCAGCTCGCTCAATCACATAAGAAATAAGCGCTTCGGCATTTTCCTTATCAGAAGACAGCCAATGGTCAAATGAATCTTTAACGGCCTTTTCCACCAAATAGGCCGCTTTTGTAGAGGTAAGCTTATCTTTAGTTTGTCCTTGAAATTGCGGATCTTTAATAAAGACTGAAAGCATGACGGCAGCATCACTTAAAAAATCTTCGGTTACCACATTGGCAATTTTTTTAATATTGGCCATGTCGGCATATTCCTTAAGCCCTTTAATTAAGGCCGTACGGAAACCTTGCTCATGAGTGCCGCCTTGCGGAGTAATCACGGTATTGCAGTAAGAGTTACAAAACCCTTTTTCATCCTCCGGCCAGCTGATAGCCCATTCTACTTTGCCTTCATTACCGCTAAGCTCTGCCTCGCCGGAAAAAGGCATCCGATTAATGGTAGATCTTGTACCGATTTGATAATTCAAAAAGTCAAGCAATCCGTTAGGAAAGTTAAATTCGGTTTCTTCAGGAATATTATCGCTCTCGTTAAGAAGTTCCGGTGCACATTTCCAAAAAATCTTAATCCCCTTAAATAAAAAGGCTTTAGAGCGTGCCATACGATAAATTTTTGCCGGAACGAACTGATTATCGGTTCCGAAAATTTCTTCATCAGGCAAAAAGGTAACACTGGTGCCACGACGATTCGGCGCGTTCCCGATAAGCTCTAAAGGCGTTATGGGCTTACCTCTGGAATATTCTTGGCGATAGAGTTTTCTGTCGCGTGCCACTTCCACAACGAGCTTTTTGGAAAGCGCATTCACCACAGAAGAACCCACACCATGCAGACCGCCGGAAACTTTATAAGCATCACCGCCAAACTTACCGCCCGAATGAAGTGTTGTAAAAATCACCTCTAAAGCAGATTTTCCGGGATATTTCGGATGCTGATCAACAGGAATACCGCGCCCGTTATCGGTAATGGTAACCGATAAATCCGAGTTAACGGTAATATCAATACGACTGGCAAAACCGGCCACGGCCTCATCCATAGAGTTATCAAGAATTTCTGCAACTAAATGATGCAAAGCCTGCTCATCGGTGCCACCGATATACATTCCGGGGCGATGCCGAACCGGCTCTAAACCTTCCAAAACTTCAATATCTCTGGCAGAATAATCTTCTTTTGCAGCAACAGCAGCCGATCCTTCAAATAAATCGCTCATAATCCCTCTTATTGTTTATTATTAAAGCTTTTATGCACGGGAATATATAAGAAGAAAACCAATCAAACAAGCAAAATTTCTCATTCTTTAACAAAAAAACAAAAGTTATCAATAAGAGCATAATTATCAAAAAGATTAAAAAAAACTCTTGCAAAATAAATATTTTATGCTTATAAAGACTTCCCGAAAGCGGCAATAACGCTGTTTTCATAATTCACACGCAGATTTTGCGTCGGTCTTGGAGTTCAAGGCTTCACGCTCCGGTGTTTAGGTATCTAAATCACACAGTCTGCGGAGGTTTAACCGGAAAATAAGGAAATAAAAATGACACTTCCAACTTTTACTTTACGTCAGCTCGTAGAAGCCGGCGTACACTTCGGACACCACGCTCGTCGTTGGAATCCGCAAATGGCTCCGTATATATACGGTAAGAAAGATAACGTTCACATCATTGATTTGCAAAAAACATATCCGATGCTTTATACGGCAATGGCTGTTGCACGTGATGTTGCAGCCAAAGGCGGCAAGGTTTTGTTTGTAGCAACCAAGCGTCAAGCACAAGAAATTGTTAAAGAAAGTGCAGAACGTTGCGGACAATATTATGTGAACTATCGTTGGCTCGGCGGTATGCTGACTAACTGGAAAACGGTTAATCGTTCTATCAATCGTCTTGTAAAATTAAACGAGATGGATGAAAAGAATGCCTACGAAGGCTACACCAAAAAAGAAATGCAAAACATCAAGAAAGAACAAGAAAAATTGGCTCTTTCTTTAGACGGCATTAAGAATATGGGTGGTCAACCGGATTTATTGTTTGTTATAGACACACCAAAAGAAGCTTTGGCAATTAAAGAAGCTAAGAAACTGGGTATTCCTGTTATTGGTATTACAGATACAAACGCTAATCCGAATGACGTAGATTATCCGGTTCCGGGTAATGATGACGCTATTCGTGCTATCCAATTATATTGCGAGCTGATTTCCTCAGCTGTTTTGGATGGTATGAGCCAAGAAGTTGCAGCTCAAGGCGTTAAGGTTGAAGAATCAACAGAAACTTTTGATGAAGTAGAAAACGCTTAAAGCTTTTAGCATAAACGTGTCAAGGGCGGTAGCACCGCTACCGCCTATATTTATTTAATAAGAAAAGGGGATAAGATAATGGCTGAAATTACCGCAGCAATGGTAAAAAGTTTAAGAGAAACATCCGGTGCCGGAATGTTAGATTGCAAAAAGGCATTGGTTGAAACAAACGGCAACATGGAAGATGCAATAGACTGGTTGCGTAAAAAAGGTTTGGCTTCAGCTGCCAAAAAAGCAAGCCGTATTGCTGCAGAAGGTTTGGTTTCTGTATATGTAGAAGGAAATGCTGGTGCAGTTGTTGAAGTTAATTCAGAAACAGACTTTGTTGCAAAAAATGAAATTTTTCAAGATTATGTAGAAAATTCTGCTAAAGCAGCCTTAGCTGTTAAGGGCGATATTGAAGCGTTAAAAGCATTTGTTTGCCCGAAATGCGGCAAAGATATGGGCACAGTTTTAACAGATATGATTGCCAAAATCGGTGAAAATATGAACTTACGTCGTTCAGCATATTTGAGCGCTGAAAATGGTATTGTTTGCTCATATATGCACAACGCTGCTCGTCCAAACGTTGGTAAGATTGGCGTTTTGGTTGCCTTAAATGGTAGTGCAGATAAAGCCAAAATGCAAGAATTGGGCAAGCATATTGCCATGCATATTGCTGCCGCTGCTCCAATTGCTCAAACCATCGCTGAAGTTTCTGCCGAGGCAGTTGCTCGTGAAAAGGCAATTTTCTCAGAGCAAGCTTTAGCTTCCGGCAAACCGGCCAACATTGTAGAGAAAATGGTTGAAGGCCGCATCCGTAAATATTATGAAGAAGTTGTTTTAGAAGAACAAGCCTACATTATGGATCCGGATAAGAAGGTAAAAGATGTTATTGCTGAATTTTCTAAAGAAAACGGTGCAGAAGTGAAATTAGGCGGTTTTGTATGCTTTAAGCTTGGCGAAGGCTTACAAAAGCGCGATGAAGATTTTGCTTCAGAAGTTGCCGCTCAATTAGGCAAAACAGCATAAGTTTTTTGATATATAAAGCAAAAGAGCCTCCACCATCAAGGTAGGGGCTCTTTTTTTTGTTGTTTCAACAGGTAGCTTTTCTCGCCGCGCAATAACGTCCGTAATACTTGCGCATGTAGCGCTGAGTAAACGGGTTTTCCAGACCATGGCAGAAAGTCTGGAAATGCTTGGCTGATAGCGCAAAGCAGATAATACGCAGAGCCCGCAAACTGAGATTGTCTTTTCTCAAATCGTTTTCCATTTCCGGAATAACGATGTTGTAGACAATCTGCTTGTTCTTACGGTCGTAGACCGTGCGGAATTCTCTGGCTAATGCTGGCTGAAGCAATATCAACGCCTCCAGCATATCATAATCCACAACACCATCATTGACACACTCTCTCATTTCGGGAAGTTTCTTCCCGGTCAAGCGCCAAAATTTGAGATCACCCAAGCGCTGACCTACATTGTCATAATTCTTCATAAAAATATTAAAAAAAAATAAAAAAGTTGACATAATAATGCCATATTTGTCCAAACCTGTCAATAAGTTTTTTTATAAAAATAAGCATACTAATCCTTATTAGCAAATCTTGACAATAAAAAAATATGCTCTAAATTATATTCAATCAGTTTTATTTTGAGGAGATTAAACATGTCAAAAAAGTTACTAAGTACAGTTTGTGCAACTCTTTTATTAGCCGGTTGTGCAGATAATATTAATTCTGATCACTATTCAACCAGTGCCACCGGTAAAGTTTCAACCGTTGCTCAATGTACGGTTTTAAGCGTACGTCAGGTTACTGTGGATAGCGGAGATACCAGTGCCGGAACAATGATTGGCGGTATCGCCGGTGGTGTTGCCGGTTCAACAATCGGTCGCGGCAGAGGTAGCGCATTGGCTGCCGTTGGCGGTGCAATAGTTGGTGGTTTAGCCGGCAGTGCCGCACAAAAAGGTTTGAGTTCACAAACAGGTTATGAATATATTGTTCAGCTTAATAACGGTCAAGCCATCAGCATTACCCAAGGTGCCTCTCAACCTTTGATGGTGGGTCAGCGTTGCTTGGTATTATACGGCAACCCGTCACGCATTATTGCTCAATAACTGATGAGAAAATTCTTAACAGCATTCGTCTTAATAGCTGTTATCATAGCTGGCTATAGAGGATACCAATGGTTTAATAGGCCATTGGTATCTGTTGTTATGTTAACTTATAAGCGCGCAGATATATTGCCACGTGCGATAGATAGCATTTTGGTACAAACCAATCCTGATTTTGAGTTAATCATATTAAATGACGGCTCACCGGATAACACTGATGAAGTGGTAAAAAAATATCATGACAAACGCATCCGTTATTACAAAAATGAAAAAAATAAGGGGATAGCCTATTCCCGTAACAGAGTGGTTTCTTTAGCCAGAGGTAAATATATTATGATTATGGATGATGATGATATCAGCCTGCCCACGCGTATAGAAAAGCAAACTCAATATTTGGAAGCACATCCGGAAATAACAGTTCTGGCCGGACAAATAAAAGACTATCCGAAAAGAATTTATGAAAACCATAATATGATTGTCTCAAAGTTAATTCAGTGGAATATATTGGGTAATGCTAATGTTATGTATCGCAGCCAATTTACCAAAGATCACCACATCACATATGATGAAGACCTTCCCTATGGGGAAGATTGGCATTTTTGGGTGCAGATGGCCTTAAAAGGTGCAAAATTTGCGGCCATCCCCGATGATGTTATAGAAAGAAGAGATGATCTAAAAAAGCACTATATCGCCAATGATACGTTAATGCATCAAAAAGTACATCAAATGGTAGGAAGCTTTTTCTCAAAAGAAAATCCTGAAGATTTTTATTCCAAAAATGCGTGCGAAAAATTATACCTGATTAAAAAAGCGCCGTTGCAACTGCTTTCCAAAGAGTTTTTAGAAAAAACTATTTTGTTGAATTGTCATCAAGTTTATAGAGAAGCTCATCAACAAACTTCGGCAGAGTAAGGCCGGCTTTCCCCATCACATGTTTATCAAAGTAAAAATTATTAGATGTCGGCTCTAAATTAAATTCCATTGTATCTGCACCATAATATTTTGCTGTTTGCACAAAACCTGCCGCAGGATATACCACACCGGAAGTTCCCACCGATACAAATAAATCAGAGCTTCTTAGCAGCTCTTCCACCTTATCCATATATAAGAGGTTTTCACCAAAAAACACAATATTCGGTTTCATCATGCCCATCACCTTGCATTGTTCACAAACCGTCTCCGAGCTCACATCTCCCCATGTTTCCAACACATGACCGCAGTTAAGACACACAGCTTGATTAATCTGCCCGTGAATGTGATACACATTTTTGCTTTTGGCTTTTTCATGCAGTGTATCAACATTTTGTGTTACAATGTTAATTTCTGCCGGATAATTTTCTTGAAGTTTGGTAATTGCCAAATGTCCGGCATTAGGTTTGGCATTAAAAAGTTCCGGCTTCATCTGGTTATAAAAATCATGCACATAATCAGGATTCTTAAAATAAGCTTCAATAGTTGCCACGTCTTCCACCCGATGGTTATTCCATAAACCGTTCTCGCTACGAAAAGTGGCAAGACCTGATTCGGCAGAGATTCCGGCGCCTGTTAGAAATAAAATTTTGTGATAGGTTTTGCTCATAACAGCCTCTTAAAGCATTTCTTAAACAATTTAAGATATATGTAGCACAAATTGTTTTTTTAGCAATCATTTTTATAGTAGGAGAATAAATAATGTGTTGTCATGGTTTGATTGTTTTAATAGCTTTAATTTTTGGCTTTGCCGCAGCAATTTACTTGATTTATCAGACATATTCATACATCCGTTGCGGTTGCGGAAAGTATGGTCCGTTTGTCTCAAGCTATGGTAAAATTAAAGAAGATATCTTAAATGAAGCACGTGCCATCTTAAAAAAATCTAAGAAATCACTTAAAATAACAGATTTAGGTTGCGGTAGCGGCGCATTATTGCTTCCTTTGGCAAAAGAATTTCCTAATCATCAGTTTATAGGCCTGGAGTGGGATATCGTTCCGCTGACAATGGGTAAGATAAAAGCCAAAATGAAAGGTCTGAAAAATATCACCTTTGTTAAGGATAACTATATGAAAGCTTCACATGCCGATATGGATTTGATTATGTGTTATGTCTTGAAGGTAACAGGAGAACCCTTGGGTAAAAAATTAGCCAAAGAAATCAAAGAAACAGCTGTTGTGATTTCCGAAATGTTTCCTTTAGGCCACTTGGAAGAAACAAAAGTTATCAATTCTTCTTTAGCGGGAATTCCCGAAAAGATTTTCGTGTATAAAAAGGCTGCGGTGAAAACCCCAAAACCGGCTGTAAAGAAAACTGTAAGCAAAACTGTAAAAAACAAAGAAACAAAAAAGAAAGAGCCAACCAAAAAAGTTGCCTCAAAAAGCAAAACAAGCCTAAAAAAACAACCGGCAAAGAAAAAAACAGCCCCAAAAAAGAAGGCTTAAGTTGATTAAAAGTAAATAAAAAAGGGTACTTCGGTATCCTTTTTTATTGCAATAAGGTTTTATTTGTGATACTATCTCCTTAAATTTAAACAAAAGAAAGGTGTAAATATGTTACCTATTCAGCCTGGTGAAATGAGAGCCGGTGATGCTGTCCGCTTTTTTGATAATATCCGTGATGATGAGGGTAATAAACTGACCAAATCTGAAAAAAGAGCACGGCTAAAAGAATTAATGACGCGACTGTACTATTTTAATTCAGAAAAAAATAAATGCACATTAAAAAACGGAACAACAGTAGAAATCATTGTTGTCAGATCTAATCCCGGTCGCGGCGCGTTTTGCTATTTTAATAATGTTGAAGCGCCGATGGAGGAGATATTAAAAGCCTTTGCCGAACTTGAAGGCATAACATATAAACGACAAGATGTAGAACGCAAAAGACAAGGTGATTTATCGGCCAATGATGCCAAACAGTTTTTGGATGACGTAAAAATAAAGGATAAAAAACTGGCCGGTTTCTTAAAATTAGAACAACTGCACAAATTGTTTGAAAAGTTACACAACACCCCAAAGGAAAATATTTGTGAAACACCAAACGGAAAGAAACCGATAGTGGTTGCACGTATGGGAGAGAATAATCGGCTGGTTTTATATTTAAACACATCAGAAAGTCGTCGTGAAGTTATGCAAGCATTTGCTGATTGGGCAGGTTGTACTTACAGAAAAGACAAAGAGGAATGGAAAGTATTGCCTAAAAAGAAAAAAGGGGAGTTAACTGCAAGAGATTGCGCACGTATTTTCCATAATGTGGCCGACAAAGATAAAGATAATCCCAAACGAGATGCTTCTCCAAAATTGGTGGAATGGTTTAGTTATATCGGAAACACACCGACACTTAACCAGGTTATCTTACCGGATGGTAAAGTTGAGCCGTTGGTTGTTGAGCGTCAAAGCCATTCTCAGCGGTGTTGGTGTCTTAATACAAGCGATGAAAGCATCAAACCGTTTGTTATAAATCGTATGGCAGAAATAAGCCAATCGGATATATGCATGAAAAACATAAAGCTCTCAGAAGAACAATCTAAAGAATTATACGAGGCCATGATGGTTTTAGCTAAATTAGCTCAAAAGAAAGCAAACTCAACCAAAGGTGATTACTATAAATCATATGCCGAAAAAATTTATCAAAATCTGAATATTGGT
>Ga0310786_10009672_pt1 | contig 12198 bp, 15 predicted proteins | sample AusTroGonzalo_MG_FD_203881 | JGI IMG/M metagenome (GOLD analysis project Ga0310786, IMG submission 203881) | Bovine rumen microbial communities from tropical cattle in Woodstock, Queensland, Australia - Gonzalo_03 (v2) (version 2) | ecosystem: Host-associated > Mammals > Digestive system >...
CTGCGGAAGTACTATGAAAGTACTCATATCGCAGAGGAGGTATTTGCTGTAATGAGTTATGAGATTATGGAATATGCGCGCCTGACGCTTACACAGAAAAGCCAGGCTGTGGATCTGTTTATGGAAGGCTTCGGTCACATGATGACTTTTTCCAAGGATGAAAAACTGAAAAAGGAACTGATGCTGGAGATCTTCCATCCGAACCTGTTCAGGTGTTATGTGGAAAACGGAAAGGTACTGGGCCTGCTGGGAATTGCCACACATGAAATACGACCAATCGATTTCCGCCTGGATACCTGCGTGCGGCTTTTCGGGAGAATGAAGGGCGCCATTATCAGCAAACAGATGAACGCCATTTTCCAGAAGCCGGTGGTGAGTTTCCAGGACGAGTTGTATATTGACGTGCTTGTGACGGGGAGCGAGGCAAGACGGAAAGGCGTTGCGTCTGCCCTGCTGAATGATGTATTCAAACAAAAGAAATACTCTGTATGTTATCTGCATGTGTTTTCCAACAACCAGCCGGCCATCAGCCTGTATGAGAAGCATGGCTTTACGGTTGACAGAAATGAGAAAACGTCCCTGATGCGCTTCCTGGGATCCGGATATCCCATCCGGATGAAGAAAACGCTGATATAAAAAGGCGGATTCCATCATTTTTTACTTCCTGATCCTGAAAAATCATGATATACTGATGCAAATTTTTTTCGGAACGATATATCAATGAACGGGGGAATACCGATGGACTATCAGACAGAACAACTGATTCTACATTCTGTAACAGAAGCAGATTTGCCGGAAGTTGCCCGGACCTGGCCGTCGGATCATCGCCCTGTATCTGAAGCGGAAGCGCGGGGCGCAATTGACTATATGCGTGATAACTACGCGAAAAACACCAAAGGCTGCATCTATCATCTGTGCCTCGCTGTCTGCGGAAAAGAACATCCCGGAACCATCATGGGATGGTGCGGACTGGATGGACGGGCAAGCCATACAGAGCCGGAGATTTTTATCCTGCTGGATGAGGAATACCGTGGCAAAGGATATGGAACACAGTGTGTGAAGGAACTGCTGAGGATCGCGGCGGAAGATTTCTGCCTTCAGAGTGTTCACGGAGGCTGCGATAAAGACAATATTGCGTCAAAACGGGCCATGGAAAAAGGCGGCATGGTACAGTACGGAACGGAAGAGGGTGGGGATCCGCTGTTCCGGTTTAATGCAAAACAATAAACACACAAGGAGCAGACAGGTATGCAGAAAAAGCTGATTCTCATCAGCGGTTCACCCTGCGTCGGAAAGACTGCCGTTGGTGAACGTCTGTTTGAAAGCTATAATAACAGCGCCTATCTGGACGGAGACTGGTGCTGGTGCGTTCATCCGTTCTCCGTGACAGACAGGCGGCTGCGCAACGGGGATAAAAGCATGTCCTTTATCCTGTCAAACTACCTGGATTCGGATTTCGAATATGTTTTTTTCACCTCTGTTGTGCTGACGGATCCTGGGATCCGCGAGGGAATCCTGAACGGGATCACGGCCAGAGACTACCAGGTGATCGGTTTCACACTCACCTGTTCGGAAGAAACGCTGAAAGAACGGCACGACAAACGGGGCGATAAAGGGGAAACGAATTACTACTGGCTTCACCTGCCGCCCTGCTCCGGAGATATTGTCATAGATACCGATCACAAGCGGATCGGGGATATCGTTAAAGAAATGATGCAGCATATAAACAGATCCTGATCCGGGAATATACCAGAAACTGAAATGATATAAGGGAACGATCATGACAAAACTGTATGAGAAGAATGAAACGGCTTTTGCCGTTATGTGGATTCTGATCTATATCTTTGGCACCTGCCTGGCGGAAGCACTGAGCGAAATGGCCGGGATTTATAAGCTGTTCCCGGCGATATTCCATGCCGGGCTGGCTGCTTTTATCCTGGTATGGGTGAAAAGGAACGGACTGACAGAGAAATACGGGCTTTTCCTTCCCCGATACCGGCTCTCCCGGGCGTGGTTTTTCCTGCCGCTGGTACTGGTTGCCAGCTATAAGGTTGTTTTCAGCCCGGCACTGCGTTACGCGCCTGTGGAATCCATGCTGTTTGTAGTCAGCATGCTGTGTGTGGGTTTCCTGGAGGAGATGATCTTCCGTGGATTCTTGTTCCGGGCAATGGAAAAGAAGAACCTGGCACGGGCTGTGGTTGTTTCAGCGGTGACCTTCGGAATCGGCCATATCGTGAACCTGATCAACGGCCAGGATCCGCTTGAAACCTGCGGCCAGATTGTTTTTGCGGTGATTGTCGGGTTCGCGCTTGTGATCCTGTTTCACAAGGGCAGGAGCCTGGTTCCCTGCATCGTGTTTCACAGCGTGTTCAACGCTCTTTCTGTCATTTCCAATGAGAACGCACAGATGCGGGCGCTCGGCGGCCCTGTGGCCGCGACAGCAATCCTGGTCGGAGCCAGCGCCGTACTGCTGGGCGTGTATACTGTATGGAACCGGAACCACCTGAAAGGATGAACATAGCCATGCGGTTTTCACAATGGGTCTATGAAAGACCGGACTACACAGCGCTGGAAAACCGTCTGAACGGACTGAAAACACGTATCCAGGACGCGGCCTCCTATGAGGAACTGCGTGAAGCGTGGCTTGCTGTGAAAGCAGAATGCGAATACATGGAATTCCAGGAAGAGATTGCATATGTCCGGCATTTGTGTGGAATGGATTATGAAAACAGCACAGAAGAAGTAAAAATCCAGAATATGGAAGACCCGGAAGTTTATGCTCTCCGCGATGAATGTAATCTGCTGGCAAAGCATTCATGCTTCGCGTCCGGACTGGAGAACGAGTTTGGAAGCATGATCTTTGCGCAGATAAAAGAGAAAACGACTGTGAATGAGGCAGACAGCCTGAAACTGCAGACGGAGGAGTCCCGGCTGAAAACGGAATACAGACGGCTGATGAGAAACAGTAACAGGGATGACAATGAGTTGTTTGAAGTGTTCAGCAGGTTGATCGAAATCCGTCGCGATCTTGCGGCATCTCTTGGATATAAAGATTATACAGAACTGGGATACCGGCTGAGAAACCGGTATGATTACGGACGGGATGAACTGTCCGTTTTCAGGAAACAGGTACAAAAAACTGTCACGCCGGTCCTGGATGACCTGAAAAGACGCGGGGTTGAGAAGACCCGGTTTCCCGCTGCTGCGCGAGGAAGCGGAGAACTGATTGCCGCGATCAGCAGGATGTTTCACGAACTGTCCGAAGAAACCGGGAACTTCGTTGAAGAAATGATTCAAAAGGAACTATATGATCTGGACAGCCGGGAAAACAAACGGTCGATTCTCTGGACCTGCTGTATGTTTCCAGGCAAGAAGCTGCCTTTTGTTATCGGCAATTATTCCGGAGACGGTATGGAAACGGGATATGCGGTGCATGAGTTCGGACATGGCTTTGCATTTTATACAGCGGCACGGACACAGCCCCTGTACGATTATCATCGATCCTCCCCCGCAGTGAATGAGATCCATTCCAAGACAATGGAGCTCTTTATGTATCCGTATCTGGAATCGTTTGTGGGCGACAGGAAAAAAGAGTATATCCGAAACCATATGCTTCAGCAGATGGAGAACCTGGTGTATCGCTGCGCAATTGACGAATTTGAAAACGGGATGTACGATCTTCCCTGCAGAACAAGGGCGGCATTATGCGAACTATGGGCAGATATTTCGCAGAAATACATGCCCTGGATCAGGTTCAGCAAGGATGATCTGAGCGAAGGAAAATGCTGGCCTCATCAGACACACATCGTTGAAGTGCCTTTTTACTACATCGAATACGATATAGCCCAGATCAGCACCTGGGAGTTCTATATGGGGATGCGGAACGACCGGACCAGGACGCTGGGAAACTATATGAAGCTGTGCCGGGCCGGAGGAAGCAAATCCTTCCGGGAACTGCTGGCGATTGCTGAGCTGTCTGATCCTTTTGCCGAGGGGACAGTGGAAAAAGTCTGCGGACCGGTTGCGGAGGAACTGCAGAGTATTCTTTGAGACAGGAAAAACTGTCCGGGAAGCCGCTGAACCCGGGAAAAACACAATGAGAGAATATTAAGGAGATAACAGAATGAGTCCTTTGGAGAAAATGGATGATTTTTTTGCCGTGCGTGTTGACGGCTATGATGAACATATGATGAGCAACGTTGAAAAAGCGGCAGATTTCTACGCCTATACCGCTTCACTGCTGCCGAAGACCGCGGGAAGCAATGTGCTTGACCTGGGCTGCGGTACCGGCCTTGAACTGGAAGAATACTTTGGGTTCAATCCCCAGGCGAAAGTTACGGGAATTGATCTGTCTGAAGCGATGCTGAATGCCCTGAAGGCCAAATTTCCGGAGAAGGACCTGACCCTTGTACAGGCTTCCTATTTTGACGTGCCGCTTGGCGAACATGTATATGACGCCGCGGTGTCTGTGGAATCCCTGCATCATTTTAAGGATGAAATGAAAGAATCGCTGTACAGGAAGCTTCACACAGCGCTGAAAACGGGCGGAACGTTCGTCCTGACGGATTGTTTTGCAGAATCGGATGAACTGGAAAAGGAAAATTTTGAGACGCTGGCCAGGCTGAAAAAAGAGCAGGGACTCTCAGAAGATGAGTTCTATCATTTCGATACGCCCCTTACGGTTGAACATGAGATGGACGTTCTGCGCCGGGCCGGTTTCCGGGATGTACGGATCGATAAAAGGTGGAGTGAGAAGACCTGTACGGTTCTCGCAACCGTGTAATGAACAGATCCTGGACGACTGACAGAGGAGCACATATGGACGGAAATGAGCTTGTGCTGGTAAGCCCCTCGAAAGATATGGAGCATGAAATACTCCAATACAAAGAGGAGCACTTTGCCTTTGGCGACAGGCAGGTTCACGGCAGCGGCGGCCTGGCGTTTTACGACAGTTTTGATGAATGGCTGAACCGGATCCGGTTCATCAGGGAGAAAAGTCCGGAGAATACTGTGCAGACAAGCACGTTTTTCTCCAGACGCGTTTCCGACGAAAAGCTGATCGGATGCGTCAAGATTCATCATACCCTGACAGAAGAGCTGGAAAGCGGCGGACATATCGCCTATGGTATCAGGCCTTCCGAACGCGGAAAAGGATACGGAACACAGCAGCTGGAGCTTTGCCTGGAATACGCAGGACAGCTGAAGCTGAAACGGGTGATAATCGCCTGTGACAAGGATAATACAGCTTCCGCAAAGACCGCCATGAGCTGCGGAGGGAAACTGGTGAAAGAATTCGAAGAGGACGGCATCCTCAAACAGCATTACCTGATTGAACTGCAAACATGAAGAAAGGGACCGGTTAATCCGGTCCCTGTTTTATTGATTCTGTTTTCGATTCAGCAGGACAACCGCCGCAAGAATCAGGAGGATGCCCAGGCCCGAAAGCAGGGTTAACGGCTCAGCAAAAACCAGAATTCCGATCAACGTTGCCACCATAGGTTCAACGGTGGCCAGGATGCCGGCCCGGCTGGCCTCCACAGTTCGAAGTCCAAGCGTATAGGACAGGAAGGGAATGACGGCGGTTACCAGCGCGGTGAGACAGCAGAAGAAGAGCAGGAACGGCAGGTCAGCCGCGGCTGTGAACTTTGAGATCATATCGGCGGGGCTGCAGACCAGCCAGGAGCCGGCGGCAGCAAACAGAAAGGTGTAGGTTGTGACGGTATAGGGTGAATACCGGCGGAGGGCAATAGTGCCCAGGATACTGTAAAGGCCGTAACCAATGCCGGAACCCAGACCGATCAGCAGGCCGACCAGCGTAATACCTTCTCCGGAGATTCCGGAAACCAGGACGCATCCGGCGAAGGCCAGCGCCAGGGCGATGAGCTTGATACGGTTCAGCTTTTCACGGAAGAAAAGCATGGACATAAGCATGATCCAGATCGGCGAGGTATAGAGCAGAATGGCTGCCGTGGAAAGCGGCATGATGGTAATGGCAGTGAAATAACAAATCGTGAAGAACAGAATGCTTCCGAACCCAAGACCAAGGAAAAGGGGAAGGTCCCGCAGGGAAATCCTGAAACCGGCCCGGTCCCGGACGAACAGCAATATACTGAAGGCGAGTGCGGCCAACGTAATGCGGATGGCTACAATCTGGACAGAGGTGAATCCGTAAGCGCCCAGCTTTCTGACAAAGATTCCCATGCTGCCCCAGAAGATACCGGCCAGAATAATCAGCAGCGGGCCGATGCTCCGTTTGCGCTCCATCTTTAACACCTCAGGCACAGATAATCAGAACAAGATAAACGATCAGGATTCATTAACCAGTTTGCCGGTCATATGCTCAGGAATCAGCTCCAGAAAACTGGCCCGGGAGAGTGAGTTGGCAAGCTCATTCTGCAGATAGGCTTCATCATCTGTAAATTTTCTGCACAGATTAACGGCGATTTTCCGCCTCAGCGCGTCATCCTGCTCATCCACAATGTACATCCGTCCGAAGATGACCACACTGCGGATGTTCAGGGCCCAGTCGCCTTCCTTCCGGAAGCCCTCGTCACAGACACAGAAACTGACCTTGTCATGCTTCCGGACCGCATCCAGTTTATGACCGGTTTTCGCACAGTGGAAGTAGAGCCTGCCGTTTTCTTCGCAGTACCAGTGATCCATCGGGATACCATAGGGATAGTCATCATCACCCAGCATGGAAAGGACACCGCGGGGCTGCTCTTTCAGGATCTGAATGCACTCCGCTTCGGGAATCTGCTGTTTGAACCGTCTCATTTCCCTGAACATTGTCTGATCCTCCCTGTGTAAGTTTAGCAGGCGGATTTCATTTTAACGGATAAAGCCTGACCTGATCCAGATACGCTTTGTTCTTTTTCAGATCTGCTGCCGGGAATGGCTTTCCGTGACCGGGATAAATCCTCTTTGCTCCGGACTGCAGGAGCTTTTCCCAGGACTGGCTGAACTGAAGCAGATCCTCTATCCAGATGATAACCCGTTTCCGGCTGGGGAAGCCGTTCATGGCTGCGTCTCCGCAAAAAACAGTATTATCCATCAGCAGGGAAATATGATCCGCCGTATGTCCGGGCGTTTCCACAACCTGAAAAGGAAGATTCATGGCCCGGAATGCATCCGAATCAGTCGTGACCAGGCGGTCAAGATACTCTCCTTTAATCGAAGGATACCGGTGTTCGCCTTTGCCGAGAAAGGCAAGGACCTGGCAGAAACACCAGGCCAGGCGGCCGGAGCAGCCGCCCTTGAAGGAGTTCTGCCCTTTCTTCAGGCCTTCGACTGCCTTTGGATGCAGGATGACCTTTGCTGGAATGACAGCGAGAACATCATTCAGGAATCCTGCATGATCATCATGGGCATGGGTTAAAAAGACCGTCTTGATTTCGTCCGGCCGGATTCCGTTTTTCTTCAGCTTTCGCTGAAACCGGCGAAAGCCTTTTTCATAACCTGTATCAATCAGGATATATCCATTTTCTCCAGGGATGAGCCAGTTGTTGACTGCCCGGTTTCCCAGATTAAGAATCCTCATATGTTACTATCCTTTTGAAATCAATCTTTTCCGGTCATGATTTACAGTTGTTTCTTCAGGAAATACTTATTCAGTTTCGGATCCTTGCTTTCCCGGATAAACTCAACGGTATATCCCAGCTTTTTATAGAATTCCGGAGCCTGGAAGCCAAAGGTTGTGAGGGTGATGACATCATATCCTTTTCCTTTATAGGCGTTTTCCACAGCCCGGACCAGCCGGCTTCCCAGGCCGGTGCCCCGGTACTGTTCATCCACGATCAGGTCGCCGATATGCACTTCGTTATAGTACGCACGGCCGGTAATGACGCCGGCGATCTTTCCTTCGCTGGTTTCCGCGGCAAAACAAAAGCCGTCATAGTTCAGGACTACGCCATTCTGTTCTCCGTATCGGGTAAATCCTTCATGAATAAAATCCCCGACCCGGGGATCTTCTTCATCGATTCTTTTGATGATTGATTCAGTCATTAACGTTATTCTCCTTCTTTAAATCCGTTTAAATAACCTGGCATTCCAGAAACTCATATCCAGTTCATCAAGATAGAAGTGGAGGATCGCTTTCCAGTTTTTTGTCGCCGTGCTGAGCATCAGGTAGTCTACTTCTCCCCGGACTGTGTTTTCCACATAATCGAACAACCGGCTGCCGATTCCACGACTCCGGTATTCGGGACATACATAGATCTCCTCAATTTCAAAGCAGGATGTGCCGCCCGGCATGATGGAAGTGGTTTCTTTGGATTTTTCCGCGTGCCCGAACAGATAACCGACGATGGTATCACCGCAATAAGCCAGGAAGATCCTGTTTCCTTCGATATCGGATTTTTCATTTTTCCGGTATCCATGACAGCTGTTTTCTTTTTCCCAGTCTTCAGACATGCGGATGAGTTTATCCAGGACTTCTTCGGTAAGGTCTGTTTCCACTATACGGATATCCTGGTTCATTTCCATTGACTTATTTCTCCCTGTTTATTCTTCCGGATAACGGAGGTAATAACAGTCATTGCCCTCCATATAATCTGTCTTTTTAAATCCGTGCTTTTCATAGAATGCGGCGGCCCGATCATTATCTTTATGGCAGCCCATAACAATGGGCCTGACGCCAAAGTCCTGATACACCCGGGCGATGGTTCCTTCCAGCGCGAGTCCGCCTATTCCTTTGCTGCGGAAGTTTTTGTCGATGACAAAGCCCATCAGGCGGTAGAACGGTTCCTGCTGTACCTGCGGCGGATCCGTTTCCCAGGGAATTGCTTCACCCAGGAGGATCAGCCCGACACAGGAGCCGTCGCACCGAATCAGGTAAGTATGGCCGATGAGATCATGCTCGAAGCCGTAGTCATTGATTTCCATGATGGTGGATGCGGTATCGACAAAGCTTTCCGGGATATCATCCCGGTCAATTGCACAGGCTGTGCTATAATTCTCATGAGTAAGCTGTTCAAACGTAATTTCCATATCTTTATACCTGCATATCAATAATGAGGGGAATATCCATCGGGGATTATATCATACAGAGACATGTTCATGATAAAAAACCTTAAAGGTTATTTTAAACTTCGTATGCATAATGATGCTGCCGGGGATAATCCCGGCCACTAAAAAAAGATTAACAGACAGGAGATCAAAAGAATGAAAAAGCTGTTATGCGTTATGCTTGTGATATCCCTGATGCTCTCCGCTGCCAGTGTATTTGCGGAGGCTCCCCAGGGTACGCCTCCGGGAGAACCGCCGGAGGGTTTTAACGGCGGAACACCGCCTGGAGATCCGCCGGAAGGGTTTGGTGGCGGAACACCTCCGGGAGACCCACCTGAAGGATTTGGCGGCGGTAATCCGCCCGGGGATGCGCCGGGCGGCGGAGGATTCGGCGGAGGGACACCTCCCGGAGGCGGCACCTCCTCCTTTGAATATGCCGCGGCAACAGAAATAACCGGAGCGACAGAATCAGACGGGCAAGTCTATTCATCTGATACGGCGGACGAAAGTGCTCTGATGATCAATACTGCCGATACAGTTAGACTGAGTGATATTACTGTTACAAAGACAGGCGATTCCAATGGCGGAGACAACTGCAACTTTTACGGCCTGAACGCGGCAGTGCTGGTGATGGGCGGATCCACGACGGCCATTACGGGCGGAACGATTGAATCCTCTGCTTCCGGGGCGAACGGCGTCTTCTGCTACGGCGGAAACGGGGGCCGGAACGGAGCGGACGGGGATGGTACCACCCTGTATATTTCCGGTACGACCATTACCACCACCGGAGATGGTTCCGGCGGCATCATGACCACCGGCGGCGGAGTGACCTATGCGGAAAACCTGACTGTAACTACCTCCGGGCGCTCCTCCGCAGCCATCCGGACAGACCGGGGCGGCGGAACAGTGACTGTGAACGGCGGCACCTATACTTCCAACGGCCTGGGCTCTCCCGCGATCTATTCCACCGCGGATATTACCGTCCGGGATGCGACTCTGGTTTCCAACCTGTCCGAGGGTGTGTGCATTGAAGGCATGAACTCCATTACGCTGGAGAACTGTGACCTGACCGCGAACAATACCCAGCGAAACGGCCATGCCACCTTCCTGGACACGATCATGATTTACCAGTCCATGAGCGGCGACGCTGACAGCGGCACCTCCGCCTTCACCATGACCGGCGGCAGCCTGACCAGCCTCAGCGGCCACATGTTCCACGTGACCAATACCCACGCGGTGATTAGCCTGAGCGGCGTCACCCTGAACAACGAAGGCAGTGATATCCTGCTTTCCGTCTGCGATGACGGATGGAACGGTGCTTCCAATATCGCGGAGCTGAACGCGGACGCACAGAGCCTGACCGGGACGATTCTGGTCGGTGATAATTCCACACTGAAACTATCCCTGACCAATGGCTCCGCCTTCGAGGGAAACATCAGCGGTGAAATCACGAACGCGGAGGGAACACAGGTTTCCACTGAAACCGGAACAGTTTCTGTCTCCCTGGATGAGACCAGTACCTGGATCCTGACTGCAGATACGTATATCACTGAGTTTTCCGGAAACGCCGGCAATGTGATCGGCAACGGTTATACTCTTTACGTCGGTGGTGCAGCGCTTGAAGGGATCAGCTGAAATACTGCAACAAAAATGCCTCTCCTGCGATGAGCAGGGGAGGCATTTTGCTTTGAAAAGGGGAGAATATCATTTCAAAGCCGAACCAGGATTCATATTTGTAAGCGGTATATTCGGCTGTGTGTTTCCATGGAACAGACTTCCCTCTCCTGTTTCAGTTTGACTGGATGCATATGCTTTGGTATGATCATCGCTGACATGAAATTGTATATCAACTTTTGAGATAATTGACCATCGACAAATCGGGATTTGCAGGAGGATAAGCCATGAGAATATTTGATCTGCCTACACCGGCACTTATTGCCGATAACGATATTATTTCTCAAAACATGACCAGCATGGCGGATATTATGAGTGGCAGCGCTGTTCAATTGCGCCCACACTATAAATCACACAAGTGCGCAGTCCTGGCCAACCGGCAGATCGCTTCCGGCGCAATCGGCATGACCTGTGCCAAGCTTGCGGAGGCAGAGGAATTGATATTCAGCGGCATCGATGATATTCTTATCGCCAATCAAATCGTCGAACCGGCGAAGATCGACCGCATTGCCAGGCTTGCCGGCTTATGCCGGCTGACCATTTGCGTGGATGACGTTGAAAACGCAAACGCCCTGTCCCGTGCTGCCGTCCATGCGGGCACTATCATTCATTGCCTGGCAGAGTATGACATCGGCATGAACCGATGCGGCGCCCGATCGCAGGAGCAATATCTGGAGACAGCGATGGCAATCAATACATTGCCTAACCTTGAATACGACGGCATTCAGGCTTATGCGGGCTATGCTTCCCATATGGTTTCGACAGAGGAACGTGTGAACACAACCCGGGCAAACGAGCAAAAAGTGGCTGCGTTGGTGGAATACCTGAGGGATCACGGCATTGCCGTCCGCGTCGTGTCAGGCGGCAGCACGGGCACCTCTTCCATAAAGGCCAGGGATGGCATTTATACAGAATTACAGGCTGGAAGCTATCTATTCATGGATTCCACCTACAATCAGTTGGACGTGCCTTTCCGGAATTCTCTGTTCGTCCTTGCGACAATAGTGAGCCGAAATGAAAATACTGTCATATTGGATGTTGGCGCGAAGGGGCTCGGCGCGGATCAGAATGCGCCGATTGTACTGGATATGGATAAAAACATCGTCCCGGGGCGTGTTGTGCTGAACGAGGAACACTTAAAGCTGTATGACAGCGGGTGGGATGCGAAGATTGGTGAAAAGGCACTTGTTGTTCCCGGCCACTGCTGTACAACGGTCAATCTTTACGATTGGCTTTACCTGTATAGCGGAGAGTCCCTGAAGGAGCGCATTGCCATCACGGCACGAGGCAAGTCCCAATAGAAAACGGATATCGCCAAATTCCAGTTTGCAGGGATACCTGTTGGTAAGGAATGTCGGAAGATAAAGATGGCAAAACGAAGGTGATAAATACGGATCTGCGGAGGTGTTCAGCGAATGAAAAAAGATGTTATCACGTTAGAAAAGATCACTTATAAAAATTATGTGAAAGTACTATTTGGGTTGAATGTAAACAGGAAACAAAAGGAATTCGTAGCAT
>Ga0310786_10009674_pt1 | contig 12197 bp, 13 predicted proteins | sample AusTroGonzalo_MG_FD_203881 | JGI IMG/M metagenome (GOLD analysis project Ga0310786, IMG submission 203881) | Bovine rumen microbial communities from tropical cattle in Woodstock, Queensland, Australia - Gonzalo_03 (v2) (version 2) | ecosystem: Host-associated > Mammals > Digestive system >...
GTGGTTGCTTGGCATAGGCTGAATATCATACTCTCGCATAAGCCTATGAAATACATCTGGACTTATAGTGAATCGGTTGCACACTTCCATAAATCTATGTGCTTCTGCAAATTCACGGATTTCCTGTATTTGCTCATCATTAAACGTAATCTTTCTCATATCGTGTACCTCCCAAGATAGATATATGAGTGCCTTGGCTCAGGGTTATCTCACGGTTTTAAGCCGCTGCCCTTCCCTGAATTAACCTGATTTTACGACCCCAATACGCTTTCTTAGGGTCGGCACTACTCATACGACCTGTAGCTGCTCCAATGCTCTTAAATGAACAATGAATTTTACCATCGGGTATTGTTCGTGCAAGTGTTGGTAATTTCTCTACGAAAGTACCTATTAATGTTTTTAAGCTGCGATAATGAAGAATCTGCTTGACAAGAGGAATAGGGAACATACTGAGGACTTCTTTATCTGTACTTCTGCCTTTTCCTTTACTGTCAAGTTTAAGCAGGTCGTAAACAACCCATTGAACGTGTGGTGGACTACTTGGATTAAAACCACTATAATCACCGAATGGACATTTAACTGATGTAGCATATTTGGTGTTATCCATATATTTTTTCAGTTCAATACGAATACCAGCTTGCTCATCATCAAGCAATTTTTTGTATTTAGCCTGTAGCATAGTAGCTACTGATTGTTCAAGATATACACCCCTACGATGCATATTTTGGATTATAGGGATAAGCGGCATTTCCACACCCCAAATCAAATCAGCTATAGCTTCAAGATGATTCTTCTGACACTTCGGATTGTCCTTTGTGATAAAAGGTAACTGCCATACGAACAACTCATAAGTGTATTTAGCATCAGCCGCAGCATACAACTTAGCTATTGATGGTTTGCAGTACGGAAATAACTCAGGTGTGAAGAAGTCGGAGAACTTCATTCTGTCGATAGTCCCCTTCATTACATACTTAGTGTACAAGCCTTTGAGGGAATTATCTTCTTCATTTTCCTTTAATACTCGCCATGCTAAGATTACATCGTAGAATGTAATAGGATTCAGATCTACTTTGAAATCCTTGAATGTCATAGCCAAGTCAAAGTCAGCGTTTGCAAATACCAGCTTGCATTTAGCATCTACTAATCTTTGAAGCTCTGGACCGATTTGCTCATAGGTTAGCTGATCCTTATAGGGTTCTTCAAAGATTGGGATTCTATGCTTGCAGGGTATGTAGACTTCAACACCACCAGGATAATAGAGGGAGAAACCTACTATGGTATCTTGTATTCTATCAAGACCTGTGGTTTCAGTATCTATTGCTCCTATTCCCACCTCGCACATCTTAGTGATGTAATCGTGAAGTTGTTCTACGGATGTTATCAGTTCTGCTTTAGAATCCTTGAAGTGTTCAAGAACTTTTGCTGACATAGCTTCGACTTTAGCATTTACTGACTTAGCGTTCACCGATTTCTTTTTCGGTGCTTCGGCTAATTGCTTACTTTTCTTAGCCGATTCTTGTATTTGTGCCATTTGGACCTTACTGAAAAGACCCATTAATCATTCACCTACCTCAATAAACAAATAGTGCTCATCACTATAATAGATGAGCCTATAAGGTCACTATTTGTGGTGAGCACTATTTTTGATTAATTAGCCAAAGTCTACTTCATCTGTGATTTCTTCCGTTGTATCTACTGCATCAGGAAGTTCTACCGTTGCTGTTGCAGCGATATCTACTCTCGGAGTAGCTACATAGTCAGGAAGAGAAGCATTAGCTGCCGCATTATCAGAATTTGCAAGCCAAGCATTAAGAATATTAGCATCTACATCTTTTACGATATTCTCATAATAAGCAGGGAATGTAGCGTTGTTCTTAGCAAGAACCTCTGCATATGGTGCTATTGAGTTGCGTCCCACTACAGCAATAGTGTATCTTGTGTTGATATCACCATGAGCACCCACTCTTGTAATTCTGAATACATACTCTGTAGGATTAGCATAGAACTTGAATACATCAGACTGTAGCTGAGGTTCAAACTTCATTGTCCTATCCCAGAACTGAATCTCATTGACTTCCTTACCATTGCTTGAAAGAACATACATAGGAACAAAGAGCTTAGTCTGCGTTCTGATGTTTTTCATACAAGCAGGACAGCCGCCACCAACACAATGTACATATCCATTGTAATCAGCAGACTTGATGTAGTGGACATCAGCCACCATTACCTCTGAGGCATCCCGATACAGAAAAACAACATCTGCGGAATCACCATCATTTTCAAGTATGAACTTACCTGAATACTTCTGAGCCTTGACTTCTGCGACACTTTTAAATGCCATAATTAATCAACTCCTTAATAATATTGATATGGTTTTGATATGTGAAAGCTACAGCTATTATTTGCTGTGCTCTTCTACCTACTATAACGATTGAAAAATCACCGTTTTGATAACTCGCTATTAATATGATCCAAAAAATCAACCCAAGTCGGCTTATCAATCTCAGGATCACCTGTATGGTCATCAGCTATGGCTTCTTCCACATCTCTCTTGAACACATATAATGTCCTATTATCAAGATAGGGAATCAGCGGTTTGATGTACTGTACCACAAGGTCAGGCATATATGTTTGTCTACCTAATGAATATCTGACAGCACAATTCAGTATTGCTTGAAAACTGTCATCTTCTATATTGATTATAGGTTTACACATATTACACCAACTCCAATGCATCGAATTCTTCTTTGGTCAAATCATTTATATCTTTGCCCTCTGGTATGCCCTCAAAAGACCACACTATAGCTATACTGTGTAATGCCTGTTTGAGTTTAGCAGTAGCCCTCTTACCTGCATCATCTGGGTCAAAAGCTAATATAAACTCATTTACTCCGAGTTCTTTAAGCTGCTGAATCTGATAGCTATTACCTGTTCCGAATAAAGCAACCGCAGGTTTTCCATAAACCCAACACGTCAATGCATTGAACGCTGATTCACAGACTACCACCGATTTACAGCCTTTGGGTAATTCATATAGACCATAGACAGGCTTCACTACACCCTCTGGGTAGTTGAAGAACTTGGTACTGACAGCTCTTCGGCAAAAGAATAATGTTCTTCCTTGCCTATCCCTTACAGGAAAGGTAATACAAGGTAGTGGTTTTTTCCTGCCAGGTGGTATGAAATTAGCATCAAAGCCTACATCAAACTTAGCTATGATTTCATCAGTCAGCTTGCGTTCATACATATACGGTACCGTGAATCTGTATTTAGCAAGCTCTTCCTCGGAAACATAAGTCTGCTTTGGTGCAGTAAGAGATTTAACATAATCAGCAGCATACTTACTCATAACCGACCCCATTAGTTCTGAGGGTATAAGGTCATCAGAATCATCTACCCTCTCAAATCCTGGAATATTCTCTACTAACCAATCTATGCCTGATTGCTGAATATCCTGTTGTTTCAGCAGATCAGTTATTGTCTGCTCTATATTATGAGCATATCCGCAGGTGAAACAATGGGTGAACCCTTGGGGGTATTTTTTACCCCCTCGGAATTCATCTACAAGCAATATACCACAAGAGGGCTTACGCTCTTTACCGTCATTATGAAACGGACAATATATCTGCATATAGTTTCCTACACGCTTTTGCTTTCGGATAAGACCAAATGCTTCAAGTTTGTCAATAACTTCAAGAATCTCCATATGACACCTCAGAACTCTACCGCATCATCAGAATCATCTAATACGATATTAGCTGTCTGTGCGGCTATACTGCTTGCATTTATAGGAACATCAGGAGTAACAACAGGTACACCTGATGATGTATTTTGTGCTGTATTATCACCAAGATACTGCACATTACCGTTATTGATATCCCACGCATAGGAGAATTCAGGTTTCTGATTATTAGCGTTTCTTGACTTCTCCAAGCGGATATCAAGTACGTGCTTGTCAAATATCTGCCTCATAGCAAATACCTGTGTAGCGATTCTTGCAGGATGGTCAGAACCTTCGATATTGTAGATGTTAGGGAATACTTCACCCTTATCATCCTTATTATCCTTAGTAGCTCTGTTAGCTTGCATTACTACTACAACAGCACATTGCATTTGCTTACTCATCTGAAACAGGTCAGCGCAGAGATTCTTATACTTGATGTAGTCGGAATCCCCTCTCTTACCCCTTGCATCTTCCATATATGAAAGACCATCTATGATGACAAGCTTTATACCGTGTTTGCGTACAAGGTTCTTGATGTACGGTACATTGACCTCACCATCAGGAGCATTTTTATCTTCAAGAATAAATGCGCTTGTATCTTCTACTTGGAGAGATTTGAGGTATTCGTAATACTGCTCTGAGTAATTACCTCTATGCAAATCACTGTTTGAGAAGTGACTACGCCACGTATCAAATCTTGTTCCGAGGAAAGCACCTTGCATTTCTGGTGAATAATAAAGTACAGGAAAACCGTTCTTCTGCGCTGTTTCCATCATCTTTACACTCAACCAGCTCTTACCAGAATTCGTTCTCGCTATAAGCAGCAATAGTTCTTCTACCGTGGATAGACCACCATACATAGCTCTGTCTATCTCAGGAAATCCAGTAGGTATTCTTGCCTGTTTGCTGTACTCTAATACCTGACTACCACGTTTCTGAGCATCATGAATAAGGTCAAGAGGTTCGGAAGAATCCAGTGCGGCTACCCTATCGCATTGTATATTGAGATACTTCCAAGCATCATCTACATCACCCGAACCGAGGTCTTTGAGTTGATTGAATGTTTCAACAAGAATAATGGCTCTCTTATTTCTTGTCATTTCATGCGTGAGATAATCCATAGTCTCACGGACATCAACAAGGGTTACATCGGTGAACTCAGACTGAAAGGTAAATGGATCAGGGACCGTACCATACTTATCACGATGTTTAAGTATGAATTCTATATGCGGTTTGAATAGTGAGTAGTATGATGGGTCGAACTCGCAGAGAGTATTTACTTCCTGCTCATTCTGTGATGTTAATATTTTTGATATTACTTGTAATTCTATTGATGTTAAACTCATGATAACTTCGCCCCTTCCATAATTTGTTTCAGTCTACCGAAAAAGATACCTGACCCAACAAGGGTAGTAGTTTTCGGTGACACGATAAAAGTAGGAAGATTATGCGAGGTTCTATCCTGAATGATATTCAGAATAGTCTGAGCGTGGAAGTCTTTGAACTGGATATAGTCAAGACTTGATATAATCAATATCTTTGCCTGCGATAACCATATCTGCTCATACTCTAAAGATTCAGGGGTTTCTTTCAGACCCCAAGACCGCTGTACTGAATCAATATAATTCGAGAATCGGAGATGGTATACGGTACAATGTAGTCTATTGCCTTGCCAATTCTCACATATTGCCGCATATGTTAGGGCATTAGCAGTAACTACGGTATTATCCGATATAACTACATTCAGCATATTTCCTGAGTGTAAAGCCGATAGTAGATTATCATACACTTGCGGTTTCTCTTTGAAAACTTGTATATTATCAGTTAATCCGTTACGCTCTCGGAGATATGATGTTTCTACAAGTGTAGGGCAAGCATTATCGCATATTGCCTTTGAGCAGTAGGATTTGTAAATGCAATTAGCCGATGCACAACCAGGAAGTGCGGGGTTCTTATACAGATTAAGCACAGGGTTTCTTGAAGTCCAATAGGCTACTCTTGATTTCACACATCGTTCTGCAAGTTCAAGCGGATCACCGTAACCAAAGAACCTATAATCCTCTGGTGTAGTGAACAACGTAAGGAATGGGTCAAGTGTTCCACGCAAAGGGTATTTATGCTTCACACCGTTATCTCTTTCAAGAAGATACCTACGTGCTACATACTCTTTGATGAATTCCTGTGTCTTAGGTATTACCTTACTCTCAGGTAAACTATCCCATACTTCAAGTGTATCATACAAGCTGTCATTGATTTCTATGTTGCTATAAAAGCTTACGCAGCTATCCCCTACCCACCTATCGAGCTTGTATAGATGCGGATATTGTATGATATTTTGTCTGACCTGCTCGGAAGTAAACCCCTCTACTGGAAAGATGATACCTAACTTATCATCAAATTCAAGGTCATCTACAGGTGTATACATCACAGGTGCTCTTGTTGGAATAAACCTATTAGGAAACAGATTTAACAAGTCACCCGACCCCATACGGTTTATATCCGTAGTAAGGCTGATTTCTCTCTGCGTAGTCGGAACTATAGGTGATGTAGTGTATAGAGTATGCGGTGCTCCGTTATGAAAGAAATTCAGCCACGGCTTATCTAAATCCACATGAGGGATTGTTGGTGCTCGGAGATACAAGTCCTCTTTGGCAGTAGGTGGTTTTATCTTCGGTGTTTTAGGCTTAATGGGTTTAGGCTTAGATTCAACCTTAGTAGCAGGCTTTGAATCCGCAATATGTTCTTCAACATCCCATTTCACCTTAGAATAAACTATATACAAGTCACCTAAGTAATCAGCTACTTCGATAGAACTGTCTATGAACACACTATCGTACAAAGCATCGACATCAGATGATGTATTGAGCGATATTGAATCTCCCTGCATTACCGCCAAGGTAATATTATTCATAACATCAATAATCTTGGTCTTAAATTGCTTTTTTGATTCAAAATGAGATAAGCAATAAGATATGATGTCAGTATGATACTTCTGCAATGTAGCCTTTAACTTCGGTGGGTATGGTAAGGTTTCAGCGATATTTGTAAATCGCAAGCTCATCACTCCCAATCTTCGTCATCAGGCAAGGGTTCAAGTGTAGGAATACTGGAAAGATAGTTCTCAGGGTTATTCTCAGCGTCGCATATTACATCATCAGGAATTGCAGTAAAGTAGTCCTCTAAATCCCCATATTCTGGTCTATACTCAAAGGAGATACCCCTATCCCGTGGATCGCATAGACCTAAATCCCACAACAAGCTATGTAAAGCTACTGCTGTTGCATTATCATATGCGTGGTCATATTCCTTTTCAAGCTGGTTTATCTCAAAGGGAACTGCATAACTATCCGTAGTCTGCGGATCAGAACCTATCTTATCAAGGAATCCCCTAAACATATCCTTGAACTGCTCAATATCCTTCTGCTCTACGTGATAGCCATAAGCGATAGTTATAAGATATATCAGCTTTTTAACACGCTTATAGGAATACTTGAACTTGCAGTTATACTTGTAATTATCTGTGAACCGTTTCTTGTGCCAGTCATACAAGAGCTGACTAAGTTCAGCGGCTTCATAGTAGGTATGATTAGCCGTAGCTATCTTACGCAGAGCCTTATCATATGCTTTCGCTGCTTTCTTTGCGTTCTCGGAGTTCTCTTTCCTTACGTGACTTATATCAATCTGCGTACTTGTATCAGGGTCAGCAGATGGTACTACTACACTTGCAATACTTGTCTTTTCCCCATCTTCGGATTCTGAGGTAGGAGCAGATAATACTATACTCTGAGTAGTAGAATTGTCTATCTTCTCAGAAAGATTATCCATCTGCGACTGCATATCAACCATCTGCGACTGCATAGCAGCCATCCTCTCATTGAACTGCTTAGTAAGCTGCTCAATAGCTTCTGCCGCATCTACCGCTTTCTTCCTATCAGTATGTGTGATTGTGGAAAGTACACCCTGAATCTCCGTACATACATCTGACATTTCCTTGAACTTATCAAGTGTGCGGTCAAAATAGGCTGTATCGGCTGCGGCATACTCCTTTACCTGCTCTAATACCTTTCGTAAATGCGATAATACTGCTGTTGTTCTCATAATTTATCCCTCCGACTGTTATTTAGAAACCCACACCAGGGTATGATCTGCCTTGTCACTTACTATAACGATTGACAAATCTCTAAATTTGAAATCAGTGATTGTGGTTGCCTGCTACCTACTATAACGATTGAAAAATCAGAAAAATAAAAACACCCCTGTGGAGTGCTTTACTGAAAAAAAATAATTTTATTAGAATCGGTTATTATAATTCTTTTCTATTTTATTAATTCTTCTTAATCTTATAGTAAGTATTATATATAAGTATTATATGCCGGTTGGTTTGTTTTTGAACGATATTTTGATTCTGTTATTCACGAAAATCTCTGTATTAATTATATTATTTTTGATTTTAAGTATTTTATATTTACTTATCAAAAACGGTAATTTGTTCATTTTGAAACAGAAATTTTAGGTCATAATCCTGTACTCTTATAGTTATAGTAGGAATAAAGATGTAAAAAATAAAGGCTGTGAACACTCAAAGTCCATAGCCTTTAAATATACGATTTGTAATTTATATTATTTAATCATAATATAAAGCATCAACCGCAGGGTTTCCTGTCAGTTCTTGCTTATTATAGTGGTGTAAAGGTATGAACTCACATCGGCAATTTGTGATATTAAAGTAAGATTTACAAACTGACCGAAAATTAGGAACATTAGCAAGTGTTTCACTACAAATTATCTCATAGCACTGAGTACGAACATTGAATATGATTCTTCCTCTCTCCAATGATTTGAATCCTTTGCTGATTATCTGTTCCTGCTCTTTGGTATCTGATATGTGGTCTTTTACTACAGAACGCCAAAGATTCATATGATTCTTAGTATCGGATGCTTGAAGATAACCATTGCAATCTACAGCATTTTCAGTAGGTACTGTGTAATCCCAAAACTCACCATTGTCTGTGTACCACCATATTGAAACATATCCGCTGCTATGTGATGCTTTTATATATCGCTTCATTCCGATCCCTCCCTATCAAGAAAATCCTTACCATCATCTACCCACTCCATAATATCACCAGGCTGACAATTCAAGAGCTTGCAGAGCTTACCTATGGTTCTATGCTCTAATCCACCTGCTATCTTAGGGTCAGCATTAGGCTTTATCTTTGCCAAGATAGATGGGCTGATGCCGTGTTTACGCAAATAATACTCCGTAACTCCATGTTCTTTGATTGTTTGAAACAACTTATTATACACTATCGACATTATATGTCAACTCCTTTCCATATAATATTATACTATGCTTTGTGTACTTAGTCAAGTACAAATATGCATAAATGTAAGTACCTAACTTTGGTCGTTATGTCAGTTGTATTTGTACTATATTAATAGTATAATAAATATGTCGGCACCTCCGGCTGAAAGGAGGTGTATCTACCGTGTCTTATATTATATCTTTTGTAGTGGCTGTCATGGCTCGGTTAGTTGGTGACTACCTGAGCAAGTGGTTAGACAGGTTCCACGCCGACAAATAGCCCAAAGAAAAATCCCCAAGAGGTGGCTCTCTTGGGGATTTCTTTTTCTACCGTGTCAATTATATCTTTTGTGGTTATACATATTATAACACATAGATTTTGAAATGTCAATACCAGGATTTGACATATTACTACAAGCAGGCTGAGTTATAATACTCTCAGATCAATTTTCTTCTAAGGTCGATAGCTTTACCCCAATATAAGCTTTGCCGTTGGGATCTATTATAGCATATACACCTGCTCCTGTATAGTCTGGAACATTAATAACATTAAGCATAATATCACTCCTTATCGCTGAATAGTGTCGGATTCATAGTATATTAAATCCTCTGGTTGACAATTTAATAGAGCACACACTTTATTGATTGCATCAATAGATATCATCTTGTTGTTACGTAGGTATTGTAGTGTGCTCTCTGAAAGTAATTTCTCCTTGCGAATTCTGTTTGTATTGAATCCTGCTGACTTCAAGTGTTCCAAAATATCAATTTTATATCGAATAGACATAAATTATAATCGCTCCTTTTATAGTGTAGTGTAATAATATTATACAATATGATTACACGTTTGTCAATGTAAAAATTACACGAATAAACGTGCAGAAGTTTGTTGATAATCACAGTTGACATTACACGTTTCATAGAGTATAATCATATACAGAGATACACGGTATAACGTGTATAGATTTTATCCGCAATATAAGGTAGGTAACAATCTGTGACACACCATAAGCCGCAAACACACATCTTTCAAACTAAATAATTTTTGAAAAACGTGACTTTTGTTTGCGGCTCATTTTCTACCTATGCAATCGAACATACGTTTTGCAGAAATTACAATCGTTATAGTAGTTAGAGGAAATTGTTCCTCCAAATCACATATCAAAATCATATCGAGAAAAGGAGAATTTATATGAACATTATTGATTATCATGAATTCAAGGAAGCAAAAGAACGTTATGAATCTGCTATCGGAAAGAAAGCACCTATCACATTCGATGAATGGTTCTCACTCCCAGATAATCATAAGGCTGCGGCGCTGTTTATTAACTTCTATAATCAGATTACTCTTGCCTGGACAAAGGCAAAGGCTGATTTCACAGAAGATGAGGACGGTCTATCCATAGTAATGCAGTATCTTATGAAGAATGTACCTATCATCGAGAGCAACCCTAACAAGTACAGTGAAACCTACATCTATAGAGTAGCCTATAACTGCATGGGCTGTCTCCGTAGAAATAAGTCTGAGGCAACTCGGTTCAAAGAGTGTACATCAGAATGGCATTCTACGGACTCACGGTTTGATTGTGGTGGGACTAAGGATGAATCCAGCTACTTTGATGTAGTAGGAATGGATGAACTTGCTGATAAGCTCCACCTTGCAGCTGATATTCTCTATGATCTCTACGGAGAACTTGATAGGGATGAAAAAGCTGTTATCAACAACATAATCCGTGGTTCTAAGCTCACTAAGCGTTCTAAAGAGCGTGAATCTGAGATATACACTACTCTCAGGTATGCATTCCGCAGGTTCGCTGCTGACTTTGCTACTCCTTCTTTAATATGCAATAACTTTGCTGATGTCCTGAAATATGATGATCTTATCGAATCGGCTGTTGTTATTATGAGAGATGGTACTAAAGCCATATACTGTGGTGAAAAGCGTATCTCTCCTAATACAAAGACTGAGATAGTATTCTTCGGACCTACACAGGACTACGTGATGCCTATAAATCTCACATACGACCTTGAAGTTGTAGAGGTTGAAATGTACGACTGATATGATTTTGCGGACAAGCAAAAAGAAGCCCTCAGAGAACAATCTGAGGGTTTTGTTATTTATCTTAGTTAGTTTCACCTAATCAACCTTATATATAAGTAATTTATTTTTGTATCGTGAAATTATATATCGCATTTCATTTGTTGATTTTTGCAATCGTTATAGTAGTTAGAGGATTAATATTAATTCTCGCCAATGCACAGATTGGAGGTTGATTCCCTATGTCAAACAACTACTCACCTGCTTACATCAAGCAACGAACCATAGAGATATATGATTCGTTGCCGATGGACAAAGAAAAACGTATAGCTTGCACCAAAGAACGTGATGAGATCATTGAGCTAAACTATACCTTTTTCGGTTATGTGGCATCCACAACTTTCATTGAGAATGTTCCATATGAAGATAAGTTCCAGACCGCATTGATGTCATTCCTCTCAATGTGGTGGAAATATAAGTGGACACCTAAGTATCGTGATGATTTGTCTTTTGCTGTATTCTTTAAGCCAAGAATAGCAGAAGAAATCAGGAGATACAATGCTACTGTTAGCTACACACGTAGGCGTGGTGTCTGCTCTAAAGCAGCTAAACAGCTTGGCAAACATTGGAGCGAGGTCACGTATGATGACCTATCCAAAGTGAACTTACCTGCTGACCAGATGTTAGCTTTGAAAGCTGTATTAGGTGCTCACATACCTGTAGATATGTCAGAGTGTGAAATCTACTTGTACAATGACCACCCCGAAACTAATATTGAGAAATATCGTACTGATAAGTACAATAGTGTTGAAGAACTCATTATACAGGAAATGATTGAGAATGAGTCTCAGCTCTCGGATAAGCACATTAAGAAGATGTCTAATATCTATGGTATTAGCTATGCAGAACTTAAAGCGGCTTACCCGAAAGCATTACAGATCCTTCATAAGAGACTGACAGATAATCTTGATGACTGATTACACGTTGAAATCATAAAATTCATTTGCGAACTTTACCATTTCGGTGAAATCATAACCATCTTTCTCTATCATCTCACCCGCCCACTTATCAAAGTAGGGAGTATATATTTCATCTTCGGTGATATATCTGCGGATAATTCCCTTATCACC